>Ga0075695_102_pt1 | contig 172771 bp, 162 predicted proteins | sample RifGroA2_FD_67696 | JGI IMG/M metagenome (GOLD analysis project Ga0075695, IMG submission 67696) | Microgenomates (Gottesmanbacteria) bacterium GW2011_GWA2_43_14 | reverse complement strand
ATAAACGACAGTAATGAAACTGATGAGTGGACTTTTATGCCCGATCCGGTCATAAAAAAGGTCCCGCAGGAATTATTGGCTCAAGTCGGACTTGAAAGTTTAGACGGTTTGGAGGCTGAAACTAAATTTGGAGGCACTTTGGACCACCCTCATTCTTATATGAAATGGATTTACAATCATGATAACCAGCCCGTTCTGGTAGCCAGATTCAATGTTGTCCAACATGAGTGGAGTTGGCACAAACCTTGGTTGCGGGACTATGCTGACATTAAAAATAAAACAATAGGTGCCATGATCGCCTCGACTCGATTAAGTTCCAATCCGCTGGGACTTGAAGAATTTAATGGAGCAACCTGTGCAGAATTAAATTTTATAGTACCGTACGATGCCGGATTATCCATACATAGCGAAAAAGATTATTTTAATTTTTCTGAAATGGACGGACGTCTTTTTCCTTATCTTAATCAAACCGATAAAACACCTTTGGGTATGCATTTAGTTTGGGGTGATAGAAACCATCTTCCTGCTTGGCTGAAAGACGGTAATTTTTCACAAGAAGAATTAATTAATATTTTGGAAAATCATATACGAAACGTAGCAGGTCATTATACCGGCAATGAAAAAGTTATTAATAATTGGGTTGTTATAAACGAAATTCTAGGCGGATGGCAAACTACTAATTTCTGGACTGATAAACTTGGTTTTCCTGATTTATATGATTCAAATAATTGGCTTGCCCGTTGTTTTCGCGTTGCCAAAGAAGCTAATCCTAATTCATACTTAATTTACAATGAAACTGGATTCGAGTTTGCTGATAATGATTGGGAAAGTGGGAGAGACGCTGTTTTTTTTGATGTATTAAGCAATTTAATATCGAACGGTGTGCCTGTTGATGCAATAGGATTTCAATTACACATTGACCATTCAAGTCAGTTCGATTCGGAAGAAAAACGCCGAGTCAAAATGGAGAGATTGGCCAGTCAAATTAATAAATATAAGAATCTAGATGTTGATGTAATCGTTACCGAGTGTTATGTTGACATGCGTGAATCAGGTGGTTCTGACAGATTAGAATTACAGGCAGAAATTTATCGTAATATAGCCAGAACGTGTTTTGAGAATGGTATTAGTAGCTTTTCGTTATTTGGATTGGAAGATGAGTCTCAATATCAGGAAAGAGATAATCCTGATGCGGATACCATGCCATTTAATAATAACGGTCCCAAAGCAGCTTACTATGCATTGTCTGATGTCTTGAGAAATATTTCTTAGTAATTTAATACTCTTGTAACTTATATCTTCTGAGATTATCATAGAAAAAATTTCCCGTGTTATGAGAAATAGGTTATTATTACGAAATATCGATATTAGATACCTGTTTTTTCTTTTTTTACTATCCCTTTTTTTAATTAAAATTCCCTCATTATATCTTTTTTTAATTCCTCAAAAAATTTATTCATCACACAGTTTTGCAAAATTGATATTGTTTGTTTTACCGCTTTTAATGTTTACGCATAAATACAATCGTGTTATGTACACGGTAAAAAATAGTCTAGTAATGAAATTAATATTTCTGTTTATTTTCACTTCGGCAGTTTCGGTCTTTTCAGCCACAGATATAAGACTATTTTGGAAGAGTTTTCATAATCTGCTTGTTGCCCTGGTAATATTTGTTTCTACTTATTTTTTTGTAAAAATAATCAATAAAAAATATTTTTTTAAATTTATACTAATTACGGGAATATTCATAATCACAGGTGAATTTCTGTATTTTTTATTTCATTCCGTTGTTTTTAAAATTTTAAACCTTATCGTTCAACAGGAAATGTTGGATGTATATAGATATGATTTGGCCAGAGGACGATATTCTCTTGAGCTTATTAGTGAGGCTTTTCTTCCCTTTTTTATTTTTGAATATAAGGTAAACTTAAATAAAAGGAAATTATATTATCTCATTTTAATTTTCATAGTTTTCTTTTTAAGTATTATTTCCAATTATCGCAGTAGGATACTGATTATTTTATTTGCAGGTATTTTATCTTTAATTTGGATTTGGAATTTTAAAAAATTGCATATTAATAGAATTTTAAACATTAAACCAATAGTAATTTCATTTTTATTTCTGATTATTTTTTATATATCAATATCAATAAGTGATAGTTTATTTTCATTTAATATACTGGATCGTATATTTTTAAGAAACCGCTCGCAGGATATATTTTCATTGGAAACTCGATATAGAGGATATTCGAAATCTTTCACACTTTTGCTGCAATCTCCTTTGTTAGGTATAGGATCTGGACAATATTCTCTATATAATCCTACCTTATCCCAATTCGCTTATTACGATATAGAAGAAAAATTTAAACTTGATTATACGGATTATGCAGCTTCAGCTCCACATAATTACTTAATTCAAGTATTAGCTGAAAACGGTATATTTGGATTTTCTGCTCTATTAATACTGATAGTATTCTTTTTAAGAAACGATATCTCAAAATTGAAATCTACTAGTAACAGAAAAATAATACCGGTTATAATAGCTTCATGGACTATTTTCTTATTTCTGATGTTAAATCCGGCCAATACAATCTTTAGAACTGGGTGGTTTTGGTTTTTTAGAGGATTAATCGAAGGAAGTAGTGACAATTTATGAATATACTTCTAATTCATAATTTTTATAAATATCCGGGTGGTGAAGATATGTATGTGTTGTCATTACAAAAACTGTTGTTAAATAAGGGTCATAATGTTTATTTGCTAAGAAGGGACAATAGAGATATTGGTAAAAAAATATCTTATTCATCCGCTGCCAAAAGCATGTTTGGTAAAGACAATGTATATAGAGAGCTTATACACATAATTCATAAATTTAAACCTGATGTTGTGCATGTAAATAATGTCTACCCCTTAATTTCTGAAGTAATATATTCAATACTTAATAAGTATAAGATACCCACCGTTAGAACGTTCCATAATTATAGGAGTCTTTGTGCGAAGAGTATTCTATTTAGAAATGGAAAAATTTGCGAGCTATGTCCAAGAAAAAATTTACAATGGCCGTCTATTATCCATTCATGCTATCAGAATTCATTAATCGCTTCTTCTATGCTCATGGCGTCAAGACAATATTTTAGATTGAAAAAAAAAATTCAAGTTAAAGCGAATATATTTCTTTCTAAATTTTCCTTTTATTATCATCAGACATTTCTTAATAATGAACTCGCACAATCAGTTAATTACGTATTTCCAACATTTGTTAACCGATTAGAATCCAAGAAAATTATTCCTTCTAATTACTTTTTTTATGCAGGAAGACTTTCAGAAGAAAAAGGAATACTAGATTTGCTCTCAATTTTTTCTTCGACTGATATGAAGCAAAAGCTATTTGTAGCCGGTGATGGACCTCTAAAACAGAAAATATCTTTCTTTAAGAAGTTTAAAAACATCAGTCTATTAGGTAATATTCCGAATGCTATAGTAAACCAGTATATGCAAAAAGCCATTTGTATAATAATTCCTTCAAAGTGGTATGAGGTATTGCCATTGACATTATTGGAATCTTTTTCAAACAGCACACCTGTTATAGTACCTAATCTTGGTTCATTTGAAGATATCGTGAAAGATGGGAAAACAGGGTTTTTTTATGATAATGAAAGCACTAATTCATTAAAAAGCTTGATTAATACTGTTAATAAATATCCTAACAAATTAAAAGCTATGAAAAAAGAGTGTAAAATAGAATTCGAAAAAAAATATTCCGCTGAAATTCATTATTCTAATTTAATAAAAGTATATTCTGAAGTATTGAATTAAATTAAGTTGTATTTTCAACTTTTGTTATTACCCAATCGCTAAAAGTGAAAGAAGGTGTGATAAATGTAAATTTATTTCCGACGGAGATAATTCTTTCGTTTCCAAAAACGTAAAAATTTCGGATTTTTTTAACCTTCAGTTTCATGTTGACACTTAAAGTCTGATTACTACCATTAAAAGAATTTGTCGTTATCAATTTTTCTTTGACTTCTAGAGTATTCTCCATTCCATCGAAATAAATCGTACCGCCGCTAAGCGATTCCATTTCATAAGGGAAAGGATTATGTTTAATAATTGAGACATTAATTGAATGAAGATCATCGTCGATTTCCTTCTCATTCATATCAATTACCGTTCCTGTGGCCATTATGTTATTAAATCTCATATCAATAGGTGCCCCCACATTTACAGGATTTCTTCTGTATGTATATTGATTACCGTCTTTAATGACGGAAATTCTAGCAATTATGAATATATCAAATGAATCAGTATTATTATTAGATTCAGGATTAATAGGATAATATCTTATAGATTTTAATGCGATTTGAGGATTGTTTAATATATCTTTATTTAGAGAATTAAGCATCCATATTTTTGGATTATTGCCACTATACCACCATAGTCCCTGGCCTGCTTTAACTTTGACATTTATATAATGTTTTTCAGAAGTATTATATTTGTAAAAAGACACAAGAATAGTCATAATGAAAGTTAGTATAAAAAATAGAGTTAGGTAATTACTTTTAAAACTTTTGTATATTGCTCGGTTTTTCATAGTATTTTTATATTTCTTCCCATAGTCATTAATATTTTTTGAAATAAAGATAATATTATAAATAAAGTACCCTCTATTATATACCTTTTCCAAAGCCGCCTAGGTTCTGAAATGATTCTGAAAAACCACTCGAAACCAGCTTTTTGTAACCAGACTGGAGCCTCTTTTTTCGTACCGGAGATAAAATCAAAAGCAGCACCAACCGGTATTACTATACTTTTGATTGTTAATTTTGGCTCAACTTTACACAAACCATAAGCAAATTCTTGCTGCATGGGACTACTAAGACCAATAAAGATTATATTCGGTTTGCATAAGGTGATATTTTTTATCAAAGTTTTTTTTTCCATTAAAGTCAGATTTTGATATTTAGATTCCTCTTTTCCTACAATTTTTAATTGTGGAAACTTTTCTAATAGTTTTTTTTCCAATTTATATAACGTATTTTTGTTTGTACCATACATATATATCTTAAAGTTAAATTTTTGTGATAATTTACATATTTCAAGCATTAAATCTGTTCCCCTGATATTTTTAGGCAATTTAGAACCATAAAGAAAATTTAAAGCATTTTTAATCCAAACACTATCTGGTAACAAGTAATCATAAGAGTTTAAAATGTTGTTAAAATTATTGTCAAAAAAGGCTGTAACAAGAATATGAGAGGGAACAGGAGCTAATAGGACTTCTTGGTTTTTATTTATTGCCTTTATGATTATATTTAGGACATAATCAATATCAACCGCATAAATATAGTTTTTTAAAAGTTTATATTTCCCAAGATATAACATACGAAAATTATACTATTAATGGTCTTAATTTAGACAACTGAAAATGAATAAATTCAATTTTAATGTATTGTTGCTGATGATAATATCTGTATTGTTATTAATCTATCTGTTAAGGAATAAGAATAATCAAAATGAATATATGAAATATATTTCTGATATACAGACTAATATAGAATTCTTACCATCCGGAAAACTTGGATACTTCTATGAGCCTGAGAAGAACAGGGTGATTACCAAAAAGCCTGAATGGCCGGGGAAAAGCGTTGTGCATGCCATAAATGCTGACGGGATGCATGAGGACCGTGAATATCCCCTTGAAAAGACGGAAGGGACATTCAGGATAATCGCTCTCGGAGACTCCTTCACTTACGGGGTTTATGTGGAGACAGCGGAAAATTGGACCGAGGTTTTGGAAAGGGAGCTTTCCGGTAATTCGGACTGTTCCGGATACCCGAAATTTGAAGTCTTAAATTTGGGTGTCAGCGGCTACGATCTTGAGTATACGGCAGAGCGTTTGAACAGAACCGGTCTTAAATATTCCCCTGATCTGGTTGTCTGGCTGGTAAGTCCCTGGAACTTCACCAGCATCAACGAGTACAGCCTGCCCCTGCAGGAAAAATATATAAGGGAACTGCCCGTGAATTCGGATACATTGGACTGGCGGGATGCCGTTAACCAATCGGCAGAGGATGTCATGGATAAATTGGGACTTGCGGGAATGCTTAATTACCAGTCGCGGGTTCTGGCGGAGCTGCGCCGGGATTACGGCGGAAAACTCCTTTTTGTCGGAAACGGCAAAATACCGGGGAAATATTCAGCCGTAATAAAAGAGCTGGCGGAAAAAGACGGTAATATCGTTTATGAAGAAATAAGCGATGTCACCGGGGATAAGTCCCTAAAACTGCCCGACAATCATCCCAATCCGGCCGGGCACGGGAAAATAGCCGCTGAAATTTTGGCTGTTTTGACTGATATGTATTTTCCGGACTGCCGGTTCAATCCGCCTGAAGGATTTTGAATACTCCGGTGTCTTCCGCCTGGAAATAACCGTCAGGCTCCCCTGCCCCGAATCTTGTCCTGTAATAATCCAGGCAGACTTTTTGCGCTTCCTGCCGGTTTTTAATTTCCCGGCAAATCAGGTAGAGCCATCTTTTCCGCGGGTCTGTTTCAAAACCGGTCCAGTTGCCGGTATCGTTCAATTTAACCAGCTTTCTGCCGGTTTCCTTTTCCAGCAGGAAGTAGTAATTGACGTTATAGACCATTTTCATTTCTCCCGCCAGAACTGTCGCCAGGGTAAAATCTTCGGATTGGGCGGAACTGAGGATATAGTCGGAGATTTTTTCCGCTTTATCAAGCGATTCGGCATTTTTCGTAAAATACAGTTTAGCCAGTTTCAGACTGTTATATTGCAGGAAGACAAAGATGAAGGAGAGCATGGCAAGTCTGGCTGTCCAGCTCTGGTATGTTTTGAGTTTAGTTTTAAAAAACGTCCAGGTCAGATATCCGGCTGTCAGGCAGAAGAATGGAAAAAGCGAATTCAAACGGTGTTTGGCAGGTATACCCTGGTAAAGTCCCGACAGGGCCAGCCCGCTGAAGATGACCAGGTATAGGCCGGCAATTTTCTTCCTGTTTTGAGTACCGGAAAAATAAACTGAGCCAACGGCAACTGCCAAAAGGAAGATCGGGGAAAAGTCATTTCCCAGAAATGATGCCAGAAAGAGAAAAGCGTGATTGGCCGTAGAGGAGATGATAGAGCGGACATCAAAGCTGAAAAACGGGGTCCGGCCGGAAATCAAAGCCGGGATACCCGCCAAAGAATATCCGGTCTGAAATTCGTAAAAAATTACCGGCAGATAAGCAACAAAAAAAGTTACCAGCAAATGGAAAAGCGGCTTGAACCGGCTACGGGCAGCTTTGACTGTCAAAAACAGCAAGGCAGGCAAAAACAGCCAGCTGGACAGATACATCAGGGAGAAGCCGAAAGAAATGTATGCCAGCAAGTAATATATTTTGAGATGCCGCAAATTGGCTTTAACCAGAAAATAGAACGAGGCCGCAATCAGAAGGGGTATCAGATGGGGCTCCCAGAAATAACGGCCGTAATTGACGGTATTAAAAGCAAAAGCGGCAAAAAAAAAGGCAAGCAGGGCGGCTTTGGCATGAAACAATGTTTTCGCTGTCAGAAATATCAGTAAAAGATATAAATAATTTGAAAAAGCAAAAACCAGGCTTATGCCGATTTCCGATTTCAGGAAAAAATAAAGCAATGCAATCAGGTAGTAATAGAGAGGAGTCTGGAGGTTGATATTCTCAATGGCCACATTGATGCCGGATAAGGGCAGCTCGCCAAAAAGGCTTGCCCTTTGGGCAAAAAACAAAGCGGCTGCCTGGTCCCTTTCATATAAAAAAGTCCGGGGGTAGCGGTAGAATTCCAGAACGGTAAATACTGTTAAAATCAGGCCGGCAATAAAAAGAGTTTTTTTTCCCATGATGCTAAGATAGTATCATGCGCCGTATCAGGAGCCGCAAGTTGCTGTTTGCCATTGTCCTTCTTGCCTTTATTTTAAGATTTTTTCTGCTTTTAAAGAATCCCGAATTCAATTATGACGAACTGGTTGTCTATAAAAACAGCCGACTGCCGGTTACACAGCTTCTGGCCGGCAACTATTACCAGTTCGCTTTTCATCCGCCGTTTTATTATCTGCTTGTCAAACTGTGGTCTGTTTTGGGCACAAGCGAACTCTGGCTGCGCCTGCCCTCATTCCTGCTGTCGCTTTCGGCAGTTGTGGCCGCTTATAAATTTTCCCCTCAGCTCTCCCTTATTTTGGCTTTCTCGGCTTTCCATATCAGCTGGGCTTCCCAATTGAGGGTTTACAGCTGGATGCAATTTATAAGCCTGCTGTTTACTTATGTCTTTCTGAAATTCCGGACAAGGAAAAGCTACCCGTATCTGTTGGCCCTTCTTGGTCTGGTCGCTTTTTCAGTTGATTACAGCTTTATCTGGCTTTTGCTTTCCCTGGGACTCTATTTATTTGCAGTTCCGTTTCCCGGTAAAAAGAAGGTTATAAAACCGCTTGCCACGATGTTTTTCCTGATTTTGCCGGTTGTCTTTCTTTATGCATATAAAATTGTGATTTTTGCCCGGACAAGTTATGCCGAGCAAAGTTTATGGATAGACAAGCCTGATTTTTCCAGACTTCTTTCAACCCTGTCGGAATTTCTCAGCGGCAGAAATTTTGAAACGGCCGTTCTCTTACCTCCGGCTGTGTTTCTGCTGTTGCTGGGGCTGTATTTAAAAGAGTCTGTGCAAACGCCGGCCTTTTTTATGTTTTCGGTTCCGCTGCTGGCATCTTTTGCCGTCAGCCAGTTTTTACCGATATTTGAGACCAGGAATTTATATATTTCGGCACTCGGCGCCTACTGGCTTTTGTCCTGCCTTATTATTAAAGCCAAAAAATGGCAATTTCTGCTTTTGCTGATTTTATTTGCGGCCAATTTCGTCTCATACCTGGAAGCGGCAGCTACACCCAAAGAAATGTCCTGGTCCCATTATGTCGCCTATCTCAACCGTCTGCACGGGGAAAATATGGAGATAGCTTTTTATCCGGCGGCTTATTATGAGGGTTTGTCGTATTACGGCGAGAAATACGGCCTTAAAAATAATTTCAGCGAAATTTCTTACCCCAAAAATACCGATTTCGCCGCCTTTGGCAGGGTATTGGCAGATGCCGGCATGTCTGACTGTTTTCTTATCAAAAATACCCCTGACGACATGGTCCGGACAGTAAGCGGCTTTTTGGGCAATTATGAAAAAGCCGATTTCGGCGAGCTTTCCTCTTTCTGCCGAAAGCAGGTAGCCTTATAATGGGTGATAATTTAAATGAATATCCTGCAGGTAAATAAGTATTTTTATCGCGGCGGAGGCAGCGCCGGTGTTTTTTTTGCCGTTTCCCGCCTTCTGGAAAAAAAAGGGCACAGGATAAGTTTTTTTTCCGTAACCGACCCCAGGAATGACCCGTCACCATTTTCCGGGTATTTTACTGAGGACGTTTCCTTTAAGAATTTCCGGCTGTCCAGATTGCTTAAATTTATAGGGCGGCTGACCTATTCCACCGAATGCAACCGCAAGGTTGGCCGGCTCCTTGATATGAATAAGACGGATCTGGTTCATCTTCATAACATATACCATCAGATTGCCCCCTCAATTTTGCTGGAAATGAAAAAAAGGAGGCTTCCGGTTGTCGCTACAGTCCACAATTATCACCTGATAGCCCCCAATCATCTGCTTTTCCATGATAACCGTATTTGTGAAGCAACTCACAGGCATAAATATTACGAGGCAGTTCTTGACCGCTGCATCAAGAATTCATACCTCGCCTCTTTTATCGAGGCGGCTGAAAAATATTTAAGGTACCTTTTGCCATGGGAAATTTCCCTGACGGATATTTTTATCGCGCCGAGCAAATTTCTGCAGAAAAAGCTATTGTCTTACGGAATTCCGGCGGAGAAAGTGGAATATCTGGCCAATTTCGTTGATACCGCCGCCTATTCTCCAGATTATTCGGCCGGCGGCAACATTTTATACTTCGGAAGACTGGCCCCCGAGAAGGGCCTAAGTCAGCTTTTGCAGGTGATGAGCCGCCTGCCTGAAATCAGGCTGGATATCGTGGGTGGCGGTAGCTGCGAGAAGCAGTTAATAGCCGAGGCAAACAGGCTGAAACTTTCAAATGTCAGTTTTTTGGGGTTCAAAGAAGGAAGCCAGCTTAAAGAGATTTTGAAAAAAAGCCGATTTACCGTCCTGCCCTCGTTATGGTATGAGATTGCGCCTCTGTCTGTGCTGGAATCTTTTGCCTCGGGCAAGCCGGTTATCGCAACTGAGACAGGCGGCATTCCGGAAATGGTCAGAAACGGAGAAAACGGTTTGCTGGTTGAGCCCAACAATATCCCTGAGATGGAAAAAGCCGTCAGAAAACTGTGGCATGACAGGGAACTTACCGGGAAATTGGGTTATCAGGCACGTGCCGATGCCGTAAAAAATTATGACAGCGATAACCATTACCGCCGGCTGATGGCAATTTATAAAAAAGCGGAGGACCGGGCAAAGAAATGAAGATAGTCATTTTTGTACCGCTTGAACCGCAAATATATGAAACTTTTCTTTTTAAGGAACTCGCGATTTTGGAAAGACATAAGGTTGATTTCCATTTAATAGTAAGCCGCCTGTCTCCTGGCAGACGCCAGAAGTTCACCATCTTTGACAAATACAGCAGCCGTTTTCTTTACCTGCCCGATTACCGGTCCCGGTCCAGGTTTAAAAATCTCCGGACAGTATTTTCCGGTCAGCTGAAATTCCTTCTGTCTTGCCCGCGACTTTGTCTGAAAACTATCATTTGGCTGATATTCCGCTTTAATTTTCACTGGTGGCGTAATTATTTAAGACTGTCTCCGCAGCTATTGGACATTTACCGCTTCAAGCCTGATTTTTTTTACAGCCGGGCTGCCGGCGACTCACTGATTTCAGCCTTTTTATCTTCCGTTGTCTTTGACAGGAAATTCGGTCTGGCTTATTTCCGTTTCCGGCCGCATCCGGCTCTCAACAGCTATCTGTATGACCGCATTGCTTTTATCATGGTCAAGGCCGGCTTTGTCGGTCAGCAATATCTGGAATATTTTCCGCAACTGAGGGGAAAAATTCAAGTCATTCCCTGGGGCATCGACACACGCTTTTTCAAAAAGGAAAACAGAAAGCGCAAAACAGCCGTTTATAAGATTTTGGCCTGCGGGCAGCTGCTGGAAAAAAAGGGATATCTGCACCTGCTTGAGGCCTGCCTTTTGCTGAAGGGGAAAACAGCTTTCCAATGCCTGATTATCGGCAACGGCCCGGAGCAGGGAAAATTAACAGCTTTTATTGAAGATAATTCACTGGAAAAACTTGTCAGAATTTTGCCCCCCCTGCCACAGAAAGAACTTAAAAAACGCTACGAATGGGCGGATGTTTTCATCCAGCCGTCAGTTGTTGATCTTTCCGGCAACCGCGATATCATTCCCAATGCTGCCCTTGAAGCCATGGCCATGGAGTTGCCGGTTATAACCACCGGAGAAAGCGGTTTGACTGCCGTTATCAAAAACAAGCAAAACGGTTTTATTATTACTGCGGCCGATCCCCCGGGAACGACCCGGATGCTGGAAACAGTCAGGAAACTGACTGACCAGCAAAAAAAAGAATTGGGCCGCAAGGCCAGGCAGACAGTCGTTGACGGGTATCATCTGAATAAACAGGCGGACAAGTTTATAAAACTGCTTAATACATTCGACTCATGAAAAAAGAAAAAATACTCCTGTTAACTTTGCTTTTAGTATACGTGCTGCTGGTTATGTCACCGACCAGATGGCTGTTTCCTTTTGCCTGGCTGGTTTTATTCAGCGTCTTCAGCAGATTTTTTAAGACAGATTTGCCTGAAAGTCTTTATCTTTTAACTGTTTTCAGCCTGCCGTTTACTTTCGGAAAAACACTTTTCAGCCAGCCGGAATATCCTTTGATTGCCACCCCGTTTTTATTGCTGGTTTCCGCCTCAACCTTATTAAGCCTGAGGCGACTGTTTTTTTTGAAGACTGATTTTATCCGTCTGCTGCCCCTCTTTTTTTTAATGCTGGCGGCAGTCTCCCTTTTGACCAGTATCCATCCGGCGGTTTCCGTTGTCGGCTTGGCAGAACTGACATCTTTTGTCTTTTTTTATTACCTCTCTCTGCTTTATCTTAAGGATAAGACTGTTTTTATGCTGTCGGCGACACTCCTTTTATCCTTCCTCTGTTTTGAATCGCTGCTGATTATCAGCCAGTCAATTGCGGGCCGGCCTTTGGGACTTTTGATCGAACAGGGCCTGTTAAAATTTCCCTGGGGCAGAATTGAAGGAGAAAGCAAATTATTATTCAGGCCTTCAGGCACGTTCGCCGAGCCCACCTTCGCCTCGCGCCTTATGACCTTGCTTTTGCCCCTGACACTGGTTTTGCCCGCAAAGCTTTTGCCGTTTCTGAAGAAATTCCGCCTGCCGCTGCTGATTGCGGGTGTTGTCGCCATTCTTTTGACACTGACCCGGGTCAGCATGCTGACGGCGGCAATACTCGTCTGCCTGACTTTATATTGGCGCCGCAAAAAACTGCCCAAGTTCCGATTCCGCTTCCAAAAACTGTTTCCGGCAGTTTTGGCAACGGGTTTGCTTTTTTATTTCCTGCTGCCCCCACTTTTCCAGCGCCTGAAAAATACGCCTTTGAGTTTCGGGGAAAGCGGTTCGATGAGCGTCCGCCTGAAGCTGTTACAGGAAACAACAAAAATACTCCCCTACCGACCTTTAACCGGTGTGGGGCTGAACTCGTTTGTCCCGGCGGCCGGGCTTCTTGTTTCCGAAAATTTTGATGAGGAGGACCTGCAGCCTGTTCACAACGTGCCGCTTCTTATCGCTGTTGAAACAGGCCTGCCGGCATCTTTCCTTTTTCTGATTTTCCTGTTATGGCAATTCCGCCGGTCGTACGGCAGCCATCATCAATTGGCTTTACTGGGGGTGTCGGCATATCTTTTGGAAACGTCGATGGGCACCAACTTTCTGAGTCCGCACCTGGCCTTATTATTTTATTATGCAGCTTTGAATTCATGAAAAAGCGTATTTTTGAAACAGCCCTTTTTTCCCTGATTTTAATCATGCTGATTGTTTGCCTGTATCTTTTCCGCTTGATCCGGGATAAGCGGTCACAAGCAAAACCGCTGCCTTCTGACATCAGCATGATGGTGACGGAGGCGACTGCCGCATCCCGCCTTAAAAATTTTTATGATTTGAAACCCGGCAGAACCGTTACCGAAAAACCGGACTGGTTGGGAAAAGAGGTGGTCAATACCATAAATGCGCTCGGCTGGCATGACACCGGCCATTATGAGCCCGAAAAGAAGAGCGGTACTTTCCGGATTATCGCTTTGGGAGATTCGCATACCTACGGAATTTATGTGGAGAGTGACGCCAACTGGACCGAAATTCTGGAAAAGAAGCTGAATGAGAGTTTGAAGTGCGCCCGGATCTCAAATTTTGAAGTTTTAAATTTGGCCGTCCCCGGCTATGACGCGGAATACGCCCTGGAAAAATTCCGGCGCCAGGGGGAAATATACAAGCCCGATTTGGTGATCTGGCTGCTCAATAACTGGAATTTTTCCAAAATCAACGAAATTTACACGCCTCTGAAAAGAAAATACCGGGACTTGGGATACCCCGAGTTTGATCCTGACAAAGGACCGGTGGCGTCAAATCTGGCCATAGCAGAAGGTGAAAAAATCTGGAAGGATTATATCAACAGCTATCAGGCCAAAGTGTTAGCGGATTTCCGCAGGATATACCTGGGAAAAACTTTATTTTTATCCTATACCGGGATAGAACAGGCATACAGGGATCTGATCAGCCGGCAAACCTCAGAGCCTGACGTTTACTACTTTTCGGAACTGGAGATGAATGACGGGCGCAGGCTTGCCGATAATCATCCCAATGAAGCAGGACACGACTATCTTGCCGGAACGACCTTCGGATTGATAATGGATTATTTCTGCGCCCCTTCGGTGTTATAATATTTTTCATGCGCAAACGAATCCTGGGTCCGTATCTGCTTGTTTTTCTGATAGTCCTGGCAGTTTCAGTTGTCTCTCTTTATTTCCGGAAACAAGCCCGGAGCCAGGATGTCTACCTGTCTGTGATGCTGATCAGACCGATGAACCTCTCATTCAATATTCCCCAGGATACCGTCCCCTACTGGTACAGCCAGGCAGTCTCAATAGGAGACACGGAAGGCAATCCCCTGAGCGGCAAGACGGCCTCAGTTGTAGGAAAAGACGTTTTTGAAGTCATCAACTACGGCCAAAAGGTAATTGTCCATCTGCGTGTTAAAGCCTCCAGGGACAAATCAGGCATATATCTTTACCGCAATAAACCTTTGGCAGTCGGTTCAACCATCAGGTTAAATTTAAACAGTCTTGAGGCGGACGGCATCGTCCGTTATGTCGGAGAGGAGCCGCAGGCCAAGATTGAAAAGAATATGCGGATTACGGTGCGCGGCAGACTTATTGATAAATCTATTTTTGACAAGATCATTGCCGGTGAAGTGCTCAAGGACAGCCGGGACAGGGAAATCGCCCGGGTAGTTGATAAAAATTTAATCACATTATCTTTATATGAAGAACAATATTACGATTTGTCTCTCATTCTGGATTTGTTAGTATCGCAAAATGACAGCCAGTTTTATTTTCAGGACAACAGCATCAGGCTGAATGAAGTTTTTTCCGTTTCCTTTCCGCATTTCTCCATCAATTCATACCGCATCATTGACCTGAAAGAATTATAAGGATGAAAAATTCTGTTAAAATTACGGTCAGGAGAACCTGCCGCGTCTGCCGTTCCTCAAAGCTCGAGTATTTATATTCTTTAGGAGAACTTTACATTTCCAACTTCGTCAAGCCGCATGAAGCGGGAATAAAAGCCCCCCTCGAGATGATACTGTGTAAAAACTGTACCCTGGTGCAGCTGCGGCATACCGCGCCCCAGGAGCTTTTGTACGCCCGCTATTACTGGTACCGGTCCGGGGTGACCGATACCATGAAAAAAGCACTCCGTGACATAACGGAGGAGATTGAACGCCTGGTTGATTTAAAGCGCGGAGATATTGTACTTGATATCGGTTCCAATGACGGTACTCTGTTAAGATCTTATTCCTTTCCGGGACTGGTGAAAGTCGGCTTTGAACCGGCCTTAAATTTAAAGAAGGAAGGGGAAAGAGGGGTTGATATTTTTGTCAGTGATTTCTGGAGTGCGCAATTATACAAAAAAAAGGTCAAAAAAAAAGCCAGGGTGATTACGGCCATCGGCATGTTTTATGACATGGAAGACCCCAATGCTTTCATCAAAGATGCGGCGGCAGTCATCGCGGATGACGGGGTTTTTATCGCCCAGCTGATGTGTCTGAAAAACATGATTGATACCAATGACGTCGGTAACATCTGCCATGAACATCTGGAATATTATTCGCTGGCCGCTTTGAAATACCTCTTCAAAAAAAATAACTTTGAAATAATAGATATAGAATACAATAATGTAAACGGAGGCAGTTATAGGCTGTTTGTCAGGCCGGAAGGCGGCAAATTCAAACCGTTTACAGGAGCTGCCGGACGCCTGGATAAATACTCAAGTCAGGAGAAAAAGCTGGAGTCAAAGAAAGTACACCTTGATTTTTTCAGACGGATTTTGGCCAATAAAAAAAAGACAGTCAGTTTCATCAAAAAAGAGGCAGCCAAGGGCAAACGGGTCTGGGCATACGGAGCTTCGACCAAGGGCAATACCATCCTGCAGTTTTTCGGGCTGGACCGCCGATTGATTGAAGGGGCATCGGACCGCAGCCCGGAAAAATGGCACAAGGAAACAATCGGTACCCGAATTCCCATTTTTGATGAAGAGAAAGCCAGGAAAGCCGACCCTGATTATTTTCTGGTCCTGCCCTACTCTTTTATTTCCGAATTTATAAAAAGGGAGAAAAAGTGGTTGGATAAAGGGGGAAAATTTATCCTGCCGCTGCCTGAATTTAAAATCGTCTCATGAAAAAAAAAGCTTTAATCCTGGGGGTTACCGGACAGGACGGCAGTTTCCTGGCGGAACTTTTATTGTCAAAAGGTTACCAGGTCCACGGACTTGTCCGCCGATCGTCAACCGGCAACACCGTAAATATCGAACATATCCTGGATAAAATCCAAGTCCAGTCAGGGGATCTTTCCGATGCGACGTCGCTTTATCGGATAATCAAAGACAGCCGGCCGGACGAAATCTATAACGAAGCTGACCAGGATCATGCGGGATGGAGTTACCATGCCGTTGATTATGCCTCAGATATCACGGGCGCAGCGGTCGGCCGGATACTGGAAATAATCCGGCAGATAAACGGTAAAATCCGTTTTTTCCAGCCCCTGACGTCAAACATGTTCGGCAAAACAAATATATGTCCGCAAAATGAAGAAACGCCTCTGCGGCCGCAAAGCCCGTATGCTGCAGCCAAGGTCTACGCCTGGATGCTGTCACGATATTACCGCGACGTTCACGGGATGTTTGCCGCCTGTGCCATTTTATACAATCATGAATCTTCAAGGCGGACCGATTCTTATGTCAGCCGCAAGATCGTCAAAGCAGCCGTTAATATTTCAAAAGGCTTGCAGAAATCACTGGTTCTGGGTGAAGTTGACACGCCGATTGACTTCGGTTTCGCCGGCGATTATGTGGCAGCCATCTGGCAGATCATGCAGTTGCCCCGGGCGGATGATTTTGTGATCGGGACAGGTGAGGCACATACGGTCAGGGAGTTTACGGAGGAAACTTTCCGTTTGGTCGGCCTGGACGCAGGCAAGTACGTCACTTTTGATAAAAAACTGGTCCGTCCCGGGAAAACCAGTCCCTTGATTGCCGATATCTCCAAAGCTAAGAAGGCTTTCGGGTTTACACCTGCGGTCCGTTTCAAAGCACTGGTCAGGCTATTGGTCGAAGACGAATTAAATAATGAATAAAATCAGGCTTTCGGTCATAATTCCCACTTTCAATGAAAAGAAAAATATCGTCAGACTGATAGAAAAAATACAGGGGGTAATCCCGCCTTCCCACGAAATTATAATTGTTGATGACAACAGTCCTGACGGAACAGGAGCCGAAGTTAAAAAAAAATATTCCGGCAATTCCAAAATACACCTGATTAACCGCAGACAAGACCCTTCCCTGGGAAAATCAGTGCTTCTGGGCATCGAAAAAGCACGCGGCAAAATAATTATCGGTATGGATGCAGACGGCAACCATAAGCCAGACGAAATACCCGAACTGTTGAATTTTTTGTCTAGATATGATTTGGTTATCAGTTCACGTTTTGTGAAAGGAGGCGGTATGCAAAACAGATTCCGCTATCTGACAAGCTACTTAATGAATTTTTTCCTGAAAATTATTTTAAAATCCAAGGTATGTGATCTGACCAGCGGATTTTACGCGGTCAAAAGGGAGACACTTCTGAAATTACCCATCGATAAAATATATTACGGTTACGGTGATTATTTTATCCGTTTGATATATTATGCACAGAAAAGAGGCCTGCTATTATATGAATTACCCGGATATTTTGCCGACCGTATATACGGCCGAAGCAAATCCAAATTGTGGCTGATGACGGCTGATTATCTTTTGACTGCTCTTAAATTAAGACTTGCATGAAACAAATATTAAAAGAAAAATCAATTCCCCCGGGCGAACTTAAAAAAATTGCCGCCTACCTGCCTGAGCGGGAAACAGCCTTAAAAGGCACAGACATCATCCCGGTCTGTGAACCAGACATATCAGGCAATGAAAAAGAATATCTGCTCAAAGCTATAAAATCATCCTGGATTTCTTCGACCGGAGAGTATGTCGGTCTTTTTGAGCGGAAGTTTGCCGAAAAAGTATCGGGGACAAAATATGCCGTTGCCGTAAACAGCGGCACATCCGCCCTGCACACTGCCCTGGCCGCCTGCGGCATCGGGCCGGGTGATGAAGTGATTGTTCCCGCTTTTACCATGATTGCCTCCATAAACCCTGTCAGTTATTGCGGGGCCAAAGCCGTACTGGTCGATGCTGATGCCCGGACCTGGAATATCGACGGAAGCAGAATTGAAGAGAAAATTAGCGAAAAAACAAAAGCCATAATAGCCGTTCATGTCTATGGCTTACCCGCTGACATGTCCGAAATCCTGTCCCTCGCCAAAAAATATAAGCTGTGGGTAATTGAGGATGCGGCCGAGGCGCACGGTGCTCGATACCACGGGCAGAAAGCAGGAAGTATCGGAGATGTAGGCGCCTTTTCCCTGTACGCCAACAAATTGATAACCACGGGCGAAGGGGGCATGGTTACCACAAATAATTATCGTTTGAACGAACGTAGCAGAACACTGGTAAACAGCGCCTTTTCGCCTGAACGCCATTTCTGGCACAAAATGATCGGTTTCGGTTACAGGATGACCAATCTTCAGGCAGCAGTCGGAGTCGGCCAGACCGAACGGTTCGATTATTTTTTCGGCAAAAAACAGCAGATTGCCGGCTGGTATAAGGAAAAGCTGGAAAAAATTCCCGGTGTGGGCTTTCAGTCGGTTCCGCTAAAAACCGTCCATAGCCATTGGATGAATGCCGTTTTGATTGACCGCCGGAGATTCGGCATAAACAGGAACAAGCTCAGGCGCTATTTAGCCCAAAATGGCATCGAGACGCGCTCTTTTTTTGTTCCCATTCACCTGCAACCGGTTTATTACCGGGTGTATAGAAATGAGCGTTTCCCGGTAGCAGAAAAGTTATGCCGGGACGGTTTATACCTGCCATCCTCAACCCGGCTTACGGAGCAGAATGTCGACAGAATTGCCCGACTGATAGAAAAAAGCAGGAAGTAAGGACAACGTTCATGTCAGGACTTAAACTGGAGATAGTATTAATTTATAGCCTGGGTTTGATACTGACTTCACTTTTTATTTTTCCCTCAATGAATTATTACCTGGGCCGTGTTGACCTCGAGGTAAACAGCTATACAGCCTGGTATGTCAGCGATTCCCTCCTGAGCGGAAAAATATTCAATAAGGATGAATTTTACGATACCGGGCAGTTTTACCCTTTTCCCGGTTCTTTAGCCCAGGTTGAAATGATGCTGGTTCCTTCGCTTTTTTTGTATGCTCCCGCTTATATACTGACCGGAAACCATATTGTGGCGACTGAATTTCTGACCGTTACGGCATTTGTCCTGAATTTCATTTCCTCATATTTTTCGTTGAAATTCTTTTCCAAAACAAAAATAGCCGCTTTAGCAGGAGCCATAATCTTTACTTTTTCCCCGCCGGTTATGACCCGTTTTTTTAACGGCCATCTGGAATATCTGAGCCTTTTTTTTATTCCGCCGGCATTGGTTTTTTTCCTGAAATTTATCGAAAAACCTTCCCTTAAATCCTCCCTGGCATTCGGTCTTTTGCTCGTCCTGAATTTGCTGACCAATATCCAGCTAACAGTCTTTCTGATGATTCTGCTGATTATTATGTTTATGATCCGCCTTCCCTTTTCCGGAAAAAATATGCATTATATGACTAAAATCTTCAGCTCGCTGCCCCCGGTATTTATTTTGTTGTTGCCGGTTTTCCTGCTCTACTCGCCTTATTTAAAGTATTTGCGGGCGGAAAAGATACAGCGGTCCCTGTCGGAAACCGCCCATAATTCTTCACGTATCAGCGACTATGTATACGGTATACCCCAGAATTGGCTTTTGGGAAATGTCTACAAATCAATCTCTTCCGTCCGCTCACCTCAGGAGTTAAGAGGTTCATTTAATTTTGCAGAACATACCCAGTTTCCGGGTTTCCTGTTTACTTTTTTACTGTTTGTATATCTTTTTCAGTGGCGAAAGCCCGGTAAAAACAGGTATATATTTAAAATCCTGGCGGCAACGGGTTTTATGGCCATCCTGTTGTCTTTAGGTCCTTTTTGGGACGGTAACGGATTCAGACTTCCCTATTATTATCTTCAGCAATTGCTGCCGTTTTTGGCCTCTTCCAGAACCCCAGGCAGGATCTTTTTAGCAGGAGTACTGATGCTGATCATTCCTGCAATTCAGGTTATCGACAATTATTTCCGGAAACCGGCAGGCAGCCATAAAAAAATAGTCATGTTCTTAATCTTCTTTTTATTGCTGGCGGAATACTGGAATAAACCGTATACGTTCAGCCGGCGGACTTCCTCAAAAATAAATTTTGATTTGCAGGGTAAAAAAGTCCTGTTTTTGCCATTCCCCCCCAAAGGCAATGACGGCTATACAGCCAAATATCTGAGTTTTATTCCACAAAACCGCTTCCGGATGGTCAATGGCTACACCGGCTTTGAAACACAAAAGTATACCAGGCTTAAACAGGAATTGTCAGCGGATCTGTTCAGTGACAATTGGCAGGCAAAAGTCCGGGAACTGGGTTTGGATTACCTGATTGTCGACCGTGAACTGAATGAGGATAGGGACAATATTTATTATATCTCCGGTGATCTCTTAAACATGTTAGACGAGCCTGTTTACCAGGATAACCGCTGGCAAGTCATAAGTCTAAATGAACAAGGCTGACAAGCAAACTCTCATTACAAAAACTGCAATATGTACAGTTTTTCTGGTTGGGCTGCTGATCAGAGTTGCCGCAGCGGCTGCTTTTTCTTTTTGGCTTGATGAAGCAGCTATGTTTTTTACCAGCCGTTACAATGTCACGGATTTGCTCCTTTTGCAGCATTGGAATGTGTCCCATCCCCCGTTATATCTGCTCTTTTTGCATTTTTGGCAGATGCTGGGCAGCAGCGAAATATTTCTCCGCCTGCCCTCTCTTTTATTTTCAGGGGTAACTCTTTATGTTTCATATATTATCGGCTGCAGGCTGAAAAACCGTGTATTCGGTCTGATACTCTTATCAATTTTTGCTTTTTCCAATTATCTGATTTCATTCTCCTGGCAGGCCAATACTTATGCCCTGGCCGTCATGTTGGCCCTGCTGACTGTATATTATTATTTCTTCCGGACCGAAAATTTGTATTCGGCCGTTATTTTGATTATTTTGATGTTGGCCGGAATGTTCAGCGATTACGGTTTTGTCTGGCTTATTTTCAGTCTGATTATTTTTGAATTATCCGTTTATTTCCTTACATACCGTAAAATCAATAACTATTTTAAAGCCCGCAGATTCCATTTATTCTCCCTGATTTTTTCCTCGGCAGTTGTGGTGGCTTGGGGTATTTATTACGTGCCAAAATTACCGGAAGCACTTACCTTGATATCGTGGTTGCCTTCCGGAAATCTGCTGCTGAAAAGTTTGAACGATTTCATCAGAATTTCATACTCGTTCGACCTGAAAACCTTGCTGTTACTGACGGCAAGCATATCGGGTATTTATGCCGGTTTTTCCTTAAAATCCCGGATAAACAAATCATTTGTCATTTTTATACTGATTTCAATTACTTTTCCCCTGGCAACGGCGTATGCATACAGCCTTTTTCAACAACCGGTCCTGATTTCCCGCCATTTTTTTGTATCCGGTCTGGGACTGTTGTTCGGCCTGGCTTATTTTGTATATTACAGCCGCAAACTTTGGGCGGTTCCTGTAATTGTTGTTTATCTCCTGGCAGGTCTTTCCGGTTTACCGGGTCTTGGCAAGCTCGGAGTCGATGATTTCAATTGGAAGAAATCGGCTCATATAATCACGGAATATGAGGAAATGCATACTTCAGAACTGAATTTTTTTATCGACGCCGGCAATAACCGGCACTTTTTCAGAACATTACGGTATTACCTGGAACTGGAGGGTAATAATACACCTGATATGGTGATCCCAAAAGATAATCATGAATTAAATCAGATCATCCATGCGACAGCCGACCGGAAAAATTTCAGATTATGGTATTTTGATTTTAAAGGAAGCGGCAAGAATCTGACCATTCCCCCTTCTTTTTTATGTACTGATATCAGGGAATATACAGTCGGCGAGGACACCAGGTTTCTAAACTGTAAGCTCACTCTGGTAAATTCACCATAGGAGGCAATATTTCACAAAGATGCTTTGCGAGAATTGAGGCAATGAGTTTCGCGCCGTTTTCATTTGGGTGAAAATCATTTTTGAAAAATAAGCGGCGGGGATCGGTATCGTCATCTTTCAACTGTCCTGTCAAATCAATATAAATTATTTCCTGTTCCTTAAGCATACGGACAAAATTATTAAAGAAATAGCTGTATCTTTGATTTTGATCAGCCGAAAAATCTGCCAGTGCCGGCAATCGGGTAATTATCAGAATTGTATTTTTTCCTTTATCCGATTGCCAATTTTTTATTTGCGCTTTAAGTTTATTGACGGAATAATCTAAAATTTCAGATTCAGTTCTGCTCTTTCCCAAATTATCAGGATTGACAGAATAAAGATTAGCAACCAGCATATTGTACAGATTACTCTTCCGTAATATCCGCGGGGTAAATTTATGAATTATGCTTTGTGCATACAGCCAGTTATATTGACCGCTATGAGAAATAAGCCTATTTTCCTTGTCTAAATCATATAATGAGGGATTGGGTCCCAGCATGTCATCCACATCGCCTATTGTGAAATTCCAAATCACCGCATCCGGTAAATATGGCGTTATAATTTCATCAATTACTCTGTAAGACTGGTCGGAAGAATATCCCGGCACAGCCGCATTAATTACCGTAATTTCTTTATTTAAACATCCGGATTGATTCAGAATATTTTCCAGCAGTTCAGGATAAGTGAATCCGTCTGACAATCCGTGTCCGAAGGTCCATGAATCTCCTATGGCGAAAATCCGGTAGGTTTCATTATAATTTCCAAGTTTTAAATTGTATCTGTTTCTGAATCCGGTACTGTTAATAAAAACTTCTTCATGGAATTCATCCGTCTCCCACTCGCTGACATTATCAGGTTTTAGGGAGTAAATTAATCTTTTGTCCAGCTTATACCTGTAGTTGGTTTCAAAGACAATCTCTTTTTTGTCGTAGATACCGGTAATGTTCAGGAATATTTCAAAAATTATAAGGCTGATTATCCCTCCGGCAATCGATAATAAAAATTTAATAAGTATTTTTTTCATTTTGACTTTTTTATCATTAAATATACGATAAATGCCATGAATGAAAATAGACTGATAAAAAAGCCGGTAATAAATGAGAGAGGGAGATAATTGAATGTAAGCTGATATGCGCCCTCTTCCAGGTTTACGGCTATCAGGCCTTCCTGGTTTATTACTTCTTTTCTTTCGCCGTTCACCCTAACTTGCCATCCCTTATCGTAGTTTTGATTGATGACGGCATAATCGTATTTCCTTAATATGGTATTTAAGACCAGTTTATTTGGACTCCACAACTGGCTGGTAATTTTTCCGTTGCCGTTTAAAAGATAATACTCGCCGCGGTAGGCCGGATTGTCAGTACAAAGTGCCTTGATCCGGATAGGCTGAGCTTCGTAGCAACTTTCTGTCGTCCCCCAGCCGTGAACTAAATTTATAAATTCATCAGAGTAGCTGCTGTTGAACGTTTCTTCGTTCAAAAAGCCGTTTTTATCATACGGCCGGAAACCGCATTTTTGTTTAAACTCGTCTGTTGAAGCAATTGCCGGTATCGGAATTTCAAAGGATTCTCTGAGGATACCGTTATTAACCCGCAGTAAATCAATGCAAACTAAAAATATTATTGTTGATGCCAGTATTTTTAGAACTTGATTTTTCTTTTTGAAAAGCTTATCGAAATAGACAGTTGCCTCGTCAAAACCGAAGCCGATAAACAAAACCATGGGGATCATAAAATAGAAGCGGAATCTTTGAGCTACCCTCATTAGTTTAAAAAAGGGAATGCCGCGGATAATCCGGTATAAACTGGGAAATATATTGAAGCCGAATGACAGCCAGATAAAAATAATTAATATAATTAACAGGAGGATTTGCTTTTTTCCTTTTTTTATCAGGCCTATGGTGAAAAAAAATAAAGGAATAATCCCGATATATATGGAATTTTCGTCGTAATTATACAGAGCTCCCGTAAAAAAATTATGTTCTGAGTCAGCCCATTGTCTGAATACCGCAAATCCCTGCTGGGGCCAAAAAAGACTTTTAGCCAGTACCTTTAGACTGTAGCCGGAGTAAAGTTCCGTGATTATTCTCGGATATTTGGATACCATTTCAATGACGGGAATTAGTTTTACGGCGGAAGTCAATAAGAACACCAGGAAAACGAAAGAGAAAACCTTAAACGGATATATTTTTTTTACTAATATTGCTTTCACCGTACAAATGGCCAGAATGAATAGCATTAAAGCAGCAATATAGTGCAGCCCGCCCAGAAATATCAGTGATACTGTTATGCCGGCATAAATTGACGGCCGGAGATGTGATGAGTTATCCAGTGCTTTAAGCAAAAAAAGGCAGACAAAAGGTGTCAGCAGCAAAGGTAAGAAAACCGGCATACCGCTGGCATATGGCGCGAAAAAAAGGCTTGATAGACAATAGACCAGAGAGGCAAGGATACTGCCTTCTTTTGATGCGGTAAAATATCTGGCCAAAAGATACATTCCCGCAAATCCGGAGATCAGGTAGAGCAGAAATTGTAATTTGAAACCAGAAACCGGACCCAATAAAAGCAGCGGAATGTTAAACGGAGTCCAAAACATATCCTGACCGTTGCCGATCTGGGTCATCCCCCCGCAATGATAAGGATTCCATAAAGGCAGCTGTCCGAATTTCAAAAGAGATAACTTACCTAATTGGCTGTAAAAGTAAAACAGATCCCAGTCGCCGAAACCCAGCTTAAAAGGATCCATTAAAACTATCAGCGAAAGAATCAGAAACAGAAAGGCATAAATAATTTTATTCATTACAAAAACAATTTGGAAATATTCCGGTCTTCCGCCAATTTACCGGCTATAAATTTTGCAGCCTGTTTGTGTCCTTCATTCGTAAAATGACTCTGATCGATAAATAATCCGGGGTTATTACCGAACTCTTTCCGGATATCAATAGCCAAAGCAGATCTGTGTTCAGAGATTTTCAAGACAGCCTCATTATTTTTTTGAATCTGATCAAAAAATTGCCGATTTAAAGTATCGGAATTCATAAAAGGCCTGGTCAGAAGTACCGGATAAAACCCGTCATCGGCAGCTATATCTATAAATAAATTCAGATTTTCCTGATATTCATCTGACGGAACTCTGGGGATGTTTACTTTAGTCCTCTCATCTTGAAATTTTTCGCCGGCTTTATTTATATGGTATTTAATAACCGAATAAGTATGTAAATTCAATAATTTATTTTCCAACAGGCTATTTTGGAGTTGGTAATATTTATCAACCGGTCCGGCGGCAAAAGCGGCATCATTCCAGCCGAACGAAAAAATAATAATTTGCGGGCGGAACTTCTTCAGGTCATCTTTTAGGCGGTTTACTCCCTGGTACGAGCTGTAACCGGCGACCCCTGCATTTAGTATGTCTACTTTGATATTATCAAATTTCCTTTCGAGTTCTTTGCCCAGTTCCAGCGCCCAGGAGATTTTTTCATTGCCCTGGGTATTGGAATCACCGTAGGTAATTATGGTGATTTTTCTTTTATTGTCTTCTTTTCGGTCTGAGAGCCGGGTAATAAAACGGTCCTCATTGTAGAAATGGCTGTTTTTTTTCGGAGCCCAGAATAGTTTTTCGTCCACTTCATAATTTTCTTCCTGGAAAATATGGAACAGCCGCCAATCTCCATTGTCTGAATTTTTTTTTGCCAAATAATTAATAATTAAAGGCTTATAATCACTTAATATTTTTCTGTCCGTCAGAATAATCATTGTCAATTCCAATAACAAAAACAAACTTGCAGATATTATAATTATCAATAAGAGTTTAAAGCTTATGGGTTTTACTTTCCTGATCATGATGTGCAATATTTAATTATATACCGGTACATCTTTTACTATGATAAGAAAATTAGTGTCAGCTTTTTCCGTCAGACTTGCCGCTACGATTATTTTTGCCATTGGTATGATTCTCAGATTTTATGCCGCCGGCAAATACCCAATCTGGTTAGATGAAGCTTCTTACTACATTTTAAGCGGGAATAAGGTGGCGGATATCATAAGCCAGAATCATTGGAATGTTACCCAGCCGCCTCTTTATATGTTGCTGATGCATTTCTGGCAAATCCTTGGTCTCAGCGAATTGGCTGTCAGGCTGCCTTCGTTATGTTTTTCCGCCATAACACTTATGACAGCATATTTAATCGGATCACGGTTGAAAAGCAGATATTTCGGATTAATTGTCCTGACTGTATTTTCGTTTTCCAATTATTTAATTACCCTTTCCTGGCAAATGAATGTCTATTCACTGGCGATTATGCTTGTGCTTATTTCACTCTACCTTTATTTTTTTAATCTGAAAAATATGCATTCCGCTGCTTTGTTAATTTCCGTAAATATATTAGGTTTTTTGACAGATTACGGATTTATTTGGCTGATCATCAGTCTCATTTTATTTGAATCATATAATTATCTATTTGCCTACCGCCGGCAAAAGTTATTCTTCAAGGAATCGGGATTTAAACTTTCGGTCATTACTGCAACAGTTTTATTTATTAGTGTCTGGTTAATGCTGGTATTGAATAAAGTGCCGGCAGCTTTGGAAATGTCGGGCTGGTTGGAATCGGATGATATTTTTATAAGAGCAATGGCGGTTTTTACAGGTATATCGCATTCTTTGAATCCGGTTTCCGTTGTATTTATTCTTGTGATGGCATTAGGATTAATTATCAGTTTTACTACTGCAAGAAATAAAGATAATTCTTTTTTAAGATTTATGGTTTTTGCAGTTGCGGGACCTCTGATATTTTCCTATGCTTTCAGCGTATTTTTCCAGCCTATTTTATTGGCCAGAAATTTATATGCGGTAGCCGTGATGCTATTTTTTTCCATGTCGTATGCACTTTATATAAAGAGGAACGTATTATCACCATTACTTTTGGCCGGATATATATTTTTCAGCCTGACCGGATATGACCAGTTTTCTAAAATGGGAGTGATGAAATTTAACTGGGCAAAAGCAAGTAATGTCATTGCTGAAAATATAAAGACCAACAGCGGTACAGCACATTTTTTTACCGATACTGAAAACCAGCAATATAATTTCCAACCGCTGTATTTTTATTTGAAGCGGGATTTAAACTTAAATATTTACGGCTCAGACCGTATTTTTCTTTTGGATGATTTCAGAGACTATAAAAAGTACATGACCGGAATTGACAATCAGATTAAGTTCTGGCTGTTTGATTTTGCAGGTGACGGCGATTCTTTACATAAGTTCGCCCGGCGATATCGTTGTTCCGGCATCAATTCCTACCGACTTGACGGAAGTACATATTTTTTAAGCTGCCGATTCTGACCAGGTTGAAAAATGATTCTGAAAAAAACCGTATTGCTGGCTATTGTTCTTTTTCAGATGATACTGGTATTTCATCTGCTTTTGAAAGTTAAAAATTTACTTAATATTCAAACGTATGAAGTAAATGATCAATATATAACCAGAATAAGCAAGCAGGAAGTATCAATTGCCACAAACAGCAGTAATTTTAAAAATTATTACGAATTAATTCCCGGTTCTACAGTAAAATTTAATCCTGACTGGCTTGGAGTTCAGGCAATACATACTGTAAACGCGGATGGTCTTCATGACAGATTTGATTATGAATTTGAAAAAGAACGGGATACTTTCAGAATCATAACCGTCGGCGACTCATTTACCTACGGTTCCTATATTGATACAAAGGACAATTACACCGAGTTGCTGGAGAATAAATTACGGAATGAAAAACCGTGCAAAAATTTTTCCAAATATGAAGTGATCAATACGGGAATGCACGGATTTGATGTTGAATTTACCATTGAGAGACTGCTGACAAAGGGATTGACTTACAAACCTGATCTGGTAATTTGGCTTCTGCACGCCTGGAATCTGGATCGGGTAAATGAAATTACCATCGGTCTGCAGGAAAAAAAACAATATGATTCATATGACAAACTGAAAAATGACACATACTCGGTACTTAAAGAAAAATATAATACGGATATCATGTCTTACCAGAAAAAAGTCCTGGACCGTCTGAGCAACAGCTATAAGGGAAAACTGCTTATCGTAACTTTCAAGGATTTCAGGGAAGATGAAAAGGCGCTTGAGCTTGTTAAGTATTTGCTTGATAAAAATCCCGGGTATGCATTTTTTGATTCCCTCCTTGAGTACTGGCAAGACGACAGCATCAGGCTGCCTGATGACCACCCCAATAAAAAAGGGCATATAAAAATAGCAGAGAAGCTTTATGAATATTTAATGTCAAATTTAAAATATGTATGCAGCTGATCATCAAATCACTTTATATTTTTTTATTCTTATTGCCTTCAGATCCCGTAATTCCTGTTCAAGCGGAACACTCTCCAAATAAGTGGCACTTTTGGCATCCGTTTCGATTTTTTGAGAATTTGCACGATAGAGCTGAGTCGGAGGATTAAGGCCGATGATATAAATGATTTTCTTGCGGCTGTTTTTAATGACATTACGTAATTGGCCGGAATTATGATAACCGGGAAATAATTCGAAAATCAGATTTTGGGAACCGTTGGAATAGGCAAAAATTTGAGTGGCTACTCCCCAATCAGAAGCAATAAAATAGCTGTCGGCTTTATTTTTATCTGCAAATACCCCGATTTCATTAAACGAAGGATCCCATTGGAGGGAAGACTTTCCGGAAGCTAAATAATTGGCTGTCAGGATGAGATTTGCCGTTCTGACTGATATCCAGACAGTGAATACAATGATGCATGAAGTGTATAATAATTTTTTTAATTTTTTGTTTAATTTAATCTTATTTATCAAATCGAATATCAAAATTACGGATATATATTGAAAAGGAGTGCCTAAAAGAAAATGTCTTTCATATGTTTTTTGCGGCATTAAATAAAGTGCCAATCCGATAAAAATAAATGAAAGCAGAAAAAGTAAAGATAAATGAATTTTCCTTTTTTGCCTTAAAAAAAGAAAATTAAAGATAAAAAGTACTAAAATAAAAAGAACCAGTATGTAAAACTGAAACGACCCGGTATTTCTGATAATGTCCTGTCCAAGCATGCCTCTAATACTGTCAAAGCCTGAACCTAAATAAAAATAACTCTTGATAAATAAATTAATAGTCGACAATTTGTAAACAGTATTACTTACCAGACTGACAGTGGAAAAAAGACGGTTTTCCCTTATTAAATAATAGATATTGGTGATGATTATGGGAAACAATCCTATAAAAAGGCCGATTATATTCAGATATAAATTTTTTGATATTAAAATTGCCTTTTTGATCCAGTGGAATAAAAACATGAAATATGGTATCAGAAAAACAACAGCTGACAGCTTGTCAAAGATAATTAAGCCCGTTGCCAGTCCCATTAAAAATGACAGAAATGAATTAAGTTTTTTATTCAGTTCAGTATTGATGGCCAGCCCTAAAAAAATATATTTGTATAAAAAGGACATAGCCACGGGTCCGAAATCAAAGCGGACATTGATAAGAATGTCTATGTCCGTAATTATCAATAAGACCAAAAGTAAGAACTCACGTCTTTTTAATACGTGTGAAATTTTAAAGATAAAAAATATCAGGCCCAGGGTGTATAGAGCGATTGCCATAAATCTCCAACCAGTTATCGTAAATCTGCTGTCGGTGAGGACAAGATATGATCCGTAGATGGCTGTTTTTATCCCCCCGAGAATGGAATTGGCAAAGACGGGAACCCCGGCAAGCGAGAATTCGTTGAACATCGCCACAGGTATTCCTTTATACGTAAATGACGGAACTGCCAGAAGCAGTTCATCGTAATTCGGTCCCTGCGCATCCAAATTGAGTGTTATGACATAGAGGAATACCCCGAGAAAAAGAACAGATAAAAACAGTTTTGGGAATTTTTTCAAGATAACAAAAATTTTCTGATAGTAAACAGCCCTTTCAGGTAATCGTTATTTTTGGCATGTAATTTGCCTGTTACTGACAGAAAAAAGTAGCGGGCGGTTTGTCCCAGTAAGAGAAATATCAGATATAGTTTTACATAAGATCGGCTGTGATATTTGCATAAGTAGAGAAATAAACTATTTGTATACTTATCAACGGGAAAATTTCCGCCATGGCTTTGATGTCTGAGGTGAACCATAACAGAGCCAGGATTATAAATGATTTTATAGGAGGTTTTTTTTAAGCGGTGGCAAAAATCAGTATCTTCAAAATAGAGAAAAAACCTTTCATCGAATCCTCCCAGATCCTTAAAAACTTTTTTATTTATAAATACATTACACCCAGAAGCAAAATTTACTTCACCCGAATGCTTATACAAACGTTTGTCTGACTGGGGGTGGCGGAAAATTTCCGGTAATAGTTTATAGAGATAACTTTGTTCAATCAGAAGATTACACAGAGTCGGCTCGGCAATCAAATTATATTGTAGCGAACCGTCTTTATTCAGAAGCTTCGGGACTATCATGGCGGTTGATTTGCTTTTCAGATACGGCTGTACCTCAGCCAGAGAAGAAGGTTTGAAAACAGTGTCTGCGTTTACCAATAGCAGCCAATTTCCCCCGGCATGAGCGGCACCCGAGTTTATCCCTTTGGCAAATCCCAAATTTTCGGTATTAAATATGATATTTGCTCCCTTTGGAAATATATACAGGGTTTTTTTAAAAGCGGGATCATTGACGATAAAAATATATTCGACCGATAGTTTGGATTTAAGGAGTGCCTTTTTTAAGCTGTTTAGGCATTGGTTTAAAACGTGTTCATTCTTATAAATCGGAATTATGATTGTGATATCGATTTTCATGGCTTTGGTGTATTTAATTAATAATCGTCATCAGTTTTTTTAGCCTTACCGGCCAGCTGTTCCTAACGGCTTCATACCTTCTTGAATTGTACTTATCACCCTTTTTTTCATTCAGTGCCAGACCGAGAAACCTGATAAACAAATCATAGTCTGATGCATAATAAATCAGGTTCCTTTTCCCCAGATAAGCCAAAGACGGCAGTTCGGTTGTTACCACGGGTTTGCCGAAATAGAGGAACTGGTAGATTTTGGCGGGGAATGCAGATTTTCCCCAGGAGTCGGATTTATATGGAATTATGCAGGCATCACACTCGTAAATAAATCTCCCCAAGTATTTATTGTCAATAAAACCGGTATACTTAAAATTGGGTTTGGAAAGTATTTGATGGGTAAGGCGGTTTTCATTTAATTGCCAAATGCCTGCAAAGACAAAAGAAATTCCGGGATAATTGCTTAAAAGTTGCAGAATAAGTTTTTTGTCAATTTTCCACTCGTATAATCCTCCGATAAAACCGACTTTTTTGATCCCGGAAGCGAGTCTTTTTTTACTTTTTATATTTTTTGATGAGATAATTAATTCCGATAAATCAACCGGGTTCCTGAATAGGGTTACGCGGGGGTGGTTTTGGCTGAAATACCTGACCAATACGGGAGAAACTGTTATTATCCGGTCTGATATTGCCAGCACACGCTGTTCCAGCCTCTTTAACTCACTATGAAAATTCCGCCAAAAAGGCAGGCTGAAGTAATTATCGGTAACATAGTAAATGAGTTTTCGAGGATTGATCAGATGCTGTATGTACGAATACTCAGGAGTAAAGGATATAACTGAAGGTTTATCAATCTTTACGAGTTTACTGATAACCGTCCAATTTAACATATGATTGAATCTGTTAATGCTCGGAATTTTCCTGCCGAACGGAAGGCCGACGGACCTTATTTTTATAAGGTTACGGCTGCCTTCAATTCTCCGGTATCCGTCAGTTAGGGCAAACAGTAGATTGCGGAATCGTGGATATTCAATTGAGACGACTTTATTTCCTGAAGCGGCAAGCCGCTCCGGTAAATATTGTTCAATACCTTTAATTCCGTTATCATAATTACCGCCGGTGAAGACTATATAATCCGTCATAAATTAAAGATGAAAGTCCTTTTTATTACCATCCTTTTGCCGTATCCCATTGATTCCGGAGCAAAATATAAGACACATCATATCTTAAAGTTAATTTCTGCCAAGAACAATATTGATTTTGTGTCAATGATTGATGATGAGCATGACCTGGTTAATGCCGAACCATTAAAAAAATATTGCAGAACATATAAAGTATTTTTTTCACCCATTGTCAATGCCCGTCATAACCAGCTTCTATTCAAACTGGCATTGAGTGTTTTTCTGACAAAACCTTTCATTGTTTTCAAATACTATTCCCATGAGATGAAAAATTATATTGAAGAATTATGCCGGAATAGGAAATACGATTTAATTTATATCGATCATTTAAACATGGCTCAGTACATACCTGTCGGCTATGTAGGAAAATTGATTTATGACGAAGCGGATATATCATCTTTGGCTTTTACCAGTTTCAGTATCTATGAGAATAACCCCCTGCTTAAGTTTATATATATTTTGGAGAGCAGCAAGCTGAAACGGTTCGAAAGGAAATATCTGAAAAAATTCCATCATATATTTACAATCAGCGAACTGGACAGAAAAAGAATTATTAAAGTTGGCAATCTTCACGAAAAAAAAATTACCCACCTGCCTGTTCCCTTTAAAACATTAAATCTTTATTCATACAGGGAAAGGGATCCGTTAATCAGTTTTATCGGTTTATTATCCTGGAAACCGAATTTAAAGGGAATAATCTGGTTTATTGATAAAGTATATCCGCATATCAAAAGAAGCATTCCGTCAGTCAGGATGAAAATTGCGGGTAAAATGGGAAACAGGCTTATGAAACATCTCAATAATATAGCGGATATGAGCATTTCATATGAAGGATATCTGGTAAATTTGGATTCTTTATATAAAAAGACATCGGTATTTATCAACCCCATTCATGAAGGCGGAGGCGTTAGAATTAAATTATTGCATGCTTTAAGCCGGGGAATGCCGGTAGTCTCAACTTCAAAAGGTGCTGAAGGAGTTCCGGTTACTTCCTCTAAGGAAGTGGTAATAGCTGATGATCCTTTAAGTTTCGCTGAAGCGGTTATCGAGATCATAAAAAATAAGGAAACAGGCCGTCATCTGTCCGAGCAAGGCTTAGCGCTGATGGAAAAGCACTATAATCACGATTTGACTGATAAAATTCTTAAATCTGTTATATACCGGGGATCTGATAAATGATGTTTCTTCCTATCTGTTTTTCAGATAAGAATAACGGCAGTTTCTCCATGTTTAAAAAATATTTCAGACACTCGGTTGATACATTTGCCGCATTATAATTCTGACAGATAAGGAAAATATAGTCTTTGTTTTTTTGGACCCTGCTGGAGAGCCAATTGCCTTTTTTATTCATTTTTGAAAGGTTTTTCCCGCTTATTTTCTCCAGGGCGTATATATATCTTGTCGTATGATAATTCTTCGGTTCTCCGGGTGTGGAAGTTGAAATGGAAAATGAAGATTGACCCGCTTTGGCCAGAATATATTCAGCAGTCTGAAAAACACTCCGGTCTTTATAGCTTATTTTTTCCCAGGGTATGTTTTTCATTTCCCCGATTGTAAAAAAAAGAAACTGGCCGTAAATTCCCAGCAGTAAAAAAACGCTGATTGCCGAAAATAACCGGTATTTTTTTAAATTCAGGCGGTTAATTCCCCCGATTCCGGCATATAAAATAATGATAATAAGGGAGAGAGCGTTTAACCTATGAATTGCCGGCTGACCCTGGTAAAATCCGGTCATAAAAAACCCCGGCAAAAAAAGAAGTAGCATATATTTGATTTTAGGCGGCAATATTGCTCTTTTTGTCAGGAGAAAATGCATGACAAGGTAAATAAAGAGAAATACAACAGAAAGCAAATTCGGAAAAAGCTTCAGCAAATCGAAACTTAGAACGGAATTTTTATAAATTTGGCTTATTATCAGGGAAAAGTCAGGTTTAAAATATATCGTATTTCCTCTGAAATAATTTTTCAGATTATTCCAGGTAGGGTAATTATTATTAATTTCATAGATAATGGTCGGTAAATAAATCATTAGGAAAAAAACAGAAAATATAACAGCTAAAGCGGATAGGACAAGCAGTTTATTTTGAAATTTTTTACTCAAAACGTAAAATGAAAGCATGAAGTATCCCGGGATCAATAAAAATGAAGAAATATACATCAGGCTGACGAAAAACGCGCTTACGGAAATGATAAACAAGAGGAATTTTCCCTGTTTTTCATAAAGTAATAGAAAATATATAGCCAGCAGGATAAAAAAAGGAACCAGATGCGGTTCCCAGACAGCCCTGGCATGCCGAACCATATAATGTGAAGCAGAGAAAACAAGAGCAGCTGTAAGAGCCCCTTTCGGACCGATAAGGATTAATCCCACCTTGTATATCAGATAAATGGAAATTATGCCGATAATGGCAAAACAATATGCGATCGCCAGGTAGTTTCTGAAAAAGAAATATAAGACAGAGATAATGTAATAATAAGTAGGCGGTAAAATATTGAAATTGGATAAAGAGGTCAGCGGACCAACCAGCAGCACATAATTTTCCTCTACTATTTTTTTGGCAATCAGAAGAGCCATTGCAGCATCTGGATCCACGGGTAACGTATATTCCAGATGGTACAACCTGAGGAAAGATCCAAAGACAAGAATTAAACCAAGGTAAAATTTTCTTTTATTTGTATTAAAAAACCTGATCACTTCCTTTTTCACTCAAATGGGAACAGGTACAATTCAGTGAGGGTTAATTTTGACAGAGGAGCCACAAAGACTCCCAAATGCAATTTATTTTCCGGGAAAAGACCCTGGGACAGGGATTTTACATCTTTGGCAATGTTGACTTTCTTGGAGAAACTGCCAAATGAGTCTGCAAAAGTAATTATTTTGCCCTGCCGGTCAAAAATGATATAAACGGATGCCAGGCCGTTAGTATCAGTATTAATGGTTTGGCTGAACAGAAGCAGGGGTTCTTCCTGAGTGCCCGTATCCAGATAGACACTGAATAATTCTTTTAGTACTGCCAGGTTCAGACTGACCCTGTTTTTCCACCATAATTCATTTTTACCTCCGTAGCGGCTGATAAGATGAATACCGGCAGAGCTTTCTGAATTTTTAAACGTCAGCTTGAGCAGATTATTATTATTCAGGGTTACGGGATAATCCTGATTATAAGACCCCAGCCAGTTCCGGTCCTGATTCACAATTTCCAAACATGATGCGGAAAGATCGCAATTGCCGGTTGTGATAATTTTTTTGATTATGTCATTGCCGTTGATAAATTTTTTGGTCATATCTTTGGCTTTAGCCGACAGATCTTCCTTGGTTTCCAGTTCCAAATTTAATTCCGGACTGTCAGAACCGATCCTGGTTTTAAAGCCGTTTATATAGAGGATAATTGCGATAAACAATAAGCTGAAAATTATCAGTCTGAACAACCGCTTTTTCATTTTTTATAGTTTGTATTATAATGTTTTTCCTGTCAAGAGTCGTACCTTTTGCCTAAATGATGAGACCTTTAAAATTTTACCCGGTGTTGACTGTTTTTTTCCTGTTGGTTTTCTTTTCTCCCTCTAAAATCTTTTATTTCAGTTCTTTTTTAATACTGGCCGGTTTCTTATCCTACAAATTAAAAAATACAGTAAAAGGCCTGACTTATGCTTTGATCGTTTCACTTTTCCTTGATGTTGGTATCGGCTACAGCTATTTTAAAATGGAGCCGGATTTAGGATCGCTTTATGCCGTCAAGCCGGCCACCATGCTTGCCTTAGGGTTAGTTCCCCTGGCTATACTAAAAACAAAAATGAAATTTCAAAAAACGGACATTGCTGCCGTGGCTTTTTTTATCTGGTTGGCAATTTCCTTTTTTTATTTGCCATATTCCAATATTTTTTACGGGATCATCCAAATTTTTGAAGCGCTCTTAATTTATTTACTGTTAAGGGCAAATTTGGAATCAGATGACATAAAAAATATTAAATTATTAATGATTGCAACGATTTTTTTCCAGCTGTCTGTCGCGTATTTACAGTTCATCCTGAAAAGAAATGCAGGTTTCATTTCCGAAGGATCCACCTACAGTAATCCGTTCGGCCTGGCTACCTATGAAAACGAAAACCTTTTCAGAGTATCCGGTACTTTTGACCATCCCAATATTTTTGCTGCAATTATTGTCAGTCTTTTTCCGTTTTTAGCATTACTTAAGCCGAATTTCTGGCTGTTGTTATTTTTCGGCCTGCCTTTGTTTTTTTCCTATTCCCGCCTGGCTTGGGCAGCCTGGGGTATTCTGCTTGTAATCATTTACTTCAGGAAAATGATCAAATTCAGGTTAAAATTTCCGGACAAAAGGAAAATTTTGTATCTTCTTCCGGTTTTTCCCTTTATTTACCTTTTATTTCCTTACTTTATTTCCAGAAGCGAATCACTCTTAAACTTGTTTACTCCTAAAAGCTCTCTGGATATCCGGTTGAAGATGTACAGTGAGGGGTTGAACATCATAGGAAAATATCCCTTCACGGGAGTGGGTTTAAACAATTCACTTGTTTATTATGCCAGTTATCCGGTGACGACTTTATTCAGCCTGGTGGAAGTCGGTTTTTCCTACCGGCTGCATAATATGTTTCTGGAAATCGCCGCCGAAACAGGTCTAATCGGATTAGGTTTGTTTTTGCTGATACTTGTGACAGTATATTTTGAATTTAAAAAAATCAGCCGGAAAAAAAAGCAGGTTGGCGGTAAACTCAATGAGTTAATCAATTTCAAAAAAACCGCCTTGCTGTCTTTAATATTTCTGCTGATCATTTCATTCTTTAACCCTTTTTTCCACAACCTACCCTTTCAACTGTTATTGCTTTACATTTCATTTATAATGGTATCGCCCTCTAGCTGAAATTATTTTTAGATTATGAATTTCAAACGGTATATTAAAAATGCATCCCGGAGAATTAATATTCTGATAATCGTTCTGGTTTCAGTATTTTTTGTTATTGCAACCGGCTTTTTTTATATCCGCGAAAAGAACAGGGAAAAACTCTATCTGAAAGTAATTCTGGGCAGGGATTATCAGATACCCTATTGGAATGACCAGTCATTGGAAGTCGGCAACAGTGACAGAAGCTCGTTCGGTATTGTAAATGCCAAAATAATTGATAAGGAATCGTATGAGTGGAACGGGCCGGGAAGGTTTGTCATATTGCTGCTTGAGGTCAGGGCAGTTAAAGACCGGGCGGGTTTATATCTGTTTAAAAACAAGCCGTTATCACTCGGAGAATTTATTGACATGAGATTTCCCAGGGTGCATCAGTCAGGTTTGGTAACATATATATCCACCGATAAACCCAAAAATTTATTTCAAAATCTTCAGATCGTAATAAAGAAAAGGGGTGAATTACCTGAAATCGATGATCATACACGGATAGGAGATACCCTTAAAAATAATAAAGGGGAAACAGTAGCGGAAATCACGGGTAAAACGAGTAAAGATGCGGAAATAAGAACCAACACCGATACCGGAGCCACTGTCATAACTTATGACCGGACAAGAAAGGATATGGATTTGACCCTAAACATAAGAGTCAATAAGACTGCCGACGGTTATGTTTTTCAGGAAATGCAGAAAGTAAAAATCGGGGATAAATTAAACATCCATTTTAAAGGAATCAGTTTATGGGATTTCCGGGTAACCCAGTTGAAGGAAATTTAAGACTGTCCCCTTATTTTATATAGAATTTCCTGGTCAAGTTTTACCTTCATCACGGCTTGAGACAAATTGTATGTCCTGGTAAAATACTCCTGACAATCTCTGTCAGCCGTACTCATATCGGCATATTCCCTGCAGATGAGATAAATCCAATTCTTCTTCTGAAGATTCTGGTCGATCCAGTTCCCCTTTTGGTTGAGGTTTATCAGCTTCTCACCGGTCAGCTTTTCCAAAGCCAGGTAATAAGGAGTGGCGTGGTGGTTTTGTTTTTCGAATGGGGTTATTACATATAAAGTAAAGGAAGCATTGCCGGCGTCATTCAGGATGAATTTTGCGGCATTGAAAAGAGGTTTATAAGCAAGCTGGTTGCCCTGTAGCAGATGAAACCGGTAGTTTTTTAAATTAAAAATAGTAAATGCAGACAGAAAAATCAAAACCAGGGAATAGGTTACGGTTTTCAATTGTAAATTATTTTTCATTATTAAATACCGGTTAAGTGAACTGCCCGCTATCAGGAAAAAAAACGGATAGAGACTGGCCATCCGGTAAACTTCCGCTTTTCCCGAATAAAGAGAAGTCAACAGCAATGAAGCCGATAACAAAACAGTCAGAACTTTGGATGTCAGATATCCGCTACTCCTGTTTTTACGGAAAGACTGAGGAATAAGAAAAATAAGAAGCAGCGGAAGTATTAAAATTCCGTTTAAATAAGGAAACAATGAATATAAAAATAACCAGCTGTGTTCAATAAGATTTTGGAAAGCGGACGGCAAGTTTGTACTGACATAACCTGTCTGACCCGTCAGAATATTGATTATGTAGGCAACCGAGGGAAATCCGTTGAATGTTTCAAAAAATAATACGGGCAAATAAAAAGCGGCCAGTAAAAATATAAAGGGGATTAATATTTTCCTGAATGACCTGAAGCCCGGCTGCAGCTTAATTTTTTTATAAGCCGCCGTCCAAAGGAAAAGCATCGCCGGAATAAGCAGAAATGACGACACGTACATCAGGCTGATACAAAATGTAAGGATTGATAGCCATAGATACTTAACATTGCCTTGTCGGTTTGCCTTCTGAATAAAATATAGTGAGAGCAGTATCAGAAACGGGATCAGGTGAAGTTCCCAGATATTCCTGGAATATTGGATCATGGTGACTGATACCGCCGTTAAATAAGCTGATAAAAGCCCGGCTTTTTTTCCGGAAATTTCCCTGCCGGTAATAAATGCCAGCACCACGGTCAGTATGCCGGTGACGGTAAAGAATGCCGTTATCAGGAGTTCATCCTGCAGAAAAAACTTCAGCAGGGTAATCAGATAGTAATAGGTGGGCGGGAGCAGGTTAACCTGCCAGATAGTGGTCAACGGGCCGACCAGCAGCAGATTTTTTCCGCTTAAAATTCTGTCTGCAATCAGATAAGCGGCAGCCTGATCTGTATCAAAGGAAAGCGTCCGGTCCAACTTGTAGATGCGTAATAACGTGCCTAAAACAACGATTGTAAAAAGAAAAAAGGTTAATTTTTTTGACATAAATTGCAGATAACCGGTCAGAAGGAAGCCCGATAAAATAAAAATTATAGCACTTTTCCGTCAGTTTAAAAGTAAAAGACCTGCTTTAAGTAACCGTAATACAGGTAAGCAGAAAAAATAATAAAGCCGGCCAATGTAAGATATTCCAACCGCTTTTCCGTAGGTTTCCGGTAAAGCATAAACAGAAGAAGCGGTAAGAGGGCATATCTTGATTCAATCAGCCAGATCGGCAGAAGTGACAGGATCGATAGAGGATAAATGAGATAATTCAGCGGTCGGTTGAGTTTGATCATAGCCAGCGAGAAAATGGCATATACGACGGCGCTAAAAAAGAGAATCTCCGTGATAATATTGCCGTTGACGGCCAGGAGCAGCCGGTTTCTGAGATGTTCAGGCGACTGATTCCAGGGGTGATTGGCCGTAAAGGTTATAACCGCAGAAATAATAAATATCATGGCGAATATTAAAATTTTTTTATGCTGTCTGATAAAGGTCCTGATTGCCCAAAAATTGGCAATGTTTATGGGGATAAACATGATAAAAAACAGGAAAAGGGCCCAGTATAAATTTCCGGGGGAAATGAAAAAATCGGGATGCAGGTCCTGAACTCCTATGGCAGTGCCTTTATTGATTATGAACAACCCTGCAAATGCCAGTAGTCCAAATATATTAATTAAATTATTTTTGATAATTGTTTTCAATTTTTTCTGCTTACCCATTGTTTCCGCTGTAATATGTAAAATGAGGTAAATCACCAGAAATACATTCAGTTGTCTGACAAGCATGCTTAAACAGGCCAAAAGCCCTGCCAGCCAATGCCTTTTGTTATGCAGAAAGAAAAGTGAGCCGAGTATAAGCGGCACTGACAAATTCTCAGTATAGAGAAGAAATCTGTACGGAAAAATTACGGGCAGGAAAATAAATTGCAGGGTTTTAAGATTAATTGATCCATAATCTTCAAGTAATCCGGCAGTTTTCCAGAACAGATAGAAAGATAAGAGTACCATAATAAAGTTAATTATTCTTAACTGGGGGATTTGGGTTAAACCGAGCAAAATTCCCATGGAAGAAACAAAAAAGTGGTATCCGGGGATAACGCCGATTTTCGGATAGGCGGAATAATTCCCTTCCAAAAAAAGTTTTATCTGGCCGTAATTGCTGTATTCATCATCATATAAAGGATTAAGAAAAATTTTTAAAAAAAGGAAAGAAACCAGAATTGCCGCCAGCAATAAGACTCCGGGTTTCCGGCCCGAATTATAGAAGGACTGTAATTTGACGTAAGTCACAGTAATGTTGTTCCTCTCTTATAATATATAATAACTTTTATCAATGCATAAGTCGGAATACAAGAGGATAGAAGAACTGGAAAACAAACATTTCTGGTACCGGGCGATGGGAGAACAGGTTATAGAAAGCATAGCCTCCTTTGTCCGGAAAAAAAAAGTCATACTTGATGCCGGCTGCGGAACAGGGGGCATGTCATTAAAGTTGACACGGTTCGGGACCGTTTACGCTGTTGATATCAACGAAACTGCTTTAAAATTTGCCCAAAAAAAGGGCTTGAGGCATGTAATCAAAGCCAGCGTCTCCGAGTTGCCTTTTCAGGATGATTATTTTGATCTGGTTGTCTGTCTGGACGTTCTCTACCACAAAAAAGTTACGGATGATACTGCTGCACTTAAAGAATTATACCGCGTTCTGAAACCGAAAGGATTATTATTGCTCCGTCTGCCCGCTCTCGAGATATTGAGGGGAGCACATGATATTGTAGTGGAAACCCGTCACCGATACACTACCGGAGAAGTAGGTCGTAAGATGAAAACTTCAGGATTTACGGTTGTAGGGATTTCCTATGCCAACATGCTGCTGACCGTGCCTCTATTAATTAAAAGAAGTCTGGAAAGAATTAAAGGGAAAAGATATTTTCATTCCGACAGCCATCCCCTGCCCCTTCTTATAAATGAAATTTTCTATCTGATCCTTAACTGTGAAAATCAGCTTCTGAAATATATATCATTGCCTTTCGGTTCATCCGTGGTGGCATTAGGAAAAAAAATACCGTCGTGAAAAAAAAATCAGCTAAATATTTTTTCAGACTACTGCTTTTTTCCGCTTCTTTTATTCTGCCGCTTCTTATTGCCGAGATTTTTTACAGAAATCACGCTGTCAGAATAATCAAAGGGGAAAATAATAAATTCCATCTTTCCGAGGGAGATGCGGATACGCCGTTTCTGGTGACGGAATCTGCCCGAGGTCGACGATTGATCCCCAATGCCAATATAATTATCAGAAACCACCCTTTTTCAGAGTATGACAACATATCCGTTATGACAAACTCATTGGGTTTTCGTGATGAGGAGATAACCGGGAAGAAGGAAAATGAATTCAGAATTCTGGTACTTGGTGACTCAATAGTCCTGGGCGATTATTTGCCTGTAGAAAAGGTGTTCGTTTCCAGGATTGAGCATTATTTAAATCAGAAACAAAATTCAGTGAATTATCAGGTCATTAATGCATCCGTTGCCGATATCGGAATAAAAGAGGAAATCGATCTCCTTGAGGAAAGCGGATTGAGCACAAAACCCGATATAGTTGCGGTAGCCTTTTATCTCAATGACGGCCGCCCGCCTTGGGGTTTTCCGGGTGATTCGGAAAATAAGAGTTTATTAAGAAGATACAGTTATCTGGTCCAGGCAATTTACCGGGAATTTCTGATCAGACAATGGATAAGTATTAAGGGAATCGATAAAGCCAAATGGGTTTCCCTTCTTAATAATAAAATAAAAGACGGTTGGATTGACGACAGAAGGGAATTCATGGAACTGGTCGCTGCAGCTGAACTGGACTGGGGCAGCGCCTGGAAAGATGAGACATGGAGTCTGATCGGCGACCAGTTTAAAAGACTGAACCGGTTATCGCAAAACCATGGCTTTAAGGTGCTGATAGCAGCTTTCCCGGTAAAATATCAGGTAGAAGCCGATTTTCTCGAAAATTTTCCCCAAACGAAATTAGCTGATCTGACCGGTAAGTACGGGTTTACCTATTTGGATTTATTGCCTCTATTAAGGAAAAATAAGGACCGGGAACTTTTTTATGATCATTGCCATCCCAGAGAATTTGCCAATGACTTAATCGGAAATGAACTGGCGCAATTTATGACCGAAAAATACGGATTTCCTGATAATAATCCTCCGGTTTTTGACCCAGGAAGTAATTAAAAATAACCAGAAGGTATAAGGGAAAAATAATAATGGCAGCCGCTAAATACAACCGGGGATTATCATAGGGTTGGGCAAACAACGGGATACCGGTTAATCCGTAAAAGATGAACATATTCCAGAAGCAAACCTGATCAGTAAAAAATAAGAGAATTTTGTTTTTGTTAGTACGATGCTGAATGAAAAGTAGCAATGCCAGGACTACGGCCATTATCAGGTGATTTTCATGAACACCTGCGGACAGCATGAAATAACTGAAATAAACTGCAAACAATGTGTGGAGGTAAAAGGGAAAATCAATTCCCCGCCGGCTTCGCTTTCCAATGAAAAAAACAACAATCAGTAAATAAATTATCAGGTAACTGATTTTCGCTAAATCAAGCAGATACCTGAAGGGATCATCAGGGGAAAAGATCAGAAAGCCAGGCAGACTTCCGGCCCTGATTTCCAGGATATTTTGGAAGTAGAAGGAGACAAGCCATTGGAGATTCAGGGCTGCGGACAAAATAGTATTGCCGATGGCTCCGTTTATTAAATAATTCCAGGTGGTAAAAAGATAGTTTTTGTTCAACAGCAAAATTGGCAATTGCATTAAAAAGAGTCCGCCGATAAAAAGTGAGGTTTTGCGCCAATTGATAATTTTGCCCTTGCCAAAAGTTATAAAAACCAAAGTCAGGGGCAAAAGGATTATCGGCTGCCACTTTATCAGAAGTGTTACACCGAAACAAAGACCTGACCAAAAATAGCGTTCATTCCGGATAAGCATCAGGAATAAAATTAAAAACGGCACATAAAAAATATCGGTATAGCCTAATCCCTGGGTATTAATAATGAAGCTGGGCAGGGAAAAATAAAGCAAGGCGAGTTTAAGGGAAGAAAATTTAATTTTCGATTGTGAACGGTTATAGAAATATAAAGCTGCAAATCCCAGCAGATAGAATAAGGCAACAGTGAGTTTGAAGGTTGACAGCGGAGTCACATTTGCCGGAAACAGTCTGGCTGCTAAGTATACTACTAGAAAATGCCCGGGAGGATAGGTAACCGGATAGAAAACCCCGCATTGATGGTTTAGACAGGAGGGAAACAGATTTTTATCAGGATTCAATCTGACATAGCTGATAATCCCGGTCCAATTCTCAACATCCCCGGTGCCTTTAGAGGGGATAAGTAAAAAGTTGATTAAAAGATAACCGGTCAATGCCAGAGCAAAAAGCCATTTTAATTTTGGATTCATAGAAATTAAGATGCCATGCTTTTAAAAAAAAAGAGTTTATCCACCGCTGTTTTTCTGGTGTTCAAATTTCGTCCTGTCAAATATATAAACAGCCAGTAAAAAAATCTGAGATAGCTGCCGATTGCAAAAATGATAATGGCAAAAGCGGAGGTATTTTTTCCGTAATATTTCCTAAGGAATCTTTTTAGTGATATCAGGTAGAGTCTGCCGTCTGTCTTACCTCCTGTGCTTTGATGAGGCAGATGCAAAGCTTCAGCCCTATGAGCGAATATAAGATCATAACCGGATTTTCTCATCCGGCAGCAGAGGTCAACATCTTCAAAGTAGAGGAAAAAGCGATTGTCAAATCCGCCTGCCTTCTGAAATGCCTCCTTCCTGACCAGCCACCAAATAGCCGCTACCGCCCCGACTTTGCCTGTCCTTTTATAAAAAGAATTATCAGATAGCGGGGATTTAAATAGTGCCGGCAGTAGCCTATACAAATATGAAGATTCGATAAAAATTTCTTTAATTGAGGGGACGGGCAGAATAGTTTTTTGGATTCTTTTATCTTTAAGTCTGACAAGAGGGGCGATTATGCCGGCTGTAGTGTCGAGGCTAAACGGCAAAATTTCATTAAGGCAGCTTTTTCCGGTAATAACATCAGGACAGACAATTATCACCCAGTCACTTTCAACCTTTTTCATGGCTGAATTTACGGCGGGGCCGAATCCAGCATTTTTTTTTAATTTCAAAATGGAAACGCCGGTTGCGGGGTATTCTTCTTTTCTTATTACGGTGCCATTGGCAACGATGAGATAATTTATATCAGCCCCTGCATGCTTTACTGATTTATCAAGTGATACCAGGCAGGTTTTAAGCAGATGTTTATCTTTTTTGACGGTAACGATGATGGCGGTAAGTTTAATCATTGTTCCAGCAATTTTAGTAAAGCAGCGGATCTGGCCTGCCATGAATTGGCGGAGGCTGTTTTTTTCCTGGCCTTTTTTAATTCAGGATCATTTTCCCTGATCGCTTTGCCAATGTACTTTATAAAAGTCCGATTATTATCAGCCCAGTAGATTAATTTTCTGTTTGCCAGGTCTTTAAGAGCCGGTAAGGCAGTAGTGACAACCGGTTTACCCGCATAAAGGTATTCGTTGATTTTCACCGGATAGGCCGAAATGCCATAAGCATTCATTCTATAGGGAATAAGACAAACATCAAAAGCGTTGATATATAGAGACAGGTATTCAGGCTTTTTATAGTCCAGAAAGTGAAGATTTTTCATGCTGTATAGCCTGTCCCGCAGATATTTTTTCCGTACCTTAAAACTGCCGATAAAAATAAAGGAATGATTACTGTAATATGCGGCTGTTTTCAGTAACAGATCAATATCTATCCTCCAGTCATAGAAAGCTCCGATAAAGCCTATTTTAAGACCTTCCATTGCCTTTAAATCGCCGGGAATTTCATTATCGATTATCTTTACATCCGATAAGTCCGCCGGAGTAGGAAAGTAGAATGTTTGAGGCTTATCCTTGCGGTATTGTTCATAGAGGGTCGTTGATGCGGCGATAATCCTGTCAGATCCGGATACCATCAGTTTGTCCAGATATCTGAATTGCCGTTTTTGCCATGGATTGTTCCAAAATGGGAGGGTAACATAATCATCAATCACCCAATAATAAACCCGGTTTGCTCCTGACATCAATAGGGGTATAAGAACCGCTTCCGGAGTAAATGAAAGTAAAAGATATTTTTTATTTATCAGGTTTTTCACAAGAAAATAGTTGAGGCGGTGATTCAGCAGGTTTATTTGAGCTACTGATCTGCCACATGGTAACAGTCCGAAAGTATGGATGACTGTAAGCTGGTTATTCACTTTTTCCAGGTATGTCTGCTTGCCTGCAATCAACCGGATAATTCTGCTAAACTTAGGGTATTCAATAAAAAGTACCTGGTAATGTTTTGAAAGAAAACCGGGAAGCATCTGTTCAATCCTGACCAGATCCGAGTAATAATTGCCTCCCGACAGCACAACAATTTGTTTCATAACAATTTATGAATATACTTTATGTCAATAAATTTTTCCATCTGGTCGGAGGCGTGGAAAGATATTTTTTTGAGCTGGGTAAACTGATGGAGGCCCGGGGAAACAGGACTTCATATTTTTACATGCAATCAGCCGCTGACGGACAAAGCAGATGGGCTGATTTTGCCGTATCCAATGTATCTTATGACAATTCGCAATTATATCAGCGTCTCAGGCAATTTATCAGGTTATTCTATTCACCCGAAGCTAACAATAAGATAAGCAGACTGATTGACCAGGTAAAACCTGACATCGTCCATCTTCATACTATATATCACCATCTTTCCCCTTCCATTCTGCCGGCCGTAAAAAAAAAGCATTTACCGATTGTCCAGAATCTGGGCGATTATCATCTGATCTCCCCGAATTATAATTTGTTTCATAACGGTGCTGTTTGTGAAATAACCCTCGGCGGTAGATTTTACAAGGCTATAGCGCACAGATGTATACGTAATTCTAGATTCTACAGTTCCATTGAAGTATTGGAAAAATATTTTCACCAATTGGCAGGTTGGGAGCATAACCTGATAGATAAATACATTTCTCCTTCGGTTTTTATGAAAAAGAAACTGATTGAATCCGGTATCAGGGAAGAAAAAATCAGAACGATACCACATTTTATAATCAGCCATGAATATCCATACAGGAAATCAGCCGGAGAATATCTGTTGTATTTCGGCAGATTATCGCCGGAAAAAGGGCTGCTTTTACTGTTAAAAGCAATGAAAAATTTACCGGACATTAAATTGAAAATTGCCGGCCGGGGGCAACAGGAGGATGAACTGAAAAATTTTGTCAAAGAAAAACGGATGAAAAATGTGGAATTCAGCGGTTTTTTAGAGGGAGCAGCGCTTAAGAAAGTAATCAGCCGGAGCCTGGCTGTTATTTTGCCCTCTTTGTGGCCTGAAGTATTCGGTATGTCTATTTTGGAGGCTTTTGCCTGCGGTAAACCGGTAATCGCCTCTGATATCGGCGGCATTCCGGAACTGGTTGATGATAATTACACGGGCTATTTGTTTAAACCAGGTGACCTGGATGATTTGTTGGAAAAAATTAAAAAGCTTTCCGGAGACAAAGGATCGGTTATAAGGTTGGGGGGAAATGCCAGAAAAATGGCCGTAGATAAATTTAATCCGGTCGATCACTACCGGAAAGTAATGAAGCTATACGGGGAGATGATATGAGAAAGTTAATGCTATTTTGCCTGGGACTGATTTCAGCACTTTTGGTTGCCGAGTCAATATTGAGGCTGACGGAATCCTATGTAGTCAGGGACAGAATGTCCGCCGGATCAGTAATTGAAAACGACCCGGAGTTTTTAGTCAGAAATACAACTTCGGGCAGAAGACTGGTTCCCAATGTCCGGGTTACCATAAAGAATCACTATCTTTCTAAAAGGGATATTCCTGTTTCGACAAATTCCTTGGGCTTCCGAGATGAGGAAATCGGTGAAAAAGTCCAGTCTGAATTCAGAATTTTGGTTTTGGGTGACTCCATAACATTGGGAGATTATCTAAAAGCCGATGAAGTCTATGTTGAAAAAATAGGCAAATACCTTGAAAGCAATTTCTCCGGTAAAAAGCTGCAGGTTGTTAATGCCGGGGTCAGCGATATAGGACTGGCGGAAGAAGTGGATATTTTGGAGGAGAAAGGACTCGCGATAAAACCGGATATGATTGTTGTCGGTTTCTATCTCAATGACAGCCGGCCGCCTCACGGGTTTCCCATTGATATTGATTACCGTAATTTCTGGCGCCGCCAGAGCGTTTTAATCGAGACTATATACAGGGAACTGGTATTTAGAAAATGGGTCAAGGAAAATAATGTTAATTATCGCGACTGGAGCAGGATAGGAAATAAAAATTGGCGGCAGGATCCCGGGCAATTTAAAGAAATGATTCAGGCTACTCAGTATGATTGGGGTGCCGCCTGGACCAAAGAGAGCTGGATTTCTGTAGAAAAACAACTAGAGAGACTGGTTTTATTGTCAAAAAAACATAATTTTAAGGTAGTTATAGTCTGTTTTCCGGTATCCTATCAGGTTTATGCTGATTATTCGGAAAATTACCCGCAAACTATGCTGAAAAATATTGCTGACAAGCTGAAATTGGAATACATTGACCTTTTGCCTGTATTACGGGACTTCAGGCAGCATAAATTGTATTACGATCACGCACATCCTACAGTTTTTGCAAATGATCTGATCGGAAAAGAAATCGCTGAAGAAATAAAAAATAAGTTATAGGAAAAGTTCAGAAGGTTACCTGAGCACCGGGCAGGGAATTCTTTAATGCCGACACATCATCCTGATTTAAGGGATTGCCTTCCAGATGGAGTTCAACCAGCCCGCTCATGGCTTTGATAACTTCTGGAACCGAAGTGAATTGATTATTACTCAGATAAAATACTTTAAGATTTGATAAATTACCTAATTCGGAGGGCAAAGCGCTCAGACTGTTATCCCCCAGGAACAATTCCCACAAAGCTGTTAAATTTCCTATATCTGCACTGACCAGGTTTATGTTGTTATAGCTTAATTCCAGGGTTTCCAAACTGGTCAGGCTACCGATTTCCGCTGGTACTTCGGTTATCAGATTTTCTTTCATGTCCAGTTTATAGAGGTTGGTCAGACTGCTGATGCCTGCCGGTATAGCAGCTATCTGGTTTCCTCCCAGATCCAAATATTGAAGGTTAGGCATTCGCAATAAAACCGGAGGGAATTCCTGGAGTTTATTGTTACTGAGGTCAACGCTTTTAAGCTTCGTCAAAGTCTCCAGCTGGTCAGGAATGGATTCAATTAAATTGTTTTCGGCGATTAGTACTTCAAGATTGGGAAATTGAAAAACATCAGCTACAACTTCAGTCACATCATGTTTACTGATATCCAATTTGCAGACAGAGTCCGGTTTCTCCAAAGCTTTATCCATGCTGTCCCAGTCATAAAGCGTATCATCGTTACAATTTTCCAGTGCCTGCGCCCCGTCAGCAGTTTCCGTATTTTCAGCCAGCTGAAGCGGCTGTTGACTGTTTTTTATAAAGACATAGGATATACCGGCGATAACTGATAGGAAAATGAAAACAACGGTGAGGATTAGGTATTTTTTTTCGGACATTAAAATCAGTATAAAGAAATAAAATAAAATTTGTCAAGTGGGATTACAAACGGATCAAAAAATCAGATCAGTCTCAGGCAGCTTATTCTGAAATTCATTTATAGATTCAGGCTTAATATTATTTCCCCTTAGATTTAATTCAGTGAGTTGCGGCATCGAAAAAAGCGCTTCAGGAATCGAACTTAAACGGTTATTCTGTAGATTGAGTACTTCCAGATTTTTCAGATTTTTAATATTGTCCGGCAATCCGGTCAGATGATTTCCGTATAAATATAATTCTTTAAGGCCGTTCGCGAACCCGATAGAGCTGTCTATGACGGTGATTTTGTTGTTTCCGAGTTCTAAAATTTCCAGACCAGCCAATCCTGAAACTGCAGCCGGAAACCCGGTTAACAGGTTATTATTTAATGATAAAATTCTCAGATTATACAAACGGGAGACAAAAGGAGGAATATCCGTCAGACCGTTGAAGGCAATCTCAAGAGTTTCCAATTTCGGTAAAATGCCCAATATTTCCGGAAATTCAATGAAGCGGTTGGCCCCCAAATCCAGGGTTTTCAAGGCACGGAGACGTTCCAGTCCCGAAGGAAGAAATGTCAGTTGGTTTTCATGCAAATCCAGACGTTCCAGATTTACCAGTTCCGTTATTGCTTCAGGTACCTCCGACAATTTCTGATTAGGCAATAACAGTGTGCAGACAGAGGAAGATTCTTTTAAGGCGATTTCCAAGTCCGTAAAAACGGTTTTATCGGTACAGTTAGGCAGTTGCCGGTATTTAATCGAGTCAGCGAATGTCTCATAATCCCGGTGGAGTGTATGATAATCTCCGGCGGAAAACCAGATATAGGTGACTGCCACCGGTAAAATCAGTAGTATAATGGCTGGTGAGAATCGCATAACTTTTTTTATGTGCGGTATTGCCGGTAAACTTTATTTTAAGACCAGGGAAGTAAACTCTCAAGCTGAAAAATCCGCTATCCGCTCCGTCCTGAGCAAATTACATCACCGGGGACCTGATGATGCCGGATCATTTTTATCAGCGAAAATTTGGCTGGTTTCCACGAGACTGGCCATCCTTGATTTGTCAGCTGCCGGTCATCAGCCGATGATTTCACCCGACGGCAAAGTGGTTTTGGTTTTTAACGGCGAAATATACAACTACAGAAATTTAAGGGAGAAGCTTAAAAATAAGTACAGTTTTAAATCGAGAGGTGACAGCGAGGTACTCTTGGCCATGTATCTTCATTACGGGATAAAGTGCTTGGCCTTTTTAAGGGGCATGTTTGCCTTTGTGGTCTGGGACGGGAGGTTGAATAAACTTTTTCTGGCCAGGGACAGACTGGGAAAAAAGCCTCTGAAATATTATTTTGACGACAATTTTTTTGCTTTCGCTTCAGAGCTGAAAGCCCTTATCTCCCAGCCGGGTATCCCAAGCATCTTTGATGAAACGGTTTTACAGGAATATTTTACCAACGGATATGTAAAATCACCGCAGACCGGTTATAAAAATATTTTTAAATTGCCTCCTGCCCATTATTTGGTTGTTTCTTCTTCGGGAAAACAATCATTGCACAAATATTGGGATATTGACTATTCGCACAAACTTAACTTATCTGAAAATGAATGGATAGAAATCCTGTCCGATAAACTGGTTGAATGTGTGAAAATCAGACTGGAGAGTGATGTACCTCTGGGTTTTCATTTATCTGGAGGCATGGATTCCAGCCTGGTCTGTGCCATTGCCGCCTCCGTTTCAGGCAAAAAAATCAACACATTCTCCGTCGGTTTTGCTGAAAATGAATATAACGAATTGCCGTATGCCAGAAATATTGCCGCTGCCATCGGCAGTTCACATCATGAATTGACCGTGAGAGAAAACAGTCTTAAATTCCTGGGAGATATTGTTAAAAGTTATGAAGAACCTTTTGCCGATCCGTCAATGCTGCCCACCTGGATGTTAATGAAGAAGACGGGTAAAATGGTCAGGGTAGCTATAAACGGAGACGGCGGTGATGAAAATTTTGCCGGATACCCGCGTTATTTATTCTGGAAATACCATCGTCAGTTAAATAGTCTGCCCTGGCAAAAAGAAGCAGTATCTCTTTTAAAGATTTTTTACCGGATATTGAAAATCAGGTCCCTGTCTGTTGTCAGCGGAAAATACCTGCCGGCATTGGGGAAAGATCGTGTAAATGCTTATTTATCAGCTTCAGCTCTGACAGGGGAAAAGGAAGTCGGCCTGCTGCTTAAAAAAAATCGAAAACATTTTCAGAAGATGCAATTAAATTCTTTGGACGACGTCCTGGCTTATGACAGGAAATCCTATTTAGCTGATTACCTGCTGCCCAAAGTGGATATTGCTTCCATGGCACATTCCCTGGAAGTGCGTTCTCCCCTTCTCGACCATACACTCTTTGAGTTGTCTGCCCAGCTGCCTGACCGTTTAAAAATTAACGGCCTGCAGCGTAAATATATCATGCGTAAAATTATCGCCCGGAAATTTCCCGGTTTGCCCATCAGGCAAAAGCACGGTTTTTTACCGCCTTTGGCTTCCTGGTTCAGAGGTAAGTATGAAAAGCAGGTCAGGGATGAATTTTTTGACGGCGTATTAAGCGGATCCGATTTGTTCGACATGTCCTATATTAATAAAGTATTAAAGGAACATGCAGAAGGCATTAATGACCATGCTTATCTGATATGGTCTCTTTTGTGTTTTAAAAAATGGCTTGGTCAGCTAAATATACTCTGAGATGTCCGGAATCATTAAAAAGCAGTTGAAGAGGTTTTCAGGGGTGGATGTAAATTTGTTTATTTTTGGTCTGTCATTGCATTTCCTCCTTCTCTTTTTGGCCCCCAATAAGCCTTTCTATTTTTTTTCATTCTTTTTAACCTATTTTATTTTTCTGAATTATTTTAAAAGCATTGCCAAAGCATTAGTATTTGTTGTCATCCTGGCTATATTTTCAGATATCAGCCTGGGTGCGGCTTTTTTCAGGCTGGAGCCTGCCAGCCTGAACATGGGTTCAGGCTGGTGGATTTCTTCGCTGACGGTGTTTGTGCCGTTTCTGGCTTTGGTTTCATATAAAAAAAGGCTGCGAAAATTTGAGACGGCTGATTTGGCTTTGTTTGCCTTTTTTGTCTGGTCCGGCATCTCATTTTACGTCAATATAAGCCACAATTCCTTTATCGGACTTATCCAGTTGTTTGAAATGGCTGCCCTCTATTATTTGCTCAGGCTGAATTTAAGCGAAAAAGACTTACCCCAAGTCCGGATTCTGCTTATTTTTATGCTTCTTTTTCAATCCCTTATCGCCTTGCTTCAATTTTTTTTCAGGCATCCGCTCGGACTGGTATTGGAATCGGTTCTTTTTTATAATCCGGCGGGAATCACAGCTGTCGAAAATATAAATCTTTTCAGGGTCACAGCGGCATTCGGACATCCGAATGCTTTCGCCGCTTTTCTGCTCTCGGTCTTCCCCCTGCTTCTTCATTACCCGCATAAAAGTCAGTGGATGACTTTGGCCAAAATCATGGTATTGCTTGTTTTGATATTTACTTTCAGCCGGATTGCCTGGATTGTGCTGATCACCGTTTATTTATTGTTAATACCGATAAGCCCTTTTTCCCGGAATTATTATTGGTTTAAGAAAAAAGCCTGGCTGAACAAAAAAGTTCTGATTTCCGCAGTAGCCTTATTTTTTTCACTTTATATCCTGTCACCGTATTTTTTCTCCCGAGTCAATACAAGCCCGGTTTCCCTGGATGAATTCGGTTCAATGGGAATCAGGGTCAAACTGGATATCGAGGCCTTTAATTTAATAAGTAAGAATTATATTTTCGGCACAGGACTCAACAGGTCGCTTGAGACTTACGCCCTATACCCCGTGACCAATATTTTTGAAAGTGAACAGCCGGGGGCATTTTATAAAATCCATAATACTTTTCTGGAAATCGCCTCGGAAACCGGACTGCCCGGCCTTCTGCTGTTTCTGCTTTTTCTGGGTTCGGTCGTCAGAAACATGCAGAAGAGAACAGAGACGGATGATATCGGACTGGCAGTCTACGCGGGTTTATTGGGACTTATCGTTATTTCCTACGTCAACCCCTTTTTCCATACAGGACAGATGAAAACCCTTTTTTTGCTTATAGTAATGCTCTTGGTATACAATAAGCCGCAGTATGAAACTTAAAAATTTTTCACTTATGACCCGCTATAATCTCTTCAGCCTGTTGATTCTTGTTTTTGCCCTGTTTGTAATTTATTTTTTCTATAATAAATCCCGCAGCGGTATAGTACTATACGGCCGGGCAATATTTTCCGAAAGCGATGATTTAAAAGTAGCCGTCCCTTACTGGGTGGCAAACCAGGTTGAAAAGGGCAACAAAGAAAAATCCGCTTTTGGCGGTACCACAGCCGAAGTAATTGAGGTGGAATCATATGAGGGAGGCAGCCATGGAAAGCACCTGGTACTTGAGCTGAAGCTTTTTGTCCAGAAAGACAGGGAGGATAATTATTTTTATAAAGGCCAGTCACTTGAATTAAACAAATGGGTAAATTTTAATTTCGGTAAATTCAAACACCGGGGCTTTATCACCTATCTTTCTTTGAAACCCTCGAAATTCAAGAAAAAACAGGTTTTGCTGACTGTTGCTAAAGACAATGAGCTGCCGTTTATTGCCAAGGAATTTAAACCCAATGACGTCATGCTCAATAACAAGGGTGAGGTCATGGCAAAAATTATCAGCGTCAACCTTGTGCCGACTACCCTTAATACTGAGGCCAGAAGCAATGTGGAGATATCGGTTGAGGTGACGGCAAAAGATATCTACGGTATTGATTATTTCACCGAGATCAGCAAAATAAAAACAGGAGAAAATATTAATTTATTTTTCAAAAACGTCATCTTATGGGATGGGCTCATCACATCAGTCGAGGAAAAGTCATGAAAAAAATCACTGTCAACAAGGGATTCGTAAGCAGGAAGTTGGGCAAAAAGACGATGATCTTTGACGGAGAAAAATCCCTGCTGATAACTCTGAATGAAACCGCCTCGGAAATATTTAAAAGACTGTTAAAGGGGGAAGGAAAGGAAGAAATAACTTTATTTCTTAAGTCGGAATACGGCTTGAATAACGATACGGCCAAACGGGATGTCGATGACTTTTTAAAAGTATTAGCCAAAGAAAACATCATCAGTATAGGAAATAAAGCCGATCATGGATGAAACAGTCAAACTCCTCCGTTTATCTTAAAATTGCAGGCTTTACCTTCAGACTCGTTTTCCATCCGACAGACTGGCCTTCCACCCGGCATCATCTGATAAAAGAGGTTGAATTTTCCCTGGGAGGTTTTATAGTCAAAAAAACCTACATCCACGTGGATGCCACCGTACATTTTATTGACAGATTGGGTATGGATGTCTTAAGCGAAAAGAAAAGCAACAAGCACTTTATTAATTTTTATGAAAATAAAGGGAAGAATACCGCAATTTCATTTTATCATATAGGAATTGTGCAGCTTATCATCATCATAAGGACTATTCTGCAGAATTTACTGGCAGAGAACAAAGGGTTTATATTCCACGGTTCCGCTGTTTATATTGATGATCAGGCTCATATTTTCTTGGGAAAATCAGGAGCGGGGAAATCCACCATCCTTCGCCTTCTGGCTGAAAAATGTCTTCCGCTGGCAGATGATACGCTTATAATCAAAAAAGAAAAAAATAACTATTTTCTATATCAGGCTCCGATGATTGATAAACAGGCATGGGTCGGGAAATCCGTCAGGCGTTATAAAATGGGTAAATTATTTTTTCTACACAAGGACATGAATTACCGGTCTAAAAAAATAAAAGACAAACAGCTTGTCCTGAAAAAATTGATCAGGGTTTTTTTCACGGACAGCGGTCATACCGGAAAGCAGATGAAATACTTGCTGGATTTTATTGATAAAAATGACACATTTTTTGACCTCCATTCGGGACTTGATAGGCAAAAACTATGGGATTTATTTTTGAAAGGGAATCAGCATTTATTGCAGGCTTCCGGATCACAAAAACCAGGACAATAAACTGCTGCATTAACCGAATTTAAAAAAAAATCCTCATCCGGAAAATATTCCAAAGGAAATGAAAACAGATTTAATTTTACTTTGGAAAGGGTTAATTTTGGTCTACTATATTTTTTAGACGAACTTCTTTTACGACTGTGAGGCATATGGGCTATTGAATCCTGAATATTTCATAACTAATAACCTGTTCAGGATTATCAGGAGCAAAACGAGGATTATATGTTTCTACCAGCAGGACAGTATCCCCGATTTTTAGATCCCCAGGCTTCAGCGGTTGATCTACTCCGTCAGTTTTCGAGTAGACTTTTACCTTTTGATATAAGAAATTAGGAAAGTACATCCAAAAATCTCTTCCGGAGGTAGTGACGATTTTTAAGGCAAACGGGTAAAAATCCCCTCCACTTTGCCTGCCGTCATAATCGATGTCTTTTATCTCTGTTTGTAATTCAGTTTTAATCGACATTTTCGATTTGGGATCATACTTATAATTACGCAGCCGTTCTAATACATCGGGATGAACGGCAGGAGTGACCGATATAGCCGGAGTACCAGGAGGCTCCGTTTCATTAACAGCCTGTTTCCCGCTGATATCAGCTGTATCCGGTTTGGAGAACAGCAGTTTAAAGGAATTCAAGTAAAATAAATAATAAAAAACCTCAATAAAACTTATGACCAATAGAATAACAAAGGCTGTTTTCAGTAGTTTAGCCATATTAATACATACTACTCTCAGAATAGGCTATAAATCATTGCCCGTCAATTACGATTCGGCGGATTTTTTCTTAAGAAATATCAACCGGTCAATATGTTGCAGCTGTTCAAAAACTGTGAATAAAATTGAATATAGAACCTGCGGATTGAGGAATACGGATATTTTTTTTAAATTCGGCTGAGGGGAAAACAGAAATATATTCATAAACCTCTCGATTCCCTCTTTCAGTTGGCTTTCTTCAGAAGAAAGTTCAATATCCTTCAATATTGCTTTTGTTTTATCTAAGACTGCGGCCGAAGGAGTTATAGCAGTCAGGTATTTGCCGGTTAATGTCCCCGGGTAGAAGCGCTTAACGGCCGCAAATGCAGGGTAAACGAAATTATCCAGCTTGTATTTTTTAATCATTTCAGCCGGTTTCTCCCATGGTCCCGAATAATGTTGAACTGAATCCCGGAGAAGCTGTAATCTGTGAAAACCCCTGAAATTGTGATGGAAAAAATGAAGGGCAAGATAAATGATTTGATGAGAGGAAGACAGCAGTCTGAACATACTGTTGTTGATGACGGCGTCTTGCTTTTTTTTAAGAAAATCCGAGGATAATTTATCGAGGTAAAGTTGGGGATATAAGCAATCCAGCCCGCTTAACTGGTTCATTAAAAATACCGGTTCCAAGTGGATATCCAGAACTACCGGGAAAACCCCTTTTTTCTTGATAAACATATATTCGGTCGGTTTTTTTTTAAGCAGACGATGGAGGCCGGAAAATGACCGGTCATTGAATTTAAATCCTATTTTTTCCAAAAGAAAGGCTGCCTTCCGGTAATCCTTCCGGGCGATCAAAAGATCACAATCTGCATAGAAACGCAATGGGATCATCTTCTGAAGATAAAGATAAAGGGGTAAACCTTTTAGGAACACATAATCAAGCTGATGGCGTTTAAAAGCCTTTATTACACGGTTTATTTCCCTGATGTAATAGGTGGACTGGATGAGGTTATAGTATTCCGGAGAAAGAATCCGGCCTTGCCTTTTCAGTTTAATCAGTTTGGCAAAAATTTGACCCGGTGCAATTTTACCGTCTGAAACACGGTTTGCGTCTCCTTTGGTGATAAGATAATTCTTCCCTTTATAAATTATCCTGTGGATGAAAAATTTACCTTTTTTTTTGGCAAAAATGATTTCCCCTTCATTGACTTTTGAGAAATTGGTTTTCGTCAGATACAGCACATCACCGGGATGAAGTACGGGCAGCATGCTGCCGCCTTCAGCACTGACTATTATCTGTTTTTTTTTTATCAGAAGATTTAATATTCGGGAGTACGTCATTACTGTGTCAATGTCCGGATTATGCGGTAATATTTTTTTTCTTCCATGTGCCAGTTATATTTCCGGAAAAACAACAGGGCATTTTTGCCGTATAATTCCCTTTGTTTTTTATTCCGGTATAGAAACAGAACTTTACGGCTGAATTCCGCTGAAGTATTTTCCGTAAGATAACAGATCATTTTGCCGGAAAAATATCTGCTCAGTAGTTTGGTTCTTGTGGCAATCACGGGAATACCGCCCGCCATAAATTCCGTCAGTTTCAAAGGTAAGATTTTTTCCGTAAAAAGATTTTTTTTGACCAAGGTTAACCCGATATCAGCCAGGTGAATTTCTTTGGCGATTTCATCCAGCGCCACCGGCTTACGTATTTCCACATACCGTCCGATTTTCAGCTTGGTAATACGCTGCACTAATTGGCTGTAGTAATTGCCCTCGCCGGATATTTTCGGGATGATAATCAACTTGATTTGAGGAATTTTATTTTTAATTGCCGGGATTGCCTCCAAGGCGATATCCAGCCCGAAACGCTCGTCAACTGTTCCCATGTACATTAAAATGAAATTTTCCGATGCCGTTTTTCTGCTCACGGGTTTAAATAATTTGGGATCAGGGTAATTCAGTATGACTTCAATCTTATCAGCGGAAATAGTCTGCCTTTCCAAAAATATCTTTTTAAACTCACTGTTGGCAGTTATTATTTTGTCGGCGAAAATAAAGGCTTGCCTCTCCAAAAAATATACCAAATTCATCAGCCAGTGGGAGTGATTCAAACGGTATTTAGTCATCAACAGTTCCGGCATGGGATCATGCATGTCAAGAATGATCCGGCTGCCCCGGAATTTGGGCATAACGGCAGTAAAAACCAGGAAATCCGGCATATTGTGAATATGGACAATCTTATATTTTTTGAACAAAGAGAGAATTGACAGAAGACCGAAAGTATAGCAAAAAAATAAACCGTACTCTAAAAAATACCAGGAAAAGTTTTTCCTTCTTCTGGGAAAAGGAAACTTATAAAGCTTCAGCTTTTTATATTGCGGTGAATAATCCTCCTTTAAACAAATAATATCAACCTGGTGTCCTTTGCCTGCCAGGCTTTCGGCATAACGCCTGACTCTGGCATCGCGGGAATATTGGGCATAAACAACCATGGCGATTTTCATTTGAAGGTATTATATATTATTGATCCGTCTTTCATCCTTTATTAAAAACCCGGCTTGACATAGAATAATTCCGGGTAAAAAGTATTAAGATCAATGAACATTTTCATAAGGACCGCAAAATATTTTTCCCTATCCGTATTTTGCCTTCTTTTCGCCCTGCCACTTGTTGAATCCGTTAATAGGTCTGTTGCTTTACTGGTTTTAGTCATATTTTCCCTTATCCTGTCGGCAAAAATCTTACGACGCAGTTTTGTCGGCGGCCTACCGTCCATTTTATTTTTAATATTTGTAATTTGGACAGTGCTGATTTTACCGTTTTCATCTTCCTTATATTACTCGCTGGCGGAAGTCCTCCGTTATCTCGCCTATTTATTAATTTTTATTTACGTAAGTCAGCTGGAAGATGAGGCCAAAAATAAAGCCAGGAGACTACTTTATTTTTCCTTAATTTTTAACAGCACAGTACTGACTCTTTTTGCGGTAATTTACAAATTTATTCCCCGATTACCTCTGCCTCACGGCATGAACTTATTTTTTGCCTCTTTCGGCCATAACCGGATCTCCGCGGTTTTGATTTTAGCCATACCCGTCTTAATTTTTAACTATCCGATTAACGGGAAAAAATGGCTTAATATGGGTTTTCTGGTTTTATTTACGGGAATGCTGTTATTATCAGGCGGCCGCGGAGCCAATCTTTCCCTGGCAGCGTCACTTGTTGCCATTTTATTTTTCAAAGATCCCAATCTGCTGAAGTACAGCCGGAAGTCGGCAAAAGCAGTTGTGGCGGCATCTTTTGTTTTTGTTATATTTACTTACTTTTACTCGGAATTCCTTAATTTAAGCGGCAGGCCGGCAGGATATTATAAGCCATTCAGATTTGAACAAAGAACCGGCTATTTCCTCCAGTCACTTTCCGGTTTCCGGCAATCGCCTCTCATCGGAAACGGGCCTGACACTTTCCGGTACATATCCCAAAAGTACCAGACACAGCCATTATCATGGTCATGGTATGCTCATAATTTCATTCTGCAGTTGTTGTCAGATACGGGACTGATTGGAGTTTTATTGTTTGTTTTATTCCTCTGTATATCTTTGCAGTTATTTCTCAGGTCATTTTTTTCGGGTCCCGGCAGCAGACAGGTTTTAACTGCACTGACAGTCCTTTTTGTTTCACTGATGCATAATCTGATGGATTATGACTGGCAATTCCTTTCCCTGATGCTGTATTTTTTAATCTTTTTAGCTCTGGTTGTCCCCAAAGGTAAAAAGTTTCAAATCCGGTTGCCCCTTTTTTTTATACTTTTGCTGCTGACCGCAGGTACGGTTGGTTCTTTAGTGCTTCCGACAACTGAAAAACGAATGCAAAACGCGGAAAAGCTGATTGATAAAGGTGATTTTGACGGCGCCCGGAAAGTGCTGTCCGATGGATTGATCTGGGACGGGTCAAACCGGGAACTTTATCTTAAATCAGCCGAGATATATTGGATGAGGGGATATGCTGACATGGCCCATGTCCTTTTAAGTCGGGCAATTGAATTGAATATGCTGGACAGTGAAAGCCTGTTGAAGAAGGACTATTTATATTATATCTCCCAGGCTGAAGATGCTTTTAACCAGGATAATCCGGATAAGGCATATGCCTACCTATCGATTTCCACAAGGCTTTGCCCGGTGTTTCATTTCCATTTAAACAGGGATTTTCCCGCGGATTATGACTTCAGAGCATATCTCGAATCGGCAAAAAAAAATGTCCAATCAATCTCTTTTTCTCCTGAGGAAGTTAAATCATGTGCGGCCAACATTATTCATTGACTTTACCGGGTCAAATTACTATTCTTAAATCATGCTTGGCAAAAGGTATTGGTTGTCTATTATTCCATTAGTGGTAATAGTATTCTTAACCGGATTGATTTCACGCTCATGGGGCAGACAAGCCCAAGCCCAATATCCAACCATACCTGAAATAACTTCAGCACCGACACCGACACCGATTATTCCTACCCACATAATTACGCAGATCTGTAAAGGTACAAATGTCACCCAGGTGGTCTGTCCGGCTACGGGCGGTACCAACAGGCTGTATGTCGTGACAGCTGCTAACAGGGGTACATCAACGGTATCCGCTGTCAGCGGGTTAGGTTTATCCTGGACTAAGAGGAGAACTCAGTGTTCAGCAAACAGCGCCAGTCGCATGGATATTTGGACCGCCTTCGGTTCTCCGGCTAATGGGAATGTAACCATTAATTATGGAGTGTCAGTTTCTGAGGTCGTTGGCTCCGTATCCGGCTATTCCGGGGCGGATCCGGCAAATCCGGTGCAAAACTGGGCCGGTTCAAATACCTTGGGTCAGAATGATACTACCTGTACCGGAGGTGTTAATAACACCAATTCGCTTTTGACTTTAACTTCAACGACCCCGAATTCGGTTTTATTCGCAGCTACTGATGCCAGGAATACAACTATCCAGACTGCTGATCCTGATTACACTCAGAGAGCCACCGATTTTGTGGGTGTAAGAACACGTCTTTATATTCATGACCGTATGCTGGCTGTTTCCGGTTCAGACAATGTCAATCATCTGTTTTCCGGAAATACTGACTGGGTGATGAACGGATTAGCAATTAGGCCTGCACCGCAACCGACTTCCTCCCCGACCCCCACGCAATACCAGATTTACGGTTGGCTTTACAACGAAACCAATAATAATATAAACAGGTCTACGGCAGCCTCAGAAGGATTAATCGGCGGAATAGGCATAAATTTGTACGGAACACTTTATAATTCCACTACCAGTCAAAATTCCCAGATTTCCGGAATATTGGGCAATTACCGTTTTAGTAATACCATTGACGGTATTTATACGGTTGAGCTTTTATCGGAACCAGCGAATTCAGTACCTTATCTCAATTATACAAATCCCCAGATGGCTATCGTGGCCGGCAGTGAAGTTATTGTTGATTTTCCTTATATAACCATAACTCCAACCTATCAGCCGGGCACCCCGACTCCGACACCACCCGGCGGCGGCCTGCCTGAAAACACCCCGACTCCGACTCTTTCCGGAATTGCCCCGACTGCCCAGGTAACCCCGACTTCAGCCATTGAACCGCCGACTGAATGTCAAACTTTACCCACACCTGATTTGCAGTCTCCGGAACACGATGTCTGCCTGAACTTTAAGCCTGACTTTTCAGCTTACGTTGAAGATCCCAACGGCGATAATGTCTGGGCTCATTTTTTCTTATCAAACGGACTGGACGTAAACGGGAATTCCGTCATACCTTCAGGTGATAGTGTCTGGACGCCGGGAGAGATGGAGTTGAATCAGACTGAGTCATTCTGGTGGTCAGCCATAACCCAGTCTTCATCCTGCCCTGATTCGGGACAGGCACCTTCCAGGTTGCTTTCTTTAGATTATACTCCCCCTGAACCGCCTGATCCGCCGGTATGCACTTTGGATTACCAGAATTATGTTACAGGAGAATCCTTTTTTACATGCACCTGGTTTGAAACTGTTTCTGAGGGCTGTGCCAATACCGTCAATTACCATCCTTACTTCTGGACTTCGACCGGAGAGAGCTGGGATCCAGGCTGGATTGGAGATCAGACTTCCATAACAGTGGTTGTTGAAGACGGCCAGGAGTTATATGCCGAAGTGGCCACTCAGGATTCAGCAGGCAATATCTCTGAAAAATCCGATACCGGAGGCAGTTTCACCGCCCCCAGGATAAATTACGGAAATACACCGACACCGGGAGGACCGACAGCAGTGCCCCCAAGTCCGACAGTCACACCGACACCCACCTTGGGTGCCTGGCTGCAAATTCTCGGCGGCGATATCTATCAGCCAGTGATAAATCAGCCCGTACCCAGCGGCAAGTACTTCCTTGATCTCCTGCCGACTCCGGTCGAAAATCCTTATTCAGCCGGCCTGATCTGGTCCAACAGCGGCAGCGGCAACTACGGTTTGGGATCATCCGCTCCAATTGACTGGGAAGTTCCGGGGACGTTTACCAACGCCTATTCATTCAGCTACTATTGGGAATCATTGAAAAACAAGGCTAAAAGTGTAAACAATAATGTAATCGGTGTAATCAATGCCCCGGCTGAAGTCACGCCGGCTCCCCTGGCTATTTCCAATTTGGCAGTAAATGATATGGCCAATGCTGTTGACTGGCATATTAAAAGCAATTTACAGACAGGAGATACCCAGTTCGGTGACAGAACTTATGTTTTGAACTCAATTCCTGCCGAATTCCTGGGTGCTGCCTGGGTACAATCAGCCAATGATTCCCGGGCTTATACTACAGAACCATTGGTGACCTTTGAAGTCAATATTGACGTTACCGCTTATGTCGCTCATGAAAGTACTATTACACCTAAACCCGCCTGGCTTTCCGGCTGGACTGATACGGGTTTTTATCTTGTTAACAGTGAAAATATACCTAAAAATTTCCGTCTTTATGCCAAAGAATTTCCGGCGGGCACAGTCACGGTCGGCACAAACGGAGCTACGGGCAAATCGATGTATACCGTTATTGTTTTACCCAATGTTTCCGCTCCCACCCCCACTCCTGAAGGTTCGGGTGATTTGGATGAGCAAAATTCCGTTTATGCTTACCTGGGATCTGGATTATATACACTTGATCCGTCTTTTGACGGCAACCGTACCGCCGGTCCTGATGTAACAGTGATGCTTGTTTCCGGCACTATGGAAATTAGTGATAATTTTTCTCTTGCCGATCCTGAGGACATTGTGGTATTTATTGTTAACGGCTATATCCAGATCGGTGCCAATGTCAGCCGGATTCCAGGGCTTTACATCAGCAGCCAGACTATCAGTATAGCCTCATCCGATCTGCCGATAATCATTGACGGTATGCTTTATGCCAAACGGTTTAATTTTGCCAGGACTTTTATTGACCAGAATATACCGACCTACCAGTTCATATACCAGCCAGGCTATTTGGTAAAGCTATTGCCGTTCCTGGGCCGGTCCAGGGTGAACTGGCAGGATTTATCACCATGAAAAATAACTATATAAAAAAAATGCAGAGGGAGAACCGGGGCCAAATTGTCCTGATATTAGTCCTACTGACGGTAGTCGGTTTGACAATCGGTCTTTCCCTGATTTCACGCACCATTACCGATGTACGCATTACCTCACAAATAGAACAGTCATCACGGGCTTTTTCCGCTGCTGAAGCCGGTATTGAAACTGCCTTAGGAGGAAACGTGGCAATTGGCCCGACCGGTACCGTAAATCTGCCTGGGGCTTCCGCCAATTACTCAGTGAAAACGATCGGTGGTTCCAGTGATCCTCTGGTTATGCCTTTGACAGTTCCGGGAGATACCCAGCATGTTTGGCTGTTAGACCACAACCCGGATGACAGTCTGAATGAGGCCGGCTATGCTTATCCTGCCGGAAGCAATTTGGAAATTTGCTGGGGAAGTCAATCGACAGGAGCAGCCGCTGTTCTGATTACACTTTTTTACAAGGATGCAGGCAGTTATAAAGTGGCCAAAAAAGCCTATGACCCTGAAAACCGCGGTAATAACTTCATTCCGGCTGAGATTTTGGGAGGTTATTGCCAGGGTGATTACTCTTACCGCATAGTCATAGTAGCCGGTTCCGACATTGATCCGGCTACGGATGATTTCGGTTTACCGGCTGACGCTTTAATGCTTTTGATGCGCCTTCAGCCATTGTATGCCCCGACTTCATTTGCAGTCGATCCGGCGCAAAATTTACCTCTGCAGGGGAAAATCATCACTTCAATAGGCCAGACCAATACTAATATTGTCAGAAAAATTCAGGTATACCAGGGATTTCCTGTTCTGCCTACTTTACTTGATTTTTCCTTCTTCTCCGAAAATTAGCCTGAGTTATTTTTTCCTTGCCGGATTGACATTGTTGCCGGGTGATTAGATACTAAATATATGGCCAAAATACTGCTCGGTTTGGACATCGGTTCCCATACAATAAAAGCTGTTCAGTTGTCCCGTTCCAAAAATAATGTTTCTCTGTTATCGGCCGGCTATATTCTGACTCCAAAAGTTGAAATTGACATGGTCGGCAGAACCGATGAGCAAATCATGGCAAAAGCCATAAACCAGCTGGTTTCCGATATGAAAGTTAATTCCGCGGATGTAGCCGCATCCCTACCTTCATACAAAGTTATTACCCAGGTAATCGAAATCCCTGAAATGAACGAAAAGGAGATCGAGCAGAGTATCCAGTGGGAAGCTGAACAGTATATTCCCCTGCCGCTTTCAAAAGTCAAACTTGACTATTCAGTTATCGGCAAAAGTGAAAGCAATAGCAAACTCAAGATAATTTTGGTTGCGGCACCGATTACGCTGATTGAAAAATACATGCGCATCATCAATCTGGCCGGGTTAAATCCGGTAGCTTTGGAAACGGAGATAATCTCTTCGGCCAGGAGTGTCGTGCATTCACTGCCGACCTTGCCCAACCTGCTGCTGGTTTCGATCGGTTCCAACAATACCGATATTGCCTTAATCAGAAACCACCTGATGATATTTACCAGGACGTATCCTTTGGGAGGCAATACTTTGACGCGGGCCATTTCAGAAGAATTGGGATTTGATTTTGCCCAGGCTGAAGAATATAAAAACACTTATGGCATGGATGAATCGAAACTTGAAGGCAAAATATATAAAATCGTCACTCCTTTTTTTAACAATATATTTACCGAAATGGAAAAAAATATCGCTTACTTTAAGGAAGAATACCCCAAAGAGGAACTGATGACGGTGGTTATCCTGGGCGGAACGGCCAAAATGCCCGGTCTTATGCTTTCTACAACCAAAAATATCGGCATCAATTCACAAATCTCAAATCCTTTCATCAATATCCAGGCTAATGAGGAAATCTTGAATTCTTTGACCGCTGACAGTCCGATCTATACCACAGCCGTAGGTCTGGCTTTAAAGGAATTATGAGCAAGAAAACAATCAATCTGATAATCGAGAAAGATGATGACTTGCCTGTATTGAAAAGGCTGAAAAAATTTGCCCCCGTAACCGCGGCTGTCTGCCTTATATTGTTTGTCCTGTTATATTCCATTTCCCTGATTTATCTCAAGTTGAATACCAGCGAATACAACAAATTAAAAGCCGAAGTAACCTCCAGCGAAAAGAAAATAACGTCTTACCAGGCGACTGAAGGCTTATATCTGGCAACTTTCAATATACTTGATGTGATCAACAAAATTTTAGCTAAAAATTTCAGTACCGTTGCCGATACTTTACCGGAAGTCTATGGGATAGATTCAGATGAGATTGATATAAAAACACTGACTGTCGACCGCAACGGACAGATGTCATTTTCCCTGACAGCCTATTCCCTGACGGCTCTGGAAGTTTTTGTAGGCGAGCTTTTAAACAAGCAGATAGATGCCGTGTTTTCAGATATAAAAGCTCAGGGGATTTTGCGTGACAAGGACGGCAGTTACACCATGACCATTTCCCTGAAATATAGGAAAAGTCCGGCAGCTACTTCATGAAAAACCGTCTGAAAATTAAATCTTTTATCCTTAAATACGAATCAGTCCTTTCCTCTTTTGTGGTAGTTTTGTTTATACTGATATTGACTGTCAAACTTCTTCTGCCGAATTTCCTGCGGATTACGACTATTTTTACTGAGCGGAAAGAACTGACAACTAAATTAGTGCAGCTGAAAAAAAAAGAAGCATTGTTGACTTTGCAAAACAGGGACGTCCTGGCGGAAGATTTCGCCAGGTTAAATATGATTGTTCCCGCCTCAAAAGACTATGTCCTTTTATTTTCTACACTTGACCAATTACAGCAGTCAACCGGAGTCTTTGTTACCAGAAGCGATTTTCAGCTTGGGGTAGTATCTACTTCATCGGCACTTTTAAAAAAACCGGTCGGGGAGCCTTCATTTCTTTTACCGATTAACCTTGAAGTGACCGGAGATATCGGGCAAATAGAAATTTTTTTGAGATCCTTAACTAATTTATCGGGGAGAATGATAACTGTTAACCACTTACAGCTGACCATGCTTGATGACGGTTCGGTCCGCTCCAGTATTGACGGTAATGCCTATTTTAATCCGCTGCCAAAGACCATAGGCAAAATTGATTCGCCCCTGCCGCAAATCAAACACGAATACCGGCAAATTATTGAAAGAGTCTCGCAAAATATGGTTTTGGATCGTCAACCGCCGGAATTTCCGTCACAGGTTCCTGTAGGCAATGATAATTTATTCTTTTGAAATAGTGTTTAATATTTCTTTATTTACGGTGGCTTTTTTTCCAGTCGTCTAATTCCGAGTGGTTGCCTCGGGTTAAGACTTCAGGGACTTTTAATCCCAGATATTCACGAGGCCGGGTAAACTGGGGTGATTCTGTCAAACCTTTTTTTGAATAGGATTCATCCCTGACTGCTTCCGCTTTTTTCAGTACTCCCGGTATCAATCGGATTACGCTGTCGGCAATGGCCAAAGAGGGCAATTCTCCCCCTGTCAGTATGAAACGGCCGATTGAGACGGTTTCATCAGTAAAGCTCTTTATGCGTTCATCTATGCCTTCATAGTGTCCGGCCACAATCATCAGGTGGTCCAGCCGGCTGAAACGCCTAGCTTTAGCCTGGTTATAAATTTTCCCGGCCGGATCGGTCAAGATGATCTTTTCATTCGGGGACGCTTTACCGCCAGACTGGCTCAACCTGTTATCTATGATGGCTTTATGGACGATATCTACCCGCAAAAGCATCCCTGCTCCCCCGCCGTAAGGACGGTTATCAACTGTTTTATGGCTGTCTTTTGCATAATCTCTGATATTGACAAGTTTAACTGCAACCTGTTCTTTTTTTTGCGCTTTGCCGATAATTGAGGAGGATAAATACGGTTTTAGAATTTCGGGAAAAAGGGTTAAGATGGTAATCAGCACGTTTAAGCTATTTGGATGCGGACGTGAATGCCTTCTTTAACAGCCAATATTTTTGCCGCATTTCTGATTGCCTGAATGATTTTACCGTCACGGCCGATAATTTTGCCGACGTCCGAAGCTTCTGCTTTTAAAGTATACTGGAAACTCAATTCATTGATTTGCTCTTCCTCGATCTCGAGGTCTTCAGGGTGGTTCACTATCTGATTTAAGAGATAATGCAGAAAATCTTTCATATTTTAAGAAGTTTTCTGACGGCATCTGTCGGTTGAACACCGTGGGAGAGCCATTTTTTCAATTCTTCTTTGTTGATTTCGATTTTCGGAGGTTTAGTCAGAGGGTCATAATAGCCCAAGTTAGCCACAACTTTACCGCCTACAGCAGTTGCTTCATCAGCAACTACGATACGGAAAAATTCCCTTTTTTTTCTACCCAGACGATGCAGTTTAATTTTTGCTGACATAAATTTTATCTTTAGCCTGTATTATACGGTTTTTTCTTCCACTTCACAAGAGCATCGGTGGCTGCTTTTTGTTCCGCCTCCTGTTTGTTTTTACCCAATCCGCTCCCCCATTTAGTCTCACCGACAAAAACCCCCACGGTAAACTCTTTGGCGTGATCGGGACCTTTCTCTTCCAGGACCCTGTAAACCGGAGACATTTTAATCTGTTCCTGTACCAATTCCTGAAAGGAACTCTTGGCATCTTTATACGACTTGTCTTTATAAATGACCGGAATCAGGGGAAAAAGGGATTTTTCCAAAATGGTAATTACAGGTTCCAGTCCGCCGTCCAGGTAGACTGCACCTAAAAATGCCTCAAACGTATCAGCGAGGATCGAAGTATTTTGCCTGCCGCCGCCTTCTTCCTCGCCATGGGATAATTTCAGATACAGACCCAAATCAAGCTGTTTTGCCAACTTGGCTAAAGTCGATGTTTTAACGACGCTTGACCTGAGGTTAGTCAAATCTCCTTCGGGCAGTTTCGGATAATTGCGGTACAGATATTCAGAAGTTAAAAACGATAAAATGCTGTCACCTAAAAATTCAAGTCGTTCGTTGGACGGAATTTTATCCTTGGCTTCGTTAAGATATGAGCGGTGGATAAAGGCCAGGTTGATTAAGCTGAGATCTTTGAATTGAAGGCCGATAACCTCGGATAGTTTTTGATATACCTGCATTAAATTCCTTCTCCGAATTCTTCGATTATATCCAGAAGATCATTGACTGTTTGAGGGGAAATGGTGTCAGTATCGCTGAAAGTCAATTTAAATTCCCTGGCGATTAGCGCCATCAGATCGTTAATTTCAAGGTTGGCCAGGTTGAGATCGCCTGTTAAGTCAGCCTCAGGAGTAATATTTTCATCAGAGACACCGAATTTATCGCTGAGTATTTTTTTAACGGCTTTATAATTATCCATAGATTTTTTTATAGATGGTACCCAGAGCACCGTTAATAAAACCCGGGCTGGTATCAGAGCCGAATTCTTTGGCCAATTCAATTGCCTCATCAATGATGACTTTTGGCGGTACTTGTTTTACCACTTTCATTTCATAAACTGCCAACCGCAGGATGGCAGCGTCGAGTCTGGCGATTTTGGCTATTGGAAATTGCGGGGCTGCCTCTTCAATGAGTAAATCTATAGCTTTCAGATTTTGTCTGATTGATATCAATTCCGGCAAATCTGAAGCAGGAACTGTATGTTCATCAAAACTGTTTGAGAAAAGTGACTGCATGATTGAAATCCGTTTACGGTGCCTGGGGTCGTCCGTTTTCTTCATTTATAAAAACCGCACTTGGGACATGCGCGATGCGGAAGCCGTGCCTGACCGCACTTGGGACATTTAATAGTAAGCAAAAGCCGTGATTTCAGGTTGGCTTTTTCCCTTTTTCCCTGACGCCTGGATGAATGTCTTCTTTTAGGTAACGGTGTCATAGTTCAATCAATCGTATCTTTTATAATTGTATATGCTAGAACTTTATCACGCAAGAGGCTGGACGACTTTAATTCGGGATCTTGTTTAAGCAGCTTTACCGCTTCAGAGCGGGTTTTTTTGATTAAAGAAAGATCGGAAAAATCGGCAAATTTTAGTCCCAGTCCGCCATGCTGGCGGGTGCCGAAAAATTCCCCGGGACCCCGCATTTTTAAATCATATTCAGCCAATTCATGTCCCTGCCTGAATCTGGTCAGTGTATTGAGACGGTCCAAAACTTTTGCTTCACGGCTTTCGGTAAACAGCAGGCAGTATGATTGAAGATTGCCCCGGCCGACACGGCCCCGAAGCTGATGGAGCTGTGCCAGGCCGAATCGGTCGGCAGCTTCAATTAAAATCACGGTAGCCGAAGGAAAATCAATGCCGACTTCGACGATCGGAGTAGCCACCAAAATGTCAATTTCCTTATTTTGAAATTTAGCCAAAACAGCTGATTTTTCCGCAGGTTTCAGCCGTCCGTGCAAAAGGCCCAGGTTGAGACCGGGTAAAACATCTTTTCCAAGGCGGTCATATTCTTCATTGGCGCTTTTAACAGTGGCCAGTGTTTCTGAGGCTTCAATAAACGGGCAGATGATAAAAACCTGTTCCGGACTGTTATGCCTGCTCTTCAGAATTTTCTCTTTAATCCAGCCGTACGCCGCTTCTCTTTTTTCAGTCTTTACGATATAGGTTTTCACCGCCAGCCGGTTGCGGGGCATTTCATCGATCAGGGACAAATCCAGATCGGCAAAAAGAGTCATACCGATAGTTCTGGGGATGGGAGTGGCGGTCATGGACAGTACATGAGGCTGTTTATTTTTCAGGCTCAATACTGCCCTTTGCTCCACACCGAAGCGATGCTGTTCATCAATAATCAAAAGACCCAGGTCGTTTCCGGGAGAATAATTATATAAAAGTGCATGGGTACCCACTGTGACAGGATAGTCCTCGGGACGTGCTGTTTTTTCCCGGGAAGTGATATAAGCTATTTTGATTCCCCAGGGATCAAGCAGTTTGGAAATTGTCCGGTAGTGCTGGCTTGCCAGAATTTCCGTAGGGGCCAGAAGTATTGATTTATAGCCGGCCAGACAGGTGGCAAAAACGGCTAAAACAGCCACGATGGTTTTGCCGCTGCCGACATCGCCGGACAACAGTCGGAGCATGGGCTTATCTCTTTTAATGTCCCCAAGAATTTCCGAGAGGGCTCTTTCCTGAGCCCGTGTCAGTTGAAACGGCAAAGACTTTATAAAGGCAGCCAGAGACTTTTCATCAACAGTGATCATTTTAGCGTTACTTTGCCTGTCCAGGGCTTTTTTTCTGAAGGCGGCGGCCAACTGGATGATTAAGAGTTCTTCAAAAGCCATTCTCCGGCGGGCGGATTCTGCCTGTTTATAATCTTTGGGAAAGTGGATATTGCCGAGTGCCTCTTTCAGGACCGGCAAATTATATGCCTCGAGAAGTGTGGGGGGCAAAAATTCCCTTATTTCCGGATTCAGCCTCTTCAGGATTACGGCGATTTTGGCTCTTAACCATTTGGAAGTCAGGCCTTTTGTTTCCGGGTAAACGGGAATTAGACCGGCTGTGTGAATATGGAGGCTGTTGTTGGTATAGATTTCATACTGCGGCACAATAAAAGCCAATCTCCTCTCATAAAATTTAACCTCTCCGGCTACCGTCAGCTCAGTGCCCGGTATTAGTATTGAAGACAAAAATGTCTGATTAAACCAGATAAGGCTGATTTCTCCTGTTTCATCCGAAAGTTTGGCTTTCTGGAGTTTTTTGCCGGTCCGGGTATAAATATTTTTAAAATCGGTAATCCGGCCGTGGACAGAAACGGTTTCACCAGGTTGCAGTTGATTTATTTTGGATACCAGGGAATAGTTTTCATAACGGAAAGGAACATGGTAGAGAAGATCGCCGATTGTATTGATCCCCAGTTTCTCCAGCAGTTTCCGGTAAACCGGACCGATCATCGCCAGCGTATCGACTTTCGAGCTAAGTTCGAACATAAAGAGCGGTCAAGGCAGGAACAATACCGGAGCAAGTGAGGTGACTACCAGGGCTACGGTTGAGATAATGATAATGACAGTCCAAAATTTTCTGTGTTTTCTGAAAAAATTCATAGTTTATTTCCTGAGTCTGACAAATTTGTGTTTGCCGGTCCTTATAACCCTGCCGTCGGTAACGGCGACGGAATATTTTTCATCTTTTATTCTTGTCCGGTCAACGTCCACCGCCCCTTCCCGTATTAACCGTTTGGCCTCACCTTTTGATTTTACCATATTCAGTGTAAGCAGGAGTTCGGTCAGGGGAATATTATCCCGGTCAATTTTAAATTCCGGTATATCGGCTGATTCCGACCGTTTTTGAAACACAGCTTCAAAGTAGGCCTGGGCAGCCAGAGCTTCTTTTTCGGAATTGAGCATGCGGGTTAAACGGAAGGCGAGCTGTTTTTTATATTTCATCGGATTGTCACCCGCATCAAGAGAGTCTTCCATTTGCTTTACCTCTTTAAGTGGTAGATCGGTGATGTAATAAAAACTGTTGATGATGGCTGTGTCCGGTAGATTCATGATTAATCCGTAAAGGTCTTCCGGTATACTGGTCAAGGCGATGACATTGCCTTCCGTTTTGCCGATTTTTTTGCCTGAAGCATCGGTTAATAAGGGAGTTGTCAGGACGAATTTTTCCTTCTTTAAATAATCTTTGACCAACTGACGGCCGCAAAGCATGTTGAACGTCTGGTCTGTGCCTCCGATTTCCAGGTCAACTTCCATGGCCACAGAATCATAACCCTGCAGTAAGGGATATAAAAACTCCCGGAAATTGATGGGGATGCCCTGGTTTTTCCGTTCGATATACATGTCCCTTTCTTCCAGCTGCTGCAGGGTAAAATGGCCGGCAATCTCAAGAAGCTCCGGCAATGAGAGCCTGTTCAGCCAGTCTCCGTTATACAGAATTTCGGCCTTGTTCTCTCCTTCAAAATCTATTATTTTGGATGCCTGCAAGACATAATCCCGGGCGTTTTCCCGAAGTTCCTCCCGGTTTAAAAATTTATCCCTGGTCCTGGACTTACCGGAAGGGTCGCCGGCCTGCCCTGTGCCGTCTCCAACCAGGAAAATGACCTGATGACCCAGTTTTTGGAACTGCCTCAGTTTCATAAGACCTGTCAGGTGACCGATGTGCAATTGGATGCCGGAAGGGTCAAAACCCTGGTAAAGTTTTATTTTTTTACCTGACCGTAAAACCTTTACCAAAGCTTCCCTGGAGGGATAAATTTTATCAACAGCCCTACTAAGCGTTTCTTCGATGGCATCCATACTCCGAATTATATCAGCTTCAGTTGCCAAACTTAAATACTTTCTGCTACACTCGATGTGCACAAGATGAGTTATGCTTATAACAGGCGTTTTCGCCGCATCAGACTGCCGCAAGCTTCACGGCGGCAGCAATCCCGGTTCAGTTATAAGCTGCGTCTTCTCAGAGTCCGCCTTTTGAATTTTATCCTGGCTTACCTTTGGTATATTGTCGGAGGGACGGTAGTTTTTTTGCTGCTTCTATTTGCCGTTTATTCCCGGGATTTGCCTTCCCCGGAAAAAATCCAGCGCCGGGAAGGATTTTCCACTGTCATACTCGACCGGAACGGCAAAACGGTTTATGACATCTATACTGACCGCAATACCATTCCCGTTAAATTTGATCAAATTCCCGACCACCTGAAAAAAGCCACCATAGCCATAGAAGACAAGGATTTTTACAAGCATCAGGGATTTTCCACCCGTGGGATGTTGCGCGCTGTCATTAATATTCTGACCCTTAAAGGCTTGCAGGGTGGTTCAACCCTGACGCAACAATTGGTAAAAAATGTTCTTTTAACTTCGGAAAGAACACTGCCGCGAAAATTCAAGGAGTTTATCCTGGCTGTTGAAATCGAACGTAAATACTCGAAAGATGAGATTTTACAGATGTATTTAAATGAAGCGCCCTACGGCGGCACCATGTGGGGTATTGAATCAGCCGCCCAGGGATATTTCGGCAAAACGACCAAGGAACTCGATTTACTCGAGTCGGTTATTTTGGCCGGTCTTCCCCAAAGACCGAGTTTCTATTCGCCTTTTAACGGCTCCAAAGATGCCTATAAGGAACGAAGCGAAGAAGTCCTGCGGAGGATGAGGGAAGACAATTACATTACCACCAAGCAGGAAAATGATTACAAAAAATCGCTAAATGATTATAAGTTTAAACAGGGAGACCTGTCTTTCCGGGCTCCACATTTCGTGGAATACGTCAAAAAACAGCTGATAGCCAAATTCGGCGAGAAAAAAGTTGAACAGGGCGGACTGAAAGTAGTAACTACGCTGGATTTGGATTTGCAGAAAAAAGCTGAAGATATTGTTTTTGAGGAGGTGGAGAAGGTCAAGAATTTGAAAGTCGGCAACGGCGCGGCTGTGGTTATTGATCCTGCCAGCGGTGAAATTTTAGCCTATGTCGGCAGCAAACAATACGATTCCGATGATGAGAAATTCCAGGGCAAATATGATGTGGTCAGCCTCGGTTTAAGACAGCCGGGCAGCGCTCTCAAACCGATTACTTATGCAGTTTCCTTCAGTAAAAACTATACTCCGGCATCACTGATCATGGATGTCGAGACCAAATTTCCCGGAGGCACCGATAAACCGGACTACATCCCCAAAAATTACGACGGCAAGTTCCGCGGCCCGGTCCAGTTACGTTTTGCCCTGGGCAATTCCATCAATGTGCCGGCCGTGAAACTGACAGCCCTGGTAGGCATCCGGGAAATCCTGGAAACGGCTTATAATATGGGTTTGACCACTCTTGAGCCGACCCGGGACAATGAAAACCGTTTAGGTTTGTCAATTACATTGGGCGGCGGTGAAGTCAGACTGCTGGAACTTACTTCAGCTTACGGCGTGTTTGCCACAGGAGGCATAAAATATGAGCCTGTTTCAATCCTCAAAGTTTCAGACACAAATGATAAAACACTATTCGAACATAAAAAGATGTCCGGCAAACGCGTATTGGGCGAGGATGTTTCATTTCTGGTCAGCCATATCCTTCTGGACAATGTCGCCCGCCGGGATGTCTTCGGGGAAAGAAGCTACCTCGTTATCCCGGGCAAAACAGTCAGTGTCAAAACCGGTACGACCGACGATAAAAAAGACAACTGGGCAGTCGGATATACACCCTATGCCGTGGCCGGAGTCTGGGTAGGCAATAACGATAACAGTCCCATGGACCCGCGTCTGGCTTCCGGAGCAACGGGGGCTTCGCCGATTTGGAACCGCTTAATGAAGGAAATAACAGCCGAGCATAAAGATCAGTCATTCCCAATCCCCGGCAATGTCGTTTCCCTGGTGATAGATGCTTACGGGGGAGGACTGCCCCGCGACGGCCGGCCGACCAGAAGCGAATATTTCATTAAAGGGACGGAACCAACACAGAGCGCACCCATCTATCAAAAATTGAAAATTTCCAAAAATGATTCAAATAAGCTGGCTAACCTGGTCGAGATCGCCACAGGCCAATACGAAGAAAAGGATTTTATAGTCTTTGAAGAGAATGACCCGGCCGGCAGCGACCCCAACCGCTGGCAGGAAGGCATTGATAAATGGCTGGAAACACAATCTGATCCTTCCTATAAATATCCCAAAGAAAAATCAACTTCAAACCAGGATCAGGTGGTGGTAAATATTAAAAAGCCTTCTGATAAAGCCAGGATTGACATAAACAGCGTGGAAATAGAAGCGGAGGGCAGAGCCGTTGCCCGGATAGAGAGAATGGAAATTTACGTAGACGGCAATCTCAGGGAAAAAAATGACGGAAATTCAATCGGCAAAACCATCCAGATGGATAACGGAATCAGAAAAATAAAAGTTAAAGTCTATGTCGAAGGAGGAAAAACAGGCGAGGCCGAAATCACCGTCGGTATAAATACCGACCCGAATTACCTCAGTCCGACTCCAACTGTCGGCCAGATATTAACTGTAACTTCTGCTCCCTGATAAATGATTAAGGCGCCAATCTTCACCTTAAAATTAAACCATAGTCTTCATTTTGGAAAATATACTTCAGTGTGATTTTACCAAGCAGACTCTTGTCAGATTTGCTGAATAAATATAGTCCGGACTTAGTTTCCAGAGCAGCGGCAAATTCGTCCGGATGATAGAATAAATTAACTTTTTTACCGCTATAAAATACCGAACACGGTTTTTCACCATAAATGAATTGTGCCGGTATTGTACGGACCGGGGGTTTATTATATATTTGGCGGTAATTTGATTCAACCAAATAATTAAAGCTTTTCTGGGGAAGATTGTTTATGTAACGGAATGATTCAGTGCTTGGAGAAACATTTTTTTTGAAACGAAACGGTTGAATTATCAGTAAAAATGAATATATTACATTGGAGATGAGCAGAATTTTAATGACCGTCTGCAGTTTTAAGTTCATTTTTAAAAAATACCTGTTAAGTATAACCGCCAGTAAGATTGAGATTAAGGGATAGAGGGGCATTAAATACCATTTAACCTGAGTTCTTGCCGCCATAAAAAATAAACCCGGAATAGCAGTCATTAAAAAAACATTCGGAAAATACTTTTCGTAAAATTGTGATAACTTTATTTCTTTTCTGAAATACTGGTAACAGAAAATGACCAGAATCATCCACCAGGGAAAAAAATCACGGGCTAAAACAACCGGGTAATAAAATAAATTTTTATGCAGAAAGATGTTATTGAAAAAACGGATGAAAAGGTGTTCTGTCAGGTAGGTATTGGAAAAACCATTTTTCCAGATCAGAAATTGATATATATGCCAGGGAATAATTAAAGAAAAAACAATTACAAAGAGAAGTAGAAAATTTGAAGACACTTGTTTTTTACGCTGGTATATATCAATTACCGGCATGACAGACAGGAAGAATAAAGAACTTAATCCCTTATGCAATGTGGCTAGGGTCAGAGAGAAAGCAGCCACAGATAAAGTTAAAAGTCTACGGCCTGAAAAAATTATTAGAAAAGCATATAAATTTAGCCAAAAAGTAAAACCGATATCGGTATTGACTTTTACGGCATAATTAAGATTCGTCGGACTTGCTAAATAAATAAGGACAGCCATCAGAGCGATTTTCCGTGACATATATTTGGAAGCAAAAAAGTAAATTAAGGTCAGGATTCCCAGACTGAAGATAACGGATGATATTCTGGAGGTGAATTCATTAATCCCCCAAAGATAGGGTATTTGCATAAGCCAACCGTAAAGAGGAGGTTTTTCCAGAATCGGGTTGCCATTCCAGGTATAAGTCCAAAAATTACCGGTTAATTTCATTTCTTTGGCATATTCTGCATAGATACACTCATCCCAGTCGGACAGCGGATCCCGATACAGAAATCCGATGAATAAAACTGAAGTAAGACAAAAAATTAAAAAGAATACTTTATGCTTATTGATTAAAACCGGAATATGCCTGATATAAATTTTTATTGACATATGTATCAGTCATTTTATACGATAAGAAGGAAGATGATAATTCGTTCTCGCAAACTCCTAATAATAATACTGGGTCTTTTATTGACTCTGACGATTATTGAAATTATTTACTATTACTCTCTCAATTTCAACTTCCAGGCTATCTTCCGGAATCTGGCTGGAATAAATGAACAAAATAACAAGAGCAATTTTCCGGCGCCGGCTTTTCCGTCACCGGCTGTGAGTATTAACGGATTGGACAGTGTTCTCTTGATGAATTTGCTCGACAGCTCCCTCAAAATTAACCCTGATGTGCTTAAACAATTTGTCGTCAGCGTAACTTTAGAGGGAGAAATTCAGGAAATTATGATTTCTGATAAGCCTCCTTTTACTTTTATCCTTAGAGGTGAAGATGGTGGACTTCATCCGATGAAGTTTCCTGAAGATACTGAAAAACAGAAATCACAGTACACTTTTACGGATTTGTCGGAAAATAAATTGGAATTAACCGAACTTCAGCTCGGAGACAGGATTAAAATAACAGTTTCCATGGATATCTCCCAGTCAAAAAGCGGGCAGGCACTTTATGCTTGGCAAATAACCCGATTATAGAAATAGGAAGAACAGGCTTCTGTCAGCGTTTTCCTTCATTTGAATTTAAGATACAGTTGATTAATGTTCTCTATAGTCAGGGAGTGATTATATATTTGAATTTCGTCAATTGCAAAGTCGGCCGTATTCTCCCTGTCTGCATTACCGACAGTCAGCAAAAAATCCCCGATTTTATTCTTGATCTGATCAGGATATTTTACCTTTTTTTGTTTGCCATCAACATAGAGACTGGCTGAAGAACCGTCAATTACCAAAGCAAGCTGATGCCACTGATTATCGGCAATATTTTCCCCGGAGTAGATTGAGATATTCTGACGTAATATATTTCCGGTTAAAACAAGATCCGACTTATTCTGGGACGAAAAGCTGCTTTGAAAGACGGGAGAGACAATCAGTTTTATTTGGCTGAGTGCTGTATCGACCGTATCATACCTTATAATTTGGCTGCTTAAGATTGAGCAGGCAAACTTAACCGGAATATAATAAAGGAAACGCCCGTCAAAAGCGCCGCCCCAAAAACCTTTATATGTTGAATCAATAGAAGTTAAATCGAAAAAAGACCATGACTGATTTCGGCTAAAATCATCACCTGTCTTATAACGGGCAATAGTACCGCTGAATCCGCCTGTTTGATCGGCAGAACACCAGGATTTCAGTCCTCCAGCCATAATTTCTTCACTTTCAGTGTAGCGGTTTCTGAACGGAATATAGTATAGATTTTTACCGTCAAAGGCGATATCAATAAAGCCTTTAGCATTCTGATCCAGATTGCTCAAGTTGTTAAATTGCCAGGCTAAAGGAGAAAGCAGGGGCAACCGGGTGTCATACCTGGCCGACAGTCCGTTAAAATTAACAGGATCGGAAAATAAAGGTGCCAGGTAGATGTACCTGCCGTCAAAGACTCCACCGGCAAAGCCTTTTGCCTGGGGATTCAATTTTTGAATATCGAAAAATTGCCAGGCAGAGGCTGATTGCAGATCTTTTCCGGTGTCATAAATCCCCAACAAACCGCTGAAAATGTCTACGCCGGTACGGTTAGGGATAAAATAGACATACCTGCCGTCATATATTCCTCCTAAAAATCCTTTGGCTCGACTGTTGAATTTAGTGATGTCGGTAATTCTCCAGGCATCAGGAGAAGAAAATGCTGAAGTTGTGTCATATTGCGTAATTACGCCGGAATAATCTTTGTTGTGGTGATGTGGTACAAAATAAATATAACGGCCGTCAAATATCCCGCCCCAAAAACCTCGGGAATTGTCATTAAGCAGAGTGGTATCAAAAATCTCCCAGGAAGACTTATTCCGGAATTCCTTTCGGGTATCAAATCTGACTACAAGACCGGAACGGGTATTATCGTTATAATTGGGAACCAGGTAGATATATTGACCGTCAAAGACTCCCCCGCCGTAGCCTTTGGCGGCTTTATTGATTTTTTCCGTATCAAATATCTCCCAGGAGTTGGTTTGGTTAAAAACTTTGGATGTATCATACCTAGCAACGAGACCATGATATTTCAAATCATTTTTTATCGGAATTAAATATAGGTACCTGCCGTCAAAGATACCGCTGATATATCCCTTGGCCTGACTGTTTAATGTTGCCAAGTCAAAGACGTTGTAAAAACTTTTTTTCTTAAAATTATCACCGTAATTCTGGGTTAATGAGATAATTTCCTGTTGAAAGGGTTTTTTATCACCGGATTTTATTTTAATCCAAAGAATCAGACTCAAACCTTTGTCGATATCTAATTTGAGGCAAGTAATATTATTTAGGCAGGTCAAACGGTTCTGTTCTTCAAGCTCTAAGGCTTTATTTTTGATGCCTGTAATTTCCCTGACTTTACCCGCTATTTTCAATACCGGATGATTTTGACCGGAAGGAATCAATAATTCCTGTGAAGAGTCATCCATATCAAAATAGTAAACAGTTTTTGCTGATCGAATAAAATCATCATAAAAAATATATATTACAGGGATCGATAATAAAAATGATAGAATAAAAATCTTTTTCAAGAAAGAGATTCTCTTATATGAGTTTTTTTTAGAATTCATAAGTCAATCATTAAACATATGTTAAGATAATGCCGAAGATCGGGTTAAAAAATTACTTATAAAAAATCTCTTTCAATAAGATTAATTCAGACAATATCATACATAAGGTAAAAAACAAGCCGGAAATGAAAAAAATATTATTAATTATTATTGGTTTGACATCAGGAATAATTATAACTGAAGTTTTTTTAAGAACACCTTTCTATCAAATAAACTATCAAAAATCAGAAGGCTGGTGGAAATGGTATTGGCACACCCAGCGAACCAATAACTCGCCTACCCATCTTCCTGAAATCTACGAATTCGATCCTCTATTGGGGTGGATTCCTAAAAAAGACACCAAAGCCCAGCTTGTTGACGGCACGAAAGTCACTATCAATTCAGAAGGTTTCAGAGCCCCTGATAATTATATCAATCAACGAAAAAAAAACAGAATTATCGCCATTGGAGACTCCTATACATTCGGGGAGTGTGCGGATGATGAGGAAACTTATTCCTATTATTTGGAAAAAATCTCCGAAGATACTGAAGTCTTTAATATGGGAGTTCATGGCTATGGTTTGGATCAGGAGTACTTAAAATTAAAACGGGCATTGAAATATCAACCTGATATGGTAATAGTTGGTTTTTACAGTGATGATGTAGAAAGAGTGAAATACGGCTTTATTGATTATCAAAAGCCTAAATTCGCCTTTGTCGGGGGAAAATTAACGCAGGTTAATCAACCTTTAACAGACCCCAAAAAATATGCCGGGCAATTTCATTTAATCTTATCAGATATCTTAAGCATGATTTATGATAAATATTATGTAAATCAGGAAAAAGTCCGTTCTGAAACCAATAAAATAGCCATGGCTTTGCTTAATGAAATGCAAACAGCAGTTGTCGAATCCGGTGCAACAATGATGCTGGTAAATATTCCAAGTTATAAAGAACTGACTTCGGCAGGGGAAGCAAATAATCCGGTATATCTTTCATATTGCCGTAAAAACAGCAATCTCTGTCTTGATCCGTCTGAGGCCATTAATCGTTATCTTCAATCACAGGCAAACCCTTCTACTTTTTTCCACTGCCATTATGCAAAAGAAATTCATCAGATAATTGCCGGAGAGATTAAAAAGAAAAGGACTGAATTAAAAAAGAGCTGATGTATTTGCCGGGCGGATGCAAATGATTGACATAGAAGCTCTAATTTCGGTATTATAAATTAGATTAATAAAATTACCCTGTTATGAAGAAAAAATATCCCATTTACAGAAAGCCTGCTATTAAATCAGTAAAAATAAAGCTGAATATGTTTTTTAATTTATATGATGAATACGATGGTTATTTTAATTTCATTCCGGAAGTCAATGGTGAACTCTTAGCCTGCTGTGGAACTTGTTTCTCCTGTAGTGACAGGAAATTAAAAAATAAACTCAAGCCGGTTAAGAAGGTTTTGGAAAAAATTAAAAGACTTCAGGCTTATGAATTTCAATGGAAAAGATCTTTTAAGTCGTTAGGCATTCAGAAAAACACCGACTCCATGGGTTTGCTGGCACAAGACGTAAAAATTGCCTTTCCTCAACTTGCTAAAAAAATTAACCGAAATTATCTGGGGGTTAACTACCCTGCCTTTACAGCAATTTTAGTTGAAGCAATAAAAGAACTTACAGAAAAAAATAGTATAACGGAAAAAAAATTGAGAATGCTTGAAAAGCGAGTAGAAAAATATACTTCACTATAATTTTCCCGGGAGTACAGCCTTAAATGGTAATCGACAGAATTGTTCCTGATACTACCCTTCCACTTCATCTGTTTAAGCGGCAGGACTATGATTCCCTAAGGAATTTATTTCATCAACTTGGTTATACTACTTCAGACTTCCGTCAATCTAATATAGATCCATACAGAAGATCATTTGCGGAATATGCAGTTTTAATCCAGAAAGTCAGACACCTGAAATTTCAGGGAATCGGCTTTTATTTATTTTTTTTAGGAAATAAAGTATTAATTAAAGATTTAGCCGCAATTATTCCGGTCAGTATGATTAAAAGGTACATACATCTCAGTATCTTAGAGGAAACATACGGAAACGCGATACAGTCCAAAGTCTCAATTTTGCCTTATCACAATCTTTTTTTTACCTGCGATTTTTTGTTCAGATTTGACTACAGTGAAGATAAACTTGTTTTATATTCCTTTAAGGAAACAGTTTACCCCATCAGTCATGATTCTATCAATCTCTGGGAATCCGTAGTTAAAAAAAAATACAGATCAGTATTTGATTTGGGGACAGGGTGCGGTTTTCATGCAATTATATCTTCCCTAATTTCTCAAAAAGTTGCAGCCGTTGATATTAATCCTCGGGCAATAAACTATAGCAATTTTAATTTCCGGTTAAATCAAGCAGGAAATATTGAATTCAAATTAAGTAATTTATTCGAATCTGCAGCCGGCGAAAAATATGATTTAATAGTTGCCAATCCCCCCAGTATAAAATCAATACTTGAAAATGGTGATATATCTTCCTTATCTCAAAAACCAGGTATAAACATTTTGGAAAAGATTATAAGCAGCATTCCCGATCATCTTTCAGATGATGGATTTAGCCATGTAAATTGTACTATCCATGAATCAGAACAAGATGAATTTAGAAAATCAGCCGATAGATGGTTAGGCCAAAATAAAAAAAAATATAAAATTCTATATTTAATACTCAGTGAAAGTGACCCGTATCATTATTCATGGCTGATCAGCCATGATTTGTTAAAAGCCGATTATAAAATATATCTGCAACAAACTGAGAATTTAGTAAAATATTTTCAAAGATTAAAGATAAAAAAAATCAGCAACGGCATTCTGATCATGAAGAAGAGTTTAAAAGCAGGTTATTCTGAAAAAAAATATTTACCATTCCTTCCGTTAAAAACCAGTCCCGAATTTGTCGTCAGTCGTTATTTTAAATGAATAAGGATAATACCTTCTTTTTATTGAGTCCGAAATGGAGATTATACTGGTAGGGAAAGTCTGAAGTAAATTCCATTTGCGATTTAACTTGCTGGTAATATTCCTTGTCAGTTATGCTGAAATGCTTATTTAGCTCTATAGTTTTTTTAAGTGCTGATTCTATACTGCTGATTTTTTTAATCGAATAAAAATCAGCTTTATTTATAAAATATATTTTACCAAGCAGATATTTCCCCTTTTTTCTCTTTAACCACGTTTCTTTTTCTATAAAAGGAGTTTGGAAAGCATAATATTTATCCTTAATTTTCCGGATAATCATGCTGTCATCGGCCAAAGGCGTAAATTTATTTCTTAAAATTTTCATGATTGTTGATTTTCCTGCGCCATCACCGCCTAAAAATAAACTTGCCTTTCCGTTGATCAGATTGGCCGATGCATGAAATATAAAGGCTTTATTTTTTATCAAAATTCTGTAAATCCCATCTATTAAAATCAGTTGAAACTGGTAGATACTTATTTGATAGTAAGTCTCAACAGTATAAGGTGATGTATATCTGTAAAACTTTATATATACATCTTTTTTATTACGGTTAAAAAAAACATCAAATTTATTACTTACAATAATATTTATTTCAAATTGATATTTTTTTGGGATATTGGTACTGATAAATCCTGAAAATTTACTGCCAATTTCTTTTTTGAGATTATCAAAAATAAATTTAAGGTCATTTTCCAAAAAATTTATTTTGAAGTAATAATCGGCGATATTCAAGAAGAGACAATTATTCGTCATTAATTTTTAAGCATTTGATATTACCTTTTATGCAGAAATGAGTTTTCTCCGTCAAAAATTATCGTTTTTTGTTCTAATTTCTGAAAAATAAAACCTTTGGAAAATGACATTTTACCCATTAAATAGTTAGAAGCGCCTGTATTTTAACATAAAATCAGCCGAAGAGAAGGTGAAGCAAAAGCTTAAATATTTTTAAGTTTGAGTCCGAATTGTTTCTTGATAAGATTTTCTATCTGTCGTCTAATATACTCGATTTCCTTTTTATCCAGATTGCGTTCGGGGTGCCGATAACGGATTTCCAGATTAATGCTGTCAGAATACTTCTCTGTCAGACTGACCAGGCTGATAAATTTATTTATCCTTCTGATGTCACTTATCAGCGTTCCGACCATAATTTCCGGTGTTAAATATACGGAAAAGTTTTCAATGACCTCGGGGGTCGAAATAATCCTCTTGAAGATTTTGGCGTCACTGGCGAATTTCAATAAAATTTCAATATCCAGTTCAGCCAGGCAGACTTCCTCTTTAATCCGGAAGGAAGAAGCGACTTCAGGGTGTAATTGTCCCGCATACCCAAGAATATCTTTACCCAAATGATAGGTTAGTGATTTTCCGGGATGCCAAAATTCCGGAGCACTAATTTTGACAGTCCAACCCGTTAAGCCAATTTCACGGAAAACGCCTTCAACTGTTCCTTTATGACGGTAAAAATCAGCATTTTCGGCAATGACCAGCCGCTCCGGTTCAACCGGTAAATCATTTTTCTTTTTTTGATATACCGCAGATAGTTCGAAAAGCTTGAGGTCTTTTTTCAGAGCCTGGTTTTTAGCATATGCCTCCAAAATTGAAGGAACGAGAGATATCCGCATATATGCAAAATCATTCGTCAGCGGATTTGAGATTTTCAGATGATCCGTAATGTCCAGTTTTGTTTTGGATATCAGCTCATCTGATATAAATGAATAGCTGTAGGTTTCGGTATAGCCCCAGTATTTCAGCATTTTTTTTATTTGATTTTTCCTGATGAAATTTATGGAACTGCCCGATATGGGGATTTGTCCTTCCATAAGGCACGAAGGCAAATTATGGTAGCCGTAAATGCGGGCTACTTCTTCAACAATGTCTTCAGCCAGCCTGACATCGAAACTTCGGTATGAAGGAGGTATAACTTTGATTAATTTATCATTATCCTCACTTACATCGAAATTTAAGGAGGAAAGTATTGAAGTTATTTCCTTCCGGGACAGATCTTTGCCCAACCGGCTGTTGATGAATTCAGGTGAAACAGATATTGACACTTTCTTTAGCCGTTCGGGGTAAATGTCAATAATTTGGCCGGCCGGTTCAGCACCGCATAACTTTTTCATCAAAACGATTCCCCGTTCAAGGGCCAGATAGGCCAGTTCCGGATCTGGCGATTTCTCGTTGATGGCGGCGGCCATGGTCCTGATGCCGTAGGTAAGTGAAGATTTTCTGATACGGGCCGGATCGTTGGATTCGATAAAAAGGATAATCCTTTTGGTATTTTCCGCTACCACACTGTTTTCCGTTCCCATAATTCCCGGTAAATCTATGACTCTGCCCGTACCGTCGTCGATAATGACGTCATTTTCATTAAGGAGATATTTTTTTCCGTCCAAAGTGACTATCGGCTCATATTTTTTGGCGGTTCTGATCAAAAAGCGGTTTGTTTTTATGCGGTCGTAGTCAAAGACATGTACAGGATGACCCAGTTCGAGCATGACGTAATTTGTCACGTCTACGGCATTGTTCAGACTGCGGACACCGCTATCTTCCAGGCGTTTGCTGACAGACTCCGGCGATTGCCCCAGAGTGACATTGTCCATGACAATTGCGAGGATGCGGCGGCAAAGCTGCCGGGGGTCGCTGATATCAAGTGGTAACACGTTGGCCGCTGAGATTTTTTCCGGCAAAGGCAGCGGTTTTAATTTGGCGGTAAAGCCGAAACGCGGCAGGATGGCCGATGCTTCCCGGGCTATTCCGTAAACGGAAGCCATATCGACCCGGTTTGTGGTAATCTCGATTTCATAAACCTTCTCTTTATCTATGTCATTAACTTTTTCCACAGACGGGCCGCAAAGCGACAGGCAGCGTTTGATATCAAGGGGTGTAGCTTCCGTTTGCAAATATTCTCTCAGCCATGAATCGGGAACTAAGATATTCATCAGAATTGCTCCAAAAATCTGATATCATTGCCGTATAAAAGCCTGATATCATCAAGCCTGGTCCCCGATTTCATCATATAAGTCCGTTCAATACCCCAGCCGAAAGCAAATCCTGTATAGTCCTGGCTGTTGATTTTACCCGCCTTCAGCACCTCGGGATGCACCATGCCCGCGCCGCCCAATTCCAGCCAGCCGCTTTTACAAAACCTGCAGTTTTCCCCGTTTTCCAATTTGCCTTTGCCCAGACAGATACCGCAATTTATATCAACCTCGAATGAGGGTTCGGTAAACTGGAAGTGGAATGGTCTCAGGCGGGTTTTCCTTTCGCTGCCGAAAAACTCCCTGGCGAAATAATCAAGGGTTCCCTTGAGGTGGGTAATATTGATCCCCTTATCGACGACCAGCCCTTCAAACTGATGGAACATGGGTGTATGGGTCAAATCCCAGTTAGGGCGGTAACATTTGGCGATATTGATCATCCTGACAGGCGGCCGGCTTTTTAAAGCCTCCATTTCCCTGACCTGTCCGCTGGAAGTATGGGGTGACAGGACCATCTGTCCGAATGAAGGTGAAGGAGGTTCGTCAATGTAAAAAGTCTCGAAATCATCGCGAGCCGGATGGTTTTTCGGCATGTTCAGGCTTTCAAAGGCATACCAGTCCCATTCAATTTCCCGGTAATGCCTGTTGTTAAAGCCTATTTTCTCAAAAATTAGCACGATCTCCTCAATCGCCTTGGTAACGATATGCAAATGTCCCAGGGGAGGCAAAACAGCCGGAAAGGTAACATCCATTTTTTCCGTTAACCGGCCTTTTTCCAAATCCCGGCCTTTTATCAGAATTGCCTGTTCCAGTTCCTTTTTCACCTGATTAGCCAGTTTTCCGATTTTCGGCCTGACTTCCTTGGGCAATTCAGGGATAGATTTGAGAAGTAAGGTAAACTCTCCGGAGGAACCGAAAATTTTTAAATAAAGGCGGTTCAAGTCAACACGGGATTTTATACCCGATATTTCTTTAATTGTACTGTTTCGGAGTTGCTGCAGTTTTTGGTCCATATATTCCAGTTTATTCTTTTCGTAGCCATTTTTCTATGAGGTCAAAAGCCCTATTGATATCAGCAATGGAGGAACCGTATGACAGTCTTAAATGGTGCTCACCCTGCCGGCCGAAACCGATACCGGGAACAGTAACCACACCGGCTTCATATAGCAGTTTTTTGGCCATTTCGATACTGGATAAATTCAACTTATATTCGGGAAATACGTAATAAGTACCCAGGGGCCTGACATAATCAAAAAGATTGGCAAGCGCATCCAACCTTTTCAGGATAACTTCACGGTTTTCGGCAAGCATGGTCCGGTGATGTTCAACTACCTTCTGGGGTCCGGTCAAAGCGGCAATGGCAGCGACCTGGGAAATATGAGGGGCACAAACGATTGAGGCATCATGAATTTTCAGAATCTGCATCAGCAGGTCTTTGTTGGTATGAAGGTAGCCTACCCTCCAGCCCATCATGCCGTATTTTTTGGAGAGTGAGGCGCAGCGGATAACTCTCGGCCAGAGTTCTTTCACTTTGGCAATATTGAAGTACTCGGCATTGTCGAATAAAAGGTAATCATAGACTTCGTCGGTGATGACAAAAACAGAAGTGTCAGCTAATATTCCGGCCAATTCCATTAGATCTTCCTTGAGAAAGACGGCACCCGTCGGATTTTGGGGATTATTGAGAATTATGGCTTTTGTTTTTTTACTTATGGCTTTTTTTATGGCAGCTACATCCAGGCGGTAGCCGTTTTCCCCGTCGATTGTCATAGCTACCGGTACAACCTTGCCGGAAGCGAGTGAAACCTGCTCTGCATTGGATGAGAAATAAGGAGAGGGAAGTATGACTTCATCTCCGGGATTAACCAGAGCCAATAATGAATCAAAAAGAGCGGCCATGCTGCCGGGAGTGACCAGAATTTCTTCATCTGTAACTGCAAATCCCAGCATTTGAGCGGAAAGTGCGGCTATAATCCGGCGAAGTACAGGCAAACCGGTCAGGAGGGTATATTTATCGATGTCTCTTTTTGATTTAAGAGCCTTAACAACTTCTTCATGGATAAATTGGGGTGCGGGATAAAATGGCAGTCCTACACCCAGGGAAACAATGTCGCGGCCTTTGGCTTTTTCCATGGCACCCAGGTACATCATTTCCTTGATGACGGAAACGCTGGTATTTTTCAGTCTTTCAGCTGCTTCCGGTACTTCCCGATACCCGGCCGAAGTTGCCAGTACGGAATGTTTATTAATGTGAGTATGCTGCTTCATAAAAGTTTGTAAAACTATTTTTTAATTCTTCCCAGATATTGCGCATAACTTTCCTTAATGTCAATTAAACTGTCAGCGCCAAATTTTTCCAAAAATGCGGAAGCTAAGACAAAAGCAGTCATGGATTCGGAAATTATGCCTGCACGGGGCACAACGCAAATGTCCGACCGTTCAATAAGGGCCGGAGATGCCTTTTTGGTCTCAACGTTGACTGTTCTCAGGGGATTGCCCAAAGTGGAGATCGGTTTGTGAAAAACCCGCAGAATCAATTGTTCGCCATTGGTCACTCCCCCCTCCAGTCCGCCGGCATTATTAGTCCTTCTGCTGATTTTATTTTCATGAAGGAAAAGTTCATCGTGAACCAGGCTTCCCGGTTCATGGGCTAAAGATATGCCGGTCCCGATTTCTACAGCTTTGACTGAAGGTATGCTCATCAGAGATTGAGCAAACAAACCGTCCAGTTTCCGGTCATAATGCACGTAACTGCCCAAACCAGGAGGAATATTTACCGCCAAAATTTCCACTACCCCGCCCAGGGTATTTTTAGTTTTAAGCGCAACAAGTATGGCTGCTTTCATTTTGGCGGAGGTCGGTGCATCGATACAGCGGGTATCCGGATCGGTTTTGCTGACTTTAGCAACTTCAGCAAATGTATAATTTCGACGGAATAACTTTTCTTTACCTATGGCAATAGTGTGGCTGGCAATGGCCATGCCGAAAACAGCTAAAAGCTTCCTGCAGACGGCTCCGACAGCTACCCGGGCGGCAGTTTCCCGCGCGCTTGCCCTTTCCAGGACATTGCGGATATCGGAAAACCCGTATTTCAGAAACCCAACGTAATCCGCATGTCCGGGCCTGGGATTTTTAATTTCGGCTAATTTTTTATTCTGCCAATTGGCAAAATCGAGGTTTTTTATCTGCAGAGTGATGGGACTGCCGATGGTTAGATTTGAAAGTACGCCTGACAATATTTCGACAGTGTCGGTTTCAATCAAACCCCGGCCGCCCCGGCCTGATCCGCCTCTTCTTTTATCCAAATCCTTTTGGATTTCTTCAGTATCAAGGCTTAGGCCGGCCGGCATGCCTTCCAAAATGGCTGTGATTGCCGGTCCGTGAGATTCCCCTGCGGTTAAAAATCTTAATGACATATTAATGTAAATTTTTTAATAACGCTTTTTCCATAATTTTTTGCGGCGCCTGCAGTCCTGTAAAAAATTTAAATATTTCCGTGCCTCCGAAAAGTACCATTTTATAACCATAGACTACAGGGCATTTCTTTTCCAGGGCAATCCTGATCAGTCTGGTCTTGTGCGGAGTATAGATAATATCAAAAACCAGCTGATTTGTAACCGCTCCGGCGGGAATGGGTGATTTATCTTCTTCCATGCCGACTGAAGTGCTGTTTATAATAATTTCGTTTTGCCTTATTTTATTTATATCGTCAAGACTGCCTGTTCGGGCTAAACCGAATTCCTTTGCCAGACTTTCGGCTTTTTCAGGCGTGCGGTTGAACAGAGTTATTTCTGCCTGCTTTTTTTTCAGGCCGTAGATAATCGCCCGTGCCGCACCTCCTGCTCCGAGAAGTGCTACTTTTTTACCTGTAAGTATAGTTTTTTCTTCCAGTGATTTCACAGCGCCTATCCAGTCGGTATTGGTACCCTTTAAAATACCATGGCTGTTTTTTATGGCATTGACCGCTCCTATTTTCCGGGCTGCCTCATCCAGGCTGTCAAGAGATTTGATGATAGCCTGTTTGTGTGGCACGGTGACCACTATACCTTCCATGCCCACGCTGCGGAATCCGGAAAGAGCCTTCAGTGCATTTTCAACCTTGAAAGCCAGGAAAACGTAATCCAGACTCAAGGCCTTAAAGGCCGCATTATGCATTTGCGGTGAAAGTGAATGATCTACCGGATTGCCGATTATGCAACAGACTTTTGTTTTGGCACTGATCATAATTTTTCGAACAATTCTCTTAATATTGAATCCGCAACTTCTTTAAAAGATTTTCCGTCTGTTTCAACAATGATGTCAGCCCATTTTTCATAGACAGTTTTTCTTATTGTGTATAAATTCTCCAGATCCTCACGCATGCTGCCGGCACCCGTCAAAACTGGCCGGTCGCAAATGTTTGCCAGCCTGCCTGCTGAAGTCACAGGCATTGTTCTCAGATAAATAATGAGAGAGTCTTTTTTTAATGCCTGCATATTGATTTCCCTCTCCACGGTTCCGCCGCCAGTGGCGATAATGCTTTTATTTTTATCCGGCAGATTCTGAACAATTTCACTTTCAAGGTCCCGGAAATATTCAAGACCGTTTGTTTTAATTATATCTGAGGCACTCTTTTTTGCCTTTAATTCGATCAGTTTATCAACATCAATCAGATTCAGGTTCAGTGTTTCGGACAAAATTTTGGCAACAGTCGATTTGCCGCTGCCGCGCATGCCGATCAGGATCAGGTTCATGATGATAACCTCACTTTGGCTCCGAGTTTCAGTAAATCCGCGAAAAATCCGGGATACGATTTGTTTACCGATTCAGCTCCCTTAATTACAGTCTGTCCGCCGGCTGCCAAAGCTGCCACAGTGAATGCCATGCAGATGCGGTGATCGTCAAAGGCATCGATTCTGGCTGCCTGTAATAAACCCGGAAAGACCTTTAATTTGCTTTCGGATGTATTGACCTTGAGACCCATCATAGTCAGATTGTGAGTCAGTGACTTTATCCGGTCTGATTCTTTGTGCCTTAGGTGGGCGATGTCATAAATTTCAATCGGGCCTGTTGTATTTCCCGCTAAAACAGCCACAACCGGAACCAGGTCAGGGCTTTGGCCCAGATTAATTTTCAAACCCCTATATTTTTTCTCTTTTCCTGAAATTTCAACAGTACCCTTATTTTTAATTCTGACATGGGCACCCATTTCAGAAGCGACTGATAAAAATCTCCTGTCAGCCTGCAGAGAAGCGGTTTTTAAATTCTTTACCGTCACTGTGGATTGTGTCATCATGGCAGCAGCAAAAAAATATGCAGCGGCAGAATAATCCCCTTCCAGAGTTAATTTTCTTGCCCGGTAATGCTGGTTTTCAGAAACAGACAAATTATTTTTCAGAGTTTTGATTTTGAGTCCGAACTTCTCCATGGTTTCAACAGTCATATCAATATATGGCCGGGAATGATTACCATTGATGTTTAGCCTCAGAGCTTTTTCCATTAAGGGGGCAATCAGCAGCATGGCACTTATAAATTGTGAGGAATCATCACTGTTGATCCGGAAACTGCCGCCGGTCAATTTGGCGGGATATATTTCCAGAGGCAGTTGGCCGTTTTTATGTGTTTCTTTAATATGAGCACCATTTAAGCGCAAAAGCCTGATAAGTTCAGCCATGGGTCTTGTTCTCAGGCGCCGGCTTCCGTCAATTAAAATCTTTTTTCCGGAGACTGTGGCAACTGCCGTTAAAAACCTGGCGCTAGTGCCGGAATCTCCGCAGTCAATACAGCGGACCTGTTTGTCAGGCTTAAGCAGGCTGCCGGTTGAAATCCTCACCTGCTTTTTTTTAAGGATGATACCGGCGCCCAGGGATTGCAAACCGGCAAGCGTCAAAAGCACATCCCGGCAATCAGACAGATTGTCGATTTCTGATATTCCGTCTGACAGTGAGGCCGTAATCAAAGCACGATGGCTTAATGATTTGGACGACGGCGCCGAAACTGTACCCGAAATTTTCGATGGAGTTATTATGACTTTCATAGTTTATAAATACCACCCGGAGGTGTCTAGCTATATCACCCCCGGGGTGATATGATTTTGATTAATTTTTTAAAGCCTTCAAAATAACTTTTTTCCCGAAGTCCCTGAATTTTTGCCGCCACGATACCGTCAAAGACATCAAACCTTCTGAAATCTTCCCTGGACCCGGTATTGGACAGGTGGACTTCAACAACTGGAAGACGGCTGTCTTCGAGGCAGTCGCGCAGGCTGTATCCGTAGTGCGTCAAGGCTCCGGGATTGATCAGAATACCGTCTGCTTTTTTGAAATTTTCCTGGATAAAATCTATAAGACCACCTTCATGGTTGGATTGGAAAAAACGAACCTTAACTTGCGCCCTATCGGCCATTTTCGTAATTTTTGCTTCAATTTGTGCCAGAGTTATACGGCCGTATATTTTCAGATCTCTTTGTCCCAGCAGATTAAGATTGGGTCCGTTTATCACTAAAATTTTCATGATTGGATTTCCCTGATTGCCTTTAAAATAAGTTTGCGATCGGTTTTTTGTTTTGTCACTACAAAACCCAGGTCTTTTAACAAGACCGTAGTTCCTCCTTTTTTATCTTTATCCAGCAGGTCGTTAATCTTCGCAGTTCTCACCCGCGGAATTTTTAGCTGCAATCCGCATTTTTCAATAATTTTAACAATCTGGTTATATTTATGGTGATTAATAAGCCCTTTATCCCAACTCATAAAAGCGGCAGACCTAAGACCCAGGGCGACAGCTTCTCCATGGGAAAATTTCTCCGGAAACAGACCTTCCACCGCATGACCGACAGTATGGCCTAAATTCAGAGCTTCCCTGAGTCCCCGGGTGTCCAAGGGATCTTGGGAAACGATCTTCATTTTAATTTGTTGACACTCCCGGATGAGAGAAGTTAGTTTCTGTTTGGAAAGCTGTTGAAAATCGGCGGCAGAAACACCGTTCAATTCGGGTTTACCGAAAGCCAGTCGGTATTTGATAATTTCGCCGAAACCGTTTCTGACTTCCCTGTCAGGAAGAGACTGAAGCAGGTTTATGTCGCAAATGACCAAATCAGGTAGGCGGAAAGTACCGACAGCGTTTTTATAAATTCTGCCTCGGCGTTTGAAATTCAGGCCGTTTTTGCCGCCTATCGCCGCATCAACCATGCTTAATAAGGTAGTGGGTATCACGAGATGGGCAATACCCCGCAAAAGAATGGCGGCGATAAAACCGCCGATATCTGAAATCGAGCCCCCGCCGAGTGAAACCAGGCAAAAATTTCTGGTCAATTTGCCTTCGAAAAACGGAGCCAGCAATTCCGGCAATATTTTCAGGTCTTTAGCTTTTTCTCCGTCGTCCGCAATACTTACTCTGACCGGAGCAATTTTCGACAATAAGCCGACAACTTTTTTTCCATAAAGGCCGTAAACCTGTTTGTCGGTCAGTAAAAGATATCCGTCATACGGATTTCCCTTTACCAGCCGGTCCAGGTCTGGCAATAGTCCCTGGCCAATGATTATTTTATTCATGACTGTTCCTTTGTTTTGGCTGCCCCAACCAACAGGCGGGCAATTTTTTTGACCATTCTTTTGTCCAGGCCGTGTTTGACAGCCCGGCTTTCCCAATTTCTCAGAACCTGTTTTTCCCTTTTTCTGTCTTCGATTGGCTTGCCGTTTTCCTTTTTCAGACGGCCGATTTTGACCGCCAGTTCTATCCTTTTTTGAATCAGGCCGGTCAGACGGCTGTCCAGCCGGTCAATAGCTTTTCGCAGTTCAGCTGTTTTTAATTTTGTCATATTTGTCATACCTGCCTAAGACTTTTAAATTTTTTGTTAACATTTTCATGGCCGTAATAATCTCGTCAAACCCGTGTTTGCCATTGTTAAGCTCAAAATCCACATAAAACAAATATTCCCAGAGCCTACCCGGAATCGGCCTGGATTCGATTTTCGTCAGATTTAATCCGAGCCGTGCATAGGGTGACAGCGCTTTATATAGACTACCGGGCACATGTTTCAAGTTGAACATCAGACTGATTTTATTTCCATGCTGTTTCAGTTTCCTGCCAACAGTTATGAATCTGGAATAATTATTCCTGTTATCCTCAAGATGTTCTTTTTTTATCCGCAAATTATTGACGGCAGCAGCTGCCGGATTGGCCACACAAGCTGTATCAGGACCCAGCTCCTTGAGCATTTTGGCTGCTGAAGCGGTATCCGCCACAGGTACCGTTTCAATTGAGGGATTGTCCGAAAAAAAGCGGCGGCACTGCCGGAAAACCTCCGGGTGTGACAGGCAGTACCGGATTTTTTGCAAACCGGTCCGTTCTTTTTGCATCAAGGCATGATTGATCCTGACTTCCGTTTCAGCTGTGATAAAGGTTTTTGAATCCGTCAGCAAATCATAAATTTCATATATGCTGCCGCTGAGAGAATTTTCCAATGGCAGGATTCCGGCGGCGGAACTCTCTTTTTCAACAGATCTGAAAATTTCTTCAAAACTGGCCAGACCGGATAATTTCACCTTATTTCCAGCCGAAAGGCTTGCCGCCAAAAAGCTGTTTGATCCCTTTATGCCCAAATAGAAGATTTGCTTTATTTTTTTCATATTCGGTCAACGGCTTTGGCTACCAGTCTGACTTCTTTTATCAGTTTAGCCAGCTCCACCATGGATATGGCCTGGTCGGCATCGGAGACTGAACGCCGGGGATCTAGATGAGCCTCTATAAGAAGCCCGTCACATCCGGCCGCTACAGCCGCCCTGCTCATGGCTCTTACCAAGCTTGCCCGGCCGGTACCATGACTGGGATCGACAAAAACAGGCAAATGGGTTTCATGTTTCAGGTACGGCACCGCATTGAGATCCAGAGTAAAACGGGTTTCCGGCACATGGGTCCGGATTCCCCGTTCGCATAAAATAACATTTTCATTGCCTCCCACCAGAATATATTCGGCCGCCAGAAGCAGCTCCTTATATGTTGACCACATGCCGCGCTTTAGAAGGACCGGCTTTTTCTGTTTGCCCAATTCTTTTAGAAGCGGATAATTCTGCATATTGCGGGTGCCAACCTGAAAAACATCGGTATACCTTTCGATCGTGTCGATATCTCTGATATCCATGACCTCGGTGATAACGGGCATATTGTTCTTATCCGCGGCATCTTTCAGGAAGCGCAAGCCAATCTTGCCCAATCCCTGGAAGTCGTAAGGCGCAGTCCTCGGTTTGTAAGCTCCGCCCCGCAATATGTGGGCGCCAGTTTTTTTAATTTCGCCTGCGGTATTCAGAATTTGCTCTTTGGATTCAACCGAACAGGGACCCGCCATAATGACGATTTTTTTGTTGCCGATAGTGATGTTCTCGCCCAATTTGAATTTTGTTTTGGTTTTAAGACTTGAGATCGAGGCCAGCTTGTACGGCCTGTCAACATCGATCAGACGGGCAACAGAAGAGTGTTTCCTGATTTCTTCGCGGGTCAGTTCCCCGCATTTACCGACAACAACCAAAAGCGACTGAGTGATAGTTGTTACAGGAACTGCTTCCACCCGCAAATCTACCAGAAAACGCCTGAGTGTTTTTCTGTTTTCTTCCTTTAAATCATTTTTTAAAACGATAATCATAAAAAAACCCCGATTCTTTCGGGGTTGGTTGTATATAATTTATTGTTATTAGGTTATTTTCTAAGCATCAAACCAAGCCCCGACTGTATAGGGGTAAAATAAAAATAATACCAGTTGTTGGTTTGGCCTGTCACAATATTGAAGATTATCAATTTTTTCTTATCCTGTCAACTACAGCCTTGAAAGTCTCAGGATCTTCCCTGACCAGCAGAGCTAAAATTTTACGGTCTAAAGAGATTTTCTTTAATTTCATTTTATGGATGAATTGACTGTAAGAGATTCCTTCGCTTCTGACGGCAGCAGTAATTCTGATAATCCATAATTTCCGGAAATCTGATTTTTTCTTTTTCCGGCCCTGATAAGCATAAGCTCCCGCGTGGAGATGAGCCTCTGTAGCTGATTTTATTAATCGTCTTTTGGACATGCGGTACCCTTTAACCGACTCCAAAAGCTTTTTATGCCGCCTATGACTGGTAATGCCTCTTTTAATTCTCATGTTTTTATCCCCTTAATAATTTTTTTATTTTGGCCGCCATTTTATGTGAAAGTCTGACAGTGCCATGGTAAGAACTGATGGTCCTTTTGGACTTATGGGCTTTGCGGTGCCTGGCATACTGGTGTCCGCGTAAAACAAGTCCGGTTTTGGTTATTTTAAATCTCTTGGCGACTGTTTTTCTGGTTTTTTGTTTTGGCATAATAATTATTCTAAATTGACCCCTTGGCCGGTGCTAATTGAGCTACCAGTACCCTTCCTTCAAAGTGAGGATCCCTGATGACTTTGGCTGATTCCTTCAGTTCCTGGATAGCCTTTTTCATCGTTTCCATACCGAACTCTTTATGGACAATTTCCCTCCCCCGAAACGGCAGATTTATTTTCAGCTGGTTGCCTTCCTTCAGGAATTCTTCAGCTTTTTTAATCCTGGTCTGAAAATCGTGTTCTCCGATAAAGGGTGACAGCCTGATTTCCTTGACCGTGACGTTTTTGGTTTTCTTTTTGGCGTCCCGTTCGCGTTTGGCTTCGAGGTATTTAAATTTTTTGTAGTCGATAATTCTGACGACCGGCGGATTTGCCTTCCCTGCAATTTCGACCAAATCCTTTCCCTCTGCCTGGGCCATTTTTAACGCTTCTTCCCTTGTCTTGACTCCGATTTGTTTGCCCGACTCATCCAAAAGTCTTAAATTGGCTGCCGAAATCTGATAATTTATCCGGTAATATTTAAAACTTTTTTTCAATCTGTTCTTTTAAGGTTACTAAAAAACGGTCCAGTCTAAGCTGGCCTAAATCTTTGCCATCTCTTGATCTTACTGAGAGATAGACACCGTCTTTTTTTTCAACTTCTTTATCCCCTATTATACCCAAATACGGCACTTTTTGTAAAGTATGGTCGCGAATTTTTGCCTGCATGCGTTCCGGCCTTTTGTCCGTTTCCGTTCTGACACCCGCAGTTTTCAATACATTTTCGGCATTTTGGGCATATTCCAAATGCCTTTCGGCAATCGGGATTAACTCAACCTGCACCGGAGACAGCCACAGGGGAAAGGCTCCACCGTAATGTTCGATCAGGATGCCGAAAAACCGTTCCATTGAGCCCAACACTACTCTGTGTATCATGACGCATTGTTTTTCAGCTCCCTCATGGTTAATATAGGTGACATCGAATCCCCTGCCCAGTTTTTTTAAATATTTGGCCGTGTTTTCCCTGGATTTGAATTTTAATTTGAATGATTTCAAATTCCAGAATTCGTCAATTTCCTCCTCGGTTGTTTCCGCCCGAGACGGTTGGTTGAAATCGAATTGAACCGTACCCAGCTGCCACTCGCGTCCCAGAGAATCTTTGACTTTCATGTCGATTTTTGGCCCGTAAAAAACTCCGGCCCCTTCATCTATTTTATAAGCAAGACCTTCAAGAGCAGCGGCTTTTTTGAGCGATTCTTCGGCAAAGTCCCACATTTTTAGTTCTCCCAGAAATTTCTCCGGACGGGTGGAGATATATGCCTGGTAGCCGGAAAATCCGAATACCCGGTAAAATCGTTTCATGATGGCTAATACCCGCCGGACTTCTTCGATAACCTGTTCAGGTGCGCAGAAGATATGCGAATCGTCCTGGGTAAAACCTCGGACGCGCGTCATGCCATGGAGAACCCCTGCCCGTTCATAGCGGTAGACGGTACCCAATTCACCCATTCTGACAGGAAGATCGCGGTAACTTCTGGGCCGTGCTTTGAATATCTGGATATGGTTGGGACAGTTCATGGGTTTTAATACTTCATCAGCTGAGTAATCCCCGGCACTATCCCCTTCGATAAATTCATGCATCATGATGGGGAACATATAGTCGATGTATTTGGACAGGTGTCGTGAGAGTACAAACATATCCGTTGAGGCAATATGCGGCGTGTTTACCAACTGGTAGCCTTCTTTGTAATGTTCATCTTTCCAGAATTGCTCGACAATATTTCTGACAGTAGCAAGTTTGGGATGCCAGAGTATCAGACCGGCGCCGGTCAGAGGGCTTGTGGAAAACAAATCCAATTCCCTGCCAAGTTTGCGGTGGTCGCGTTTTTCCGCTTCCTCAAGCGATTTCAAATAGTCCTCCAGCTCTTTTTGCGAAGGAAAGCTGGTACCGTAAATTCTGGTCAGCATTTTATTCTTCTCGTTTCCACGCCAATAAGCCCCGGCCACTTTCAACAATTTGAAATATTTCAGATTCTGATCGGGATGGTCGACGTGCCCTCCCCGGCAAAGGTCCCAATATTCACCTGATTTGTAAAAAGTCAGTTTTTGACCCTCGGCAGAAAATTCATCAATCAGTTCATGTTTAAAAGGATTTCCTGGATACTCTTTTTTAGCTTCTTCAGCTGACAGTTCATGCCTTTGGAAATCTTGCCAACCCTTCAAAAGTTGCCGCATTTTAGCCTCGATTTTGGGAAAATCGTTTTCGGATATTTTGATATCACCAAAGTCGAAATCAAAATAAAAGCCGTTTTCAATTGCAGGCCCGATGGTCCTTTTGGACTGCGGCCACAATTCCATGACCGCAGCCGCCAATAAATGGGCTGTTGAATGCCTGAGGTTTTCCAGATTTACTTTAGTCATAAAAAATACCGTTCTTTTTTTGCGAGTCCGATGTTAAGTCGGACGGTTCCATCGCAATTCCAGAAACGGCTCTTAATTGTTCCCGATTTCGAATCGGGAGAAACGCTCAGCTTTAGAGTTGGTGAGTCTCTATGCAAACGCTGAGATTAAACTTTGTCAATTATACACTATTTGGCAAAATGCGGAAACCGGAAGGCAGAAGGACACACTTTATTTAAAAAACACTGATCGCATTTCGGCTTCCTGGCATCACAAATTTGGCGGCCGTGGTCAATCAATAAATATGTCAGTTTAAACCAGTCTTTTTGATCGAATTGATCCATTAAGTCCTGTTCGATTTTTACTGGATCTTCATTTTTTGTCAAACCCAACCTCTGTGACAATCTTCTGACATGGGTATCGACGGTAATTCCCTCGGAAATATTGAACGCATTCCCGAGGATGATATTGGCGGTTTTTCTGGCCACACCGGGGATTTTTAAAAGCTGCTCCATGCTGTCAGGAACCCGCCCTTGGTAATTTGTTTTTATCAAATTTGCCGCGGCCAGAATATTTTTCGACTTGGCATTATAGAAACCGGCAGATTTTATATCCTGGGCGAATTCAGCCGGATCTGCGTTTACATAATCATTCAGGCTAGAATATTTCCTGAACAGTTTTTCAGTGATCTTATTGACTATTTTGTCGGTGCACTGGGCTGACAGTATTACAGCCACCAATAATTCCCAATTATCGGAATAATTCAAGACAATCTTGGCGTTAGGATAGTGAATGTTCAGAAGAGTAATTACTTTTTGAGAGGTGATTTTGTCGGGCATGTAATTATGGTGGATCCGAGAGGACTCGAACCTCTGACCTGTCCGATGGACATCGGACCGCTCTAGCCGTCGGTGGATCCGAGAGGACTCGAACCTCTGACCTTTTCGATGTCAACGAAACGCTCTAGCCGTCTGAGCTACGGATCCGGATTCAAATTTCTTCATTGTGATTATAATTGTCAAAATACTGTTTGACAAGTTTTCTCAAGGATTTATACTGATTTAATTATGAAAAAAACAATTGTTAAAGACTCATCGGTGATCACCATATATATATCCAACATGTCCGAAGATGTCTGGCCTTTTATCCAGTCAATTTCCAACCCTTACGTCCGTCAAACGGAAATTATAGAAAATACTGGCCTGGCGGAACACGATCTTTTCAGTTTTACCGGAATGGAAAACATCGTTATGGTCCTGCCGAAACCGGTTAAGGAAAAATATATTAAATATTTTCTTGGCTTGTCAGGTAATAAAAATTTCAAAATATTGACGCCGAAACTCCACACCGGTGAGATTTCCAAAGATATCGTATCGGACAGCCAGCTTTTGGATGAACTGGTCAGTATATCCCGCAGGTATACCCGGGTAGAGTTTATCAGTTACACCAATTCTTCCCAGTTTCTTCATCTGGTTTCAACAATCAGGGAACGGGGAGTTGTGATACATACGCCTGAATCTCCGGTTGAAGCGGATTCCTGGACAGTCGATTTTTTTGGCAGCAAATCGGGTATCAGACAGCTTTCCCAGCAATCAGGCATCCAGGAGCCCGATTTTAAAATGCCGCCGGGACTTATATCAATCGATATTGAAAATACGGCTAAAATGGCTGCCAAGATGTATGTCAAGGAAAACGGCATTGTCATTAAAACCAATAAAGGACATGCCGGTGCGGGCCTTTTGATCTTCCGGGAAAACGACTTGCCTAAAAGTTACAACGAATGCGTAGGAACAATTTTAAATACGTTTCGCAAAGAAACATATTGGAATAAGTTTCCCATAATTGTGGAAAAATACATTGATCCAGCCGTGACTATCGGGGGAGGCTACCCCAATGCCGAATTTAAAATAAATAAAAACGGGCGGGTGGAATTCCTGTATTATTGCGCCATGCGTATATCGGCAAGCGGCATTTTTAAGGGTGTGGAAATAAATAATACGGTTCTGTCGGATCAGGATACGGCCCAAATTATGGATACCGGTTTTTTCCTGGGCGAACAATTGGCTTCCCGTGGCTACCGTGGTTATTATGAAATAGATTTTGTCGCTTCCAAAAACGGCGATATTTTTGTAACCGAATCGAATGTACGGAGAACCGGCGGGACCCACGCTTACCATTTGGCCAGGTATTTGTTCGGTAAGGATTTTATGTATGACACTTATATCCTGACTAACAATTTATACCCGATAAAAAAAAGCGGTCCGGCCGAAGAAGCAAATAAATTATTCGAAATCCTGTCTCCGATTTTATATGATCCCGTTAAAAAAGAAGGGATTGTCATTACAGGCACGAGACTGATGGAACAAAATTATTTAGGTTATGTGATATTCGGCAACACACGCAGCCGGGCGGAAAAAATTGAGGCGGCTATGGATAATTTATTAGCCGGACTGGGTAGCCAGTGACCGTTCGTGGGAAAGGCCGAAAGTTGTACCGTGTTTTTTGTACATTTTCCAATAGCCCATTCTTTTCTTTTTTTTCTGGTTAAAGGTAGAGAGCCACGCTTTTCCTTCATCGACTTTGACAATCAGTCTCTTGACTTCCAGAAGCAGCCATTCCAGGAACCGTAAATAATAAATTCCGGTTTTGGGAGGCAACTGTTCGACTTTTATCTTCGCCAATTCCTGGGTTATGCCTTTTTCCTTTTTTTCCAGGATGGTAACCTGTTTTTTTAACTCATTGACGATAGCCTGGGTTTCCTGGGTAATTTTGACATCTTCCGAACGGTTGCGGTAGGAAAATACTAGATTTTCCCGGGAGGGTTTGCTGGGCTGATTCTCCGGCATGGAAGGCCGGGGATAATATTCACCTGAGGGATTATTGCCGAAAATCTGGTCAAGCATTTTCGACGGACTGATAAGGTCACCTAACTGTTTTTTGACAGCCGATTTGGGGCTTTGGGTAAGTTTCTCGTGATTGTCATCTCCCCAGGGGTTGATTTTTTGATTGCTCTTTTTGGCAAACATAGCGCCCGATTATACTATAGGTTGCTGAGAAAATCAAGTGTCTTTTGCTGCCTGATCAGATGCGCCAAATAATAGCTGTCTTTTTTGAGTTTTTCCTTCTCTTCCGGTTTTTCCACTTTGTCCAAAATTTTATTGAGGTCTTCCTGGCTGACGGTAATATTTTCCTTATCAGCCACCTCTGCTAAAGCAAATTCGATGGAGAGGTTCCTTTTGGCTGTTTGCGCATATTCTGCCCTTAATTGTTCGTTAGTTTTACCTTTGGAAATAAGGTACTGTTCAACGGTTAAGCCCAGTTGTCTTGTCTGGTCAATCAGCTCCGAGAGCAGCCTGTTTGCCTCCTGACTGATCAGTTCATCCGAGAGCTCGACTTCTGCTTCGCTTGCCAAAGCACCAATAATTTCATCCACAGTCAACTTTTTGGTTTCTTCTTCCTTGTCCGGTTTACCTTCCCCGGGAGTCCAGATTTTTACTTTAGTCTTCTTCAGTTCCCTGATTTTATCCTTGTAATTTTTCAGAATGATTTTAGGTTTCAAAGAAAGAGTGGCTTTGACGGTCCAGTCCTGATCCTGCTTGGCTTTTACTACCTCAATTTTAGGCGAAGTGATCGGCTGGAGTTTATGTTCGGAAACAGCCTCAGCGTACGCTTTGGGTATGATTTTTTTAATGACTTCCTCGTATATTTTAGTCTTGTCGACTTTTCCTTCGACTATTTTTTGGGGTGCTTTTCCCTTTCTAAAACCAGGCAATTCCGATTCCCGGCTGACCTGGGTCAGTACCTCGTCATAAGTTGATTTTATTTCTGCCCAGGGAATATTTATTTCGATTTCCGCAGTTGCTTTAGGTAATTGTTTTAAAGTAGACGTAGCCATGTGGCGATTATATCATAAAAAAGTGCCGGAGAGAGGAGTTGAACCTCCACGTCCTATTCGGACACAGGATCCTAAATCCTGCGCGTCTGCCAGTTTCGCCACCCCGGCGGCGTCAATATTATACCCTATTACAAATTGAACTCCAGACTGATATCCGGGGTCTGATACTCTATCAGATTCATAAAATAACGCACTTTCCAAGCCCAGGTTGCTGACGGCGGAGCATATACCCTGTTCATAAGTTCCGGAGTGGTCAGTCCCCTGTCGATGTAGTTGCTTTTAATGCCAGACGCGACAGTCTCCAGTGCATCTTCATAATCAGTAAAGTATTTCCTGCCGTTTGCCCATCCCCAACAATTGTAGGAAACAGATGGTATTTTCCGGCAGAAACCTGATTCAACTCCGGAAATGGCAGCCAACAGATGCCACGGTAAATTATTTTTATCAGATACAGCTATAATAAATTTTGAGTAAGGAGCCAAATCAGATCCATAGACAGTCAAGGTTTTTTCCAGCCGGGTGACCCGGTCATCAACCGGTTCTGCTTCTTTAATTTCTTTTACAATGGAAGCAGAGTCTACTACCGCGCTGACTCTGCCCGGATTCAACAGGAGAATAATAACGGCCAAAACAGACGCTAATAAATACATAAACGCGGGGCAGAAAAAAATCCTAAAGCGCTCCCGAACGAGTCAGGATAACCTTAGGATCTAACGTGGTATTATACCATATATTATAGGCTTGTCAAGTGGCATGGTAGTTTCTTTCCAATTCCCTGATTTTTCCGATAAAGAAATTGACGGAGTAAGACCAGTTGCCTTTACTTGATGGAGTCCAACGGTCTTCGACCAGCGTAGGGTTGGTGAGCCCTTTCTTTATATAGGCTTCTTTTATGGTTTTGGCTACAGCATTAATTGCCTCTGAATAATTATTAAAGGATACTGTCTTATCCCCATAAATCCCGAAACCCCAGCAATTGTGTGAGCCGGGAGGCAATACTTTGCAGCCTCCTGATTCCTGCATGGCTATGGCGGGAATGAGGGCATAGTCCAGCCCGTAAATGTCAGATTGTTTTATGATCTCGTCCGTGGACTCAATAAGCGGCGAATTGTAGGAAGCCAGGAATTTTTTTAGGATGGAGGTTCTGGCATCCTGGCTGGGAACAAGTGAAGAAGCCAAACTTAATTTGCCTTCATTGTCAAAATATAGGATTTCCCTTTTGACAGATTTACTGCCGAAATAATCCTGGTAGCGGTCGTAATTAAGCAATGTCATCATCGAAAGGGTCAGGAGAATAAAAGTCGTAGGCGCCCATAGAAGGCCGAGAATGAGCAGTTTCATCTAAAAGAGGATGCCACAAAGAGAAAAAGATGTCAAATTTGCAGAAAATTTATTCATTAACGCGTTCGACGTACTCACCTGTTTCAGGGTCAACAGAAATGACTTCTCCTGTCTTGATAAAAAGGGGAACAGCCACTTTGGCACCGGTTTCCACAACAACCATTTTTTTAGCACCGGAAACGGTGTTGCCCTTAACTGCTTCATCCGCTTCAGTCACTTTCAGTTTGACTTTTTTGGGAAATCTCAATCCCAAGCCGTTTTCATTGTGCATATAAACCTGGTAAATTTCTCCCTCCTTCATAAATCTGCCGAAATCGCCGATTATGGCGTCACCCAGGGAAATCTGCTCATAACTTTGGTTGTCCATAAAGACAAAATGGCTGCCTTCTTTATAAAGATACTGCAATTCCTTGACAAAAACGGGAATTTGTTCAGCCTGTTCACCCGATTTATAAGTGAACTCAATGGCATTGCCTGTTTTCAGGTTTCTGAGTTTAGTCCTGACAAAGGCTGAACCTTTGCCGGGATTGACATGCTGGAATGAGACAATCTGAGTGATTTCTCCGCGGAAGAGAATAAACATGCCTTTTTGAAAGCCGCTGGTTGAGACTTTTGCCATAAGAGTAAACCGTATTATACAAAAATGGCTAGGCAAATGGAAACAGGAGGACATCCCGGATATTGGTGCAATCGGCAAAAAGCATGGCGGTCCGGTCTATTCCTAAAGCCACACCGGCACAATCCGGTAGGCCTGATTTCAATGCCTCAATAAATTCCCTGTCCCAGACGACGTCTGTCTTGCCTGCCTTTTTTCGTAATTTTGTCTCCTCTTCAAAGCGGGTCTGCTGTTCCCGCCAATCGGTCAGTTCACTGTAACAGTCAGCCAGTTCCAGCCCGCCGATATAAAGTTCAAATCTTTCGGCTAGCCTATGATCTTCTTTTTTTAATTTGGCCAAGGCTGCCATTGGTTGGGGAAAATCGTATATTATTACCGGTACTTTAAGGTTAAGACGTGGTTCGATTTCATTTAAATAGACCTGATTGAATAATTCTTCCCAAGAATTATCTGCAGTTACTTTATATCCTTTTTTGACGCAGACTGCCGCCAACTTGGCCGCCGGAAATCTGGTCAGACTGTCTTTGCCGTCTTTATGGGTGATATCATTGAAATTAATATCGGCAAATTTTTCTAAAGCTTCAGAGACACTTATTTTTAACCAGGGTTGTTTGAAATTGATAGACTTGCCGGCATATTTAAATGTTCCGTCGGCAGGGGCTGTGACGAGTTTTTTTTCCGTAAGAGACCGCCATAAATAATTAAACAGTTCAACACAATCGGACATAATCTTCAGATAATTGCTCCCTACCCTGTACCATTCAAGCATGGTAAATTCCGGTTGGTGGGTATCCGAATCCGTTTCCGTATTGCGGAATACCTTGGTAATTTCAAAACAATTGCCGAATCCGGCAGAGAGTAATTTTTTCAGGGAAGCTTCCGGGGAGGTAATTAAATACATTTCTTTTTCCTGCCTGTTCCGGTCCATGAGTTTGGTGGTAAATACTTCCAGATAAGATTCGGGTATCAAAGTAGGCCTTATCAGCGGCGTTTCCGCTTCCTTGAATCCTTTGCTTCTGAAATGATTTCTTATCTGCCAGATTATTTCCTCACGGATTTGCCAGTTTCGCCAGTCCATTTATATATTATAGCTCAACTCTTTTTTAAGGCTTAAAATGCTATAATAGCCATGGAATGCGCCCATAGCTTAACGGATAAAGTATCCCGCTTCGGACGGGATGATGGGGGTTCGATTCCCTCTGGGCGCGCCAGGGCGCATAGCTCAACGGTAGAGCAACTCCCTCTTAAGGAGTCGGTTGGAGGTTCGAATCCTCCTGCGCTCACCAAAAAAGCCATCGTTCAAAAACGGTCTCGTTTTTCATCGAAATAGGCCGGTATATCAACATTAGGTATTTTCGCTTTTTGCAGGCTGCTGTGACCGTTCAAACTTCTGAATTTACCCTGACAACTGGTAAATATCTTTAATCTCCGTCTTAGGAAGTATCCATTAAGCCATAAATCCGCATGTTTAAAACTTTCAAATCCCTAGATGGTTTTAAGTCTTCCTTGAAGATGGGAATTAAAACATTCAATGAGATTGGTGGTGGTTGGAATATGCTTGCCTTCTCTCCAACCAAGAAGAAGTTGCTGGTTACGGTAGATTGAAACCATAATGGAAATACATAAAAAATTCCCTTCATATTCTTTCAAGATATTCTTGGCTTTCCGGTTAAAATCGTCCGGAGATCTTTTGAAGGAAAAAAGTTCTTCAATTTACCTCATAAAGCCTAAATATTGCTGATTAACAGTAAGATCAAGTGATCTTCGGATATTCTCCTTGTTAATGATTCTGGCATAGCTGAACTGCAGCCTGGGGATAGACGTATTTGCAGGCTTCAAAGATATTACTGTTCTCATCACAGACAATTGCGGGAGATGGGGCTTGAAGCTATCTATCCCAAGCTAAATTTGAGTTTCAACAGCAAACCGTATCCGGTATACCCGTAACTGGTACTGATCTTCCCAAAGAACAGCAAGCTAATCTGGAATTCCAATTAACAATTTCACTACGCCGTATCAATAGATTCCCTGAAACTCATAGACGGTGGCATTATCAATGGAAAAATATTTTACCGGGTCAGATAACCGATAGCTTGAAGCAAAATAGTCTAAACATTTATCCTGAAATGAAGATTTATTTTCCGTATCACTGCAGATTAAGTAAATCAGACTGCTATTTAAATCTAAATCCTGGTTAATCCAGTTACCCCTATCATTTAAAGTAATTAATCTTTTCCCCGTAAGTTTCTCCAATGCCCACCAATATGGGGTAGAATGGAAATTGCTAAAATCGAAGGGTTTAACGGTATAGATGGTGAATTTTTGATTCTCAGACCGGATAAGAATTTCTGTTGCAACACGGTAGGCATGCAGATAATTTTGCAGATTAAGGTTTCTTATACTATCGAGAGTTGATTTTATATTTAATGCAATTATTATAAAAATAATCAAAAATAAAATAGTTCGATTTCCGGCTTTTGTAACGGCACCAATCAATAAAAAAAATACCGGATAAAGACTGGCCAGTCTATAGTCTGAAGGTTTTTGGCTGTATAATCCGGACAGTAAAAAAGCTATGATGAAAAACATTAATAATACAAACAGATTAAAGCGGTTATTTTTTGTTTTTACAGTTATATAAGAAACAAGTCCTATAAATATAATAAATATAATTAGTGACTGGAAAATATTAACATTGATGAAGATGGAATTTATAAAGAGAAAAATATGGGTAGTTACCGAAGTCAAATAATTTGGACTTTGAAAAGAAACATATTCAGTTTTACCTTGCAATACCTGGAAGAGATAATTTAAGGACGGATATGAACGGGTATGCTCGAAAATAATAACCGGAAGATAAACAAGACCGCCGTATATAAGAAATAATAATACAGTTTTAATATACGGCCAGCGTACTGACGATTTAACTGATTTATAAAAATAAGCAAAGCAGAAATAATAAACAGGTAATAAAAGTAATGATGAAACGTAAAGAAAACTGAGGAAAAAAAAGAATAACGATAGGTGAAGAAATATTAATTTAGTTTGATTTTTGGCTTTAAATAGAAATAATAATGACAAAATGACAAAAAAAGGGACCAGATGGGGCTCCCACATATTACGGCCGTACCAGACCATGGATTGAGAAACGGCATATGTTAATGCCGAAATTAAGCCGCTTTTAGCATTGAATATATTTTTACCTAGAAAATAAATAAGAATAACAGAGACAATTCCGGCAAATGAAAAGGCAAGAGATACACTGATTTCACTTCTAAAGAGAAGATAAACAAAAGTCACGATATAATAAAAAGCAGGCGGTAAAAGATTAACCTGCAAAAGACTAGTTAGAGGACCTACCAATAAAATATGACCCTGGTTGATTATTCTATCAGCTAATATATAGGCACCTCCCTGATCGGTACCTAAAATTAACGTTTGTGGGAACCGATAAAGCCGCAGGAATACGCCTAGCATAACCGTTGCAAACAAATAACAATAAGATTTTTTTGACATAATTACTGATTAAATATATGGGATCAGATAATCATTAATAGTAACACGACTGTATTGAAATATTAACTCGCAAAAAAATGCACTCATCAGAATATAAGCGTATAGAAGAGATAGAAAATATTATGAAGTTTTACAACTTTCAGCCAAAAAACTTTTAAAACAAATAGGTTTTTACATTTCAGACGAAAATGCTCTTGAGTTTGCAGATTCCATTTATAACTGGCAACCTTTTCCAGAAACGCATGACTTTTTAGCTGAGTTAAAACAAAAGGGCTATAAACTTATAATTCTCTCCAACATTGATAATGAAATTATTAAAAGATCAATTAAACTAATGGGAATTGACTTTGATGGGGTGGTAACTGCTGAAGAAGTTGGCTCTTATAAACCAGCTCATGGACACTGGCAGGAAATGCTTAAAAGATTTAGTACTAAAAAAGAGGAAGTACTTCATGTAGCCGCCAGCTATATTCATGATATTATCCCAGCCAAAGAACAGGGTTTTAATGCTATTTGGATTAACAGAAATAGTGAACAACCAACTAGAGAGATTAGACCGAATTTGGAATTTAAAGATTTAAGACCTCTGCCGAACTCACATCCCTAGATAATTTCTTAAGTGGCAATTGTGTTATCAGCCGAGAAACAGATATAATACTTTTACCGAATGATCCTTGTGGTGAAAGTATCCTTCGACAAGCTCAGGATCGCTCAGGACAGGCTCTTACGTTTTGCGGTAGCAAAAGGCAAGCTTTGCTTACTTTAAGAGAGCCCTTCGACAAATTTACACTGAGTTTATCGAAAGTGCTCAGAGTAAACTATTTTGATGATTCATCTAGGCCCGTCTAGACTCGACGACTAGTCGAGGCTGGTCACAAGGATCGAAATTTTACCCATTGCGAATCGTCTACTATTCGTCTATAATACGACTATATGTTAACACCTCGATATACTATTACAGATCGTCTTTTATCAAATATTAAACGAGTTAATGCTTTAGTAAATGAACTAAATAATAGGCGGTTTCCTAATGTTGTTTTAATAGAGCTTGAAAAGACTGCAAGGGCTGTTTCAACATACGCCTCAACGAGTATCGAAGGGAATCCTTTTCCTTTAACCGAGGTTAAAAAAATCCTCATATCAAAGTCTGTTCATATAAGGGATAGCGAGAAGGAGATTTTAAATTACAATCAAGCACTCCAGAATTTAAATGAAAAACTTGAAAAGGCACAAGTAAAATTATCTCTTAATCTGATATTAAGAATTCAAAAAGAAATTACTAAAGGATTATTACCTAAATTTGAATCTGGAAAATTGCGAGAGAAACCAGTAGTTGTAAACGATCCGAGAACTAGAAAAGTTATATATTTACCTCCTGATGCAAAAGATGTAAAGAAACTAATAGAGGATTTAATTGGGTTTGTAAATAGCAACCGAAACGAAATTGATCCTCTTATTTTAGCTGGTATATTCCACAAGCAAATGGTAATTATTCACCCTTTTATGGATGGAAACGGAAGAACAACCCGCCTTGCTACAAAAGTGCTTTTGGCTGAAATGGGATTAAATACTTTTAACCTTTTCAGTTTTGAGCATTATTACAATAAAAATGTTACTAAATATTTTCAAACTGTAGGAGAATTTGGCAATTACTATGAATTAACAGATAAAATTGATTTCACTCCTTGGCTAGAATATTTTACAGAAGGAATTATCGATGAACTACTAAGGGTCCAAAAACTACTTCCACAGGTTGGAATGAGTCCAGAAACCCAACTTAAACCCTATCACCTAAAGATGCTAGAGTTTATTAAAGAAAGGGGATTTATCTCTGACCGGGATTATGCAAAATTAGTTGACCGAGCGAAGGCAACTAGAGCATTAGATTTTAAAAAATTAATAGAGTTAGGTTTAATTAGTAGGAAAGCAAAAGGCAAAGCTACTTTTTATGTCTTAAGAGAGAAATAGATATTGTACTTTGCTATACATCTTTTAGTCCAAATGCATAAGCAAACTCGGAGTTTAGTCCATCAGAAAGGAATAATTTAAAGAATTCCTTCAGTCTGTTTAAGGTACTAGCGGGATCACCAAAATGTCGGGAAGGTTGGATGTCCGTAAGGACTTTAAGCGTTGAACGTATTTTTAGCGTATTCATATAATTCATAATCCTGCTTATTCAGTTTCTTAAATTCGTAAATAACTTGATCCGGAATATGAAGTTTTGGTCTTTTGGTAATATTCCTTCGCCCCAACACAATTTTTTTATCAGGAAATAAGTATCTGACAAAATTTTCTAATTTATCCGTAACCCCGATAAATTTCAGTTTGGAAATATAACCGTTAAGATACTTTGTTTGGAAATTTGCAGTTTCCGGATCTGTGAGGAACTGTGACAGGGGAAGTTCATCTTCGTTGCCGATTGCCCAGTCGGGAAGGTAACCGGTAATTGCTTTATCATTTAATACAAAGAAATATTGGGAAACTGTTCTGGGAAGAGGGTCGCGGACAACTGTCAATAATTGGGCTTCCGGATGGTCGCTCTCTAACTGTTTGAATACGGAGTGGCCGAATATAATTTTTATAGGATTATCAGGAACAAAATCTTGATATTGTCCACGAGTTTGTCCAAAGGCAATTTTTAATAATTTCCTACCGGTTGCCGAAGTTGCCAAATGTGTTTTTAAATAATCTAGCGCAGGATATCTAATTACCGGGCTTGGGTCGGCATCAGAAGGAAAAAGCATACCATTATCAGAAATAACAACAAAAGGATTTTTTGTTCTGTAAAAGAATTCCCTTACGGCAGTCAATCCTGTTTTCGGAATATGTTCTCCGAGATACTCTGTTTCGATTAGTCCCATTTATTGAATTGTTTCAGTAAGAGGCCGTCAAGTGTATAATAATTGCACAATATTGACAAATATGAAACTGAAATTTTACGTCTATTGTCCGGATGATGAGGAAGTTATTAAACAGATAATCAGGGTATCATCAACTCTGGGTGCCGGAGTTTACGGCAAGTACAGCCAGGTAGCTTTCCTGACGCATGGTGAAGGTAACTGGGAGCCTGAGGAGGGCGCCAAACCTTATCTGGGTGAAGTCGGCCAGATAACCCGAGCGCCTGTCGTCAGAATCGAAATGACCTGTGATAAAAAACAGGCTGATAAGATTGTAGAGGCCATCAAGGAAGTCCACCCCTGGGAAGAGGTTGACATAGAATTTGTTCCCCTGGTAAATCTTTAATCATGACCGATCCCAAATTCATCAGAAATTTTGCTATTGTGGCCCATATCGATCACGGCAAATCAACATTGGCCGACAGGATTCTGGAGATTACAGGTTCCATCGAAAAAAGGAAAATGATGGACCAGATCCTGGATTCCAATCCGATTGAACGCGAACGTGGCATTACCATAAAACTGGCCCCGGTCAGGATGAAATATACATTTGAAGCCAACGAGTACATTCTTAACCTTATCGATACTCCGGGCCACGTTGATTTCTCTTATGAAGTGTCCCGTTCGCTGGCTGCCTGCGAAGGCATAATACTGGTTGTCGATGCCGCAGCGGGCATCCAGGCCCAAACCGTAGCACATCTAAACGTGATCAAACAGACAAAGCTTAAAATAATCCCGGTACTCAATAAAATCGATCTGGAAACAGCTCACCCGGATGAAGTCGCCGATGAACTGGTGGAGAATTTCGGTTTTGCCAAAGAAGAAATCCTATATATCAGCGCCAAAGCCGGTATCAATGTGGAACGGGTTTTGGAAGAAGTCGTCAAAAAAATTCCACCGCCGGAACAGACCATTGACGGATTCCGGGCGCTGGTCTTTTCCTCACAATATGATCCTCATATGGGAGTTATTGTTTTTATCAGGGTGACAGACGGCGCTGTCTCAATTGACGAAAAAAGTGATTACCGGGATTTGGCTTTTTCTGCCTCCAAGACATATTTTCATCCTTTGGAAATCGGTATTTTTAACCCGGAAAAAGTGTCTTCGGGAAAACTGGCATTCGGAGAAGTAGGTTACATCGCCACAGGGCTTAAGGATATTCGTCAGGCTAATGTCGGTGATACCATCATCAGGTACGGAGAAGCATCCGACCCATTGTCCGGTTTCAAGAAACCCAAACCTATGGTTTTTCTGACTTTTTATCCGACTGACAATGACGAATATATGATTTTGCGCGAATCTTTGGAAAAACTGCAGTTGTCGGACAGTTCCGTCACCAGCAAGCCGCATTCATCACTGGCTTTAGGCAAAGGTTTCCTTTGCGGATTCCTAGGCCTACTTCATGCCGAAATAATCAAAGAAAGATTAAACCGTGAATTCGGCCTTGGCATTGTGGCTACCGCTCCCTCAGTCGAATACCTGATCAGCCTCCAAAACGGGGAAATTAAAACGGTCAAGACACCTGACGACTACCCTGATCCGTCACTCATTAAGATGATAGAAGAACCTATCATGTACAGCCATATATATTCCCCGAAAGAATACGTGGGGCAAATAATGCAACTTACACAGGAAAAAAGGGCTGAGTATATAAATCTAAACTATGTCGGCAACCAGGCCCATTTGGAATATTTGATTCCTCTTTCTGAGATGATCATCGATTTTTTCGACAGGCTGAAGTCCGTCAGCCACGGCTATGCCAGCCTGGACTATGAATATTATGAACACCGGAAAGTTGATGCTGTCAAGGTGGATATACTGCTTAACCGGATAAAAGCAGATGCTTTTTCACAGATTGTGGTCAGAGAAAAAGCCGTTACTTATGCCAATAAAATTGTGGAGAAGCTGAAAATTCATATCCCCCGACACCAGTTTCAAATCCCCATACAGGCGGCAATCGGCGGCAAGGTCATCGCCCGGGCTGACATTTCAGCCATGCGCAAGGATGTCACCGCCAAACTCTACGGGGGTGACCGTACCAGAAAAGACAAGCTGCTGGACACGCAAAAGAAAGGCAAAAAGAAAATGAGAAGTCTGGGCAGAGTGGAAATTCCCCAGGAGGTTTTTTTGAAAGTCTATACCTGAGTCTCAGAATATTTCCTCTTTTTTCAGACGCATGAAGTGGATCCACTCGTCAAAGACTTCCACGATGGCTTTAAAAGGCATTTCGATAATAAAATCAAGGAAAAAGATAAAGAAGTTGAAACGCTGCAAAACCTCCCCTGACAGCCATTGGCCGACCCGTATTATCGGCAAAAAGAAAAAATCGCCGATCGTCGAAAGCATGCCTTCTTTGGAAACAACCTGGAATTCTTGAGTAATTTGAATGACGCGGAAAGCAAAAAATGTCACCAGGGTAACGAAAAAGATAAAAATTGCCTGGCTGACGACGGAAAAATCCAGCACAGTCAGAACATAAATTATTGAGCCGAAACTCAGAAGCCAGGTCATACCGTAAAATAGGGTGAATATGGTCGTAAAAACAAAACTTCTGGTTTTGGAGCTTTTGCTGACGAAAATGCCGCTGCCAACCGCCGCCGGTGTATCAGGGTCATTATCAATTATGCCTTTGATCAGCTGATAAATGCGCCGGGTATTGTCATCCCCGGGTATGGAAACGGTTAAGATTATCAGAGTCATGAGGATTGGCGGGAATATGACGTTAACGGCAATCGGCAGATAAGAAACATGCTGCAAAATATAGAAGTCATAAGGAATTTCCAGAAGCAGGGCGAAAACAACTTTGGTCAGGAGGATATAAATGAAACTGCGGACTGCGGTTCTTTTAAGGCGCGAACTCGACTCGTCATATCTTTTTCTGCATGCTTCATCAACCTTGTATTTTAACCGTTGGTCGTCACTTAGAATCTTTTCAATTACCGGTGTATTCTGTTCAAATATGTCCCTGAGTATCAGAAACGGCGGGATTTGTTTTTTTATGGCATTTCTGACTTTAAAACCCAGCGGGTGGTTCATATCCCTTTCAATCCTTTGAAAAGCCTCATAATATTGAGGCAATACCTTGTCTGCTGACAGCCAGCTGACCTGATTAATTTCCGGAATGACCAGTTTTAGCAGATGGTATCGGATCATGGGATCATCACTGTGTGCGAATGTCCTGTCGACAGCAATGTAAACCTGGATGTCCTTTTCCCGGTCATCCTGTGAAAAAGGTTTGACGTAAGGCTTGAGGATTTGGAAAACATAATTGGTAAAAGCTTCAAGTCGGTATGGCGGTGACAGTCTTTCTTCTATTTCACAGGACATGACCGCCAGGGTAAAATCGGAAATCTTTTCCTGTTCCTTGCTGCCCCTGCCGGCTGAGATTTCATTCCGCAGGAAAAAGTATTTGTCTGTTATGGACTGAATTTCCCCTATTTTTTCTTCACCGAGTGTATTATTTTCATAATACCTGGCCCAGAGAAGTTCCTTAATGAGGGGTTCAGCAATTTCCCGGCCGTTTTCATTGAGAAGAATCCGTCTTTTGATGATTCTTTCAATGGCTGCCCTCCTGATGAGGTGTTCTTCCCGGAACTCGACGGCATTGCGCATTTTTTCGTAGATAAAAGCGGCAAAGGAAACCGTCTGTGAAACGGAAATTTTTACAACTGATGAATTATGCGGACTGGGAGGAAATTTCCAGCTTTTGATTAAAGCTTTGGTGTATTTTGAAATGGGGATAGTATCGCCCTGTGGTTGAGGTTCGAGCACTCCAATGGCAGGAGGATAACCTTGGCCGTTATGGGACTGGTTATTATCTGAATGAGCCTGTTGGTTACCGTTGTCGTATTGGCTGGAACTTTGCATTTTTTAAAGAGGTCCGGTTCTTTTTGCGGGTAGCCTACCGAACGATGTCCGTACCTATTATAATACATTACCGCAGAAGGACATAGCTTTTTTTAGAACTTCATTCGTATCATTGTGTAATCGATTACACGCCACATTTAGACCCTTAGCGAGCCACGGAACGCGCGAGCAGCATAGTATGAGGGCGCACTGTTGTGATACACGAAGACATTGCCATAGCGGCGATCAGCAAACAACGCGCCGCCTAAGTTTCTAATACTGATTGGTGTTTTCAACCAGCTCGACGTTTTAGTATCGAAATTTCCAAGTTTCTGCAACCCTCGATATTGTTCTTCCGTTAAAAGTTCAATGCTCATGGTAGCTGCCATATCAATAGCGTTATCTTCTGGTTTAAATGCTTTCCTTGCCTCCTGCCCTGCACGGTCGTAACAAACATTTCTGCGGCCGCGGGGTGTTTCCGCTGAACAATCATAAAAAATGTATTCGCCCGTCTTTTTATCGAGACCTATAACATCCGGTTCACCGCCAGTTCTTTCCATTCCACTTAGTGACCACAGTTTTTCAGTACTCGCTTCCAGCTTTGCTTGTACTTTAGCCCATTCAAGACCTTTATGGCGGTTCATGTTTTTCTCAAAACGGGCTTTCAAGCTCTTCAGTAGTTCTTCACGTTGTTCTCTCGACAACTCCTTTTTTGTTTCAACGTTTGACATAGTTTTTATGTTCGGAAAACAAGTAGTTCATTTCGAATAGCCCGTATTATCAATCCAAAATGCGTTTTCACTTCCTAAAAATTCATTTTTTGGGTGACCGACGGGATTTGAACCCGCAACATTCGCCTCCACAGGGCGACGCTCTGCCGTTGAGCTACGGTCACCGTCTTGTCTGTCATTATATCCTATCCGGGATTTTTAGAAAAGTTAAAGCAGGATCCCCTAACAGGAGTTTAAATCAGTTTCAGAATTTGGCGTATGGGTGAAACTGCCAGAGAAATTAATTTCTGCCAGCTGGATAAGCGGATGCCTTTATTTTCCGATAAATATTCTTTTTTAATGACCGGTGCGGGCGGAGTCGGTTCTTCGACGTATAAAAGTGGTTTACCGTCGATTTTGACCAGCGAACGGTAAGTATCGAAATGAATATGGAATTTATCGGAGTTCAATTTCTGCCATGAAAAACTGGCAAAGGGAAAAGACTGATAATTAAGTATAAACGGAGTAATGGCGGCAATCCTGGAGTCAGTCCAGACGGTCCGGTCTGTTTCGTTGATAAAATCAGATATAGTTTCCGGCGAATATAGGTAATTGTCGCCGCCGGCATTGTGCGGCCAGCCGGTTTCAGTAATGAAAACAGGCAGGTTGCGGGTAATTCCCCATTTATTCAATAAATTTAATTCCCAGACAAAGTTGGCTACTGTACCGCGTCCCCTGTCGCTGGCGTCCCCCGTGAAATGGGGATTGGGATATGAATGTGAAGTCCAGCCGTCAATTGCATCAAAAATCTCTTTTTTATAATTGAAGATGGCCGCCAGGAATGAAGTTTCATCCATGGTCTGGCGGGAATTGTTGGCCGAAGCGTCCAGTCCTGCAGGAAGAATGAAAAAGTCATCTGACCTGTTTTTTAATGACCGGCTGTAACTATCCAGAATATCAGCATATCCTTCAGGGTCAAGTTCGCCTCCCCATTCTTTGCTGTGGTTCGGTTCATTAAAAAGTATCAGATAGCGGTTTTGCACAGGCCAGTTCAGGGAATCCAAAAATTCTGACCAAATTTCAGCCTGGTCAGCTTCGGGTTTTTTCCAGGTATCCCCTTCCAGCCGGGTTGCCAGCCGGATGATGGGAATCAAATGCAACCGCTTCATCCGGTCAAAGGTTTCATTCCATTTAATTTCTTTTCTTTCATTTTCCGGCATGACCATGGTGACATAACCCCAGTCTCCGCCGGATGAATTGACCAGGGCAGACGCCGATTCCAAATCATTTTCATCGATGATGTGGATGCCGTATTTATTGTTTTCGCGAGATACGGGATCGTAAACTGCCGATATCCGGCCGGGATTGAGTAGAAATATAAACAGCAAGACACTCAATAATATTGTCATTTTTGGGAGAGGAATATATTTTACAGTTATATCATTTATCTTGCAACGTCAGCTCAATTTAGTAGAATAGGTAATGGCATTCCGGGGATTAGCTCAGTTGGCTTAGAGCGCACGCTTTGGGAGCGTGAGGTCACCCGTTCAAGTCGGGTATCCCCGACCAAATAATAATAATATGAAGAAATACCTGCTCATAATTCCGGTTATTTTAGTTTTACTGACAGTCTACCTGAAATTTTTTAAAGAAGCCGGATTTTACTCCCGGGCAGTCATAAACGGCCGGGTTATTAAACTTCTGGTTGCCGACACCCCCTCAAAAAGAAACCGCGGGCTGTCTTTCAGGGAAAGTCTGTCCAGGGATACGGGCATGCTTTTTATCTTCGATAAAAAAGAAGCCTATTCCTTCTGGATGAATGAGATGAAGTTCCCCCTGGATTTTTTGTGGATTGATGGTGTCCTGGTAACCGACTTGTCGGAAAACATACCACCGCCTGACGGCAATAATATAGAGACCGTTACACCGCAAAATCCGGTTGATAAAGTACTAGAGGTAAATTCTGGTATAATTAAGGAGTTGGAAATTAAAATAGGCGACCGCATAATTTTTAAGTAAGTATGGATGATGAATCAGCACCGTCCAGTGAAAAATACAGCGCGCGCCTTTGGCACGTGTTGGAAGATATCTGGCCTTCAATCTACCGCGCAGTAAACGCCTTATTTTTCGGATTTTTTCAATTCCTGAAGTTTATATTAGGCGGATTGTGGCCGGGAAAGTAACTTGGTATAATCTAAGTCCGGAAAGCGGGCGTAGTTCAGCAGTAGAATGCTTCCTTGCCAAGGAAGAGGCCGTGGGTGCGAATCCCATCGCCCGCTCCAGAGCCCTGATGCTGGAATTGGTAGACAGGCACGCTTCAGGAGCGTGTGCTTTTACGAGCGTGGGGGTTCAACTCCCTCTCAGGGCACCACGTCGCGACAATACTTTTCCTCTTAAAATCCTGTGATAAAATAACAGGGTAAACCACACAATGCCGAGGTGGTGAAATTGGTATACACGCAGTCTTGAGGAGGCTGTGCCGCAAGGCGTGGAGGTTCAAGTCCTCTCCTCGGCACAAAATAATTTATAGTATTTTATTTAATTATTTTCACTTCAATATTTGTCAATGTCTAAACGAAAAGAACTAATTATTAATGATGAGAACGATTTGCCCTCAGAATTAACTTTATATCTGACTTTGGAAAGATTTGCGTCACGCATTAAATCAGATGAGAAATTATAGTTTTTTGATTTCCCCGGTAATTTTACCCTTTAATTCCTGCAAACCCAGACCTGTTTTGGCGGAAACAAAGCAAAACGGAACGCCGGCGAACTGAAGAGCCGCCTGATTTTTTATCTCGGCCGTGATTTTATCCGCTTTATTGAATATATAGATTTGATTTTTTTCCTGCAGATCGAGTTCAGCCAAAATTTCTTCGACGACTTCTATTTTTTCCCTGAACAATCTATCGGAAACGTCTATGACATGCAAAATCAGGTCAGCATGAATGGACTCCAAAAGCGTAGATTTGAATGATTCCAGAAGCTGTGGCGGCAGGTTTTGAATAAAGCCTATTGTGTCCGACACCATCAGATTGTTTTTAAATTCAGGCAGATAAAGTCTGCCGATTGAGCTGTCCAAGGTGGCAAACAGCCTGTTTTCGACCAATTTATTTTTTCCGGTCAGGGCATTATAGAGGCTGGTCTTGCCGGCATTGGTATAGCCGACCAGAGAGACAGAAACAGTACCAGCTTTTTTTCTTTTGGCAATTTGAAGCTGGCGGTCCTTAATTATTTTGGTCAGTTTAGTTTTGATTGCGCGAATTTCATTCCGCCAGTGCCTTTGCATGATTTCGGTATTTGTTTCCCCGATACCCCGGGTGCCGATGCCCCCTCCCTGGCGGGATAAAATATATCCCATGCCGTAGGTGCGCGGTCCCATATGCCGAAGGCTGGCCAGTTTTATCTGGAGTTTGGCCTCTGCGGTATCCGCCTGATTGTCAAAAATGAGCAGAATCAAGCCGATTTTATCCAAAACCTTTATCTCCGGATTGGATCTCTGGAAAATCTTTTCCAGAGTATAAAGCTGTCCGCTTTTGAGAATGTCGTTGAAAACTACCGTATCGATTTGATTTTCCGCTATTTTATCGGCTACTTCATTGGCTTTGCCGCTGCCGATATAGGTAGCCCTGTGGGAATGGTCTCCTTTTTGTACCGAAACTGCCGTAGTTTCTCCTCCGTAAGTCCTTACCAATGAATCCAATTCTTCCAAATAAGAAAGGATTACATCATTGCCGTATTTTTTCGGAAACAGTCCGACCAGCATAAATCTTTCTGGATTATTCTTCATTGAGCTTTAGATATTATATCCTATGCCTTTTCTCTAGGTTAGAATTATGTTAAAAGTAAATTTTCAGACCGATGGAAAAACCATTAGCTGTTATTGCGAAAACGGATGATAAAAAAAGGCTTATTGGTGCGATAAAGCGCAAACAAAAAGCAGTCGAAAACCTGCTTTTAAAAACCGAAAAATTACGGAGTGTGATCATGGCTGCCCAGCATGAGTATTTATCACGGGTCGGCAGTTTATATTACGAGCTTGATTTATTGGACCGGAAGATAAAGTGGTATCAGCAGATCGAAGAACTGGTAAAAAGCGGAGCGACCTTTACGGAAGCCGAGCGGATTATGGAATTAATGAAAAAGCAAAATGAGGATGCTGAAACTGACAATTTCAGCGATTCGGAAAGCCGCATGGGCATTTCTTCTTTGTCCATGAATCAGGATTCGGGAAAAGAATTAAAAGTTCTCTACCGGAAGCTGGTAAGTCAATATCATCCTGATTTGGTAACGGACAAAAAAGCTAAACTGGCCAGGGAAAAAATCATGAAAAAAATCATACAGGCATATAACCAACAGGATCTGGGCAGGCTGGAGAGGATAGCTGATGAAACCGCGCCTGATCATAGGGAGCTTTCGACCAGGCAGTTAATCACAAAACTGGAAAGAATTAATGACCAGGTGAACGAACTTAATAAACAATATTCGGATTTGATAAAATCGGAATGGAATAAAATACGCCTGAGGTTAATAATGGGCTTAAAGGACAACCGCGATGTGCTTCGCGAAATCAAAATTCAGCTTTTGGCTGATTTAAGTTATAAAAAATCAGTCATTGCCGACTATGAAAAAAAATTCCGGTAAGCCGATAAAACTAACACTTGTCAAAAATGAGGAAAATTTCCTTTTTAAGAATGAAAAGGAAATTGCCGTCGCCGGCCTTAAGGATTTGAAATTGAATGAAACACTGGCGGACATGAAAACGGAGATGTTGGCCAGTTATAAGGCCGGAAATTTTGAAAAATGCATAAAAGTCTGTCTGATTATCTTGAAAATCAAACCGAACCTGCCTATTGTCAGGCTGATCCACAAGGCGGCAGTCAAAAGGCGGAATAACAAATCGCGTTAACCGTCCCCAATTAGCAGACATTGTGAAAATTTCATATAATACGAAAGATCATGACTGGCTATAAGCCTTTATTAGGCCTTTCCGAAAAAATCAAGCCAAAGCTCGAAATACCACGGAAATTTTTTTTAGCCGGTTTTTTTGTCTTGACTGTGGCGGTAATAGGTCTTTTCAGTTTCAAAAAAATCAGGGCCGGGAAAAATACGACAGTTGAAAATATTCCGCAGGTACTGTCTGAAACAACAGAGAAGCAACAGGACGGTACGGACATCGGTGATAAATCACTGGGTATGCTGCTTTTGGGCTATGGCGGAGCCGGACATGAAGGCGGGCACCTGACTGATGTCTTGCAGGTCGTTTATATTGACTTTGAAACAGCGAAAATCGCCCTCATTTCCATCCCCCGTGATTTATGGGTTACCCTGGGAAACGGCAAGAGTACTAAAATCAACGGAGCTTTTGCTGCCTACGGTCGTAACGGCCGGCAGGCAATGAAAGAATTTATCGGCACCATCACCGGACTGAAAATTGATTATTATACAGGTATTGATTTTGTCGGATTTGACAGGACGGTGGGCATCAATCTTAAAGGCATTGAGGTGGATGTATCTGAAACTCTGGACGACTCCTGGTATCCTGTCCGCGGACGGGAACTTGATACCTGCGGCATGACGGCAGAAGAAGTGGGGGACGTATCCGCAAAATATTCGGGATTTGAACTGGAGAGGCAGTTTCCCTGCCGTTATAAGCATCTCAATTTTGAAAAGGGCAAAGTCAGCATGCAGGGAGGGGACGCTTTGGCTTATGTCCGCTCACGCCACGGTTCTTCAGCCGGAGATATCTCCAGGGGAATACGGCAGCAGGAAGTTATGTTGGCTTTAAAGAAAAGAATCCTGAGTCTCGAATCCCTGGACAACCTGCCGCGTTTTTTTAGCGACCTATCAAAGAATATATCAACTGATTTGGACGGCGAAGCGGTTAAATATTTGATACCGGCCATAACAAAAGCAAAGGAATTCGGGGTTGTCAGGATAAATCTCTCAACTGAAAACGTCCTTAGGGCAGATTCTTCTTCTGCCGGCGGAGCAATTTTAGTGCCTAAAGAAGGAACAAACCGCTGGTCAGCTGTGCAAAAATACCTTAAAGACCAAATTGAAAAATAGAAATTTTAATTTTTTCTTTTTTTTCTGGTCACCAGGAATATTTTTGCGGTATATGGATTTTTTTGTTCTGAATGGACATATGAACCGAATTCCTGAGCTATAAGATCGGGGTTGGCTTTGAGCATCTTGTTAAAAGCCAGCTTTTCACCTCCGGCTGCCCAGTCATCAAAAAAAATAATGGTACGATCATTTATCATTGAAGCGCAAAAATCCAAAGCTTCTCTTGCTGATGAATATAAATCACAGTCAATCATGATGATGCTCGCACTTTTTAGATTGTGTTTATCTATGAGATTTTTATTCAAAGTGTTATTGAAATAGCCTTTTATCAGGAAAACACGATTCCAATTCACATGTGCTCTATTTAAGTTGCCTCTGGTTGTTGCCAAGGCGGAGACAAATTCCCCCTTTTGCCAAGGTAACTTTTTGTCATATTTGTCTTTAATTTCGGGCAAACCTTCAAAAGAATCAAATCCGAATAATCTAGAATGATTAATTTTATGCTGTTTTAACGCCTGATACATACAAATTAAGGAATCTCCCCGAAAAACACCGAATTCCAAATAATCATTGATGGGGCCGTTATGCTTCAGAAATTCAATAGCTTCTGAAAATTTTTGTGTTAATACTTTTTTGGGAACAAGTACTTTTGTCCGGAAATAAATCTGCCGTAAACTTTCGGGGGCAATTGAGAATAGATGCCTGTATAAATAATTCTTTAGAGAACTGAACATGAAGCTGTTTTCCGACTGTCAGTTTACAAAAAATTTCGAACCTCTATTGAAGTGTTTTTTCGCTTATGAAAAAACCCTGTAAGTTACTTTCTTGATATCTATGTTGCAGTTCATCAATCAATTGTACAAAATCAGAAGCATTGATTTGGGGAGGGGCACCATTGGTCCATACATAAAGTCCTGATTCTTCTTTTGTGATCAGCTCTTTATCTATCATTAATGTTTTGATAATGCGAAGAGTAGATAAAAGTTCGGTTTGGTCTTGAGGTAGGTCGGTTTCATCTGCATCATATTGGGTTAGCCAATTGGCATAAGTCACGGACGCGCGGATATCGCTGCCCATTTTTGTCAGGTAAGGTAAAAGAGGAGATTTGCCAGTTGCGAGGAGAATAGCGTCCATATCCCTGGATATGGAAAAATTGACCAGGTCGGGCGGTATTCCCAGAGCTGAAACACTCTGATCATCAATCTGTATACCCGTTTCTTCCAACTGTTGGCGATAAATTTCACAATAGTATGGGAAATCCAATACCTCCAGTCCCATTCGCAACATAGTAATTTTGGCAAACCCCGAATTCTCCAAATTTTGGGGTAGTACAAATTCAAATGTGACATTTGAGGAAATTGGTACAATAATTGGGTCACCAGCTTTGGTAGTCATGTTGAACTTGGCATCAGGATCCGTCTGGATTCCGGCATTAAAGCGTAGGTACGGATCTCTCTCATTGTTTATCAGGTAACCAAGCGGTATATTGACATATGACATGAGCTGTCCCGGATCGGTTTCACCGGACAATAGCAGGGCTGCCTGGTCAATTTCCGAAAATTTTTTTACCATCAGCGTATCGGCAACAGTCCAATCCGCCAACTGCTGGCCGTAAGTTATTAGTTTCGGGTCAACAAATTCTGGATATGGGGTAGGTATAATCTCAAAAGGCGTTGTACTGGGTGGAGCTGGAGGAATGCATCCAGCCAAAATTGATGCCGCTGCTAATTTTAAAAATTCACGCCGGGTAGTCATAATTTTGTAATGGCAAATAATAGCATCAAATCAAGAATTGGGCAAATATGTGTCCTGGTTCATGATATCCCGTAGACTTCTCCTGAAGTCCTTGGCCTTGAAAAGAAGCGGACAATTCCACGTTTAACGCATTCGTGATGGAACTTAAACAGGAACTCATGTCCGTTTTCTTCTTATTGGCTGTTGCTTTACAAAAAATGCCGAACCTCGCTATTATAAATGTTGATGAAATTGTAATTATTAGATAGTTTCTGGTAAACTTCCATTTAATAAATAATGAAGATTATGAAAATCCGGAGAAACCTTATTACAATCATCGGCTTAATACTATTTTTTGTATTCATCTGGCCGATCCGGTATGTCCATGCTTATCCACCTCCCCAAAAGGTCACGGCAACGTCAGATACTGTCCAAGTGTGGAATTTTACTTTGGTATATCATCTGGAGTTTTGGAATGTAGGAGCTTTGGATCCATCAGGACAATACTCACAGGTCTCTGGTAGGGCAGAGTGCACTTCAAATTGTAACGGATACGGTGGTGATGAATTTACAGGTACATTTTCAGGAGGTCCAAACGGGGAATTTATCATAGGTGACCTTTCGTTTAATTTAATTAGAGGTACCTATACTACTGTCTTCGATACATTAAGAGTTGATTTTACAGTTGATAATCCGGAGGCTTTTGACGGATCGTGGAATATAGAAACTGATTTTCTTCCTAAGCAAGGTGTAGACGGAGGGCTTGTGAAAGGAACTGCTCAGTTTTCACGCAATAACGGTGAGACTTATGAAGATATTCCATCTGACGGACCTATTAATATTCGGGAAGGGGATGTAATCAAGACAGGTCCAAACTCAAGATTTATTATTAAATATCCCGACGGATCAATACTGAAAATAAAATCAAACACCAAGGTAACCATGTTATTTCAGGGAGTGCAGATAGTATTTGGTGAAACGTTTTTTAATTTAAAGAAGCAGGGAAAAACTTTTCAAGTAGAAACCTATCTGACAGTTGCCGGTGTCCTGGGAACTTCGTTTGGCGTATCTCACTTAGAAGAAACAAATGAAACTAAATTCGATGTCATGGAAGGAAGCGTAGAGGTGACCCTGCCGGATAACGGAAAATTACCGCTAAGTCCGGGTGACAGATATACTGTTAATGGAGATGGATATGAGGTAACTGAATTTAATTATACTGATGTTCTTAAAGAAGAAACTGAGCTTATTGAAACAGAACTGGCACAAGCCGAACTTAACGATAACGGAAATTTAAATACAGATGAGAGTGACACTCAGGGATATAAGGAAAACGGAACAAAAACTACACCGTTTCGTATTACCCCGACAATACTTATATTCATCGGTGTACTGATATTTGCGGTAATTGTTGTGATCCTTTTAAAAAGGAAAAAGTAACAAGAAAGTTTTAAAAATCTTTCTAATTCCAACTTGCTGTCGCTTTACAAAAAATGCCGAACCTCATTTATATAAATATTACGCTCCGGCGCGGCGCCTCCACCCGCCGCGCCTCCGCAACTGTCGGCTCGAACTTCTTTTTAAAGGATCGTAAACTCGCAGTCCGTTTCAAAAAAGGCGGCTTTGACGCCCTCGCCGCGAACCCACCCGCGGCGAGCAATTTTCGTGCCCGACCTACTTATCAAAATCTGCTGCGAACTGTGGACGAAGTTAGAACCTATTTCAAGACAAATTCAAATAATGCTTCTTTTAATCCAGTAATTCTATACTATTTAAAATAGGTAATAAATCTATTTTATACGTCTCTTCAAACGAATTCCGATATCCTATTACAGCAATAAAATAGAAATGGAATTTCTTAGATTTAGATAATAGATCAATAACTACTTTAGGCTCATATCCACCTGATCCATCACCTACTGGTTGTATATTTTCACCAACGGTAATACCGTTAATTTTTATCGTTTTTGATGTTTGGTTTCCGGGACCATGTGGGTTTTTTTGTCCTACTGTGAAACTTTCTGAGTCATTCGGATTAGTATTCTTGTAAGAAAAAGAAACTACCCGATATGGATTACATTCACCAGTAAAGTCAACATTAACAACATACGGATTTCCAATTTGCCGGTTATAATCTGCTTTCCAGACCTGGGGATATTCAAACGTAATATATTGATCATTATAAATGTACTTTGTTTTGGAATTATTTAAATGCGGCTGTTCTGATGGATATGGGGGTTGAGAAATGGTTAGGTTTAACATTTCATTTGAATTGTAATCATCTAATATTGCATTTTTATAATATCTATACCCTAATAACACCAATAAGATAAGCAAAACAAATAATATCTTCATTTTTTTATTCATATTTTGCTGCGGGGCATGGATTCGAACCATGATAAACAGCTCCAAAGGCTGCTGTCCTACCATTAGACGACCCCGCAATGCTTTTATTGTACCAAATCAGGTTGCGCCAGTTAAAGTATTCCTATAAAATAGTTGGAGCTAAAAACACTCGTTGGACCCGTAGCTCAGTTGGTCAGAGCGTTGCGCTTACATCGCAAAGGTCAGAGGTTCGAGACCTCTCGGGTCCACACTTCGGGGTTTTGTGATAAGATATATTTTATAAGCCGAGGTAGCCAAGGTGGTCACGGCGTGTGTCTGAAAAACACATGATGTCGGTTCGACTCCGACCCTCGGCACCTTAAGCGGCGGTAGTTCAGCGGTAGAATGTCTCCCTTCCAAGGAGAAGGTCAGGGGTTCAAATCCCCTCCGCCGCTCCGGAATGGCCCGGTAGCTCAACGGACAGAGCATCCCGCTTCTAACGGGAAGGTTGAGCGTTCGATTCGCTCCCGGGTCACCATTGCCTGCCCCGAAAATATGGCGCATGCCGAGAATTCTCCGGAAACGAAATCTACCTCTGAAAATCATGCTGCCACAGAGGCATCAAAAAATTGGCCGGGAGCCATGGCTAAAAAAGGAAGCATTTGCCGATAATTTTCTGAATTTATGTTCAATCAGAACACTGCTTAGTCTGATTGAAAGACTGCCTGGCAACGGTCATGCTGACGTTAAGAAAAGAACAGCTGGTCAATCTGCGGCAGTTTCTTCAAATGATGGGTAGAAACAGTTTAATCCCTGCGGATGGCTTCGATAGGGGTCAGTTTGGATGCCTGTATTGCCGGTAGGACGCCGAAAATAAGGCCGACCGACCAGGAAACAGTCAGGGCCAGGATAATGCTGTTGAGGTCAATATAAGCGGGAAAAAATTGTCTGATTGCCAAAACTCCCAATTGGGCAATCACAAGGCCGATAAAACCACCCGCAACAGAAAGCAGAGCCGACTCAGTCAGGAACAGGACAAGGATATCTCTCCGGGTAGCCCCGTATGCCCTCCTGATGCCGATTTCCTTTGTCCTTTCGACGACGGAGACATACATAATGTTGAGGATACCGATGCCGCCGACCACCAGGGAAATTGCGGCTATTCCGGTCAATACCAGACTGATAATGTCAAAAATGGAATTAATGGAAGAGAGCAGTTCCTTCTGGTCAGAAACGCTGAAATCGTCTTCCGAATATTTTTTCAGCATCACTTCCTCGATATCTTTTTTTGTTTCTTCAATGTCAATTTCATTTTCAGCCTTGGCATAAATGGCCATGAATTTCTTACCGGGATTTATGCTGATGGCAGACGTATGGGGTATAAAAACATGGTCGTCAATTGATGGGATTGCCCCTCCGCCGCCGCCCTTTTTCTCGAGCACCCCGATAACTTTATATGCCTGATCGCCGATTTTTACATTTTTGTTAAGGGCGGCTTCAGGAGAACTGAAAAGCTTTTCAGCCGGACCAAAGCCCAGGACGGCGAATTTTTTCCGCTTAATAACATCGTTTTTTCGGAAAAGCCGGCCGTAGCCGATCTCCATATTCATGATGTCAAATATTTCCTCATTGGAAATAATTGTTTCATAAATTTTGTTATCCCCATCCGATGCAATATCCAGAACCCTGGAGAAAACCGGCACGACGGCACTTAATGAATCCAGTTTCTGCAAAGATAGGATGTCCTTTTCTTCAAACTTGAAACCTGACATCATGGCGGTCTGGTAACCGGCTCCCCCGCCGGACATCATTTTTCCCGGCATAATCATGACTAAATTGCTGCCCAACGACTCGAACTGTTCCTGGATATACATTTTTAAACCCAAACCCAATGAAATCAGAAGTATGACTGAAGCTATGCCGATGATAATGCCCAGCATGGTCAGAAATGACCTGAGCTTGTTGCGGATCAAATCAGCCACGGAATTTTTGATAATGGTTGAAAGGGTTTTGAATTTATTCATAACGGATAGCTTCCACAGGTGACAGGAGCGCGGCTTTACGGGCCGGCAGAACACCGAAAACGACGCCGATGGATGTTGAAACAGTCAAAGCTGCCGCTACACTCATGACATCTATAGCCAGGGGGAAAAAGCGGGAACCGATCAGAACTATCAAATAGGACAGCAGCAACCCGAAACTGCCGCCGATAGTCGACAGAAAAACCGCCTCGAATAAAAACTGCATCAGGATATTATTGCGGGTGGCACCCATAGCCCTTCTGATACCAATTTCCCGGATTCTTTCGGTGACGGTTATGTACATGATATTCATAATGCCGATACCGCCGACAACCAAAGAAATTGCGGCGATAGCGACAAGAACACTGTTTAAAATTGCGAAAATGGAGGTTACGGTTTCCTGGATCTGCGACTGTTCGATGACGGAAAAATCTTCCTCATCGTATGTTTTCTCCAATAAAGCCGTCACCGAATCTTTGGTTTTTTCAATGGCGGATTCTTTATCGGCCTGAAAATTGATGACGGAAAATTTTTTCTCCTGGTTTATTTTCGGTGAAGACTTATAGGGAATGTAAAGGAAGGAGTCAAAATCAGGACCGCCGAATCCTCCTCCGCCTTTTGACCTGAGTATTCCCGTTACTCTAAAACCTTGTTCGTCAATTTTGACGGTTTTGCCGACGGCATCTTCCTTATTCCCGAACAGTTTTTCGGCAATTTTCGGTCCCAGAACCATTATTTTTTTTCTTTTGCTGACATCGCCCGGTAAAAATACCTCTCCGTACTCCGCTTCCAGATTCCTCATTGAAAATATATCTGCGGTGGTGCCGTAGTAGCTGCCGATCTCGGTTTTTCCTTCGAATGCGGCGGTAACTGTCTTGACATATGCGGGAGCGACAGCTTTTATGCCTTTGATTTTAGCGATATTCAGGAAATCCTTTTCGGTAAAGGTAATGCCCGAGAAATTACCGCCCTGGGACATGCTGTTGCCGAAAATTTGCCCTGGCATGACAATCAGGATATTGCTACCGAGATTTTCAAATTGATCACCGATATAATTTTTCAGTCCGACCCCCAGCGACACCAGCAAAATTACAGAGGATACCCCGATCAGAATCCCCAGTGAAGTCAGAAAAGTCCGAAGTAAGTTACGGCTGAAATCCCATAAAGATGTCCTGATGATTGACAGAAGGATGCCCATAAAATGTCGGCTCAGACGATTTTACCGTCCAGCATACTGATATGACGCCTGCATGATTCGGCAATTTCCCGATCGTGGGTGACTAGAACTACGGTGATACTTTCTTTTTGGTTCAATTCCCTGATCAGATCCAGGATAGTCCTGCCGGTTTTCGAGTCAAGATTGCCGGTCGGTTCATCAGCCAGAATAATTTTAGGCTCATTCAGAAGTGCCCGGGCAATAGCTACCCGCTGCTGCTGTCCGCCTGACAGTTTGTTGGGATATGATTTCTGTTTGTTGATGATACCGAAACGGTCCATCAGTTCCAAGGCTCTGGTCTTAGGATCATAAGTGTACTTTTTTGCGGAATAAATGGTCGGCAGGAGGATATTTTCCAGCACAGTCAGTTTATTGATGAGATTGAACTGCTGGAAAATAAACCCGGCAAATTCATTGCGCAGTCGGGAAAGTTCGTTGTCATCCAATTTGGTCACGTTTTTTTTGTTAATCAGTAATTTGCCTGAGGTGGGAGTATCCAGAAGCCCGATTATGTGCATCAGGGTTGATTTGCCGCAGCCTGAAGGACCCAGGATGGCTGTGAATTCCCCCTCTTTTACTTCCAGACTGATATCACGCAGGGCGTAAAATTCTTCTCCGTCGATCTGGTAGATTTTGTTGACATGGTCAAGAATTATCATTTTTCAGGCAGGACGACCGTTTCATTAACTTTAAGGCCCGATAAAATGACGGTATCCCCGTTGATTTCCTCGCCGGTTTTGATCATAACTTTTTCATTTTTACCTTGCCGTTTAACGAAGACAAAAGTCCTGGAATCTTCCTCCTGAACAAATTTGGTCGGTATAAATACGGCCTTGTCGATTGAACCTACGATAAAGTCGACGTCACCTGCCATGCCTATCCGGTAATTGTTGCTGCCGATCGTGTTCCTAAACTTAAATTTGACTTCATAGACGGTGCCGGTTTCTCCGGCTTTGGGTACGAAGGAAATTCTGTCGATAATACCCGTAAGATTATTGTCAGGAAAGGCATCAAGAATCAATGCGCCGGCCAGATTTTCCTTCAGTTGGGTTACTTCAGTTTCATCGGCAATAGCTGAAAAATAAATGCTGGAAGGGTTGATGATTTCAAACTCAGCCAGCGCCGGGGTAATGTTCATACCGGCAAAGGGTATTGCCACCTTGGTGACGATACCGGCAATGGGAGTCCACAGGTTGGCATATTCGACGGCTAAATTCTGGATTTCAACATCCAATACAGTTGAGTCAAGGTCAAATTGGGCTTTTTCCAGGATACGTCTTTCTTCAACAGTCAGTTCGCCGATATCGTTTATCGGCCTGCCGCGGATGTCATAATCATCATGGGACTGTTCAAAGTCCCATCTTTCATTCATGTATGAGAGCATTTTCTTTTTCAGATTCTTTTCCACATCCCTTTTGTCCAGTGAGGCAATACCCTGGTATTTTTCCACCATATCGCCTTCCTTGACACCGATCCAGGCAAGCCTGCCTGAGGTCTGGAAACGCAAGGTGGCTTTTTCCTCAGCATCAATTGTTCCCGATATGGTCAGAACTTCTTCGAGTTTGCCGGTTTTGACTTTGGCTGTTTCTTCTTTTTTTTGCTGGGCCCGGCTGCGGCTGGTATACAACAGTGTAAGAGCGGCAATAACTGCTAAAATAACGATCAGTTTAAATCTTTTTTTCAGAAATTTAAGCATATGGGAAATAGGTTCATCTTAAGCTCAGTTGAAAAAAGTGTCAAGATATTTTTACATGTACCGTATTCTTGAATTAGTCCGAACGCATTTCGCCTGCGGAGACGAGGAATACCCCCCCCACGAAAATTCGGAAAGGCGGCAGAGCCGCACTGCTGACAATTTCAAGTTTTTTTTGACGGCAAAATCTATTAGGAAAAATTATCAAATGTCATTCAACTTTCTTATATTCAACACCATCCCAGGTCAAGATTTTTTTGCTCCCATCGTAGTAAGCGGTAATAGAGTAGGCAAAAAATTTAACCTGCAAAACATTGTCCTTGCAGGTATAGGTACCGCTTTCGGAAACATCGGAGTGGCCCCACTGAAATGTTGGCTCACCATAGTCAGAGAGAGTTGTGCCTTTCTGAAATTGAATGCCCCAATATCCCATCGCTGGACCATTGGGTCCAAGTCCAACCTCGTATTGGTTAATCGAGCGGAAAGACGAATTACTAATGGAATTGCAATCATCAACATTTTTTTGAGTTACACTTTTAGGAGTGACTGGCGGCGGTGTTGCGGTTGGATTATTTTTTGTTGTCTGTATTTGGGGCGTTACTGGCGTGTTTGTCTGTTGCAGTTGGTTCGTTTCAGTAGTCGGTGTTTGTTTTTTTAACAAAGCAAAGTATCCAATTGTACCAGCAATTGCAACGACAAAAATGATGATAACTATATATATAAATCCTTTTTGACTCATATGATTAAAAAATTTTCTTCCCCCAAAATTGAATACCAACTAGCCGCCGAGCGAGGCGAGGCGAACTAAAACTCTTTGACTTTTCCTACATGGTGCCGCGGGAGGGAATCGAACCCACACGATCGATTAAGATCACAGAATTTTAAGTCCTGCGCGTATACCTGTTTCGCCACCGCGGCAGACAGTATTTCATCTCATTTTATCATATCAGCGTGAAATTCCGCGATTAATTTTTTATTTTCTGACAATTTGGTAGCTTTTAGGGTAATAAAGGAAAATGGCAGGCGCATCGTCTACCAGATAAAACTGGAAATCCGCATATATTTTTTTCCTCTGCTCCCAATCCAAAGTTTTGCGCCCTACTTCCAGCAGCTGGTCTATCTTGGCGCTGGAGTAATTTGAGAGATTGGTATTTTGCTGGGTTGACTGCCAGAGGTAATACTGGTCCGGATCAGGAGGAATGGGTATGGTTCGCAGCAGCATGTCGTATTTTTCCGGAATGCCGTTGTCAACCCTGATTTTGACGTTGACGCCGACTTTGGTCCAGGCATCAACCAGATGTTGGGCCAGATTTAAGGTTGATACCGGTGAAGTCAAAACAAGTTCCGACGAAGACGTGGCTAGTGGGCTTTTGGAGAGGATTTTAGCGGCAGTCTCCTGGTCATACTGGTAAAGTCTCAGTTTCTGCGAATAGGCCCACGACAGGGGGGAAATCGGTGAGGCTGCCTTCTCATAAGTATCATACGGCGGAATGGCATAAGCAAACGCCTGTCTTATTTCTTTGTCTTTGAATTTGGCTACATCCAAATTATAAAAGAGGGTGATTACACGGTTGTAAAGCGTTTTTTCGCTGACTTCCAGATTTTTCCATGATTTTACTTCCTGAACGTTATCCAGATCCTGAAGTGAATCAACTTCCCCCAGCTTAAAAGCCAAGACAGCATCTTTTTTGGTCGAATAAAAGCGGTAAGTTTCCGAAGGCAAATCCTTGCTGTCAGGAATAATAGTCAGTTCGCTGATCTGGTCGCTTCCCTGGGCTTTGACCAGCCGGGCAACCCGGTAGAGTCCCAAGCCGATAAGTCGTTCGCGGAATAAGGGCTGGCTTAGGAGAATCGGCAAAGGTGCGTAAGCATCCTTGAGTTTTATTTCCAGCGTATAATTGTCCTCGGCTTTCAATTCTGCGCCCTGTATGCGGTAGTTGACATCCCCGGCGGTGAGCTGTTTACCGTCATGCCATTTCAAATTCGGCTTAATTTTAAATTTGTAAATCAGGTTATTTTCCACGGAATAGGATAGTCCTGCCGCTTCGGTAGCCTGTCCGTCCGGCAGGATTCCGGTCAAACCGAAACTGATTTTGTTTTGAATGGACAAAGGCAGGTTATTGACGGTGTAATTGCCGATGAGGCCGATTCTTTGGTGTTTCCTGCCTGCCATCATTGAGAGGTACGGATAGATTTGAAAGATAAACAAAGTAGCCAGAAAACCGCTGATTCCGGCAAATATAATTTGTTTGGAATGGCGTTTTAAAAACGTTTGGATAAAAAACATCCAATACAGCAAGTGTTTACGCATGAATTGAAGTGCTAAAGATAGATGACGTTTAAAACAGATGATATCAAAAACAGGGCAACCAAAACGATCGTCAGGCGGAAGATTACTTTTTCCACACCGCGCCGGCTTTTATAGAATTCACCGCCGCCCCCCCATGCCCTTCCCAATCCCACACCTTTTGCCTGAATGAGAATAGTGACCAGAAGAGTCAGGGAAATGATGATTTGAACAATGACCAGGATTTGAAGCATATTCCTATTATACCCTATTACGGCTCTTTTTTCCCGGCAGACGGATTCAGATTTTGAGACAGAATCGGGCAATCGCTTCCGGATCATGCCTGACAAGGCTTCTTCTTAAGGTGTCGCCGGGTTGTTTTCGCACAATTGTTTTTGACAGCAGATCCAGACCGACTACTCTGAATGGCCAGTCACCCGTAAGGTCATTGACAACGGGTGTTGCCCGGAATTGGGAATATCTCTTCAGAATTTTTTCCGGAATCGGCGACTTATTTACCAAAACATAATCCAATCCGTTGACAATGATGTATTTGTTCATTTCCCTGATGAAATCACTGGCGGAAAAGCCGAACGTTTGGCCGTATTCCGTCATCAGATTCATGATAAATACTTTTTTCGCTTTGGAGTTGTTGATTGCCTGGGCAACTCCGTCAACTACCAGATTGGCAATGACAGTAGTGTAAAACCCTCCGGGACCGATAATAATAACATCAGCCTCAGCAATCGCATTTTTGGTGTGCGGAGAAATTTTCGCCTGCGGCTTAAGGTATAGTTTCTCAATTTTGATGCGGCCGTTATGAACGGGTTCGTCAATATCATGCTCACCGATAACAACCGACCCGTCAGCGTATTCGGCGACCAGATCGACTTTGTCCAGAGAAACCGGCAATACTTTACCGCGAATCCTCAGAAGTTCACTGGCCATTTCAATTCCCTTGGTTTGTGATTTGACGATATCCGACAGGGCCACCAGAAAAAGATTTCCGAATGTCATGCCCGATACGCCTATTCCCTTGGCAAAACGGTATTCAAATAGCTTACGAAGAATAAGGCTGTCCTGGGCAGAGACGTCTGCCAGAGCCAGCAGTGATTTACGGATATCGCTTGAAGGGAGCAAACCCCACTCATCACGTTCTTTCTTGGCACTGCCGCCCGAATCAGCCATGGAAACAACAGCGGCGATATTATCTGTGTATTTTTTGAGACCGGTAAGGACTGAAAAAGTGCCTGTTCCGCCTCCGATGACAATATAGGATTTATTTTTCATTTACCGAAACAGCCAGCCGAAAAATTTTAAAATTAAAACTACCAACAGAGCAGATAGGATGCCTGCCTGCCAGGCCGGCAATAAAGCGGCAGACAGGGCAATCGGACCGATTTTTGCCCCCTGAAAATTAAATGTAGTTAAATTAACCTGCCAGGAAAGCAGCGACCAGATAAAGATTAAGGTAATATACATAAGCCAGTTTGTAAGATTCAATGTCAGCAGGTTTAAAGGCAGCATAAGGGCGTCAATCAGGGGTTTGATAAAAAGAATAACCGTTAAAAGTGCTGCCGCAGAGGCTGTGTTTTGCCAGCCGTTTTCCAGCACCAGTCCGGTTTTCAGTTGCGAGACAATAGCAATTGAAAAAACAGCGGCAAAATATTTCCGGATAATTGTTTTCATAATTTCGAGTTAAATACTATTGGAGAGTAGCACATGTCAACCATTTAATAAATATTTAATTCTCAGCAGACGGTGGTAGCGTCCGGCAAACCTGTGGGCTTCGTCCCGCAACCGCTGCACCAACTGCAAGGCCGGGGTATCCCTTGAAAATTCCAGTGTTCCGATACCATCAGAAGCGGCATAATAAATTTTTTCAAAGCGTTTGGCTAAGGCAATTGCCGGAATATTCAATTCCAGCTTTTGTAAGACCTGCAAAAATACCTTTAATTGGTTTTCCCCACCGTCTACTATGAACAAGTCAGGCAACGGCCATTCGCTGTGCCTCAACCGACGGACAATAACCTCATGAAGCATGTTGTAATCGTCAGGAGTTGACATGGTTTTGATGCGGAAATGCCGGTAGCGTTTTTTGTCAGGCCAACCCAAGTGGAAAGTTACCATCGAGCCGGTCGCGTGTTGGCCGGACAGATTGCTGATGTCATAGCATTCTATCGTTTCCGCTTTGACTTTGCGGTTTAATACCCGGCTTAACGACTCTTCAAGCATCTGCTGTTCTTTTTGCTTGAGATTGGCCGCTAAATAAGGGTTATCCATATACTGATCGGGACGGAATTTTACTTCGGTAATTTCCTCCAGCTTTTTCAGCTGATCCCGGATGACAGCTGCCTCTTCATACTTGTTTTGCCGGGATAACTCCGTCATTTTCTGGGTTAATTCCCTGCTTACCTGGTCGATTGATCCTTTAAGTATTTTTTTGATCCGGCGGATATTGCCTAAATACAGTTTTTTTGCCTCCTGAGCTTCTTTTTTCGGCATTATTCTGATTGCCGCCGGGCAAGGTATGCAAAGTCCCAGATGGCTGTAAAAACAACTTCTTTTGCTTTTGGGTTTTTGCGTGCAGAAGGGAAAAATGGATCTCAACAGGCCGATAATTACCTTGACAGTCTTTTTTGAGGGAAAGGGTCCGAAAAGTTCGCCTTGCGTGTCTATTTTCCTGGCCAGTAAAATTCTGGGATACTCATCGTCTGTAACAATCAGATAGATATACTGTTTGTCATCCTTTAAAGAGATGTTGTATTTAGGTTGATTTTGCTTAATGAGTTTGGCTTCCAGAATGAGGGCTTCAAATTCATTGCGCACCTCGATTAATGAAATTTCACTGACATTCTCCACAAGACGCTTTTTTTTAGCGTCGTAGAAATCTGCCCGGAAGTATGATTGGACTCTTTTTTTCAGGTTGACGGCTTTGCCTATATATATAATCCGGCGATTTTTATCCTGAAAAAGATAAACACCGGTTGTCTCCGGTATCCTATTTAAATCAGACAGGGAAAAGTTAGTCATACTTATTTAACGGATATACCGGCCGGTAAAGGAGTTTTTGGCTTCAGAAACAGTTTTCGGGAGGCCGCATATAAGGATTTGTCCTCCGCGGTCACCGCCCTCCGGACCCAAATCAATAATCCAGTCAGCCCACCTGATGATATCCAGATTATGTTCAATGACAATGACTGTATTTCCCAAGCTGACCAGGGAATGAAGCACATTCAAAAGATTCTGCAAGTCGGCAAAATGAAGACCGGTCGTCGGCTCATCCAGGATATATATGGTATCGCGGGTACTTTTTTTGGAGAGTTCACTGGCCAGCTTGACTCTCTGAGCTTCGCCTCCCGAAAGGTGCGGTGCCGGCTGGCCGAGCCTTATATAGGAGAGTCCCACCTGGTGCAAAGTCTGCATTTTCCCGTAAAGCCCGGGTATATGGATAAAATATGAGAGAGCTTCCTCAACCGTCATTTTCAGGACATCGGCGATGTTTTTATCTTTATACCTGACTTCCAATGTTTCATTGTTATAACGGGATCCATGGCAAACATCGCAGGTGATGTAAACGTCCGGCATAAATTGCATTTCTATTTTGGTTTGTCCCTCGCCTTCGCATACTTCGCAGCGGCCGCCTTTGACATTGAAGGAAAATCTTCCCGGCCGCCAGCCTCTGACCCTGGCTTCCGGCGTCTGGGCAAAGAGTTCCCTGATGAAAGTAAAACAACCGGTGTAGGTCGCGGGATTGCTGCGGGGTGTGCGTCCAATCGGCGACTGGTCAATCAGGATGACTTTTTTAACCAGTTCCAGACCGTCCAGACGGTCGTATTTACCTCCTTTTTCGCGCGAGTACGGGTTAAAGTGGTTATAAAGCGCCCTATATAAAGTGTCAACGACCAGGGTAGATTTGCCGCTGCCGGAAACGCCGGTGACGCAAATCAATTTCTTAAGCGGAAATTTCGCATTTATATTTTTAAGGTTATTTTCCCGGCAACCGGTAATGACGAGTTCGGAATTCTTTTCCGGCATTTCCGTCAGAAGATTCAGGCTGCGGGTGACTTTTTTGCGTCCCGACAGATAATCGCCGGTCAGGGATTTTGTGTTGTTTTGAATTTCCGTGACCGTGCCTGAAGCTATAATCTTTCCACCGTGTTCTCCTGCAGCCGGACCGAAATCAAAGATACAGTCCGCATTTCTTATCATTTCCGCATCGTGTTCTACGACAATGACCGTGTTGCCCAAATTTTTAAGGTGTTCCAGAGTAGCGATCAGCCTTAAATTGTCTCGCTGGTGAAGGCCGATCGACGGCTCATCCAAAACATACAAAACGCCGGTAAGACCTGAGCCTATCTGTGAAGCCAGGCGTATCCTTTGGGCTTCGCCCCCGGCCAGGGACTGGGCGCTTCTTTCCAAGGTCAGATAATCAAGTCCGACCGAAATCAGAAAAGACAGCCTGTTTTTCAGTTCACGGACTATCAAATCGGCAATGGCCTTTTCCCGGCTGTTTTGGCTTTCGGAAAGTGATTCTACCCAGGAAAACGCATTAGTGATAGGCAAGGAAGTTATCTCGACTATGGACTTGCCGTTAATTGTCACGGAGAGGGCTTCCGGCTTCAGCCGCTTACCTTGGCAGGCAGGGCAGACTTCCTGCCGGAGATATTTGCCGATCTCAGTTCTGACGTAGTCAGATTCTGTTTCACTGAAACGCCTCTCCAGTTCCGGAATAATGCCTTTGAAAGTTTCGGCAATAGAGACAATCCTGCCGTGACGGTTTTCACCCGAAACTTCATACAATCTGTCACCCGTACCGTATAGCAATTTTTGAATTTTATCCGTTCCGGCCAGTTGTAAAGGTTTCCTTAGGTCTATGCCTATCTCTCCGGCTGCTTTGGCGACTATCCGGCCATACCAGGTATCGGCCAGTATTAATTTGGAAAAAGGTATAATGGCGCCTTCGCTTATCGACAGATTGGAATTGATGATCAGATCGGGATCAACCTTGAGAAGGTGCCCTATACCCGTGCACTCGCTGCAGGCACCGTGGGGAGAGTTAAAGGAAAAAATACGCGGTTCTATCTCACTTAGGGAAATATTACACCAGGGGCAGGCAAATTTTTCAGAAAACAGATGGTCCGTCCATTTTTTCGGTTTTTCCGGAAAATCAAATGAGGCGTCCTCAATCTCCGAAACCAGAACCAGCCCCTGCGATAACATGACTGATTGTTCAACGGCTTCAGTCAGTCTTTTGATAAGGAGGCTTTCCGAATTCTTGAGGTTGTTTTTATTGACAATAATACGGTCGACAACGACCTCGATTGTGTGCTTATTAGTTTTTAGAAGTACAAAATCCTCATCCATGGAATAAAAAGTCCGGTCAATGCGTAACCCCGGGTAACCTTTACTTTTTAAATTTTCAAATAATTTGCTGAACTCCCCTTTTCTATCCCTGACAACCGGGGAGAGGATCATCAGCCGTACCCCGCTTTTTTTCAGATTGTTCTTTAATAATTTCTTAGCCAATTGAAGTGCATTATCGGCAATTTGCTGGATGGTCTGCCTGACGACTTCACGGCCGCAGGTAGGACAATGAGGATGACCTGTTCTGGCATATAACAATCTAAGGTAGTCGTAAATTTCCGTTATGGTGCCGACGGTTGAACGCGGATTATGGGAAGTGCTTTTTTGATCGATTGATATGGCCGGTGAAAGGCCTTCGATTGAATCGACATCCGGCTTGCCCATTATTCCCAGAAATTGACGGGCGTAGGATGACAGACTTTCCACATACCGCCTCTGCCCTTCCGCATAAATCGTGTCAAATGCCAGTGACGATTTGCCGCTGCCGGAAACGCCCGTAAATACTATCAGCTTATTTTTAGGGATTTCCAGGCTGATATTTTTCAAATTGTGTTCCCGGGCTCCTTTAACTATAATTTTTCCGTTCATATTTTTTCTCCCAGGCGAGTTTTTATCTCCCTTATTTTGTCCCGGATTGAAGCTGCCAGTTCGAAATCCAGAGCCGCGGCAGCTTTTTTCATTTCGTGTTCGAGCCTGTTAGCCAGTTTCCTCAGGTCAAACGGTGTCAATTCGTCCGGATCGAGTGAAATAAATTTATCCAGTTTTTCTTTCTTTTGCAAAAAGAGATTTTCCAAATTGTCTTTTTCCTCTTTTTTCTCGACTAGTTTTGCCCTGATGGGTTTGACAATTTGTGTTGCCGTAATTTTATTTTTCTGGTTGTATTCCTTCTGAATCCGGCGCCTGCGGTCAATTTCAGATATAGCCCTCTGCATCGATCCGGTTATGTTGTCGGCATACATGATCACCCTGCCTTCAATGTGCCTGGCAGCCCGACCCATGGTTTGGATCAATGATGTTTCGCTCCGCAAAAAACCTTCCTTGTCGGCATCGAGAATGGCAACTAAAGAGACTTCCGGCAGATCCAACCCCTCCCGCAGGAGATTAATACCGATCAGGCAGTCATATTTTCCGGCTCTTAAATCATCCAATATATCACTTCTTTCCAATGTTTCGATATCGCTGTGAAGATAGGCAGCCAGAGGTGCTTCCGCGTCAGTTATGTTTTTAAACTTTTCCAAATCACGGTATTTTTCCGTTTTAATATAGTCTGCCAGGTCTTCGGCCATTCTTTTAGTCAATGTGGTTACCAATACCCGCTCATTCCTTTTTTTACGTTCCAGAATTTCACTGACGAGATCGATAATCTGGCCTTTGGTTGGCCGTATTTGGATTTTGGGATCGGTTATACCTGTCGGGCGGATCAACTGTTCTGCGATGCCGTTACCGGGCAATCCCTTTTTACCGGCAGATTCGGAGGCTTGTCTGATTTCCCAATCAGCCGGAGTCGCGGATATAAAGACAGTCCGGGGGATGCGAGTAAGAAATTCTTCAAAGCGCAGGGGTCGGTTGTCAAGGGCAGAAGGCAGACGGAAGCCGTAATCGCAAAGGACCTGTTTACGGCTGCGGTCGCCGTTATACATGCCGCGGATTTGCGGGACACTTATATGCGACTCGTCGATGATCAAGAGCCAATCCTGGCCGTAAGGTTTATTAAAATAATCAAGCAGGGTATATGGCGGATCACCCGGTTTGCGACCGTCGAAATAACGGGAATAATTTTCAATACCGTTGACATACCCCATTTCCCTGATCATCTCCAGGTCAAAATTGACTTTCTGGTTAAGTCTGTGGGACTCCAAAAGTTTATCGTCTTTTTTAAATTCCTGACACCTTTTCTCAAGATCACGCTGAATTTCCTTGAAAATATCTTCCTGGCTGAAGGTTTCCGACAGATAATGTTTGGCAGGATATATAACTTCTTTTTCTTTTTCTTCCAGGACTTTACCGGTTAAAGGATCGATTTTTTTTATCGAGATGATTTTCTGCCCGTTATTTTTAATTCTTAAGGCATATGGCTCATATGCCAGAAAAACATCGATATTTTCTCCACGCACCCGGAAAGTCGACCTGTGGAAACCAAAATCACTTCTCTGATACTGCAGATCCACCAGACGCATAAAAATAGCTTCACGGCTGATGACGGCACCGCAGGCCAATTCGAGGACGAATTTGCCGTATTCTTCCGGGTTACCCAAACTGTAGATGCAGGAAACGGAGGCGACCACAATCGTATCAGCCCTGGTCAAAAGATTGGTAGTGGCGGAAAGCCGCAGTTTATCGATTTCTTCATTGATTTCAGTTTCCTTTTCAATATAGGTATCGCTCCGGGGAATATAAGCTTCGGGCTGATAAAAATCATAATAGGAAACGAAATAGGATACGGCATTTTCCGGAAAAAATTCATGGAATTCCTGATAAAGCTGAGCAGCCAGTGTTTTATTGTGCGAGATGATCAAAGTGGGTTTGTTGAGTTTTTCTATGACTTTGGCCATGGTGAAGGTCTTGCCGCTGCCGGTCACCCCCAAAAGTACTTGTGATTTAAGTCCTTTTTCCAAGCCATCGGTCAGACTCCTAACAGCCCGAGGCTGGTCTCCGGTAGGCTGGAAAGGTGATTTAAGTTTAAAATTCATTTTTTGGAATCTTTAATTTTAACACAAATCCGCGCAATTTTTGACCCCCCTATATTGTAATTTTATGATTCATCCGTTGAACCACCCTATAGGTAATTATGGTGTTTACAGAAAGCATCAGTTTTATCAGGTTTGTCCATCTTGACATTCGCTTTTTTTTAATCTATTCTGGATTTAATACCTTAGTTTAAATGATATTAAGCATTTATTCTTTCGCTTAATTTATGGCAAACATCCTTTATAATCGCGAACGGCAGACCTTGGAATTCATCCAGCAGTACATTCAGCGGCATGGCTATGCCCCGACGCTGATGGAAATCGCCGAGAGCCTGGGCTTGAGTGCCGCTTCGACTATACATGAACATCTCTCCAGACTGGAAACAAAAGGCTATATCAAGCGGACTCCCGGCTATGAACGTTCGATTGAGGTAGTCAGCCAAAGAGCTAAATTCAATGAAAATGAAACTGCGGTCGAATTACCCGTACTCGGCTACATAGCAGCTGGCAGCCCCCTGGAACCGCACACTGACCCCAATTATTACCAGTCTGTCCCTGCCAGCATGCTTTCCGGCAAGAAGCCAGGATATATCCTCCAGGTAAAAGGTACCTCAATGATTGATGAAGGCATCCTCGACGGTGATTTTGTGGTTGTCCAACACCAAAGTGAAGCCCAAAACGGAGATATTGTCGTGGCAATCCTGCCGAACGGCCTGGCTACTCTGAAACGTATCTTTTTTGAAAAAGAGAGAATCAGACTCGAACCTGCCAATGCCGCCATGTCTCCCATTTTCACAACCCATGTCAAAATCCAGGGCCGGGTCGTGGCTGTTTACCGGAAGTATCAATAGCCTGTTTTATTTGTCCAGCAGGACTTCTATACCGGGCAAAGTACCTTCTTTCATAAATTCCAGCATGGCACTGCCGCCGGTTGAGACATGGGAAATTTTATCGAAATAATCTTTTTTATCCAGACAGGATAAAGTGTCACCTCCGCCGACGATGGAAAATGCCCGGGCCCGGGTAATTTCCTTAAGAATCGAGTCCGTTCCCTTTTTGTAATGCTTATTTTCATAAAATCCCATCGGTCCGTTCCAGATAACGGTTCCCGCACCTTTAAGTAATTTGCAATAAATATTTACGGTTGCCGGACCGATATCGTAAATGGCTGAACCGTTGGGCACTTTATCGTAATCGGATACTCTGGGTAGGGCTTTACCGCCGTTTGCCTGGATCATTACATCTACCGGTAAAACCAATGCCGAATGGATGCGTGTAGCTTTCCAAAATACAACCCTGGCCATTTCCACCATTTCATAATCAACCATCGATTGTCCCAGACCAAATCCCCAGGCGGCCAGAAAAGTATTGGCGATGGCTCCTCCCAAAGCAATGGTATCGGCTTTATCTAATAGTTTTTCAATGACTGAAATTTTCTCGGGTGTTTTGGCTCCGCCGATAAAAATCACAAACGGCTTCTCGGGGTTATTTAAGGCTTTTGACAGCATGCGGATTTCAAGATCCAGTAAAAGTCCGGCTACAGAAGGCAGGTAATTGGTGATGCCGACTGTCGAAGCATAAACCCGGTGGGAGGCGCCGAATGCATCATTGACAAAGAAATCAGCCATCTGGGACAAGTGACGGGAAAAATCCTGGTCATTTTCTCTTTCGCCCGGGAAAAAGCGGATATTTTCCAAAAGCGTAATTCCGCTCCTGTTTTCGTCAATTTCTCTAAGAGCTGATTTGTCCCAAAAATTATTTATAAGCCGGACAGGCTTTTTTATTAGGGAAGTTAAAGCTGCTGCCACCGGTTTTAATGAATATTGGGGATCAACTCCCTGCGGCCTTCCGAGATGCGATGCCAGAACCACCCGGCAGCCACGGGAGAGAAGATAATTTATGGTAGGCAAAGCCTTTACAATCCTGGTATTATTGACCGCTTTGCCGTTTTTCAGGGATATATTGAAATCGCAGGTGACAAAGGCAGTCCGTCCCCGAAGACTGGTTAAATCACTGACCGTTTTTTTGTTCACAGAAGATTACGCTTGCTGGCAGCCATTTCCGCCAGGTCTACCAGGCGGCTGGCATACCCCCATTCATTATCGTACCAAGCATAAATGTTTAGCTGATTATTTCCCAATACTTCCGTTAAACCAGCGTCGACGATGGCTGAATGCGTATTGCCTTTGAAATCAACGGATACGAGAGGCTCCCTGGAAAATTCCAAGAAATCCTTCTGAGAAGTGTTGGAAGCTTGGGTAAACAAGCGGCTGAGTGCATCTATGTCAGTATTTTTAACCGTTTCAGCCGTTAAAATGACCAGCGAAACCGTAGCTGTGGGAATTCGGATCGCTTTGCAAATAATTTTATTTTTTAACTGCGGAAAAAGTTTGACTATATCGCGGGCTGATCCCGTCGAAGCGGGAATCATTGAAGCCAATACCGACCTTCTGAGCCTTTCTTCCTTGGGATGAGAATTATCAAGCAGATTTTGTGAATCAGTCACCGCATGCACGGTCGTCATAAAAGCCCGTTTGATGCCCAAATCGGAAATAAGAGGTTTTAGGATCGATGCCAGGCAATTGGTGGTACAGGATGAATTGGAAATAATTAAGTCCGTATCCGGTTTAAACGAGCTGTCATTTACTCCTAAAACAATGGTTTTGGTGCTGTCCTTGGCAGGAGCTGAGAGGATTACCTGTCTGACGGATCCCCGAAGATGACCTGATAATACTTCGCTTGTCCTGAATTTGCCGCTGGCATCAATAACGATATCAGTTTCAGCTTGTGACCAGGGAATTTCATCAGGGCTGGAAAATTTAAAAACGGAGATTTTTTTCCCGTCTATAATTATCCTGTCATTGTGAGCTGTGATCGAACGGCTAAGTGTACCGTAAACGGAATCGTATTTGAGAAGATAAGCATGTGATTCAGCCTCAGAACGGCTGTTTATAGCTGACAGCTCCAGATTCTGCCTCTCCAAAATAATTCTTGACGCAATCCTGCCGATCCGGCCGAATCCGTTAAGACCGATCCTGACTTTTTTATGAGGCATATTATTACCTCCCATTATCTTTTTTCCTTGTTAATAACTTTTCCTGATTCCGACAAGATATAAATAATGACTTCTCCGGTTGCCACCTCAACTTCAGAAATTAGATTATCAGGTATGTTCTCCAAGTGTTTTATCAGGGCGCGAATCGAATTGCCGTGGGCGGACAATATTAAATTTCTGTTCTTCCCAATTTCAGGCAGAAGGTAATTCTCAAATCCCCTAACGACACGCACATAGACATCTTTTAAAGTTTCGCCTTCAGGAATGGGCACATCCCAACCGCGCCTCAGTTCCCTGAAATTTTTTTCTCCGATTTTCTTTTTAATCTGCCATTTATTCTGTCCCGTATAAATGCCGTAATGCCTTTCCTTAAATTCCGGATGACGGGATGTAGGCATATTCTGCATTTTTAGGGTTTCCTTGATCAGTTCCAAAGTTTGCCAGGCACGTGAAAGATCCGAAGTAAAGCCGTGGTGAAATCCGATACCGGACAGTTTCCGTCCGGCCATTCTTGCTTCATCCCTGCCTTTTTCGGACAAGCCTATATCAGTCCAGCCTGTCCATAAACCTTTGGCATTCCATTCAGATTCACCATGGCGGACTAGTGCTAAATTACTCATTATATGAAAATATCATACTTTTAATAGGTTATGACTGTCAACTGCTTGCGACTTTTAAAAAAAGAAGCTATAACCAGTATATGGGAACGCTCTTTGTCGTAGCAACCCCTATCGGTAATCTGGAAGATATCACCATCCGGGCCATTAATACTTTACTTTCAGTCGATTTTATTGCCTGTGAGGATACCAGAAGGACAGGACAGCTTTTGAAAATATTGAGGGAAAAATACGGACACGAAAAATCAACTGTCCCAAAATTGATTCCGTTCTATGATGAAATCGAAGAAGCTGCTGCTTTTGATATTATCAGTTTGCTTAAAAAAAATTTCACAGTAGCAATGGTAAGCGATTCAGGTACACCTCTTATTGCTGATCCAGGTTTTAAACTGGTCAGTCTGGCTATTAAAGCGGGTGTCGAAATCAACAGCTTGCCTGGGGCATCAGCTGCTGTTACAGCCCTGACTTTATCCGGACTGCCTCCGGTGCCTTTTTTGTTTTTAGGCTTCTCTCCCCCTTCTTTTAGTAAAAAGAGAAAGTGGTTCGCAAGTTTTAAAGAGAAAAGTATGCAAAAGACTATTATTTTTTACGAGTCTCCGCACCGTCTGGGCAAAACTTTGGAAGTTTTAGAGGAGTTATTTTCAGAAATTGAAATCGTTGTCTGCCGGGAAATGACTAAAATCCACCAGGAAGTTTGGAGAGGCAAGCCAAAAGAGGCCGGACAATATTTTAAAAATCCAAAAGGGGAATTTGTGATCCTTTTCCGTATTTAATATTCCTCGAGGGTGGAAGTGTCTCCCACAGGCTGACCCATTTCCTTGGCTTTGAGGATCCTTCTCATGATTTTGCCAGACCTTGTTTTGGGCAGTTTATCAATGAATTCCACCTCCCTGGGGTATGCATGTCCTGCCAGGTGTTTTTTAACATACTGGGACAATTCATCCTTGAGTTTTTGCGCTTCCTCGGTCGTTTTAACTTTGTCCAGATATTCTTTTTCCAGAACGACAAATGCTTTAATCACTTCTCCCCTGGCTTGGTCAGGTTTGCCGATGACACCGGCTTCAACCACAGCCGGGTGTTCTACCAGAGCGGATTCAACTTCAAAAGGACCGACCCTTTCGCCGGAAGTCTTGATGACGTCATCGCTGCGGCCGATAAACCAGAAGTAACCGTCACTGTCACGGTAGCCCCGGTCGCCCGAAAGATACCAGTTATTGATAAAATAAGAATCGTATTTTTCCTGCCTCTGCCAGATGGTTTTCATCATCGAGGGCCAACCCGGTCTTAAGGCAATATTTCCTTCCGTATCATTGGCAACCGGTTTACCCGCATCATCAACAATTGCGGCTTCCATACCCAAAAACGGTTTACCCATAGAACCGATTTTTATATCCATGGTCGGATAATTGGCAATCGAGATACAGCCTGTTTCCGTCTGCCACCAGGTGTCATGGAAAGGCATGCCCATCGTTTTGATTGACCAGTGGATTGCTTCCGGATTTAAAGGTTCTCCGACAGAGAGAATATGCCTGAGATGGGAAAGGTCGTATTTTTTGGGCAAATCTTCACCTTCGGCCATGATCATGCGGATGGCTGTGGGAGCGGTATACCAAATATTGATTTTGTAATCCTGCAGTTTCTGAAACCATCTGGAAGGATCAAAGCGGCCTTCGTCTATGAAACTGGTGACGCCGCAGCTCCAGCTGCCTAAAATTGTATAAGCGATGCCGGTGACCCAGCCGGGATCGGCTGTGCACCAGTAAATATCCGTATCATGAATGTCCAGCACATACTTGGCTGTAGCATGCTGGGCAACGATGGCATAATGGTGGTGGACAACGCCTTTTGGCTTGCCGGTCGTGCCGGAGGTGTAAAGCATGAAAGCAAAGTCAGAAGGATCTGTTTTAACCGTTTCAAAAGAATCGGGCTGAGCGGCCAATTCGTTTTCAAATTCAGGCGTATCAACAATTAAAATCTCCTTTAGTTCAGGCAGTTTTGAACGGATGCCTTCAACCCTTTTGGCCAGTTCGCTGTTGGTAAAGAGGATTTTGGCACCGGAATCCGAAAGTCTGTCCAATAGAGCCTGCTCCTGGAAAGCGCTGAAAAGGAGCCCGGCCACAGATCCGTTTTTGAGAATAGCCAAAAAAGCAGTGTAAAGGTAAGGAATTCTGGGCAGAAAGATAAAGATACGGTCGCCTTTTTGGGCGCCTTTGTTTTTAATCAGATTGGCAAACTTGTTGGATAACTTGAATAGATCGAGAAAAGTATATTGCTTCTTTTCTCCTTTTGCCCCTTCCCAGATTAAGGCCAGTTTGTCTTTCCTGTCCCCTTTGGCATGACGGTCTATGGCATTATAAGCTGCGTTCAGTTTGCCGTCTTCAAACCAGTCAAGTTCTTTGGAAGCCTCTGACCAATTGAATTCGGCATGCAGTTTTTCATAATCCGCCAGATTGGGGAGAACGGGAAATTTTTTGTCTTTTTTGGAATATACTTGGGCAGCCATAATGGTCAAATTATTTCCTGATTATAAATTTCTTGTCCAAGAGTTTAATTCTCTCGACAACACCTGTATATTCCAGTTCTTCCATGGGAGCCATGGCTGCACCGAAAAAGCCCTGGTCCCTGATATGCATGGTTTTTTCGGCTGCCTTGTTTCTGATCATGTCCCAGAACGGCTGGTCGAAGAGATCGACACTCTCGGTAAAGATGCCGTTATGGATACAGAATCCCATGGCAGTCACGATAGCCGGACCGTCAAAGAACGAAATAATGGCATTTTGCTTACAGGGCATCAGGGATACAATATGGCTGCCGCGGTTGTCTCCGACCACGTAGTGGGCTGTAGCATACGGAGACAGGATTTCACCGGTTGATGGGAACTGCTTCTGAGTTCGGACCAACGCCACCGGGTCATCTTTTCCGGTATATTTTCCGGCAATGTTATGGAGTCTTGAAGTTGAAACTACCGCTGCCACATCTCCGGTTGACCTGGCTTTGACAGATTCAACGACATAATGTTCCGGATCGCGTAATAAAACGGCCATATCATAATAGTTTTCCGGAGTTGACAGGACAATCACCCTATCGCCTTCGGTATAGTTGACATCCATGATGGTAAATTCAAAGCCGACAGCCATATCCGGTGCCAAAAGAAGTCCGGCGTTGTGAAAGGGATCGGCAAAACCCCGGAAAATCGGATAATTGAATGCTCCCGGATCGGTTTTATCACAGGCAAAAAGAACTAAAGGCTCTGAAGGTCTTTCCTCAAATTCCATTTCACAGGAACCCGGACCCATACCGCGAACATTACCGGAAAAGGCGTCTTTCAGAAGATCCTGGCCGGCGCCGTACAAGCCCTGTTCTTTGGCCACTTTGGTGGCTTCGATAAAAGCTTCCCAGGCCAGTTTATGAATTTCTGGATGGTCAACCCCTTTAGTATGGCTCATCAAAAGACAGCCGTCATCTCCTGTAAAAGTAACTTTAAAATCCTTGAGAAGTCTTTGGGCATTTTGTTTCAGATGGTTATGAAGTGAAGCTAAAAGTTTTTCGCTGGGACGGTTGTGTCCGCCGACGGACCCGACATCAGCTTTTATAACTGAAACTGTTATTTTCATTTTCCAGCTCCTTAAATTGAAACTTTATAACTTCGGTTAATACTTCAGTCTAATATATCCGCCGGTAAATTTCTACCTACGGTTATCTGTCAAATAATTTAAGAATATTGATCGTAAATAGCCAGCAAACGGTTGTATTTTGCTGTGCGTTCACCCCGGGCAGGAGCTCCGAACTTAACGTATTGGGCGCCTGTGCCGACTGCCAGGTCAGCGATTAAATCGTCATTGGTTTCACCCGAACGGTGGGATATGATCCTGGAAAAACCGTGTTTATCAGCAAGATGCATGACTTCTAATGTTTCGCTGATTGTTCCGATCTGGTTGATTTTTATGAGGATAGCATTGCAGGATTTTTCCCTGACGGCTTTTTCCAGGCGCTGACTGTTAGTAACCAGCAGATCGTCGCCGACAATTTTTGTCTGACTGCCGATTTTTTCCGTTAAAACAGACCAGTTCTGCCAATCATCTTCTGAAAGAGGATCTTCTAATAGATGAAAACGGTATTGGCGTTGAAGGTTTTCGATTTCAGTCAGGTATTCCCTGGCAGAAGAAAGGGTATCAGCCGTAAAACTGTAGTAGCCGTCTTTAAAATATGTGCTTGAAGCAAAATCCAGTCCCAGAAAAACATCTATGCCGTATTTATAGCCCGCCTGACGGATTATTTCCAACAAGTAACTTATGACCTGACTGTTATCGGAGGCATCGGGAATAAAGCCGCCTTCGTCGCCGACAGCCAAAGGGATTTGACGCTGTGCCAAATCTTTTCTCATTGTCTGATAGATGGCTGCGCCTGTTTCCAAAGCCCGGCTGAAGGACAGTCCGGGAGCAGTAATGACCATGAATTCCTGGATTGATAACCTGTTATTCCCATGTAAGCCGCCGTTTACGACATTAAATAAAGGTATGACCTGATGCTCCGTTTTTTTTCCGCCATACAGATCGCTGATTCTTTGGTAAACTTCTTTTCCTTCGGCTGCAGCGGAAGCTTTAAGGACTGCTGCCGAAACTGAAAGGATGGCATTGGCACCGATGTTTTTTTTATTGGGAGTACCGTCCAACTCGATCATTTTCCGGTCAATACCCTGCTGATCGGTACTGTCCAGTCCGGTCAGCAGTTTATTCAGTATTCCTCGGACGTTTTCAACCGCCAGGCTGACACTTTTACCGCCAAAAGACTCAGCACGGTTATCCCGAAGTTCTACCGCTTCGTGAATGCCGGTTGAAGCGCCCGAGGGAACTGACGCTGTAGCTTTTATACCGTTTTCCAAAATGACGGTTGTTTCTACAGTCGGCTGACCCCGGCTGTCCAAAATTTGGCGTGCTGTAACTGCTTTGATTTGAACCATTTTTTATTTTTTGGCTACTTTTTGGGCTAATTTCATTTCCGCTCCGGCCACCGTCTCCCTGACCTTGTCCAGGGCATCGGCATTGACGGACATGGAGGTGATCCCCAAAGATACCAGTTTTTCCACCAGCTCCGGATAATCGGAGGGAGCCTGGCCGCAGATTGAGGTTGTTACCTTATATTTTTTAGCGATAGTAATAACCCTCTCTATCGCCCAGGTTACCGCCTCATTTCTTTCGTCAAATTCAGGGGAAACTTCGGTATTATCCCTGTCTGTACCCAAAATCAGCATGGTCAGATCATTTGACCCTATTGATACTCCGTCAATACCGGCCTCGCAAAATTTATCCAGTAAAATAACGTTGGACGGAATTTCTACCATCATCCACAATTTAAAGGAGGCTGACCTGGATAGACCGCTGGCTGAAATGATTTTTTTGACTTCTATAAGTTCCCTGACAGTCCGGACAAAAGGCAACATCAGCCAAAGGTTTTTCAAGCCATGCTTGTTTCTGACCATTTTGATGGTTTCCAATTCAAGATTGAAAACTTCAGGGTCGGACATGTAGCGGAATGCACCCCTATAACCAAGCATGGGATTCGGCTCCTCCGGTTCGTACTCTTTGCCGCCGATCAGATTGCGGTATTCATTGGTTTTGAAATCAGTAGCCCTATATACTACAGGCCTGGGATTGAAGTGCCGGCAGAATTTAAGAAGGTCACCACCCAGTTTGTCAATGAAAAAATGCTGGCGTTTGTCCTTGATTAACTTCCTGGGATGGACGCCGATATCGGCAATCATGAATTCCGCTCTTAAAAGACCTACCCCGTCAGCATTCATGGCGGCCACTTCCTCAACCCGGTTGGGTGTGGCGAGATTGACATAAACCTTGGTGGCAGTCTTTAATCTTTCAGTGCTTTTGGAAGGCCTTACTTTCTCCGTCAATGCCTTAAGTTCATTTGTAAAGGCTCCCTGGTATATCTTTCCCTGGGCTCCGTCTACGGTGACTATTGAATTCGCCGGTAAAACTTTTGTGGCTTTACCTGTTCCGACTACAGCAGGAATACCAAGTTCCCGGGAAACAATGGCTGCATGGGATGTCCGGCCGCCCCTTTCAGTCACTATAGCCACAGCTTTTTTCATGGCCGGTACAAAATCCGGGTTTGTTTGTACCGTCACCAGCACATCCCCCGCTTTAACATCCTCTATTTCCGATGCTTTATGGATAATTTTCACGGGACCTGATTTAATGCCCGGTGAAGCCGGATCACCGCTTAGGAGCAATTTCAGGTTCAAGGAGGAAAGATCAGCCGCAGGAACTGCTGTTTTTTCCTTTTCTGAAAAAGTGGTAATCGGACGGGTCTGCACAATGTAAACATGCCCCTTATCAACAGCCCATTCGATATCCTGCGGAAAATAATAATGCTTTTCTAGTTTCTTGCCCAAGGCAGCGATTTCCCTGACCTGGTCATCGCTGATTTTCTGCCGGTCTTTTTCCGTTTTTGTCATCCGGATTTCGGCATTTGAACTGCCTTTTTTAACCAGTTTTTTCTTCTGGTCGCCGACATGCCGCACTAAAATTTCCATCGTTTCCTTATCTACTTCGTAATGATCGGGTGTGACAGAACCCTGGACAATAAGTTCACCCAAGCCAAGGATGGCTTCGATGGTAATTTTTTTCTTGTCATTAGTCACAGGGTCAACTGTAAACATGACTCCTGAAGCATCGGAAGCTACCATCTGCTGGACAACCGAAGCCAGCCCGACTTTCATATGGTCAAACTTCTGCTCCTCCCGGTAAAACATGGCACGGGAAGTAAACAGGGAAGCCCATGATTCGTGCACTTTTCTAATGACGCTTGCCTCTCCGCTGACATTTAAATAAGTATCCTGCTGGCCCGCAAATGAAGCGCCCGGCAGGTCTTCGGCTGTGGCTGACGAGCGTACGGCTACATACGGGTTTTTGAGAAGCGACGACAATTTATCCAGCAGTTTCATTTTTTTCTGGCTGCGGCCGGTCAGTTCCGTATAGGCAAAGATGATTTCCCTGGCAATATCCTCAGGTATGGGCTGGCTGAGTATCAGATTGCGGATATTTTTGGATATTGAGTTTAAGAGATTGGAATTATGATGATCCAGATTTTTCAGCTGGTCAGCAATTTTCCTGTCTAGCTTGGTTTCTCGGAGAAACTGGAAATAGCTTTGGGAGGTGACGACGAAACCGTAAGGCACGGGGATTTTAGCTTTAAACATTTCCCCCAGATTGGCCCCTTTGCCGCCGACAACAGGAATATCTTCCTTATCTATCTCGTCAAACCAGACGACGTATTTATATTTTCTCATAATATTTCCCCCTTTCCTTTCCCGGTTCAGGACCGGGTAAGTAATTTTTGTTTAAAGAAATCAACCCATGGCACAGGCGCAGGATTTACTCCGTGGACAACCGCCAGGTAAAATGAAAGAAAACTGAAAAGCTGTAAAAGCTCCATTGTTTGGCTGAATCGGCTGGCGGATTTAAGTTCAATCATCTCCGACGTCAAATCATTTTTAGCGGCAACTTCCGCCGTCAGTTTCAGCCTTAATTTGATTTTATCACTGTAGTGTGAAGAGTCCACAAAAATGAATTTTAGCTGGGATTTCAAGCCTTCGGGAAACTTAAGGCCTTCCAGCAGGTGATGGTTGGCTTCCGGCAGGGGGAAGTAAACGGCAAAATGCTTACCTGTTTCATTGATCGGGTTGCGTATAGCCTGCATGGCCCCTTTTAAAAATTCGGCAGCGACAATAACCGGAATGTGACGCTCCAAACCGGCAGCCAATTGCTTGGCAGGATTTTGAGCTATGCCGGATGTTTCTGAATAGAGTCCATTTTGTAAATCCAAAAATGCCAGCATCCGGGAAACCTCCTCTTGGCTTATGGTGATCAAACCTAGACGGTTAAGGACGGCCAGTTGGGCACCGATCAGATAACCCTGTCCAAGCCTCGGCTGTTCTGACGGATTTAAGGTATCTTTAAAAACAAAAAACGGGAGATTACTCTCCCGGCAAATTTCGGCCAAACTACCCCCGGAACTTACTCCGATTACCGGTATTTTCCGTATAAAAGCCTGTTTAAGGCAGGCTATGGTCTCCTCCGTATTTCCGGAATAGCTGACAGCCATAACCAGAGTCTCGCTATCGGCATATTTCGGCAGACGATAATCGTCAATCACCTCGAAGGAAACTGCTGATTCGTCCAAAAATAATTCCTTGATAAGCCTGCCGGCATAAGCAGAGCCGCCCATTCCGCAGAAGAGGACACGTTTGAACCGGGAAACGGGCAAAGACAATTTTTCCGTTTCTGTCCAGGCGGACTTAAACTGCAGTCCGAAATTTTTTATTGAGATAAGACAATTATTTTCGTCCAATTTTCTGATGTCTTCAGGTTTCTCAAGATTTATCTTCATGTTTCAATTTTGGGAGTACCACCGAGCTGCCTGATAACCGTATTAATCGCCTTATATTTTTGCTTATAAAGAAGAGGGTTGTCTGCTTCCATATTTAATCTGATTAAAGGTTCAGTCTTGGAAGCACGCACGTTAAACCACCAGCTGCCTTCGTCCAAAGTCAAACCGTCAATCAGATCAAGCTCTTTTCCGGCGAAGTGCTTCCTTATATTATTGAGAAATTTTTCCGTATCGTCAACCAGAAAATTAATTTCACTCGAGCTGATATGGCTTTCATAGGTTTTACGCAATTCCGACAGTTTTTTGCCTTTGACGGCAAGAAATTCCAAAAATAAAAGCGCGGCTATCGAGGCTGAATCAGCATTATAATTATCCCGGAAATAAAAATGGCCCGAATGTTCTCCGGCAAAAAGGGCATGCCTTTTTTTCATTTCAGTTTTGATAAAAGAATGGCCGACGCGTGTTTTGAATGGTATGCCTTTATGCTTTTTAACTGTTTCAGGCACTATTTTTCCGGTGGTGATACTGTATAAAACCGGTCCTGAACCTCTGGTCAGAAGCAGATGTTCGGCAAGCATGGCACAGGTTAAGGTTCCGGATAAAAGATCTCCTTTATCATCTACGGTAAAAAGTCTGTCAGCGTCACCGTCCAGGGCAATTCCTGCATCAGCTTTAGTAACCCTGATTTTTTCCTGCAAAGCGACCAGATTATCGGGATTTAAAGGATCCGGCAGATGGTTGGGGAAATGGCCGTCCGGTTTAAAAAAAAGCGGAATAATTTTAATGGAAGGCAATCTGCGGTTGATTTTTTCCCAGGTCGGTCCCCCCATACCGTTTCCCGTATCCACCACAACCGTCATGCCGGCCAATTTTTTCGGATCAATAAAAGAAAGCAGATGATCCAACCAATCATCGCTAATGTCCATACTAATTACTTTGCCCGTTCGCGTCGCGTTGTTAAATTTTTGGATTATAGCAAGTTCTTTGATTTCGGGCAGACCAAAACTCCCGTGTAAAGGCACAACCCCTTTCTTAACTATTTTCAGACCGTTATATTGCGGAGGGTTATGTGAGGCGCTGACAATGACAGATGCCGGAAAACCGTACCTGCCAGATGCAAAATAATTCATTTCCGTTGATATCTGTCCTAAAGTGACAACATCCGTTCCCATCGAGGTTATTCCCGATATCAGGCTTTGAGACAGTTTTTCTGATGACAGGCGGGCGTCAAAGCCAACTGATATTTTATCCACTTTAAGAAAGGAGGAGAGAGACTTGCCAATGACGAGAAAAGTCTGTTCATTGACTTGTTCAGGATAGATGCCCCGGATGTCGTAATCCCGGAAAATTGAAGTGTCAATTGATATGTCTGTCAATATGCCTTTTTACCTTTTATGAAAAAATATGATATTACCATTAATCCTATAAATTGATAAGAAAGATGTCAATAAGCTGGTCTAGCTTCAACGGAGTAAGGCCGTTTTTCAACCGGTAATCGATATTTAATAGGCCGCGGTAATTTTGCATCAGTTCATCATGCGAGAAAGCCCTACCCTGCTGACGGAATTTCGCTACCTGCCAGGAGGCTAAAGGCAAACCTTCCTTCAGATTTAAGTCAGCCGTCATTAACAGAAAACGGAATTGACGGATTATCAAGGCAAAAATCAGTGAGACTTCTTTTTCTTTTAACAGCTCGTGAAAGTAAGTAAGGATAACAGAAGTCTTCTGACGGCCTATATCATCGAGAAATTTAAAAAGGAGCTTGGGGAAATCGAATTTGAAATTCTGTTTGGCCGGAAACTTTTTTGACTGGACGCCGACTTCATGATCATCCCAAAAAATAAGCAGGTTGTCACCGGAATTTTTTAAAGAGTAGTCCAGAATCGCTTCCTTTGCCTTTTGCTTTGTGCCTTTAAAGAAGTTTTCAATAATAATGGTTTTGGTTGTTGATAAAAGCGTGGCTGCTTCATTGGCAAGCAGCAGATCGGCTAATTCCAGTTTACCTCCATCGAAATACATACTTTCCGCATCCCTTCCGGAAATAATTTCCTGCAGTTTTTTCCGTGAAGAGTCATTGTCATTACCGTGGATGAGCATGATCATATTCTTTTATTAGCCAGAAGCCTGTAGAATTTTTCCACTTTCTTCTCCAGATGTCCGCTTCTGGTGCGGTGCGGCAGGAGACTACCGGAAAAATTCATCGGGATATGCATAAGTTCATGGATCAGCGTCCGTATTTTTTCCTGCTGGTTCAGCCGGTCAAACCGTTCACTGATAACTTCTATAATATAATACGGAGGCAGCTTCAATGCCATTTGCCAGACCTTGGGAAAGCTCCAAATCCTGGCCCTGGCACGGGACGTGGATCCGTGGGAACGGTAACAGACAATTTTGTTTAATTTAATATAGTCAAGTTCCAATTCCCTGACGATTTTACCCAGCTCTCGTTTGATATCAGTCGCGGGATACCATTCCATTTTTTTTATTATACCCGATATTCCACCAAAACCGTGACTTGACATGCTGTTGGACGTTTTATATAAAGTAAGGTGGTTCTTCTGCCTTCTTATACGCTGCCCCCCAGAAAAATGATCAAAATATTGTTTTATTCTGCTGTTCTTTTGCTAGCTTTATTCCATCCCCGATTGGTTAATGCAGCACCTCCCAGCGGCAACTATCTGGAACTCAATGGTGGGTTTATTAAGGCTGAAAACAATGATTTATCCTCTCCTGCGGAATTTGCCTTTGAAACCTGGATAAAACCCAACAGCCTCAGCGGTCTGCAGCATCTTTTAACAATAGGAGCAGAAGGCAATGTTTCACCTAACTATCAGATATCCATAAACGGCGGATCTCTCCAGTTAACTTATTCCTATGCTGTAAACGCCATGAGACAGATGACCACCGGAAATTTATCCCCCGGGAATTGGCACCATCTTGCCGTTACCATATCATCTTCTTCCACTAAGATTTTCATCAACGGTGTTTCCAGCTTTAGCGCGGGCGGTGCTACCCAGCTTAAACCGCTTGGTCCATCAATTATATTCGGCGGGAGTGGAAGCAGTTCATTTTTATCCGGAAACAGCTTTAAAGGAAGCGTCGACCAAATTCGTGTCTCCCGACAGGCAAGGGATATCGCGGGAAACTGGCAGAACGGAATTTATCTCAACGACTTAACTTCCGATAATTCAACTGTTTTCGTCTGGAACTTCAACTCTGCCCGGGGCAGCACCGAGGCAACAGATGACAGTCAGCATATATACGGCCTGCTGATAGGTGGAGACAGTAAAATTCATTATTACGGCGCATTACCGACTCCCACTCCTTTTGTTTTGCCTACATTAAAGCCTTTACGCTCAATCAGTCTTTTTCCTAAACCGACTGTATCAGTAGAAGATTCTTCTCCATATAATCCGGTTTTCTCCTTCTTCGGCCGCGATGAGAGGCCTGTTTACCGGCGTTAAAAATAAGATACTTCCAGGAACAGTTAGTGAAAAATGGGACAGGTGGTGCAGCGTTCGGGGAGGTGTTTTGTCTGGATAATGACTTCGCGGCCGAATTTCTTTTTTTGCAGCAGTCCCGCTTCCGCCAACTTATTGACATGGAAAGTAACTGTCGGTTGCCTCAGTCTGGTAAAGTTGACCAGAGTCCCCAGGGTTACTCTGTCTGTAGATTTCTGCACATAATCGAAAATCTTCAAACGGGATGGTTCCATCAGATTTTTCAGACATTTATGGCAATATTTATTCATACATATAGATTTTAATCTATCGTCACCCACAAGCATAATCCTGAGGCTGGGTTTATGTCAAGTTATGGCTAACTTATCTTATACAAATAGATCGCCATCTCTTTATCTTCCGATGAAACTTCTGCCGGTTGCCAGCCAGGAACCGGGAAAGCCCTGGAGATAATTCTTGTTCCTTTTTTACATTCGTTTTCGAATTTTTGCTTTAATTTTTTCATGGGATACGGCATCAAAAAACAATAAATGACATCGGAAGCGGAAAAATCACGTCGGTACAATGTTCCGAGTCCGATATCTGCCCGAAGGCTAAGACCCTGAACCAGTATTTTCGCTTTTATCAAAAGATACAGTAGAGGATGGATTTCTATGCCTGAGACTGTGATTTCCGGGTATTGCTTTGCCAGAGCCAGCATTACTCTGCCGGAACCTGCTCCCAGTTCCAAAAAGCGGTCTCCTTTTTTAAATTTAGCTAATTTGGCTATCCGTCCTATGTCGTCTGTTTTTGTAGGGATGAATGGTGCTACGGTCAAAGAGGCATACACAGCCGGAGTAAGGACAAAAAGCAGCACCAAAAACAAAATTAACTGACTGATTATTTCCATTGTCCTCCTTTCGGACTTCGTTTATAATTTTTGCAAATGACCAAGCATCAGGAATATTACCAGAAAATGATCGACAATAATAAGCAGATTTTTTCAGAATTTATCGATCTCCACGATAAATATACCAAAGATTCAGCCTCGTGGCAGGTCAAATACAATGAAGTCGGCGAAAAAATAGTAGCCATAATAAGAGACTGGGAAGGCAAACTGTGCCGCGAAAGTGAAAGAGGCCAGTTCGGCAAATATTCTGCTAATTTGGCGGATAAATCTGGACTCTTGTCCGCAGCGACTTCCCCAAAATCGATTTCGTCGGAGTAAAGTAAGGACCCTTCTTTTCTTACACAATCTTTAATATTGCGCTGTAAACTACTTCCATTTGTGATAAAATGACCATATATAGCCCCGTTCGTCTAGCGGCCCAGGACATCTGGTTTTCAGCCAGAGAATCGCCGGTTCGAATCCGGCACGGGGTACTAATAACCGAATATTAAACTAATAAATTAACCTCACTGTATTTCACTCATTTACGTTTTAATATATTTAGCTTCGAATAATGACTTTACAGCTATCTTTGTACAAGATATCTCAATAGTTTTTTTTACCAATAAATGATTAAAGTTATATGATTCATTATTAGCTTTATCTTGACTATTTTAAAAACATAGCAACTACCTTTATCATTTATATATAAAGCGAGTACCAAGTATCGTTTAAAATCCGGTACTCCTATTTTATCAAAAACGAGGCTATTTAAGAACCGTCCCCTTTTGCCCTTTTGCGCCCCCTTTTGTTACTTTTTCAAATAACTTGTTGAAATTAAAAAAATAATTTGTGATACTGAATTATAAACATGTTTAGGAAAATATTTGCCTACATTCTTCTTTCATTAATAATTTTATTAACAGATTTCTATTTTCTGAATAAACCGGTTCCTGAAGTTCAGGCCCAAACCTGCCTTACGGAGCTTGCGGGGGACGCAAACCGTGACTGCAAAGTGGATGGAATTGATTATGTTATCTGGCTTAAAAATTATAACAAAACAGTCAGCGACGGCAGGCTATCCGGAGATTTCAACAATAACGGAAAGGTTGACGGTCTTGATTACGTTATCTGGCTGAATAATTACAATAAAAATTCAAGCCCTTTTCCTACGGTAACCGGTACCCAGCCTACTCAACCTGCAACCGGAGAACTGGATATTTCGATCTGCGACCCAACCAACGGACCTTTCTCATTAAATATAACCAATCCTTATTTTCCCCTTCCGGTAGGTAAAGTTAATACCATATCCGACGGAACTTTTACGGTAAAATTTTCAGTATTAAATCAGACTGAAGTCGTTGCGGGAATCACAACCAGGGTAGTGGAAGAATATGAAACCAATAACGGGAATCTTATTGAAATTTCCCGTAATTTCTTTGTTGCCGCCCCGGACGGTACGGTCTGCTATTACGGAGAGGACGTTGATATCTATTCCGGCGGGCAAATTGTCGGTCATTCCGGTGCCTGGAGGGCCGGAGAAGGATCAAATAAACCGGGAATTGTCATGCCGGCTAATCCAACTGTGGGACAAACTTACCAGCAGGAAGTAGCTCCAGGTATAGCTATGGACAGGGCTGCCCATATCAGATTTGAACAAAATTATAACACTCCCGCAGGAATTTTTAATAATGTACTTTATGTTGAAGAAACTCCGCCTTCAACCAAACGCTACGCTCCGGGAGTGGGTATGATTTACGATGACGGAGCTCTCCTGATAAGCTATAATAATTGACTTTTTGGTGTTTAAATAATATTCTTCCGATAGATACCAATAAATATGATTCACCAGAGATGCCGACAGTGTTTGGAAACAGCCAGTATTCCGTCCAGGCTGACCATTTTGGATTACCTTAAAAAAATCGGAAGGTAAGCAACGGTTACCGAAATTGTGGAACACTTATCCCTGCGGCAGCCCACCGTTACCTTTCATATCAACAAACTATCCGGTGTTGGTCTATTAAAAAAGAGAAAGTCACCTGACTTCGGACACCTCTTAAAAGTGGCTCAAAAGATTTTAGCCCACAGATAACCATTCTGAAGACTGGAGAAACTGGATTTGTGGAAACCACAATTGAAGATCCAAAACTTTGTGGACAACTGGAGAAATTACGGTCTTTGGGGCACTAAATGTCCGAAGTCAGGAATCCAATCCGTATAATAATGAAACTGTATTTAAAACAATAAAGCGAGGGATGCACCGGCTGGTGCGTCCCTATTTTTATGTTTAAGTTTCACTACGTTTATGTTTTACAAAGTATAAATTTCCCTTCTTGGATTTACATCGGATACTCTGAAAATCTTAAACAACGACTGAAAGAGCACAATTTAGGTAATTAATCAATTATTGAATATTTACTTTTTAATATTTGTTGAACACTTTCATTTATTCTATTTACAGAAATATTATGAATTTCAACTTCATTAACGATTTGATTGATTATTTCATTCGCATCAAGCCTATGGTTTACATATAACAAAATATCATTTTTAGCATTAATTGCCTTATTTAGAACTTCTTTAGGTTCTATTCCACTACTTTCTAACATACCCAAATCATCAGTAATAATAATTCCATCAAAACCCATTTGACGGACATTATTATTATGAACCAGTGATAAACTGGCTGGTTCACTAGCGATTTTGTTATAAATCAAATGTCCCATCATAACGAGATCCACTTTTTTATCTATAGCTTCTTGAAAAGGAACTTTATCTGTTTTTAGCCATTTGTCATAGTCGGTCTCAATAATGGGAGAAGTATAATGAGAATCTACTACAGTTCTTCCATGCCCGGGAAAGTGTTTTACAGTTATAAGTAAATTATTATTTGAACAATCAATTGCTGTAGTAATTCTGTTTCTTACACTTTCAGGAGTATTTCCATATGTTCGGTATTTGATAAAACCTTGATTCCAACCAATATCAGCAATAATTCCAAAGTTAACATTAATTCCATTATCATAAAGAAAGTTTGATATATCAGATACTTCGGAGCAGAATTTACTGTCATCCATATATTCTGGAAACTGATTATAATTTTCAAAACCAGATATTTTAGATTTTATTATTCCGATTTCTCCATCAATGGCAATAAAAAGCGGTATTTTGTTATTTAAATACTTGATTTGATGAGTTAGCTTGTTGATCTGTTGTGGTGTGAATACTTGATCTTTATTAATCATTATTATCACTCCTCCTGCATGAGTATCTTCTATCATAGATGCTGATTCGGAAGATAATACAGGTTCATTTATACCCCACATAATCATCTGTCCGATCTTTTCTTCAAGTGTCATAGACGAAAGAATATTTTGAACGTACTTTTCTTTTTTAACCTTTTTTACTTCTTCCGGATTAATAGTAGGAGATGGATTAGTAGTTTGAAATTGAATCGTTAATAAATTAATTTTATTTAAAATTTGGAAATAGATAGCGAATACGATCAAAAGTAGCGCTAATAATATTAAGAAATATTTGATCTGAAGAAATTTATTTTTTTTATTCTTTATTGACCATATATTTATTTCATTTTTCATTTTCAATTATAAATATTTAATTCGATATTATTTTATTTAAATAGGATAAGCAATTAATATATTTGAATATAGGAGAAATGTAATTATGTGGTTCGTTCTAATAGTATTTTTAAAGAGATCCTAACTTCAGAGCCTAGTACAAATATAGTCTTTTAAATTAAGGAAAATATTATTCCAATAGTCCAAAGTTTCGGTTTGAATATCGTTAAATAAGGTGTACAAATTTATAGACGCTACTATATCAATTTATATCTGTAATTTATTTCGTTTATTTCGCTTTACAAATTATAGTATAAGTATTAGATTATTCTTAAAAGACCAAAATTATGGATATAAGACCAGCAATTATTCAAAATAATTTATCAAATTTATATCAAAGCATTGATAAATTTAACCGATTATCTCCGATTGATGGAACAAAAACTAAAAACATTGGCGAAACTTACGGGCAAGACAGACTTATTCAGGGTTTTGAAACCAACCTTCGTTTTCATGGGTTTACTTCTTTACCTCAAGCATTGAGAATAAACAAAGTTGAAGATTCGGATTTAAAAGGTTTAGAATACGAAGGTGCAATTATTGTTTACGAAGAAAGATTAAAAGATGAATCAACAAGAAATTTTACATTCTATAATCAAAAAGGACCTGAAAATATCAAAGCGACGTTTAATGTTTTAAATATGACAAACGGAGAGAACGCTGACGGAATACTTACAAAAGATGGTAAATGGTTCTTACGAATAATAACTTCCAGTGGAGATACGTATGTTTTACAAGTAGAGCAAGAAATAAAAAGATAATTGACCCAACTTGCTTTGCGAAATAAGTTACAACATCGTCCAGTAGCCTGTACATATAATTAAATAAGCTTATCTGACAGGCTAAAATATAAGTTCTCAATACTGTCCGCAACTCGGAGGAAAATCTGTTAAAATTAGATAATGTCAGTTAAAAGAAATATAAACCATGGGGACATCACAGTCGGGACTTTAAAGCAAATTCTTGAAGCATTCAATAATCATGATCTCGATGCGATTATGGAATTCTTCTCTGATGACTGCTCCTTTGATTTTCCAAGGGGCCCTGAACCCTGGGGACAACGCTTCGTCGGCAAGGACCAGGTGCGTAAAGCTCTTGCCAGTCGATTCGAAGGTATTCCTGACGTTCACTACGGAGACGATAGACATTGGGTGTCAGCATATGCAGATACGGGTGTATCAGAATGGACGCTCACTGGAACTTCAACATCAGGGGATATTTTGAATGTGCGAGGTTGTGATCTTTGGGAGTTTCAAAAGGGCAAAGTCGTCCGAAAGGATTCCTACTGGAAAATAGTCGAGCCGATTGGTGATGTGAGTGGTAAAAAAATATAGTTAAGGTCGGGAGCACAAATCATAGCTAATCACTTCGCACCGAAAAGAGAGCTGAAAAATAAATAATATGTTAGAACTTCGTCCAATAGCCTGTACAATTCGGTACAAGGCGGTTTACAAAAGATAGCCGATCGTATGTTAAAAAAACTTTAGTATAAGAAACAGAGGAACACATCGTGTTGAATCTAAATTTACAAGACCGTCTTGGAAATTAATCTCGGATCAATCACTTTCAAGGTTGAAAAACTGATACGTAAAATATGATCTCATATCGGAAGGCGCTTGAGGCATTTTATTTAACAGAGATTGAAAATATTCCGTAAATATAATTGGTGTATACAGTTTACGCTTTATTAATTCTGCAATTGTAATCGGAATTCCAGTCTTTAGCATATCCATTAATATGTCTTTTTCTCCGGCTTTTCCTGCGGCCGAAATCAGTAAAGAACTCGAATCAGAATTTCCTAAATCATTCCTGAAATCCGCTATATCATCCAGGCATTGTGCAATCAGAGAACCTGATATGGAATGCTGCACAAATTTTTTAATGGGGAACCGGGACATTTGTCGGGGGAAATTAACCATAAGAAATGGCCACGCGCCCAAAGTTACAGCCTGAGTAAATATACCTGTTGTTTTTTCCTTTGCACCTTTTGCCTCCTCAAAGGTTAATACAGCTATTTCATGTTTTTCAATATATATAAGTGTTTGCTTAATAAACCAAAGACCGGCTTTGTCGGAATTGGGAATTCTGGTTATTTCCTTGATCATGTCAGCTACTTTTGTTCCTTCGCTGTCAGTAAGGATTTCTAAATCTGCCGCGTTCGTAGATTGTCTGTCAGCAAAATCATCAATCGCTGAAACAATTCTCCAGGTGAGGTGGGCTAATTTGGGAAAGGCTGTGGAGGAAAACTTTTCTCTGTCTTCATTTGATGTTGTCCCCAACAATTTGAGAAGCATATGCTGAGAAATTGTGGTGATCTCAGAATATGATTTTCCTCCAAAACTCTGTACCCATGAGTTAAATTTTTGATGGTAAAAATAAATAAAATCATCAAGTTCTGATGCATATTGCCTTACAAGTGCCAAATCAGGTTCAATTAAACCGATTTTTTCCCACTGATCCATTACAGGATCTGACGGCTGAAGATGATGTAACCCCCGTGCTCTGGGATTTTCCGTATTCATAAAGTCGAATTATACTATAGGGCATTATAAATCTATAACTGCATTCTCTTTTGTGAATGCACTTCCAGGAAGTTCAAAATATTTTTTTGTCTCTATGCTCTGCGCAAGCTTTTATAACTAATTTAAAATTATCTGCATTTATAGAATGTTTTAGTACCATAGAATATTCTAACTTCATTCAATAAGCAGTATTAAATATTGCTAAGGATGAAGTACCACTAATCCTACACTTCCCGATGAATAAGATAGTTAATTTTTCCTTCTGGATGAGGGAATAACTATAATGTATTCAGGTGTGCCCGGACCGCCGTTCGCTTCCATGCCGTAATATCTCTGCAGATAGCCTAAACCGAAGTGCAAGCCAAGATCAGTATCGTAGTAAACTTTCATATTGTTATCCGGAGAAAGACGCCTAATTGTTCTGATTACGGTTTCTTTGTCTTTGAGTGATGCGCGAAAAGGACTTGTGAATGACTGGTGAAGCCTGACAAAATTGGTAAGAGTAATTAATAAAAGCAGGAAAAATGCAGAAATAAATTGCTTTTTTTTTAACATAATACTTATATTTCCTGCAAAATAAATAAAAATAACGGTAAAAACGGCTGAAAAATAATAATCAGGTACATGAACAGGGAGAATAAAATAATACAGCAGAAAAATAATAAAAGTCGTTAAAGGAAAAATCCGGTGAAATGATTGTTTCCAAAAACTTATTTTTCGGGCAATAAATATACTGCTGAGGGAATAAAATATAAACGCCAGGACTAAAACAATTTTATCGGGTAATGATATGCCGAGCATTCTGACCGGATAAATAAATATTATTTTCAGGTAATCAATCAGTATAGAAACAGTTTTTATTTCTGAACTACCTGAATTCTTAATTAAAAAAAGTGCTTTTATTTCCGTAAAATTGTGGAAGTATTCGAAAATCAGAAGTGGTGAAAGCGGAAGCAAAAAACATAAAAAAGACAGGATCAGATATTTCGGTGGGGGAAAATGTCTTTTTAACAAAAATAAAACCGGTAAAATAAAATAAAAAGGGAATAATATGGGATGAAAACTGGTATAGAGACCGAACAGAAAGCTTAAGGGTAAAAGATAAAAGTGTTTATCATGCCAGTATTTATAAAAACAATACCAAGTAAGGACAACCGCAAGATCGCTTGAAAAAGCTGGAGTCATCAGTAAATCCGTTTGAACGGAAAAAAACAGGATGGTGCGAAGATATGCAGCAATGAGGCCTGCTTTCGTACCAAAAACGGATTTGAATACCCAAAAATATAATGAAATAGTGATAAGGCCCAAAGCAATTGAACCTATATAACCGCCTATAGGATGCAAACGGGAAATTGCAAAAAAAGGAACCAGAAAGTAAAAATATAAAGGCCCCATAAAAAGGCTTTGGACGGACAAACCCTGGCCAATAAGTCGTACCGGAAATATCTTTAGAACTTCATAAGCGAATGTGGCGGCAAATTCCTGGTCTGCATCGAAGATGACCCTTTCTGGCAGATTAAACAGTCTTAGAGAAACTGCTAATAACAAGATTGGGAAAAGTAGGTACCATGATTTTATTGATAATTTATTCATTTCCGGGGTATTTTGAAAAACCGGTTGATACTTTACTTATTCTACTAAAAAATAGGGAACGTAGTTATATTCCCCGTCCACTCAATGCCAAATTTATCGGTCAGCATGCCGAAAATATCACCCCAAGGCGCTTTTTCCAAAGGCATCCGGGACGACTCAATTAACAGTCAGCTGCAAAAACTTGGCAAGCCTGTAATAATCACGGAATTGCAGGCAGAACCATGGGAGCACCGAAAAAATATGAAAGCACTCCCAGCATGATTCCGGAAAAACTTAAGAAGAACATCAAAAGAGCGTCAGAAAAAATTAAGGCGGAATATATTATTTTATGGGGATTTGAATACTGGTATGTACAAAAGTTAAAACGATACTCCTCCTATTGGGAAGCAGTAAAAAAGTTAGGTAACGAATAATTTCTTAAAGTTATTTCTCATTATAAATAACATGACGAGAAGAAGAAGGGTTGTTGCAGAAATGACAGAACCTATTTTAAAAAGATCAGGTTCAAAGGAGAATGTTACCGTGTGTTTTCCCTGCGGGACCGTAACAGCCCGGAATGCAAAATCAGCGCGGTATATTTTAGTTTTGTTTCCGTCAATCCGGGCAACCCAGCCAGGATAATAATTGTCGGACAAAAACAGCAGGCGCGGTTTATCCGTTTCAACAGAAATTTTTACTGACTGTGCCCGGTAATCTGTAATAGTTGCCGATTTAACTTCCCCATTATCACTTCCTACTTCATATCCGGAAATACCGGGTTCTTCTTCCAAAATGACTATTTCTTCCAAATCATTTGCGGGATTGAAAATTTCATCCAATGATTTTTGCGGTTCTGCTTCGACTAAATATGAATCAGCCAGAAAGGCTTTCGGATTAGCATTTTTATTTTCATAAGCCTGCCAGCCGTCACGATTCCAGACAGGCAAGAACCGGGATTCCGGAAAGAGTACGGAAAAATTGACTTGATCTTTATATGCATTCTCGTAATTATAGATACGGGTTACAGACAGCAAATTTAACAAACGGTAATTTTTATCATTAGCCCAACTTTTATAATTATCGGAATAACCGGAGACATCAACGGCAATCCTATCGATATCATTTGTATATCTGCCACCGTTTTTGGCAGCCTCAATCAACTGTCCGTACCTTCTGGAAAATACGGGATCAATGCCATCGGGTGAATAAGCCTTTTTTTCCATAGCGACATTTCCCGCAATAGGCAAGCCGAAACTGACAAACCTGCCAAATTTATTTCGTTGGGACAAAATGTCTGAAAAAATGAAATGTTCCGGGTAAAGAAGTGCCTGATCCCCCAAAACTAGATATTTATTCAGAAAATACAGCTGGCCCGTAAAAAAAATCAGGACAATAAGAAAACCGGCAATTTTTCTGTATTTAAGATAAGTCAAAGGAATAAGAGATAAGACCATCAATACAGGCAGAACTATGTTTCTGAGACTTGTAGTTGCCTTGGCAACGGACATCAGGGAATTCGGCTTAATACGGATATAAAAAAATTCCAGCAGCATGTTTTTAATTAAAAACACTTCGGTCAGATAATATATTCCTGCAAAAAACAAGAGAATCACGATAAAAACCAGTGAAGTCAGAGAAATAATCCGGCTGCTTGTTTTATCCCTTTTATTCAGCCAGTAAGATAGTCCGAAAGCGGATAAAATTGAAAGACCGGTTGATGTGACAAAGAATATCCGGCTGGGTGTAAAGGTTGTGATCAAAGGCAAAGACAAGCGGTAAAACCAGTCGGAAAATGGCGATTTAATGCCGAAAAGCAAGGAAATGAAAGTTGTCCAAAGAAAAAAAGAGACTATTTTATTTTTTCTGAGCTTGAGTACGGAGAAAGCGGCAAATACAACCGGAATTATGCCGGCATATAAAACAGTTTCGTTATAAAAACCCTGACCGAAATAATTACCGCTGGCCGGATTGCCGAAGATATCCGGAGCAAGCACTTTTACCAGGTATTTAAGGGGTAATATATAGACGTTTAACAGGGGTTCTATGGAGGTAGTGCTTCGGGCAGAATGATAAAATGCTTCGATCGACGGCAACAGTTGAACGGAGACAAGCAGAAAACAGAAAAAATAGGCTAAGACAAGTTGGGATAACCTGCGGAATTTCTTTGTTTTATTTAAACTGTTAATCCTGATAAGTCCATAGATCAGGGTGACCGCAAAAATATAAAATGCCCACTGGAAGTGACCTGCAATTAAACATACGGCAAGAGTTATGACCAGCGGGACAAAATATTTTATTGAGCTTATAACGGCAAATTTTTCCGTCAGAAGAAGTATCAGCGGAAACCACAAAACAGTCTGTCCAACCACGGCATTTTCCATTGACCAGACGATCAGAAAGCCTGAAAAACCGAAAGAGACCGCGCCCATTAAAAGAGACGCTTTAACTTTTATAAACAAGCGCAAATACAGATACATAAAGACAGTACCTAGAACCGGCTGAATAACCACAAGCAATGACCAGGCGGTCATTTGCGGCAGAAAAAAATAAATTATATTCAGCGGATAGAAAACTGCTGACTGAAAATCGGCCAAAAGCGGTGACCCGGAAAAATTGTAGGGATTCCATAACGGAAATTGTCTTCGAGATAACGATTCATTGATAAAGGATCTGTACGGATAGAACATCCTGACGTTATCGTTACCGCCAATCGGTTTATATGGAATACCCGCCGGATATTGTGGAAACTTCATGGTAGCCCATGGAGAATAAAAGGCAGCCAGGAAATTCGAGGGAAAAACCACTTTATTTTTGAAAAAGACATCACGGTAAACAAAAAATGTTCCCAAAAGGATAAAGAAGATCGCTGTCGTTTCAAATGAAATTAGTCGCTTCCGCATACTGAAGTTATTTGAATTGTAATATACCAAATACTAGATTTAGGTGTCAGAAGAGAAAAATGAATTTCAATGAGTATCATTATATATAATCATGCATGTATTATTCGCTTATAAAAGATGTTATAATCAGCTATAAGAAAAGATTTAAAACCCGCTTGAAGGTTTTTGGCGGGTTTATTTTTTTATCGATATGGATATCAGAAATATTGCTATAATCGCCCATGTCGACCACGGCAAAACTACTCTGGTTGACTGGATGCTGAAACAGACTCATACCTTTCGGGATAATGAAGAGGAAATGACCCAAACAACCATACTCGACCGGAATGAGCTGGAAAGGGAAAAAGGGATAACAATCCTATCCAAAAACACGGCTGTTGTCTACAAAAATACCAAAATCAATATCATCGATACCCCCGGTCATGCTGATTTCTCGGGAGAGGTAGAACGGGTGATCAATATGGCTGACGGTGCGCTTCTGATCATCGATGCGGCGGAAGGACCGTTGCCCCAGACTCAATTTGTCCTGGAAAAGGCTATGGAACAAAATCTTAAAATAATCGTTGTCATCAATAAAATCGACCGTCGCGATGCCCGGCCAGTTGAAGTTTTGAAAGAAACTGAAGAACTATTTTTGCGTTTAGCCAAACATACGCATCAGTTGGAATATACTGTCCTTTATGCCGTAGGCAGAGACGGACAAGCCTGGACAAAATTACCCGCTACTTCGTTTGATCGCGCCGACTTGACCCCCCTGTTTGAGGAAATCATAAAAAAAATACCTCAGCCGGAAGCTGACAAGAACAAGCCTTTTAAAATGCTGATATCGACTTTGGACTTTGATTCTTATAAGGGAACCTATGCCATCGGTAAAATTACCCAAGGGATACTCTTGCCCGGACAAAACATCAGCCTCTTTGATTTTGAGAAGAAACTGGGCAATTTCAAAGTACAACAAGTCTTTGCAAGCATGGGACTGAACAGGATCGAAGTTGACAAAGGACAAACCGGGGATATCGTAGCCGTCACAGGAAAGAATGATGTTACTATCGGACAGACTTTGGCAGACACGTCAGAAGAGTCAGGATACCCTACCATTAAACTGGGTGAGCCTACTTTGAAAATAACCGTTAGCCCAAACTCGTCACCTTTGTCAGGCAAAGAAGCGGAATTTTCAACAGCCAGGCAATTAGAACAAAGACTGACTAAAGAAAAAAAGACAAACATCGGTTTGGCAATTTCTGGAAGCGAATCTGGTAACGGTTTCGACGTAGCCGGACGTGGCGAACTCCATCTGTCAATCCTGCTTGAAACATTAAGGCGGGAGGGATATGAAATGCAGGTCGGCAGGCCGAAAATCATTCTTAAAGAAAAAAACGGACATAAAGAAGAACCATATGAGGAAGTGACCATCGAAGTCGATCAGGAATTTATCGGTGTAGTTGTCGAAGAAATAGGCAAAAGAAAAGGAAAAATAATTGATGTTAAGACAACCCTGAAAGACAACACCAGATTTCTATTTTCCGCATCAAGCCGGAATTTACTGGGTTTAAGAGGACTGCTGATGACCAAGACCCGCGGAAGGGCTTTATTTGCCTCAAGTTTCACCGGATACAAACCGCTTTCTCAAAATATCAGCCAATTCAGGCAAGGAGCCCTGATCGCCTTTGAAGCCGGTAAATCAACCGCTTATGCCATGGAGACTGTGCAAAACAGGGGGACGTCCATAATCGGTCCGAATGAAGCGGTTTATGAAGGAATGATTATCGGCATAAATAACCGTGAAGAAGATATTGATATAAACGTCTGCAAATCAAAAAAGCTGACCAATATGCATACTGAAAACGCTGATCAGGCAATCCAACTTGATCCTCCGCTTATGTTAACGCTTGAACAATGTCTTGATTTTATCGCAGACGATGAACTCTTGGAGATTACACCGAAATCATTAAGACTCAGAAAAGTCCATTTGAAGAAAATCGACCGTATAAGGTCAGAACGCAGGTTAAGCAACCAATTTTCTAGTGAATCTTTTCTTTAAGAAAAGTATAAATTTCTCCTCCGGGATCAAACAGATTTTCAATAATGGCCAGTTTTTCTTTTGCATATATTTCCATCATATTTTGTGACTTATAAAAATTTTCAATATCCGGCTTTCGTTCCTGATTAAAGATCAAAATTATTTCTTCCGCCCCTACAGGATGCACTCTGATTCCCTGATAACACGCATACAGACCCGACCGGGGAAGTTTGACTTCTTTTTACAAATACGTCTTGATGGGATAGGATTTTACCTGGGGACCCATTGCTCCGTCCAATAAAATAATTTTAGGCGCGAAACCATATATATAAGCTAAAGTTGCTGCTTCCAAACGTAATTTTTCAAACTCATTTGGTTCGGCACTGCCGTCTTCATTTATGACTACACCGGCACCCGGAACGGCAATAGTATCATAAGGAAAATTACCTTGTCTTTTTTCTAAACCTGAAACACAGTCAACCGTTCCTCCGCTTAAAGCAATCAAAGTCCGGACAGTATTTTTATGCCGGGAAAATAATGCAGCGGCCCCGCCTACTACGGCTAATGTCAGAAATGTTCTTCTGGACATTCTTCTGCTTTTTTCAATCCCCATTTGCAGAATAATAAGAGTTTACGGGAAAAAATTCAATTCAGAAGGTTTAGACGGCTAAACTTTTATTTCCTTGTCAAATCTGGCCATTGACTGCCTGATGATAGAGAGGGCAATTTCCCGGTTGTGCCAATGGTGAACTTCCACTTTTTTGTCTTCCAGCTCTTTGTATACTTCGAAAAAATGATGAACCTCCCTTTTGAAAAAGTGGTCTACGTCTTCGATGTCTTTGATATCGGTCATTAAAGGATCATCATGAGCAACGGCGATTATTTTTTCATCGTGCTCTTTTTGGTCTTCCATATACAGCACTCCGACGGGCCTGACAATTACAAGGCAACCAGGAAATGTCGGTTCGCTAAGAAGAACCAAGACATCCAAATGATCACCGTCCTCAGACCTTGTTTGCGGCATAAAACCGTAATCTGTCGGGTAATAGACAGGAGAATGCAGAATTCTGTCCAATTTAATAATATCCAGCTTCTCATCATATTCGTACTTATTATGCGAGCCTTTGGGGATTTCTATGACAACATTGACCGTGTCGGGTGCTTTTGTACCGATATGTATGCCGGACAGTGACATAATAAAATTATAGCATTTTTGTGTCAGTCAATCGACAGGATGTCATATTCTGCCTGACCTTGAGGTGTCCTGATCATAACTTTGTCGCCGGATTTTTTACCCATGAAAGCGTGTCCTATGGGAGAAAGATGTGAGATTTTGTTTTGAGATGGATCTGACTCAACGCTGCCGACAATTTGATAAACACCCTCCCGGTTATCATTTTTATATCGGACTGAAGATCCTATACCGGCCCGTCCTGTTTTGGAGACTTCGGTAATCTTTGCGGTCAGTATCAGTTTTTGCAGATAACGCAGGCGGGAATCTATGGCTGATAATTCCATCCGGGCGACTTTATAAGCGGCATTTTCCGATAAATCACCCATTTCCCGGGCCACTTTCAGATTTTCCACTTTATAGGGTCTTTTTTCCAGCAATTTTTCTTTTTCGGCTAATAGCTTGCTATAACCTTCCGGAGTGATGGGGATTATTTTGGTAATGTGTAATACTCCTGTTTTTTAATTTTTCCTGCGGGACGGGCTTCCTTCAATTTCAACCTGACGTTCAATTTTCATTCTCAATCTTTTAAGTAAGCTTTTGGCTTCTTCCTGTCCGCCGAGTCCGAAAGAAAGGCCAAAGGCCAAAGCCAGCATACCGACAATACCGGTAAACAGTATTTTTACCAAATCTGCCGCAACGCCCAGTTGGGTCAGAATAATAAGTGAAGTAAAGAAGTATATGGAGACTTTGGCAATATTGCCTAAAATCAAAGCCTCCCTCCCGCCTACCCCATCGATGCCATGTCGTACAATCTCTGAGATAAACCGTCCGGCCACCAGACCGATCCATCCTATGATTACCGCCAAAAAGACATTCGGCAGGAAAAAAAGAAGCTGATTTAAAACATCACCTACCTTAGGTATACCCCATGTTTCAACAGCTGACATTAAAAAGAGAAAAATTACAGTCCAGCGCGTCAGTTCAGCCAACAATTTTGGCCAGACCTGCACTTCACGGTCTTTGGCCAGTCCGGCTGCTTCCAGCCATTCACCGAGTTTGACATATCTAAAAATTAATTTAATCAAATCGCGAAGCAGTGACGCTGCAATAATTCCGATAATCAGGATTATCAGTCCGGCTAAAAATTTCGGCAAAAAATTTGATATCAGAAAAATAACTGATGAAGATAAAGCGTTGATTGTTTCAGTCACAAAATTCATATTTAAAGTGATTTTGATTGCCTGGCGGAAAATTCCTGTATTTGTTCCTTTGTATATTCTAATTCAAAGGGGAAGAAACGTAAAGAATAGGCAGCAGTGGCATTGGCAAAAGCAGCGGCAAATACATCTCCCGCACCGGTTTCATCTGTAATCTCCGTCTCAAAAGCCGTATAATCACGGCGTCTTTTTGAAACATAAACTGAAGCTCCCGACGAATCTTTTGTTACGACAGCTATAATCCCTATGTCTGACCATTCTTTTGCCTGAGATTCAATTTGCGGGTAATCTTTTTGCGAAACGATAATCAGGTCAAAAAGATCTAATAGTTTTTCAGTTTTATGCAGATCAAAAGGAATAATGCTGCCGTTTTTTTTTACTTGACGGTAAAATCCCTGGGGCAACAGTACTTTAAAAGCTGAAAGATTCGCCAAACACAGCTTTCTGATCTCCTCTTCCCCAAGATTGTTCGATATCAACCATTTACGGGGAATTGCCGATACTTTTGGAATTTTGGCGGATTCCTGATTTCTGACATTCTGTTTCCTGTTGGTTAAAATTTTTCAGAGTTTTACCTGCAAAATATACGCTCCCTCCGGGACTGGCAATTTTCCGGCCATGAAGATTATTGATATCGCAAGTAAGATTACCGTACAGAAGAGCTTTAAGTTTTTTTCGGGTCTTTTCCACGGGCTGCTTTTTTAGCCGGAACTTTTTTTTCTTTCAGTTTATCAGCTTCCTTACCGGTTTTATCACGCAAATAATAAAGTTTTGCCCTTCTGACTACGGCTGATTTTTTAACCGTAATTTTTTTAATCCACGGCGAAGATAAAGGGAATATCCTTTCAACTCCGACGGCTCCGGAAGCAATTTTGCGGACTACAAAGGATCTATTCTCGTAACTGTCGCCTTTGATTGCGATGCAGATACCTTCAAAGGTCTGAATTCGCTCACGAGTTTCTTCTTTTTTCTCCCGCTTAGCTTTGCCCGCCACGATTTCCTTCTCAATCAAACGATAATCCACAGCCAGCGTATCACCTACACGGAAAGTCAGATCGTTATATTTTGTCAATATTGCCATGTCCTGAATTTTAGCAAAACAGACGCGGAAAAACAATCAGCTATGGATTAAGGAATGTAGGGAGGTCAGCACATGGTATACAGTTTTTCGATCGGAAACGATTTGAAAATTACCGGGATCGCTGTTTAAATCTTTTCGGCCAGGAATATGATGG
>Ga0075695_103_pt1 | contig 181511 bp, 203 predicted proteins | sample RifGroA2_FD_67696 | JGI IMG/M metagenome (GOLD analysis project Ga0075695, IMG submission 67696) | Microgenomates (Gottesmanbacteria) bacterium GW2011_GWA2_43_14 | reverse complement strand
AAATCAGAATACTCTTCGAAAACTGCTGCAATAATTAATCTAAACTAAAAACAGGGTTTCTTTATCAACTTAGTTTTGAAATAAATATAAATTGCTCCCAGAGCCTTGGACTAATATAACCATAGACTTCAATACAATCACGGATACACTTCAAGATGTTAGATACATTGGAGAATTAAGAGCAAGGTGGAAAGAGATTAAATTATTACATCGTCATTAAACAAGTTTATATTCACAGAATCCTTTTTTTGTGGTTTAATATGGCAAGCAATAAGAAAATAGTATACGATATTAACAATGCTCAATAATTCTTATCACCCTAAAACTAGTGATGGTATTATCCGCAAGGCATTAATAAGAAAACTCCTGCAGGAACACCCTAATGAACCAGATACAATTGTTGTCGAAGAATTAGGACTACAACACGGAACAGTTAGAGTTGACGTCGCGTTAGTAAACGGTAGACTACATGGCTTTGAGCTAAAGAGCGATCTAGATACGCTCTTGCGCCTCCCAAGACAAATGCAGACCTACAACATGGTATTAGATCAGATAACTTTAGTCGTAGGAAAAGATCATTTACATAAGGCAGTTAACCTTATTCCTGATTGGTGGGGAGTTATTATCGCTAAATCTATAGACACAGATGGAAATGTTAGATTTTATGAAATTCGCGAGCCTGAAAATAATCCCACACTTGATAGCATGTCCATAGTAAGGCTTTTATGGAAAGATGAGGCATTAAGTATTTTAGAAAATCTAGGTCATGTCTCAGGTATCCGCTATAAGCGCAGAGATGTTATATATGAGAAGCTTGTTTCGGTATTGTCTCAGGATGAGTTAAAAGCCAAAGTAAGAAAATCTTTGTCTACTAGGATAAACTGGCGAGTTGCGAGATAGTGCAAGCCATATGATGATTTATACCTGCTCTTAACCATGTTCTGGGGTTGCCTGTTTCCTTCGTACTAATGTCGCTGCCAATTTTTTCTACATAAGCATCTCCTTCGCTAAAATCCTTGCCAAAAAACTCTTCCCTCTCCAGTAAAAGATGTGCAAGCGCAGGATACTGTGCATGACCAGCGCTATTAATGCTTCTGAGACCTTGACCACGCATTAACATCCATTTATCTTTTAGCGTATATCTTATGCTTGCACTAGGATTTGATCCGGGCGCAGGCTCGCTATAAATGGGATGTTGTATTGTGTAGTCGCCAAAGGATGGCTTTCTTGATAGTTTTCCGGAATTAATCTGACTTAACCAACAGTTCCAGTCTGCGCGATCTATAAAGTGCATATCAGGAGTGAAATCCATCAAGTCTTTAGGGAAAGTTCCACTAATGGTAGTGAAGGTTCGCCACTTTGAAATATTAGGAATTTGAGTAATAAAGTCTTCTATATCTAAGCATTTGCTGTCGGTAATTTGGAAATCTAAAACGAGATCTACCTCTGCTTCTGACAGGTTATATTTGCTTAGAAACTCTTCGATACTGCTTTTAAGGGCAGTGGTAAAATCACTTCTAAATAATCTCAAGCATAGACCTAATTTATATTCTTTAGCATGTGTTGCGACAATCAGTTTTACATCATCATCTGAAGATAAACTTACGGCTGGGATTAGATTAAGTTTTAGTTTTAATCCCAAAGAAAGAATTTGTTGCAAGCCACTACTTCTGATTGAAAAATCTACTTTGCTAAAATCAATAAAAGCCGGGGTTTCACCCCAATATTTTAGGATTTCTTCTGGAATTTGAGGTATTTTCTCGTTCATTTTTGCTATTGACTCATCTAACAATTCTGCCGGAGTTTTAACCCTTTCAACACCGCCTTCTTTTATTTTATATTTTGTGGTCTGTGGCATTATCAGCTCTATGAGTGGAGTTAAGGATTTTTTATTTTCATCACTTAGATTTCCTAATGCCTCTCTTTCAGCTGCTTTCCATCTTAATACTGATATGTAGTGTTTATAGTCAAACATATTATAATTTCCAATTTACTTCTGGGAAAAAAGGTCTTACTTTGCCTTGTCCAAGAAGAGCAAATAAATAAGGATATTTATCATTCTCATATCTCATTCTTCCGGCTACGATTGCAGGATTAACACCTAATTCTCTTGCTAAGCTTTGTGCTGCTATAGGAGAAGGAACAAGCTTTGCTGGGCTATTAACCCATTTACTCTCTGGAATTAAGGTCTCTCTGGCAAAGCCATCAGCAGCTTGTTCTTCACTGCTCAGATTTTCCTTATCGTCTAAGTCATCGTAAAAAAGATCAATCGGACTATCAAAATGTAATGCAATATGCGCTAACTCATGCATTAATGTAAACCAAAAATTATCTAGTCGATCCTGTCTAAGTGTCATGCCAATGATAGGATGGTCTTTATTAGTCATTATTATAATCGCATCTAAATAAGTATTCTGAAAATGCGGCTCTACGACAAATCCTATTCCAGTTTTTATCAATAAATCTCGTGCTAGCAGCACACCATTTGGCTCTACACTCAGCTTAACCATTCGTTCCATAAATTGAGGTGTGAGTGAACTTTTATCAAATTTCGTTGGATACTTAATTTTATTAGCTTTTTTGACTATATAAGCTGACCAGATTGCAAGCGCATATTTGTCTACTGGTCTTTTAGAGCGGTAATAGGTTTTGCGTAGCATGCCAACAAAAGTGGTTGGAGCACCAACTGGAGAAAAGAAATCTTCAATAAGTTGTTTACTTGTATATTCTTTTATGTTTTTGTCTTCAAAGTATCCTCTTTTTGCCATTTCTCTTAGAGGATAATTACTCCAAGAAGAAGCATCTTCGAAGTCATCAGATTTTTTCAATAATACTTTTGCAGGAATACCTAATCCAGCTTCAAGCTTTCTCATCATATCCAGAGTTAAAGATCTCTTTCTAGAAAGAACTTCCGAAACTCTACTGTTACTTCCTAAATAGTGAGCTAAATCTGCTGGTTTTAATCCTTGTTGTTCCATTCTAAAAAGAATGGCCTCAACGGGATCTGGAAGAGTATCTGGAAAAGCATTAGCTTCATACTCTTTAATTAATGTTGCGAGTAGTTCTAGTTTTTCTCCTTCTTCAGAGTCTGGATTAGGATCTTTATCCATTAAATCTTCAACCCATTTTAATGCTCTTTTGTAATCTTCTTCTGTTTTAATTGGTTTTATTTTATATTCCATATATTCCTTTCTATTCAATTGACCATTTCATGTATTCATTATGCGTCCCCGCTTTTTTTATTAAGACGACTCCATTTTTGTAATTTATCTTTACCCATAACCGGTATGCATTCCCTTTTATATTGAAAACAACATTCGAGTTTATAATGCTGGCACTCCCATACCGCTGCTTAACGCCTGCCGGTGTCTCCCACACTGCTGCCTCCGCCTCTGCAAGCCAAGAGTCAACCTGAGAGCGTGCATCCGCGTGCTTAGCCTTAAATTCATTAATAACTCCTTTGCCAATCACTTTCATTTTGTTGTGATGTTTGTGATACCCAGTAAATCATTCCCATCTTGGTATAATTTTACAGGGTATCTTTTATTTTGTCAAGGGGTTAGGTAGCGCTAATCTAAAGAAATCAGAATTTACGTCCAGCTGAAGTTAGAGGAGCAATTGTTCGGCGAAAACTCGTTAAACTGATACAAGGCTAACAGGTTATATTAAGAACGCTTTACGTATACTAATTTCGTGCCTGGCTCCCCAAGGTAGGATTCGAACTTATATTTCTATACACACGAAATTTATTTGAATAAAACTATTCTGGAAATAAGTCTAGGGATCGCGAGTTTTCGATTGGGAAGAATTGAGAATCAAATACTGTGTTGGGCGACAGAGGATAGAGTGTTTTTGAGAAACAAATAAAAACGGCTGACTGAGGCAATATTTACTCTTTCACCTTCTTCATGGGCTTTTTGAATTGTGGGGCCCATGGAAACAGCTCTCAAATGGGGATATTTCCCCATAATGACGCCGCATTCCAGACCTCCGTGGGTCACCGCAGTCTCCATTGGTTTTTCTCCGATTTTTTCCCATTCTGCAGCCAGTATAGCTAAAAGCGGGTTTTCCAGGTCCGGTTTCCAACCGGAATATGCTTCACTTTGCCTGACCCTGGCTCCGTATTCCTTCGAGATTTCCTTTATATTGCCCCTTACTTCCTCAAGTTCTTCTGTTACCGAACTCCGGGTCATCATTTGAATTTTTGCTTTATTCCCTTTTATTCTGAGAGTGGCTAAATTGGTTGATGTTTGAGGCAACCCTTCAACTTCTTCCGACCATCTTATGAGTCCGTGCGGAAGCGCCTTCAATAAAGACATAAGCCTTATTGTCGATTCGTTTGTCAGCATTTCTGCCGGTTGCTGATCGCTTTCAACGGCCGTTATATTAAGACCTGATTCCGTCAACCCTGATTCTGCCGTCAATCTGGCGGCCAGTTCAGAAATTAATACCAGACTCTCTTCCCGATCGTCTTCATTTACTGCAATTAATACTTCTGCTTTGGCAGGAATGGCGTTTCTTTTTTCGCCTGAGGTAAAGGAGATCAAATTTATCATATTCTGTTTTTTCATGAGTTTTTCCATTAATTCGTTCATCACTTTTATGGCATTTGATCTGTTTTCTCCTATGACTATTCCGGAATGTCCGCCTTTGAGACCTTCCACCTGAAGGGCTATTATTTTTTTATTTCCCACGGCTTCTTTTGTTATGGGAAGATTAATATATGTATCCCCTGCTCCGGCGCTGCTGATTGTTATTATCCCTTCATCTTCAGAATCCGCGTTAATCAAATACCTATAACCGTCCAGATCATTTTTAAAATCCATTTTTCTGGCACCCACCAGACCGACTTCTTCCGTTCTGGTGATCATCAGAGCCAGAGGCCCGTGTACAAATGATTTATCTTCGGTTAAAGCCAGCAAAGCGGACAGTCCTATTCCGTTATCGGCACCGAGAGTCGTATCTGCAGTAATCCATTCTCCTGTTTCATCGACGTACGGTCTGACACCGGATACTGCCGGATTGGGTTCCCCCAGGCAAACCATATCCATATGTCCCTGGATAACGATTCCTGGAGCATTTTCATATCCTTCAGTTGCCGGGAGTTCTATAAGAAGATTGCCATAACCGTCTTTTTCAATCTGCAGATTTCTGTCCAGGGCGAATTGTTCCAAATGTGTTCCTATTTGATTTTCCTGACGGCTGCTTCTGGGTATTTTGGAAATTGCCGCGAAATTTAACCACAAAGACCGGAGTCTCGCATCCATTTCGGCAAACGGCAAACTTTCAACTCCTCTCTCTTGTAAAGACGGCATAGCCATAAAAAAACTGCCCGGGACGGGCAGATGTGGATGTATGATAGATGCGGCATGACTTTTTGTCAATTCAGGCGGCTATGGCAAAGAAATATTTTGTAAAACGAGCTATACTGGGGGTATGGCAAAGAAAAAGCTCAAAATTGACAGGCTTTGGTTGATAGTGATCCTGCTGGTACCGTCGGTATTGCTGAATGTTTTCTTGCTGGTGAGGGAAAGGACGATATTGGATCAGGGGGTTAAAGTTGAAGGGGTGATTGACGGGGATACTTTGGTCTTGGAAGGAAAGGGAAAGATTAGGTTGCGGTATGCTGATGCTCCTGAGTTGGAGTATTGCGGAGGCCGGGAGGCAAAGGATTATCTTGAAAAATTGGTAGTCGGCAGAAAAGTAACTATTAAAGAACAGATTCCCGATCAGTACGGACGCGGTATGGCTCTGGTTTGGAGGGGCAGGACTCTTATAAACAAGGCAATGCTGGTAAGCGGCTGGTCGAGGTATCACCATGATAATTCTGATCTGACAAAGGAGCTTAAAGAAACTGCAGCAATGGCAATTGAGGAAAAATTGGGAATTTTCGGCAAGTGCCAGTCAAAAGATATTCCGGACAAAGAGGGTTGCACGATCAAGGGAAATATAGATAACAACAATAAAACCAGGATTTATTACCTGCCGGGCTGCTCACAATATAACTTTACGGTTGTTGAAAAGGATATGGGTGAAGCCTGGTTTTGCACGGAAAAAGAGGCTAAAAAAGCCGGCTTCAGAAAAGCCAAAACCTGTTAATCTGATTTATCATTCCTTGCGATTATAGCCCAGACTTCGGGCAGGAGGACCCGGTCAAAAGTAATTTTGGGCGAGATTTTTATTTTTCTTTTTGCCAGTTTTCCGGGATCGACGAAATCCTTTATCCGGCAGACCGGTCCGTCTTTTGTATAATCTGACAGTCTAACCTTCACAGAACTTCTTCTTGTAAAATATGGCCACCGCGGCGGGAATCCCTTATCATGTGCTGTTTCGTTAACATCCCTATGTGTAAGTACCACCAGTCCGTTCGGTTTTAGCACTTTCCGGGCTTCTTCAACAGTTTTTACAATCCATACTGTTGATACGGCATTAAAGACGAAAATGAAATCAAGGGAATTTTGGGGCAGTTTTTGGAGGTAATCCAGAGATTTGGCTCTTTCAATAGATTCAGCTATCTTAAATGAGTCTATTCCTGTTACTTCAAGGCCGAGCAGTTTGAGGACAAACAGTCCGGAGCCGTCTCCCGCGCCCAATTCGACTGCTTTCATGCCGGTAAAATCAGGAGGAAGAAATCCCCCTTTCTGAAGGTAGTTGATAATTGAGGCAATGCCGGCAGCCCGCCTGTAATTAGTTAACTGCAAGTATGCTTCAGGAGCACCCTGATCATCTCTTTCCATGCCGGAGGATTATACTATTTCCGGGCAGAATTAGGTAATAAGGGTATTTTTGATTAACCGGAGTAGCTGACGCTTTCCATGATTCTGACAAAATCGGCTATATAGCTGTCCGCGTCCGGGCCGTCGGCCAGAAAGACAAAGCCGTAGATTTTGCCGTTTTCTTTTATGTGATGGTAGGAAAAGCAGCCGAGTCCGCAGACGAGGACTTTCTGGTAGACCCTGCGACCGAGAGTTACTTCGGTAAATTCAGTCGGAACGGTATTTTGCGGTTCCACATTATATTTCTGTTGTACCCATGCTTCGGCATCGAGATCGGAAACTATCGGGTTCATGACGGCAAAACTGGCTCCGTCGTAAAGCTCTGTCTGTGTCTTCTGGGTTTCTCCCCAAATCTGCATGGCAAACAGGTCTCCCTCCTGGAAATTCTGGCCGTCAGTCCGCACTTCCCAGGTATCGGGATATTGGAAAGATATGTCTGCCTCGGGATCTGAAAAAGTTTTCCAACCGCTTTGGGTTTCAGTTGGCACGATTGAGGAGACAGTTGCAATTTCCGGTTCGGGAGAAACAGGCGGCCGGCTGCCGACTGCCGCCAAACCGGCTAAAAGTATTGCCGCAATGACAACCGCCGAAAGAATCAAATAGCGGTATTTATTCATATTGATATTTTATCATACCGAAATATAATAAGCCGTATGCCGAAAATGCATGAAAAAATCATAACAGTTCCTCCCGGAGTAGAGATTAATTACGGACTTACGGAGGACAGTGATTCCGTAGTAACACACTCGCCGACCCAATTAAAAATTATCGGTCCTTTAGCAAACGGAGCATACCCGGTACATATAATCGAAGACGGCAAAGAAAGACCCGAATTACTTTTTTATCACCAGCCTGAACCAAAACCCCCGAGACCTGAATAATCAGAAGTTGATTTTCCATCCAAAACCGCCTTTAATATTTCATCAGACATGCTCATTTTGAAGGTATTTTAAGTTCTTTCCCGACACGCCCATTACTCCGAAAGATATGATTGAAGGTTTTCTATTAGGATCAGGGCGCAATTCCCCGGTGAAAGTACCGTATCTGTAGTCAGATCTTCCTCCTTTTTCGACTCCAATTTGCTGCAATTCGAAATCCGGACTTGGTGAACTTGGGATCGCTCTATAATCTTTTAATGATCCGTCAGGTCCGGCTAAATTATTGAATGAATATAGTGTATCTGTAAATTGTTGTGTGGAATCATAATAAGGCATATCTCCCTCTGATTTTTGAACCAGATTGGCTTTCTCTATCCGCAACTTTTTCATGGCCTGCGTGTAGGCTGCCATTAAAACCGCGAGATCAATTCCGGGCCTTACTTCGGTAAAATCATTTGTCCTGGGAAGCATCATGCCTCCTGCCGGAGGTACGGGTCTCATTTCCCATCCGTCTCCGCCTTCGCGCCTTTCATCAAAAACAACTGGAATTGTCAGCAGTTCAAATGTCCCGATTTTAGATCCTTTCTCCTTCCGCTTTTCCGGGCTCATTTGGGAAAAAGGATCAGGTTTCCAGAAAAAGACTCCTCCATTCTCACCCAGTTTATGGATGTTGATTTTCGGATTTTCTTTGGTCGTGACAAATGCTCCGATTATTTCACCTTCTTCTGCCACATATGTTAGAGCGGGTCCTTCGGTTGTAAGCTGAAGGAAAAACTCAGGCTGTTCACCGTAAGGAGATTCAACTACCGGTACGTAAACCACTGACTGGGTACGGGGAATTTCTTCCCAGGGATTGCCAAATCCCCTTGCTGTCAAAATTTCGGTCAGTTTTACAGGTCCGCTGATTAGCTTGATTTCCGCCTCTTCCCGGGATAACGGAGATTCTTCCCTGACTATGAGAGGGGCAGCCCTGCCTTCCATTTCACTGCCATTAATTTCTCTGACAATTACCCTGACTGCCGCACTGCCTGATTTTATGGCCAGACCTTCAGGAAGCATTCCCTGTTGCCTGAAGTGCTGATGCAACTCAGATACTGCTTGCATTGATTCAAGTCTTAATGATTCATTAAAATATGAACGATACCACGCTGATGTATTTTCTGCTCCCCGATCATGCCAGCCTTTAGTCAGAAATCGGGCTATCTCATGCAGTCTCTGATCTTCTTCGCCGGGTACATGGTTTTGCTTAAGCAGATTATCGAGCAGATCTGCATTTTCAGAGGAGGGGTCTTCAGCCAGATTGACAATCGCCGCTTCCAATATCAGTCTCTGGTCGGGATACTCCGGTACTTCCTGCGGCAGATTTTTTTCAATTACGGTAATTTCCGCCGCCAGCAAAAAAGCATCGTCTTCACTAAAAGAATAGCAGGAACTGGGCCTTAACAGGTTGTAGATATGCAAACCCATCAAATATCCCTGCTCATTTTTACGGGCCCCCTCCGACTTCTCATTGTACATGTGCTGAAGTCGCAAAACTGTTTCAACCGCAGGAATTTTCCCGGACTTATTATACATTCCCAGGGCATGTTTATATTCCTCAATAGCCCGGTTATGATCGGACAAACTCCCGTAATAACCTCCCAAAACTGCATAATGATCACCCAGCATAATTTCATCGTCGGGAGTTATGATGGATTTATCCTTTAATTTTGCATTTACTTTATGCAGGGTTTTTTCTGCTTCAATCAAAGAGATCAAGGCCGGTATCCTGGAAGGAAGAATGGTTTGAGTATCTGCCGATAAAACATCCCCTGCTCCCGAATATAAATCCCGGGTAAACATGGAAACATAATCCCGGATTTCCGTTAATTCTTTATCAGTTAAAATATATTCAAATTCTTCCAGTATTCTGTTTACATGCCAGGCAGTATCTTTGGCAGTTTGCAATTCATGATTGCCGTGGTAGCCTAAAAGGTCATTTTTTACCAAAACCAGGTTTTGCCTGATTGCCAGTTCCCTTGCATTTACCCTCTGATCAGCATCACTGTATAGGATATCCCTGGCTTTTTCTTCATTCAGCTGAAATGCCAAATGTAAAACATCACCGGCTGACTTCAGCTGTTTTTCATCAGCAGATCCTATAGACCAGGCTGATTCCACAACCTGTATTGCCTCATCTGATAATCTGTTCAATAAATGTGAGAGGGAATCCCGGAATTCCGATTTGAATGTCAGCAAAAGGGCATTCCTGGCCAGAGACGGCTCGAGTTCTTTTTGAGACTGATAACCCCCCTCTATGTAATTCCGGTAATAATCGAATTTGTTTAATGATGGATGACTCTTAGAACCTGCAGATGCCTGAAGCCGCTGGACGCTTGATGCGTATCGTGACAGTGTCAGGCTGAATTTCTTTGCATCTGCGGCTTTTTTATCAAAGGATCTTTCGGTTTGGAATATACGTAACATTTCTTTTCTGATGAAGCCGGGTAATGCAACCTGAAATGCTTCATGGAAATCAGCAGCCTGTTCCTGAATTTTTCCTGTCAGGCTAAGAACTGACCGCAAATCATCAAAAGCCCGGTTATGGGAAACCGGGTCCTCTGTCTCAGCAACAGAGATACCTGTCCCGGGAAATCTTTCAACGAAAGCTGTGCGGATAAAATCACGCGTAAAAGTAATTTCCGGTTGAGTTGATTCGACCCTGTTATTCATCACGATGCAAATTATACTATAGGTTGTTTAAAAAACAAAATAGTTTTAGGTTGATTTCGTCCGCAGAGTTCAAAAAGGCTTTGCGGGATCGGGCTTTTGGCCTTATAATACCGGCTTGTATGGAAAAAGTTACCGTAGGTTTCGATCTGGCTCCGGATACTGAAATGTATGTCTACTGTTTAGCATGCAGCACTCTCCCTCATCACGGATTATTGTATGAATCTGCCCGAGTGAACAACGTCACCAGAAGAGTTGCTAAATCTATTCTTTCTGAGGAAGGACACGGAGGGATGATGGGACATGAAGTCTTGATTTTGGACAGGAAATCCGGACAGGAATTGCACTTTGCTGACGATCCGCAAACGATATTGGCATATAACCGCCCGAATCTTGATTTGCAAATTGCGGGAAACTCAGAGCTGGATTAAGAGAAACAATAACCTTTCTTTCTTCATTTTCTAACTCGAAATATAATTTCTTACTAAATTTATGAGGTAAATTGACACTAAGTCAGTATCTTTAGTAATATGAGGACGAAGGAAAAAATTATGACACTACCTAGACCTAAAAAGAGAAGACTGATAAATAAAACTAAGTTTATTAGGTTGGCAAAAAAAGTAAACGAAAGCTTTAAAGAGGAATATGAGTATTTATGGAAAAAGAATTTAGAATATGGAGATAAAATTCCTCCCCACTCTCCTTCCTTCTCTTAAAAACAAACATCTACTTTTAGACACGAATATCATTCGGGATGCTGTAAAAAACCCCATTGTTTTCAATAATTTCTTTAACGATCTGAAAAAAGAACATGTAACTTTATCCACGATTGATCATGTTAGGTATGAAATATTGAAAGGATCCTTAAATGAGAGTAAATATACAGAAAAAGAAAAATTTCTCAATGAAATAATCGATGTAACAATTCCTGTTTTACCTGAAACGTATAAACTTGCGTACGAGTTAATAAAAATGTACGGAATTAATGGGTCAGGTGTACATATTACTGATTTAATATTAGGAGCAATTTTAATGCAATATGAGAAGAATATTTATTTAATTACTCGTGATACTTCAGATTTTATTTTGAGTATATTCAAACTACCATTTATAGTTAATGCCACTTATAACAAAGGGATTTATTCTTATGGAATTTATCAGTACATAAAATAATTTTTGACTAGAGGCAAATAAGTATAATAGAATAAACCAATTGGAAAAATCGAAAGTGGGGACAAGTATCCCGATTAAATCGGGTGAAGCCGCCTCACTGGATGCGGAAAGAAACCCCGGATCAAACCGGGAGAGTAAACTCCGACGGGTAAGCCCGTGACAGCAGCAATAAGTATAATAAGGTGGTACCGTGAGTGACCTCACCCTTTACAGGTGGGGTTTATTTGTGATTATGATCCATCAGGAAATCAGGAAAAAATTCATCGACTTTTTTACGTCTGAGGCGAGGAGTCACAAGGAGATTCCCTCGGCACCTCTTGTTCCCGAAAACGATCCGACGGTCCTATTTATTACCGCCGGCATGCATCCTCTGGTCCCCTACCTTATGGGCGAGCCCCATCCTCTGGGTAAAAGGCTCGTTGATATCCAGAAATCATTCCGCACCGATGACATCGAGGAAGTCGGCGACCGGCACCACCACACCTTTTTTGAGATGCTGGGCAACTGGTCTTTGGGCGACTATTTCAAAAAAGAGGCTATCGGTTGGTCGTTTGAGTTTTTGACTGACAAAAAATGGCTGGGACTTGACCCCGGACGGATATACGTTTCCGTTTTCGAGGGAGACAGCGACGCTCCCCGTGATGAGGAATCGATCCGGGCCTGGCAGGAGGTTTTTCAAAAGGCAGGCATAAAAGCAAACGTGGGGGATAAACATAAAGGGGTTACGGGAGACAGCCGGATTTTCCCCTATCCCAAGGATAAAAACTGGTGGGGTCCTGCCGGCTCGACCGGTCCCTGCGGACCTGACTCGGAAATGTTTTATGATACCGGGCTTACGATGCACCAGCCGGAAATCCACGGGGAAACTTGCCACATCAACTGCGACTGCGGACGCTACCTGGAAATCTGGAATGACGTCTTTATGGAATTCAACAAAAAAAAGGACGGCACTTATGAACCGCTCAAACAGAAAAACGTCGATACCGGCATGGGCATGGAGCGGATGGCGGCTTTGACTGCTTGGCTTAGAAAGCTCGTGCCGGAGCCGGACCCCTATCTGACTGACCTTTTCAAAATCGCCCGCATGAAACTCCAGGAAATATCCAACAGGGATTATGAGGAAAGCTTCGCCAAACCCATGCGCATCATCCTCGACCACAGCCGGGCAGCGGTGTTTCTTATGTCCGACGGTGTTGCCCCGGGCAACAAGGAACGCGGCTATATCCTCAGGCGGTTGATAAGACGCAGCATCCGCCAGGGGCAAAAATTGGGCATCACCCGCGATTTTCTCTCCGAGCTGGCGGGAGATTTTGCCGCCATCTATTCCCCGTCCTATCCGGACCTGAAAATAAACCTGCCGGAGATAAAGAAAATGCTGGGGGCGGAAGAGGCCAAATTCCGCAAACTGCTGGACCGGGGACTTCGGGAGATAGAAAAAATGCCTCTTTTGGACGGGACAATCGCCTTCGACCTTTACCAGTCATACGGTTTTCCGCCGGAGCTGACTTTTGAAATCGCCTCGGACCGGGGTGAAAAAATCGACCGGAGTGAATTTGAGAGGGAGTTTACCAAGCACCAGGAAAAATCGCGGACAGCCGCCAGGGGAATTTTCAAAGGCGGCCTGCAGGACCACTCGGAGCAGACGACCGGACTCCATACGTCTACCCATCTTCTGCAACAGGCCCTGCGGCAGGTTTTGGGCAATGGTGTCCGGCAAAAGGGCAGCCATATTACCGCCGAACGGCTGCGTTTTGATTTTTCCCATGACAAAAAAATGACCCCTGAGGAAATTGCCGAAACGGAAAAGCTGGTGAACTCGCAGATTAAAAAGAACCTGGCCGTAAACTATGAGGTAACCCCGATTGCCGAAGCCGTCAACCGGGGCGCCCTGACCGTGCCCGGAGCCAATTATCCGGAGAAGGTCAAAGTGTATTCAATCGGCAAATTTTCCAAAGAGGTTTGCGGCGGGCCTCATGTTGACTTTACAGGCTCATTGGGAAAGTTTAAGATTGTAAAAGAGGAGGCCGCAGGCAACCTAAACAGAAGAATTTACGCTATCCTGGAAAAAGAGAAAGCCTCCTGACCTACCGATGTCATTGCTGTCACAAATCCTTCCGAAAAAGGAATCTATCGATTATTTTCTGACCCTGGGTATTGAGGAAAACTTGATCAGGGCGGCCGTGACCGAGCTTTCAGGCGACAAGGCTAAAATCCTGGGGATTGGCAAAAGCGAATTTTCCGACGAAAACCACGAAACCGAAGCCTGCGACATCGCCATTACCATGGCGGAAAAAGAAGCCGGCAGCGAGCTTCTGGTCGAGAAAGTCATTTTTGCCCTGCCGCAGATTTACCTCGAGGGCGAAAACGTCAAACCGGAATATTTAAAAAAGCTCAAGAAAGTCACCAAAGAATTAAACCTCAAAGCCGGAGGCTTTATCGATTATTCCTCAGCCGTGGCCTTTTTTCTGGAGCAGGAAGAGGGAGCGCCGCCGACCGTCATTCTCATGGATATCTCCCGCAGCCATCTGACCATCTCCATGGTCAGGATAGGCAAAGTCCAGCAAAATATCATCGTTCCCAGAACAGAATCCCTGATAGAGGACTTTACGGCCGCTTTGCCGAAGTTAAAGGCGGAAATCCTGCCTTCGAGGATCATTCTTTATGACAATTCGGAAAAAACCGACGGCTTCAGGGAGGAGCTTCTGAAGTTTCCCTGGCACAAACATTCCATCTTTCTGCATACGCCGAAAATAGAAATTCTGTCCAACGAAAAAATCCTTTCGGCGATAGTTAAAGCCTCGAGCACTTCCTTCCTGCAGCCTGACACATCTATGGAAGAAAAGGCAGAACCGGCCGGGGAAAAAAGCGGGGAGGATGAGCCGAAACTGCCGGGAGAAAAACCCGCGGATAATGATGAAATAAAAGAACTTCAGGCGGAAAATTTCGGCTTTGTCGAAGAAACGGGAGTAATCCCTCCCCCGGTTGAGACAAAACAGGTAAAACCGGCCGCCGGAAAATTTCCTCTGCCTGAAGTTAAACTGCCTGAAATCAATCTGCCCCAATTTAAATTGCCCAGCCTGCCGTCCGTAAATTTTCGCGGGAAAACCCCCTTTGTCCTTTCAGCAGTGTTAGTCACAACTTTACTGGGTATATTGGGATTTATGGTCCTCAAATATCCCAAATCATCAGTTGCCCTGATAGTCTATCCGTTGCCGCGCGAGCAGAATCTCAAAGCAGTTTTCTCGTCGGATGTAAAAGACGGCTCAAACGCTATCCCCGTCCGCACCGTGGAAAGCGAAGTTGCGGGCAGCAAAAACGCCACAACCACCGGCAAGGCGCAAATCGGCGATAAATCGCGCGGTGAAGTGACTATCTACAATAGAACTGCCGCCTCCAAGACTTTCGACAAAGGCGTAGTCTTAACCAGCGGCCCTTTGAAATTTACCCTGGATGAGGATGTCAAAGTAGCTTCTTCCTCGGAGACGAATGAAGGCATTACCTTCGGCAAAACCGGGGCAAAAATCACAGCCTCGGCAATCGGGCCGGAAAGCAATCTGCCGGCCCAGGCGGAATTTACTTTCAGCGATTTGTCCAGCAATTCCTTCACCGCCAAAAACACCCAGGCTTTAAGCGGAGGCACCAGCCGCGAAATACCTTCCGTCTCCCGGGAGGACCGGCTGAAACTCGAGGAGAACCTCATGTCGGAACTTGCCTCCCAAGCCAAACAAAAACTCAGCGGGCAACAGGCCGCCGGCGAAAGGCTTTTGGAGGAACCGGTTGAAACAACCGTCTCTTCCAAAAAATTCAGCGCCGGGGAAGGCGAGGAAGCCAAAGAACTGGAACTCGCGATGTCAGTTAAAGTGGCCGTTTATGTTTACAGGCAAAGCGATCTGGAAGCTTTGGCCAAAAACACCGAGGCGCCGGCTCTGCCCGGATACCGGCTTGATCCGGACAAACTGAGCATCAAAGTCATTGAGGCGGAAAAAGACGAATCCGGAGAAATCAGCACCAGTTTGAAATTAACATCCTATTATCTGCCGGAGTTCGATATGGACAAAATCAGCGGGGAGCTTGCGGGGAAAAGTTATGATGAAGCCCAGAATTACCTCGAAAAAGTGGAAAATGTCGGCGGCATCCAGATTGTGGCTGATAAATCTTTGCCATTTATGGTAAAGAAGCTCCCCTTATCGAAAGACGGCATCACGCTCCGGGTTATTTCTAAATAATGGCCTTATATTCTTACACCAAAAAAAGTAAGGGAAAGCTGAAAAAGCTGATGACTGTTTTTTCAGTCATATTCATCCTGTCCGGGCTTTTACTGATGTCCTGGGTTATTTATCCGATTGCCAGTTTTCAGTTCTTTTACCAGCCCAAGTATGCCAATCTTCTCAGACCGGTAGCGGAAGCGGACGCGGCCGACAATTTTAGCGACAACCTTTACCAGGTAGTCGGGGCCGCCTTCGAAGATTACACCCGGGCTTCCTACTGGTTTCCCAAAGCCGCCAATTTCAAGTTGTCCCGCAACCAGACAAGCTATACCCTCTCGATTCCCAAACTGAACATAACGGACGCATTCGTTGATATCGGCGGGGAGGATCTGACCAAAAGCCTTATCCAATTCACCGGCCCCATGCCGGGAGAAATCGGCAATCCGGTTGTTTTCGGCCATTCGACACTTCTGTGGTTTTATAATCCCTCTGATTACAAGGCGATTTTTTCCAAACTGCCGGATCTTGAGATCAACGACGAAATTGTCATCAATTCGGACAATGTGACTTATACCTACCTGGTAAAAGAAATGTACATCACCTCTCCCAAAGATCTGTCTGTTTTAAACCAGACGGACAAGGAGGAGCTGCTGACTTTGGTGACCTGTGTGCCGCCGGGCACCTACTTAAAAAGATTTATCGTCAAAGCCAAACTTTCCAAAATATGAAATTCATCCCGCTTTTCATATCTTCATATCACACCAGGTGTGATATAGCTAGACACATCCGGGATGAGGGAAAATATGACCGATAAAACCAAAAAAAATCATCTGCAGTCGCTCGAAGCGCTTTCCGCCATCAAAAAAAAGCTGCTGGGCAAATCCTTAAACTACCGGGAAATATTTACGCTTATGGATGAAGTGGCCAGCCAACGCCTGGGACCTGTCCTGACGACATATTTTGTGGCCGCAGGCTTTAAAGAGGGCTTTACCAATACCGAACTTTTTTATCTGACCAAAGCCATGGCGGAAACCGGCAGCAAACTGCGCTTCCGGGGAATTGTGGCTGACAAGCATTCGACAGGCGGTCTGGCCGGCACCAGAACGACTATGATCGTCGTGCCGATTGTGGCTGCCGCCGGCTTCAAAATCCCCAAAAATTCCTCCCGCGCCATCACCACCCCGGCCGGCACAGCCGACACCATGGAAGTTTTGGCCCCGGTCACTTTCTCGATTGCCAGAATTGAGCAGATTGTGGAAAAGGTAGGCGGCTGCATTCTCTGGGGAGGCCACCTGGGGCTGGCTCCTGCCGACGACATCATCATCCAGGTCGAAGCACCGCTTTCCTTCGAGTCTTTTGACAAAATTATCGTCTCAATCATGGCCAAAAAAATTGCCTCGGGCGCAACCCACCTTATCCTGGACATTCCTGTCGGGCCGACGGTCAAGATTATCCATTTCAAGGACGCCGAGATAATTTCCGAAAAATTCAAGTTCCTGGCCAGGAGGTTCGGCATTAAAGTCACGGTTGACATCAACCAGGCGATGGAACCGGCCGGGCACGGAGTCGGACCGGCCCTCGAAGCCCGCGATGTATTGAAAGTACTTGAGCAGAGACCCGACAGGCCTTATGTTTTGGAAGCCAAAGCCCTGAGGCTGGCCGGCAAACTTCTGGATCTTTGCTTCAGCGACACCAAAATTAAAGAAAAAGTCAGCGGCGAGGATATGGCCAAGGAAATCCTCAAAAACGGCAAAGCCCTGGCCAAAATGAAAGAGATCATCAAGATCCAGGGCGGCAATCCCCATATCGGGGCGGAGGACGTGCCCCTGGGCAAATACAAAACGGAAATAGAGGCAGGCAAAAAAGGCAGCATTACCAGCTTCAACAACAATGAACTGACCGTCATCGCCAAAATTTTGGGCTGTCCGCTGGACAAACAGGCTGGTATCTACCTCAACCGCAAAATCGATGAAAAAGTGGACAAAGGGGATGTATTATGTATACTGTATTCTTCAGATAAATGGCTTCTTCAGGAAGCCAAAGACACCCTGAAGAACATACCGATTTTCAAGATCGCCTGATGAAGAAAAAACTTAACATTTTGCTGATTTTGTCTGCCCTGATTTTAGTCCCCTTGTATTTCTGGTGGCAGCAGGCTTTGAAACCGGTCAAACCCCAGGATTCTTCCCTTATCACTTTTACCGTTTCCCAGGGAGAATCGGTCCGCACAATTGCCGACCGGTTGGAAGATGAAGATCTGATCAGATCAACTGTCGCCTTCTTCCTCAAAGCCAGGTTTACCAATTTGGGCCAAAATATCCAGGCCGGCGACTTTATCTTAAGCCCCTCGATGGATTTGAATACCCTGTCCGAATCGCTTCAGCACGGCACCAACGATATCAGAATCACCATCCCGGAGGGGTGGCGCAACGAGGAGATCGCCATGAAAATCTCCGGGGAATTCGGCCTTCCCGAAAGCGAATTTCTCAAAGTGGCCAAGGAAGGCTTTATGTTCCCGGATACTTACCGCCTGCCCAAAGAGACGACCCCTACGGAAATCGGGGCTATGTTTCTGGCCAATTTTGATAAAAAAATAAAAACACTGGACCTGGGGCTGATGGAACGGAAAAATCTTTCTTTAAATGACCTGGTCACGATCGCCTCAATGGTCGAGCGGGAAGCCAAACTTCATGAAGACAGGCCGCTGATTGCCGGAGTTATCTTAAACAGGCTTGGTATCGGCATGAAACTGGATATCGATGCCACCATCCAGTATGCTTTGGGTTTCCAAAACGAACAGAAGAGCTGGTGGAAGAAAGACCTGACAATTGTAGACCTGGATATCGATTCGCCCTACAATACTTATAAAGTTGCCGGTCTGCCGCCGACCCCCATTGCCAATCCCGGACTGGCCGCCATCAGAGCGGTTCTGGAAGCGCCCGATACCGATTACCTTTATTATATTGCCGACGGAACAGGCAAATCCCACTTCGCTTCGGATCTGGAAGGCCACAACCGCAATATCTCCGCCTACCTCAACAAGTAAAAATTCAACCTGGGAGGTGAATTAGCTTTGCACCTAGGAAGAAAAATAGATTTATATATTGTGGTAAAATACGTCCTATGGCACGATCACCTGAAGGAGAACCCTCACGCGAAAAAAAATATCTCAAATGGGCGGCAGGTCTTGGCCTGATTGCCTTAGGTTTAATTGCATTATTTTAAATCCCACATGGATAAGCTTCTAAAATGCCCCAAATGCGGTGAGTTTTTCGAGCCGTCCGTAGCTTTCAAGCACCAGTTTGAAGAACAAATCACCGAAAAAGTAAAAAAAGAAACCCTGAAACAGGCCGGGGAAATCCTGGCCAAGGAATTGAAAGACCGCGACAGCACTATCGGGGAACTTAAGAGTCGGGTTGAAAAAGCCGAAGAGGAAGAACTGAAAATCAGGAAAGCGAAACGCGAGCTTGAGGAAGCCAAGGCCAAATTCGAATTGGAAAGCCAGCGCCGGCTGGACAGCGAGCGGGAAAAAATCCGCCTAAAAGCCGTCGAAGAAATCCAGGAAAAAGACAAATTCAAATTCGACGAATATGAAAAGAAAATGGCCGATATGAAAAAAGCGCTAGATGAAGCCACCAAAAAAGCAGCCCAGGGTTCGGAGCAGCTTCAGGGGGAAGTTCTGGAACTGGACCTGGAAAATCTGCTGCGCGAAACCTTTCCCAATGATGAAATCCTGAGTGTCGGCAAAGGCCGGGAGGGCGGAGATATCATCCACAAAGTCAAAGGCAAAACAGGCAGGCTGGCCGGCATTATTCTCTGGGAAACCAAACGGGCCAACTGGCAAAAAGTCTGGCTGCCGAAACTCCGGGAAGACGGCCGCAGGGAAGGGTCTACCGTCAACGTCCTGGTCAGTATCAACCTGCCGGCAGAAATCTCCGATTTCCAATTAATCGACGGTGTTCTCGTTTGTTCCTACAAGTTCGCTTTGCCCCTGGCGGCCATTATCCGCCGGGATGTCCTTCACATCGCTTATGCCAAACAGACTGCCGAAAATAAGGAAGAACATCTGGAGGAACTATACGGTTATCTGCAAAGTGAAGCTTTCCGCCACCGTTTTGAAGCATTTGCCGAAGGCATCATGGGCCTTGGCAATGATTTGGATTATGAAAGAAGGTCGATGGAAAGGGTCTGGAAAAAAAGGGAGACGCAGATCCGCAAAATGCAGATCAATGCCGCCAAAATGTACGGCGAACTCCAGGGAGTCATGGGCAATGCTCTACCCGACATCAAAGTCCTGTCTTTGCCCGACGGGGAGGACAGGGAAGATTAAATGAAAAACCAATTTACTGTCGAAACCCGGAACCCCAAACAGATTGTCGATATCACCGATCGGGTCAATGACAAACTGCAGGAATTGAAGGCAGGTGATGGTTTGGTGCACCTCCAGGTTCTGCATACAACGTGCGCCCTGACCACGGCTGACCTTGATCCGGGCACGGACCGGGATTATCTTGAGGCTATAGAAAAAATGTTTCCGGAGGGAAATTGGATCCACCCCCACAATCCCGCCCACGTAGGCGACCATATCATGTCCTCCTTGATCGGTCCTTCTGTTGTCCTTACCGTCGGAAACGGCGAATTGGTTTTGGGCACCTGGCAGAGAGTAGTTCTGGTCGAACTCTCCGGTCCCCGGCCGCGTAAAATCACCCTGACCTTTATCAGGACTTCCTGATGTATCACACCAGGTGTGATATAGCTAGACACATCCGGGACATGCCTATCATGCCTATTATGAAAAAAAGACTATTTCTGGCTTTCACCCTGCCTGAGACTTTGACGGAACAGTTCAGCCTCTATCAGCAAAAATTGGCAAAATTTGAGGAGCTGAAAAAACTCGGCCTGCGGTTGACGGCAAAAGAGAATCTTCATATTACGCTGCTATTTTTGGGCGATTGTGAGGAAGATAAAATCGGACAGATTTCCGGAACAGTCAAAAAAGCCTGTCAGGAAATTGCCCCTTTTCCACTGGAATTTTCCCGTATGGAGATGCACAGGTATATTTGGGCGGTCTATAAAAACAGCGCCAGTTTTGAAAAACTGAAAAATATTCTCGAAGTAGAATTGCTGGGAACAATCTCAAAAAAATCAATCATCCATACAACCTTGGGAAGGATTAAAAGGGAAGGTGGGAAAATAGGCCTGCCGCCAGCCGGAACTGTTGACAGGGAATTTACCTGCGGTAAAATTCTCTTGTTTGAATCTCATTTAAGAAACAATGGGCCTGTATATTCAATTATTGAGGCGTTTAATCTAAATGGAAAATAAAGACAAGGTTTTTATTCTGCTTAAAAAAATACCCGTAGGGAAAGTCACTACGTACAAAGCATTGGCCAAAAAAGCAGGACTTGGAAATCCCAGGCAAGTCGGCAAAATTATTCATGGAAACAACCATCCGGAAATCTATCCCTGCCACCGGGTAGTCAAATCGGACGGCACTTTGGCTTCAGGTTACAAATTCGGTGGACTGGCAGGCCAAAAGAAAAGACTGCTTTCGGAGGGAATTACATTCAGCAAAAACAAAATCGATCTCTCAAAAAACCAGTTTAATTTCAGTTGACACCCCTTAACAGATCACTGATTTCATCAGCCAGTTCCAGGGCATAACGGGAAACTTCAATGCTTTTATTGCCACCAAAACCGCAGGTATAACTTAACAGACACTGATCCCTGACAGTTTTTCCGTCAAGACCGGTAACTCGGGAAACATAATCAACTGCCCCCTGATATTTGGATATTATTTTTTCAACAACTTCCTGATGCCGCCCCCTCAAATCTTCAACCAATCGCTCCTCACTATCCTTGCCGCTCCCTATTAAAATTCCCATTTCTTCAGCCAGCATTTTCTGACTAACCCCGCTTTGGGGAATTACACCGACGCCGATAAGACCGTTACCCGATATGAAATTCCTGATTATATCCGTATCACCCCTTAATAATTTCCCGGGATCGATTTTGGCAAAATCACCGTGCACCAACCCGATACCCAGCTTCATAGCCCAGGGCATTTCATATATTTCACAGGAATGCAAAGCGGGGACGATATTTAATGCATCCAAAAGACCACGGTCGGCAACTGTACCACCATCATCCCAGGACATTCCCAGCATGACTTCCATATCATGCCTCAATCCTTCGAGAACATCTGCATTGGGATTATCCAGACTGACGCAGACGACAGGAGCAATCCGGGCGGCTTTGGATAAGTGGGTTAAAGACATAGATGACATGATGGTATCCTGTATCTGTCCGACTTCGGGGGATAAATGAAACCTGGCGCAGTTGGTTGAAGTCAGTTGCGTTTTTAATACTTGAATATTCTTTTTTTTCAAAAGATCGGCATTTTCCTGAATGATCTGCCACATCGGTAATGCTCCGGGGTGAAAATCAAGCTCTCCTGCTATTTTTCCTTCAACTTCCTCAGCAGTCATACCGGGTTTAATGATAATAGTTGAACCGTCCATTATTAATCCTTCATCCGGATGATAATTAGGCTCCTGATTCATTCCGATTCCTTCATCTGCCCCTGCTTTTTGGGCAACCGTCATCACTCCGGTTTTCTCCAGCTCCGGCACCAGATAGTTTTCAAAAACGTTCCGGGCATATTCCATACCCTCCCCTTTGACAAATCCGGGAATATTGGGCATGCTGCCCACTTTATATACCCAGCCTCTGCGGCCGCATTCTTTCAAAACTTCCAGCCGTTCTTCCATTTTCATAAGCGGAAATATTTCAGCCTGTTCGGGAACCTGCACAACCGCTCCGGAAATGCCGTCGGGGGAAGGTATCATTGCTTCTCTTATGTTGACCATAAAATCAGGCAGGAGGTAAATTTAGAAAGTATTATAGCACCGGAGATCTAGTTATAAATAACGCAGACGTCAGGGCCTTTTTTGAGGTTCATGCCGTGGGGATGAATTTCAAATCCCATTTTCCTGTAAAAATCTGCAGAATTATCTCCGGCAAACAGAAAAAAATTAAGTTTTGGATATTTTTCCAGGCATTTGTTTATAAGCTGTTTGCCGATGCCTTTTTTCTGGTATTTAGGACTTACCATGAAATTCCAGATAGAGGCATATAGGGATTCATCAGTCAACACTCTGGCAAAACCTGCCAGCTCTGTGCCGTGCCAGGCGCTGACGACAAACTGGGAATTTTGGAAAGCCTTCTCGATAGCTGCCTTATAAATCTTCCGCTTCTTCGGATGTCTCAGGCATTTTGTTTCGTATAAAATATCGACCATCTGCTCGAAATCAAGTTCTTTTGTTACTTTGTATAGGATGTCCATCTCAAAACCAGCCTTTCTTTTTTGTGTCTTCTTTTTCAAATTCTTCCAGCAGTTCTTTCTGCCTGGATGAAAGTTTGGTAGGGATGAGAATTTTGATTTTTATATAATGGTCTCCCCGGCCGCCTCCCCGTAATATAGGCACACCTTTTCCTTTCAGCCTGACCAGTGAACCGGGCTGCGTCCCGGGCTGGATTTTCAGATTCAAAGGCCCGTCGATAGTCGGCACACTGACGACATCTCCCATGGCTGCCTGGGAAATGCTGATGGGCATTTCCGATATCAGGTCATAATCCTCCCGCTGGAAACGCGAATCTGGCTGCACCCGGATAAGAACGTCGTAATCTTTGAAGCGGATGCGCGATCCGTTGTCAACGCCCGCCGGTATTTTTATGGACTCTTTCCTGCCCTCGACCGAGACTGATTTTTCCGTACCCTTGACTGCTTCCATGAAATCAATTGTCAGCTGGTAAACCGGATTTTGTTTTTGCCGGGATTGCCGGCCAAAGGGAGAAGCGCCGCCGAAGAACTGTTCAAAAATGTCGAAAGGATCGGAGAAACCTCCGAAGTCCACTCCTTCAAAAGGATTGCCTCCGCCGGAACTTGAATAGGAATAGGAAAAAGGCCCGTATCTGCCGGTTTGCTGCCCCCCACCTCCGAAGCCCTGCCCCTGGGCAAAGGCTGATTCCCCGTACTGGTTATACATTTCCCGCTTTTGGGAATCGGAAAGGACTTCATATGCTTTGGTGATTTCCTTGAATTTGTCGGCAGCCCCGGCGCTTTTATTGCGGTCGGGATGCCATTCCAATGCCAGCTTGCGGTAAGCCTTTTTTATTTCGGCATCCGTGGCGCTGCGGGAGACACCCAATACTTCATAAAAATCTTTGGCCATATCCCTGAAAATAACGTATTAATGAAATTATTACAACTTGGTATTTTTAATCAGTTGACAGTATGGGTTGATTTTTCATTATTCACTTTTTGCAGGATAACGGAAGTCTGGGCAAAAATTTTATTATCATGTTTCAGGATGAAACGGTATTCCCCTTCGGTATCAAAACGGAAAGTCACTAAATCAATTATTAAGTTGCCTTTTCCGAATGGACTAAGCGTTAATTGAATTTGGATGGTTTTATTCTGCTCCTTTAGCACTTCTCTTCCGGCAGGACTGATCACTTCAAGGGAAATTATCAACTTGCTGTTTTTCTCTCCCCGCAGTACTGCCGCCAGAACCATCTTCGGATGGACGGTCGGAAAATTAACCGACCCGATCCGGTCAAAGATGCCGATGATCGAGATTTTTCCGTCCCGGGAGATCAATGTATAATCGCAAACGGCAAACAGTTCTGCCGTGAGATTGATTTTTTTTCCGATTGGTACCATTACGAGACTACTTCGCCTTCCTGGACATCTTCCTTGTCTTTTTTCTTGCCTTTCTTCTTTTCCCCGTTTTTGTCCTCTTTATTATCTCCGGAAGGCGGCTGGTCAGCCGAAGGAGGCTGAGTTTGCTGGCCCTGGTACATGGCCTGGCCGATTTTCGACAGCGAATCGGAAAGGTCTTTGGTTTTACTTTCCAGTTCTTCTTTACCGCCGCTCTCCAGAATGCCTTTGAGGGCGCTGATTTTTTCCTCAACCTCTTTTTTTACGTCATCACCAACTTTGCCTTCCGCGTCCTTTAGGGATTTTTCCGCCACATAAATCATATTGTCTGCCTTGTTGCGGGTCTCAATTTTGTCTTTTTTCTCCTGATCCTCTTTGGAGTGGGCTTCCGCTTCCTTGGTCATTTTTTCGATTTCATCCTGCGACAGGCCTGTCGAGGAAGTGATCCTGATGCTTTGGCTTTTTCCGGTCGCCTTGTCCTTGGCCGAGACATTGAGGATGCCGTTGGCATCTATGTCAAAATTGACTTCGACCTGGGGCACCCCCCTGGGTGCCGGCGGGATGCCGTCGAGAATAATGCGGCCCAATGATTTATTGTCTGCCGCCATCGGCCTTTCTCCCTGCAGAATATTTATCTCGACCGAAGTCTGGTTATCGGCAGCCGTCGAGAAAACTTCGCTTTTGCTCGTCGGGACGGTCGTATTCCTGGTAATCAATGGAGTGGAAACTCCGCCTAGCGTCTCAACGCCCAAAGTCAAAGGCGTAACATCCAGCAAAACCACATCCTTGACTTCACCTGTCAAAACACCGGCCTGGACAGCCGCGCCTATGGCCACCACTTCATCAGGATTGACGCTTTTATTCGGCTCTTTTCCGAAAAATTCCTTGACTTTGGCAAGGACTCTCGGCATTCTGGTCATGCCGCCGACTAAAACAATTTCATCGATTTTGCTTTTGTCGATGCCGGCATCCTTCAGGCAGGCCTCAACCGGAGGGATTGTCTTATCAATCAGTTCCCCCACAATTGTTTCCAGCTTGGCCCTGGTGAGTTTCTGCACCAGGTGAAGAGGCCCTTCCTTACCCTGGGTGATAAACGGCAGATTGATATCGGCCACAATCGAGGTCGACAGTTCTATCTTGGCTTTCTCGGCAGCATCCCTCAATCTCTGCAGTGCCTGCGGGTCTTTCCTGAGATCGACATTCTGTTCTTTCTTAAATTCCTCAGCAATATAATCCAGGATGACCTGATCAAAGTCGTCTCCTCCAAGATGCGTATCGCCGTTGGTGGCTTTGACTTCATAAACGCCTTCACCAAGCTCCAAAACGGAAATATCAAAAGTGCCGCCTCCCAAATCGTAAACTGCTACTGTATGGGAATGTTTTTTATCGAGACCATATGCCAAAGCTGCCGCCGTCGGCTCGTTAATAATCCTTTTGACGATCAGCCCGGCAATCTCGCCCGCCTGTTTGGTGGCCTGCCTTTGGGCATCGTCAAAATAAGCCGGGACGGTGATGACTGCTTCGGTGACTTTATCACCCAAATAGCTTTCCGCGTCGGCTTTGATCTTCTGCAAAATCTGGGCGGAAATTTCCTGGGGCGTATAAGTTTTGCCTTCGACCTCGACAACCGCCATGTTGTCGCGTCCGGCCTTGATGGTATAAGGCAGCCATTTCATGTCCTTCTGGACCGATTTGTCGTTGAATTTCCTGCCCATCAGGCGTTTAATGGAAAAGACAGTCGATTTGGGATTGATGATCATCTGGCGTTTGGCCACGTCACCGACGATCCGTTTGACGGGATCCACAACTGACGGGATGACGTTTCGGCCTCGCTGCTGGTGAGCTTCATTTACACCGGCTGTTTTCAGATCTGTCCGACGACCACCCGGGCAGCCCTCAAAATCTTATCTCCCCGGCGGTAACCCGGCCGGACTTCTTTTACAACCCTGTTGTCCGCTTCACTCTCTGCCAGTTCCACGCATTCCATCAGGTGAGGATCAAATTCCTTATCCTTGGTCCCGATTTTTTCGATGTTTTCCGATTTTAAAATGTCATCGGCTTTTTTCAGGATAAGATTCAAGCCGGGGTTCTCCAAATCCCTTTGAGCATGCAGCAAATCGTCCAAAACAGGCAGAAATTTAAGAACAAATTCAGTAGCCGCCTGTTTTCTTTCCTCCAGCCTGTTTTCACTGATTCGCCTCTCTAGGTTCTGGTAATCAGCCAGGGCTCTTAAATATTTATTTTTCCAGCTTTCAATCTCTTCCTTTAGATTTTCTTTTTTTATGTCGTCTTTCTTCATTTGCATTACAGATTTTTGGCCAGATCATTGATGAGACTGCCCATATAGCGCACGACCGGAACCAGCCTGGAATAATTCAGCCTGGTCGGCCCCACAACTCCGATAGCCCCTTTGTGTTCGGCAGACCGGAAACTGACGAAGATGCCGCCGCAATTGTTGAGGAGATTGCCCCCGAACTCTTCACCCACCAGAATATAGAGGCTTTCATCCTGATCGGAATAGCCGGAAAGTATTTTCCACCAGTACTCGGCCTCATCCAAAGTGTCCAAAAGATGCTTGGTGATGTCTATGTCGTAAAATTCAGGCATCTCGAGAATATTGCCGATACCGGAGGTGAAAAAATCTCCCTCATCGGTGGCTGCCAGGGACAGGGTTTTACTCTGCTTAGCCAAAGTTCTGGTCGCTTCGCGCAAAAGCTCGTCCATTTCCTTTCTGTGGTCCCAGATATTCTGTTTGACGGAAACTTCGTCCGATACGGACAATTCCTTGGGCTTCATTAAACGATCGACATAGAATTTTAAAGCCAGAGGGGTCGGGGTTCGCCCGGCTGATGTATGCGGCTGTTTAAGATAACCGGATGTCGTCAGTCTGACCATTTCATTGCGGATGGTAGCCGGGGAAACGCCCAGGTTGTATTTTTTGTCCAAAGTCTCCGAGGCTACCGGCATGGCAGTATCAATATATTCCTCGATGATTACCTTGAGGATATGGAGCTGTCTGTCGGTAAGATCAACCATACAAATTAGCACTAAGATATCATGACTGCTAAGGTTTGTCAAGCCGTGGAAATTCCTGTTAAGATCAAATTAATGCTGAAAAAACTGCTGCCTCTTGTTTTGTTTATCCTGATTCCCCTGCTTCTCTTATACTCGGATGATGTTTTGTCTTTGATCGGCAGGGCCGCTTCCGTACCCGCCAATATCGCAATCGATGTAAAAAACACAGACGGCGATATCAAAAACAGCTGGGCCAATTTCGCCCAGGGCGGCGAAGAGCCGCCGCCCATGTTTGACAATGTGACCGGGCTTATGAAACCGCTTTCCCCCCGCTACATCAGGATCGACCACATTTATGACCGCTACCGGGTGGTCAAAAAAACTGCTCAAGGGCTGGTTTTCGATTTCACCCTTTTAGACGAAACGGTTGACCGGATTCTGGAGATGGGCGCCAAACCTTTTTTCAGCCTGTCATATATGCCTGCTGAGTTTACCGCAACAGGTTCGGTCATCGATAAACCGTCGGATTGGCTGTTGTGGGAAAACCTGGTTAAGGAAACGGTCCTGCACTACTCGGGAAAGGATTTCCGCAATCTGGCCGGCGTCTATTATGAAGTCTGGAATGAACCGGAACTGCCCGGTTTTGGCAAATTTACACCGGCCGGCTCTAAAAGCTACGCTGATCTCTATATCTCCGCCGCCCGCGGCGCTGCAGCCGTAAGCGGGGCCAATCCTTTTTACTTCGGCGGTCCGGCTGTCGGCTCATACTATCCCAAATGGATCGAAGCCATGGCAAAAATAGCTTCGGAAGGAAAAGCCCGCCTGGATTTCTACTCCTTTCACCGTTACCACCAGGATCCCCTGGTATTCCGCCGCGACCTTGAAAAAACACGGGAAATCCTCTCCCTTTATCCCAATCTTTCGTCTCTGCCCCTCGTCATCAGCGAGTGGGGTATAGATTCGGAAAAAAATGAAATGAGCCAAGGCAACAAGGCGGCAGCCCATGCGGCAGCAGTTGTAGCGCAATTGGGCAATAGGGCTGAAGCAGTTTTCAATTTTGAAGTCAAAGACGGCCCGCCGCCTGACGGCGGCAAATGGGGCCTGATTACGCATGAAAAAAGCACCAATCCTCTGGAAGTCAAAAGCCGTTACCGTGTTTTTATGACCCTTTCGCGGATTTCCGGCAGAAAATTAAAAATCGCCGGGGAAGGCACTTTTGTTAAAGCAATGGCAGCAAAGAAGGACAACGGTGACATCGGCATTCTCCTGGTCAACTACGACCTGGCGGAAAAAAATCTGGAGAATGTACCCGTAATCTTAAGCGGCTTGGAACCGGGATATTACCGCCTGAAGGCAAAAGATGTGCTCAGGGATACCGATGCCAATTCCCTGATAACATCGCTGGACGGCACTATCAGCAAAAATTTCGTTCTGTTGCCCGATGCGGTTGTCCACATCTCCCTTTCCAGGATAAGCGGCTTGGCCCAGTTTATCCAGGGGGTAGAAGGGGGTGCGGATTTGGCCCTTTCCTTCCTCGGCCAGACAGAACCGCTGGTTTTGCTGCTGCCCGGGATGGAAGCCGCGGAAACCCAACTGGACTTTTGGCTCAAACCGCTTTGGCCGGACGACGACAAACCCGTCCTTTTGCTGGAACTGGAATTTACCCAGGGAGAAAACCCTCCTGTTAAAATCAGCCTGGAGAAACGCACCTCCAAAACAATCGATTTTTTGACGATGTCAGTCTATGACGGGCAAAAAACGGAAATCCTGGCCCGGGAAATAATGGGTTGGAAAAATCAAAGCGACTGGCACAGAGTCACTTTACGCCGGTCTTATGATAAATTTTCCCTTTCTGTTGACGGAAACTTAAGCGAAAAGAGTCTAGACCCGTCCCTTGCCCTGGGATCCGCCTCACGTTTGTCCGTCTTTCCCTTTCCCGGAGCCATCGACAACCTCTCAATAATTTATGACGGCAAGCCAGTCGTCACCAGAAGCTTCAACGGAGCCGTCACCCTCTAACTCTTGTATCTTGTATCACACCAGGTGTGATATAGCTAGACACATTCGGGATGGCAATTCAGTTCTCCTGCAAATTGACCACTTCCTGGGTGGTATCCAGAAGGACACCCTTCTCCCTGGGCTTGAGCCTTTGGAAAATTTTGAAGATGATTGCTATCTGGGGCACATCCAAAAACCAGGCGATAAAAAGATAGACCGCCAATCCGATAAAAGTGGAAATACCTGTCAGAAAAAAGAGGTTGATGGTGCGGGTCGTGTCAAAAACCAGCTGGTCTAGGACTTTGATGGGAATATAGAGGGCAAAAGCAGCCACCAGTCCTGCCAGAAAGATTTTGAACATCGGGTAGAGAAGTTCATGGTAGCCGAAACTGCCTACCTTTCTGATCAGAAAGACCAAAAGCAGAAACATATTCAATATACTGGCCACAGAGGCCGAAAATCCCAGTGACCAGATTGGCAGATGATAAACCATTACAAACAGGACTGATAAGGCTGCGTTGGTCAAGACAGCCGCAAAGCCGATGACAACCGGAGTTTTCGTGTCCTGCAGGGCGTAAAATCCGCGGGCAAGAAGATGAACCAGGGATTGGGCGAACAGGGAGACCGAAAAATATGCCAGGGTCAGGCCCGTCAGTACGGTTGATTCCCAGTCAAACAGAGTTGATGCGCCGAAAACAAGCCTGACGACGGGAATCCTCAAAACAATCAGTATAAAGGAAACCGGCAGGACCAGAAAAAGAATCTGATGGAAAGATGAAAGTAATATTTTTTTGAATTCGGGTTTATCATCTCTGGCGGCGGCTGATGACAAAGCCGGCAGCGAGGCCTGGGAAATACTGACACCGAAAAGCCCTATCGGAAGCTGCTGCAAATGCTGGGCAAAATTAAAAACAGTAACGGCCGAGGCGCCCAAAAGGGTAGACAAAACCAGATCAACGGTGGTATCGATTTGGGAAACAGCCAGGCCAAGGGTACGCGGCAGCATCAGTTTGCCGATTGTCCTGACACCCTTGTTTTTGTAATCAAAACTTAATTTGTGGCGGTATCCGTATGAAAGAATGGACGGAATTTGGATTAAAACAAACAGCAATGCTCCGAAAACCACTCCGACAACCGGAGCGTACAGTCCGGCCGCAGGTGTCAAAAAAAGAATGCCTAAAATAATGCCGACGTTATAGACGACAGGCGCCAGGGCGGGTATCAGAAAATTCCGGTATGACTGGAGGATGCCCGTCAGAAAGTTGCCTATAATCAGGGGAAAAACCTGGGGAATAATCATGATCCTGGTAAATGCGACCATCAGCCTGATTTGATTCTCGTCAAAACCCGGCGCCAGCTTACGGGAGATGAAGGGAGTAAAAATCATTAAAGGCAAAGCCAGAAAAAGAAAAAGTACCAGGCCGATATTGATGACCGAGGAAGCCAGTCTGTTGGCTTCTTCCTTGCTTTTGTTATCCAGAAAGGAAGTAAAAACCGGAATAAAAGCGGTTGCCAAAGCTCCCATGACCAAAAGCTCGAAAATCATGTTGGGCAGCCGGAAAGCAGCGTAATAAACTCCCAAATCTTCCGGGGAAAAGCGGGCAGCCAGAAGCCTGTCCCTGAAAAGACCCAAAAGCCGGGAGACAGCGACAGCCGTCATAATGACCGAAGCCGCCGACAGTATGTTCTTCTCCTGGCGCGTCAGAATAGTCAGAGTGTTTTTAATCAGCTTGACCATTGCAAGTTCCACTAGTATACTACGTAAATCATGCCTATCACCAGATCAGCGGAAAAAAAACTCAGGCAGGACGTTAAAAGACGGTCCGTAAATCTTGTTGTCAAAAACAAGGTCAAAGAAGCCATCAAATTATACAGGGAGAATCCTTCGGAAAAGCTTTATAATAAGGCAGCCAGCCTGTTGGACCAAGCAAGCAAGAAAAAAATCTATCATGACAACAAATCATCCCGCTTGAAGTCAAACCTGTCAAAACTGCTGAAAAAGAAAACTCCGGCAGTTAAAAAAAGCCCTCCGGCCGCCAAACCCGGGAAAAAGAAGTAATTCCTTTCTCCCAGTTTTCCCGTTTCTGATTTTCTGTATAATGGATAAGTAGATCGCATTTAAGGATTTAACCATCCTTTTGTTTTGTATGGGACAAAGTAAAAAAAGCAAAACGGAAATTAACCTGCTTGTCCAAAAGGCCAAGGAAGAAAGCCTGTCTTCCCAATTCCTCAATTGGGCTCTGACTTACGGCCGCTATATTATTATCATCATCCAGATTGTCGTCCTGTCGGTCTTTTTCGGAAGGTTCAAGCTTGACCGCGATCGGACTGACCTGAAGGAATCAGTCGGACAAAAAGAAGCCTTAGTCGGCTCCATTGCCGAAGTGAACAATGAAATCATCAGGGTCCAAAAAAGCCTGGCCGATATTAAAAGCATCACCGGGAATTACGATGCTATCCTTCAGACAATAAATTTTCTGGAAAACAAAACTCCGGCTGATACGAACTTCAACCTCCTCTCATTCAGCAAATCAAAAGTCAGATTTACGGCAGTTTCCGACAGTCTGACCAGTTTTAATGTCCTATTAAAAAATATCCAGGAAGACGAGATCTTCTCGGATGTCCAACTGGAAGATTTGAAAAGGCTTCCCGACGGCAAAGTTGAATTCAGGGTCCAGGCAAACCTTGCCAGGAAAGTTTAAAAAAAACGATATGTCCTTATTTGACGCAAAAAACAACCTCCTGATAAAAACTCGCCAGAGATTTAAACCTGTTTTGAAAAACAGTAAAACGGCATCCTATTTCACGATTACTTTATCTCTTTTTTGCCTGTCATTTTTCGGCCTGTTTGCCATCCGGCCGACTCTGATAACGGCAGTTTCCCTGATCAAAGAAGTCAATGATCTTAAAAACCGGAATCTGGATTATGAAAACCAGATAAGTTTAATTATCAGAGCCCAAAGTGAATATGAAAAAGTCAGGGACGGCATCTCGCTGATTGACCTGGCTTTACCGCGAAATGCCGATTTCACCTCGCTTTCCCGCGGTTTGGAAGAATCTGCGCTGGCCAACGGTTTTAATATCAACCAGCTGCAAATAGACTCCGCCCCGATTTCTACCCTCAGTGAAAAACAAAAACTTCAGAAAATGAACTTTATACTCATCGGAAACGGCTCATATGAAAATATCAAAAACTACCTGGATGATATACTCAATTGGCAGCGCATAATCACGCTGGAATCATTGGATATAGCCCATGAAGGCGGGACATCAAGCGGCATATTAAGAATTACCGCCAAAGGCTCTGCATATTATGAACCGTAAAGAACTTTACATATTGGCCATTATTACCTTTTCGACGGTAGTTGCCTGGGTCGTTTTCGGCGTTTATCATGCCAAATACAGTGATACAACCGGCCTGGCCGAAGCTAAAAAAACTGAAGCTCTAACTCCCAATTTTGACATGACAATCATAGGCCAGCTCCAGGGCAGAAGGGAAATCAATTATGTACCGTAAACAAAGAAAAATTCCCACACTTCTAGCCCTGTTCATTTTGTTCGCCGGTATAGGCTTAACCGTCTATTTCGACGGCACATTCAAACAGCTCACCACCAATGCCGAAGACCTGCCTTCGCCGGCTGACGTTCACATTACCAATATAACGGACAATTCGCTTTCTCTTTCCTTCCTGACGGAAAAAGCGGTTATTACTTCAGTGTCCGTCAGCGGAGAAGGCGTCAGGACTTCCCTTCTCGATGAACGGGACAGCGACGGCAATCCCCGGGAGCGAACGCAGCATGTTTTTTCGGTAAAAAATTTGCATGCCGACCGGGAATACACATTGAAAATATTCTCCGGAGGAAGCGGTTGTCCTTTCAGGGAAAAATGTCCCGAGTTTGTGCAAAAAACGGGCGTGCCCTTACCGGCTTCTTTGGAACTGCCGCCTGTCAAAGGCAGGATACTCGCAAGAGATGGCAGTCCGGCGGAAAATTTGCTTGTTTATCTGTTGGTCGGACAGGCCAGCCCGTTATCCGCCTGGAGCGACCGGCTGGGCATGTGGGTAATTCCCTTAAACAATCTGAGGACCCAGGACTTTCTCTCCAGGCCTTATCTTGACGACAGCTCGCAGATCCAGATCACCGTAAAGGAAAACAGCCGGGATTATTCATCAGCCGTGACTGATCTGGCGACCGTGAAACAGGGAATGCTGCCGGACATGCAGATCGGCAAGAGGTATAATTTTTTACCAAACAGCCCTGAAAATAAATCTTCCGTAATTTTAGGCCGGGAAACAGCCCGCAAACCAGCCCAAATTCCGGAAAACGGTGTCGGTTTTTATTTCCCCAGGTCGGAAATGGATGCCACAGCCGACCGCCAACCGGTTTTGCGGGGGGTCGGTATTCCCGGCGAGAAAATAACGGTTACCGTTATGTCCACTCCGCAGACCGTTTCTTTGACTGTCGGAGCTGACGGTACCTGGAGTTTCCGCCCGAAAAAAGCCCTGGAACCGGGCATTCACGAAATCCGCATCCAAAGCACGGACAAATACGGACGGCCGACAACATTGAGCCGGAAGTTCGCTGTATTAAAAAGCGGTGAAGCTGTTCTTGGAGACGCTACACCGTCAGCTTCGGAAACTCCCACAGATACTCCCCCATCCGCAACCCCCGCGGAGGAGGTTGAGGTTACTGAAACCCCGACGCCGACTGAAACGCCGACACCGTCACCGACGCCGACTGAAACGCCAACCCCGACGCCGGAACCCCCGACTCCTACCGGGGCAGGGCAGATCGATCTGCCGCCAAGATCAGGAGTCACTACCTTTACGGGTTTTCTTTTAGGCAGCGGGCTGACCCTGCTATTAGTCGGCTCCAAATTCCTCCTCAAACTCTAATCATCCGTATCACACCAGGTGTGATACAGCTAGACACATCCGGGATCATTCCAAAATCAGGTGTTTCACCATTTTTAATTTTCTCTGATAATCCAGTTGGTTAAAAGTAAATTCCTCAAAACTATTGTTCTTATTAAAAAATGAACTAATCAGATTTGTTTTTATAAAGCGTCTTGGAGAAGCACTGACATAATCTCTGAACGAATTCCATTGATAATTAATTAAATCTTCTTTATTTCTTAAAACATAAGATGTCAAAGGATTGAGATGTATATATCTGGAAACATGTAAAAGTTGTTCTTCAGTTTCCATTCTGACACTTTTAAACGGTGACTGAAATAAAGCGCCTTCTCTTTTATTTTTCATATTGAAATATTTTGCATAACTGTCTTGAAGACATCTGACAAAGTTACTTATGCCTTTTTCAGATTTTTGCATTGCCAATAGATGAAAGTGGTTTGGCATAAGAGAAAAAGAATATATTTCAATATTGAATAACTTCTTAATGTACAGGTCTTTTAAAATCTTATCTCTTTGATCCTTCGGCAAACGGTTGTAGTAAGAAAAACGGAGATTGGTATGAAAAAAATGATAGTATTCGATTAGTTCGACAAACAGTTTATTTTCATAGATATTCCTGAATATCGGTTGCTGCCCTACACTTCTGTTAAATATGTGGTATATCTCGCTGGTAACTATTGGCAGTTTTCTGGTTGTCACACTTTTAATATGAAATAATTTCCGGAACGTGTCAATCTATATCACACCAGGTGTGATACAGCTAGACACATCCCGGTCAGGGTTCCAGTTTGCAGCCGGGGCTGTCCAGGTGGCAGTCTAGGTACTCTTCAAATTTATCGTAATCGGTGTCTTTGGGGACTAATACCCATTGTCCGTCATATTGCCAGGTCGGGGGATTTTCCAGAATGCCTTTGATATTTTTCTGATCGTCTCCCGTGTCGAGCCTTATCTGCCGGAATTCGTCAGCACCTTCCTCCATCAGGTATTTTCCCAAAAACAGCATTTCGGAAATGTTAAGGTCGGTATCAATGGCTTCAGTCAGGTCCTGAGACAGTTCTTTTGCCCGGTTGAGATTGTTGAAAGACAGCGATTTTCTTATTTTTTGAGCTACCGCCTTGAGAACCAACTGCTGCCGGCGTCCTCTGGAGAAATCATTACCCTCACCGTTCTCGGCATTTCTGGAACGGACGAATTTCAGGGCTTTGTCCCCGTCCAGATGTTGCCAACCCTGACCGAAACTTATGGATTCATAGCGGCATTTATATTCTGAGTCACCTCCGCAAAAATCATTTTCCTTGCCCGGAATGGGAAATTTCTTATCCTCAAAAGCCGATTCAACATAAACATCGATACCGCCCAAAGAATCAATGACATCCCTGAACGTGGCAAAATCGATCAGGACCGCATAATGGACAGGCTGGCCGAAAACTTCGGAAACGGCGCTTTTGGTCAGGGTCATGCCCCCGCCTGTTCTTTTGGATTCGCCGTAATAGTAGGTGGAGTTTATTTTTGTTTTTAAAGACGGCAGCCAAATATCCCTCGGAATTGAAATCATCACATTATCTTTATTTTCCGGATGGATACTCAGAAAAATTATGGAGTCTGTCAGCTCCGCGCCTTCGTGTTTACCTCCGCTTATGCCTAAAAGAAGAATATTTGTCCTCCCGTCCGTTTTTTTTAAAAGGCTACCCTTCTTGTCAGTTAAAAGATTCACGGCTGTCTTAAAATTAAGGCCGTTGGTTTTGCTGAAAGAATATATAGGCAGGTAGACTTTCAGCGAAAAATATAAAAAGCCCAAGGCAATTGCCGCCAAAAAGACGGTAAGGAGAGGTTTCTTAAACTTCAAAAGCTTTCTTTTAAAAGGCGGCATTTTTCAGCATGCTGTAAAAAAGGGCCGGGTCCAAACTCGTTTTGCCGGGGAGCACTCCGTCGACTGAGGGCATTTTCAGAAAGTCCCTGATATTTTCCGGACTGACGCTGCCTCCATACAGTACTTTCACCTTCGGTTGTCGGTTTTTGATGGCGCGTGCTTTCTCTTCAGCGTCTTCGGGCGTGGCAGCCTTGCCGGTCCCGATTGCCCAGACGGGTTCATAAGCGATCACATCCGCCACATCAGCCAAATTGTCAGATAACTGGGAGACGCAATAGATTATTTTTAAACCGGCTTCCCTGGCTCTGGCCGCTTTTTCCGCTAAAAGCCTGTCATCTTCTTTTTGGTTGATTCTTCTTTCCGAATGCCCGATCAAAACATATTGCGCCACTTCTTTGAGTTGGCCGGCCGCCACTTCTCCGGTAAAAGCCCCTTCGGGAAAAGCCGAGATATTTTGCGCCCCCAGCTGAATGGGAAGACTTAATTTTTTCACCAACTCATTGGCCAAATCGAGATGAATAAGGGACGGAAAGATCACCGCTTCAACGTTAGGGGGTTTATCGGCTTCTTTGATTTTATCCGAAAAAACCCGGAAAAAATCAGCCGCCTGATCTTTTGTTTTATTGCATTTCCAATTGCCGGCAATCAAAAGGTCTTTCTTTACCATGATATGATTAATCATTGTATCATGGAAAATAACCTGCTGGAACAATTAAACCCTGATCAGCAGACGGCGGTAAAACACATTGCCGGACCGAGTCTTATTTTGGCCGGAGCCGGCAGCGGTAAAACCAGGGTGCTGACTTTTAAAGTCGCTTATCTGGTTTCCGAAGGCATACGACCGGAAAATATTCTGATGGTCACCTTTACCAATAAAGCCGCCAGGGAAATGCAGGACAGGATAAGGCATCTTCTCAAAATTTCCCCCCGTTCAACACATGGTCTGCCCCTGATGACAACCTTCCATTCGTTGTCGGCCAGGCTGTTAAGGCTGGAGGGAAAACACATCGGTATTCCCGTCAACTTTTTAATTTATGACGACATCGATACCAGGGAAGCTGTCATTGAGGCCATGAATAAACTGTCCATCGATAAAAAAAGCATCAGTCCCAATGCCGTGGCCGCCACCATCTCCCAGGCAAAAAACGAGCTGATCGACTCTGTGGAATATCAAAGTTTTGCCCGGGGCTATTTCCAGGAGGAAGTTGCTCGCCTGTATCCGGTCTACCAGGAAATTCTCCGGGAAAACAGGGCTTTGGATTTTGAAGATCTGATTTTTACAATCGTCAGGCTTTTTCAAAATGATAAACAGATTCTGGAAAAATACCGCCGTATCTTCCAGTTCATACTGGTCGACGAATATCAGGATACCAACAAGGCGCAATACGAACTGGTCAAACTTCTGGCCGGCGACAGAAAAAACCTGACCGTAGTCGGCGACGCGTCGCAAAGCATCTATGCCTGGCGGGGAGCCGATTACAGGAATATCAACCGCTTCCAGCAGGATTTTCCCGAAACGGCAGTCTATCATCTGGAAAAGAATTACCGCTCAAGCCAAAATATCCTCGATGCCGCCCATGCCGTCATATCCAAAAACATTACCCACCCCATTCTCAAATTGTGGACTGACAAAGGCAGCGGCTACCCCATCAGAATTTATGAAGCGGCCAACGAGCATGACGAAGCCGGTTTTATTGCCGACGAGTTGACCGGTTACCGGCTTTCTGAAACAGCCGTTCTTTACAGGACCAATGCCCAAAGCCGCATCATCGAAGAAGTCCTTCTGCACCGCGGCATCCCCTATATCTTAGTCGGCGGCACCCGCTTTTATGAAAGAAAGGAAATCAAAGACGTTTTGGCATACCTTCGGCTGACGGTTAATCCCAAAGAATCCGTTTCCCTTAAACGGGCGGAAAAAATCGGCAAAAGAAGGCTGGAGAAATTTTTCCGCTATCTGGAAAAAAATTCCGGGAAAAAAAATGCCGGGAAAAATACCCTGACCCTTCTTGACGAAATAATGGAAGCCACCTTTTATCCTGACTTGTATGATAAAAAAAATCCGGAAGAATTGGCCAGGCTGGAAAACATCAAAGAACTGCGAAGTGTGGCTTCGGAATTCCCTGACATCGACATGTTCCTGGAAAATGTCGCCTTGATCGAACAGGAATATACCCCGGATGTGACAGCCGGGGATGCTGAAGGGGAAAAGGTCACCCTGATGACCATGCATGCCGCCAAAGGCCTGGAGTTCAAAACCATTTTTCTGGTCGGCATGGAAGAGGGGCTATTCCCCCATTCGATGACTTTGATGGACCCCGATGAAATTGAGGAGGAAAGAAGACTGTGTTATGTCGGATTGACGCGGGCTAAAGAAAAATTATATTTAACCTATGCCAGAAGAAGGCTTTATTTCGGTCAAAGATCCCAGAATATGGTTTCCCGATTCCTCTCGGAAATTCCCGAGAACCTGTTAGAGAGGACATATCACGACTTTTTCTGATCCCGCGTGATAATCATAAGCTTTCTCCCTAGCTGACAATGTAATATTAAAACCCGGTGTTATGACCTGGGCATAAAATTTATTTTTCTCGGGACAACCTAAACTTGTGTCATTAAATTCCGTTTTTTCCGTTTGAACAGTCTTTATTTCCGATATCGGTATACTCAATTTATCGGCAAGATCTGTTTTGGCCATATCTTCATAATAATCCGCATCCAGCTCGTCTTTTGACCGGAGGGTAATATTGACTGACCGGGAATCCAGAGTTTCTCGACTGACAATACTAGTGTAGATGATGCCCAGAAGGACGGCGATGACAATTAAGGGGATATAATGGATCCGGAATTTTCTTCCCTTCTTTTTGTTTACCATAGCTCTCTCAGATTATAATAACATTAAAATGATCCGCATAGTTGAAAAAAATGAACGGGTTGCCTTCAATAAAGTGGCCGGCCATCCGCTCCAGTCATGGGAATGGGGGGAATTCCGCTTAAAAACCGGTATCGATGTCGTCAGGCTAGGCAGGTATGTAAAGGATAAATTAACGGAAACTGCCCTGGTGACATTTCATCCCGTTCCTTTTACTTCCTACTCAATCGGCTATTTTCCCAAAGGCAAAATTCCCTCTGGTGAGCTTATTCGAAAACTTACGGAATTGGGCGATCAAAAAAATGCCATTTTAATCAAATTGGAGCCGGATATCGAAAAGAAAGATTTTCACGCAGGCGTTGACGTCGTTAAACACCTGCTGCCTTCCCCCCATCCCCTTTTCACCCGCTATACATTCCGCCTCGACCTGACTGCCTCCGAAGACCTGCTCCTTTCCGCCATGCATCCCAAAACCCGCTACAATATCCGCCTCTCGCAAAAAAAAGGCATCCGCATAATTGAAGACAATTCCCCTGAAGCCTTCGAAACCTATCTTCAACTGTTAAAAGAGACAACCATCAGACAGAAGTTTTTTGCCCATACGGAGAAATACCACAGGCTTATGTGGGAAACGATGCACCCAACCGGCATTGCCCGGCTTTTATTGGCCAAACACGGCGGCGGCGAAGATGAAAAAGTTTTGGTCGCCTGGATCGTATTTCTCTTCAACGGCGTTTTATATTATCCCTACGGCGCCTCATCCCTTCAATTGCGCCAGTTTATGCCCTCCAATCTGATGATGTGGGAAGTGATCCGCTACGGCAAAAAGCACGGCGCCAATTTGTTCGATATGTGGGGGGCCCTCGATCCCGATCCCGATCCCAAAGATCCCTGGTACGGTTTTCATAAATTCAAGGAAGGCTACGGCGCCAAACTGACCGAATTTGCCGGCAGTTTTGACCTGACTGCCAAACCTCTCACCTACCGTCTTTTTAACGGGCTCCAGCAGCTTAGGGAAATCTACCTGAAATTGAAAGCCTCCTTAAGATGAAACAACATAATCCGGCCAGGGATATCAGGCAATCCGACCGATTCGCTTCATTTATGGAAGGTATCGGCTGGAAGACCGTTGTTTTCAATTCCCGTCATGTGTATCTGCGCAAATTTCCCCTTATAGGCAGTTTCGCCAAATGTCCCAGGCCGGATTCTCCACTACTTTTAACCGGTCTTAATGATTTTCTTAAAAAAAACAGGATATACCGTTTTAAAATTTCTCCCCATCTATCCGTCAATTCAGTCTTTTATAAAAAGGAGAAAAAAAAGCTGCAGACCTCTGATTTCCGCATAAACACTGATCCGTACAATCCCACTACCACCATAATTGTTGACTTAACCCGGTCTGAAGATGCGATTTTCAAATCCTTTTCGGAAGCCAAAAGGCGGGCGGTGCGCCGGGCTTTGAAAAATGAAATAAAAGTTGAGCTGTCGGAAGATCTCAAAGCGTTCATTGCCGTACGCAAATCGCAGTTTTACCCTATGGGCTTTCTGATTGCGGGCGAAATGAAGAAACTTTGGCAAAATTTTTATCCGGAAAAAGCGGACCTTCTTCTTGCTAAAACACGGGAAGGCAAAACAGTTGCCGGCATCCTGCTTCTTTACCACAATTCACTGGCTTATTACTGGTATGCCGCTGCCCTGCCCCTCGGGAAAAAATTATTTGCTCCATCTCTTCTGGTCTGGGAAGCGGTCAAACGCGCTAAAAAAAGAGGAGCCAAGGTCCTGGATTTCGAAGGCGTTTATGACGGGCGGTTTCCCGTTGCCTCAGAAAGCTGGCGCGGTTTCACCAAATTCAAGGAAGGCTTCTCCGATAAAAAGGTAGTCCTGATGGAGAATTTTTCAAGGTAGGATTAAATTTTTGCCAGGGCAGTGAAATGTTTAGCCGCGAATGAAAATCCGTATTTTTGATATATAGAGGCCAGCAGCATGAAACTCCTTTTGTCTCCGGGGTTTTTTTGCAAAGCCAGTATACAACTGACCAGCCCGAAAAAATTTTCTTTCCCGGAAAAGATTTTCTCCGGGAAAAATGACGGCAGGACAGCTGACAAAACCGCTGCCCTGTGTTCCAGATATAAAAAACCCGCCGGAAAATTCCGCTTATATAACCCCTGTTTTTGCCTGTTGGCCATCCTGTGCTTTAGGGCAACCTGCGGCAGTTTGCCTCCCCTGAAATGCATGAACATCTTAATCCATAAATACTTGTCGTTAAAAAGAAGAATGCCCGGGTTCCATTTCAATTTCTGATAACAATTCTTCCGGCAAAGAAAAGTCGGTGAACAGACGGCAAAACGCCAGATCACCTGCGGAATTACCAACGGCCAGGGAAGCAGTCGGGCATTATAAATTTTAAGGCTCTTATCTTGGGTTTTTCTTCCGCGGCTGTCAATCAATTCAACCTCACTGAAACAAAAATCAAGTTTATTCTTTTCCAGGTATTTTATCTGTCCGATTGTTTTTTCGGGGAAATATATATCATCCTGGGCGGCTGAAGCCAAATAATCTCCGCGGGCAAGACCTATCCCGGTATTACGGGCAACTGCCAAACCGGAATGACCAATATTGACTATTGTCATCCGGCCGAATTTCGTTTTAAATTTCTGCAGTATTTCCCCGGATTTATCTTCGGATCCGTCATTGACGGCAATAATCTCCAAATCAATCTCTTTTTGTCCGTAAAGGGAACTGAGAGTAGCCGCCAGTGTTTTTTCACCGTTGTAAACGCACAGTATGAAACTTGTTGCGGGCTTATCTGATAGCATCTTCTGTCTTGGCACTTATGATACAATAAATCACGTGATTTCCGCTCCCTTAATCATCAACGTCTGCCTGACAGGCAATGTACCGGGCAAAAAAGATAACCCGTCCGTTCCGCTTTCCCCGCCGGAAATTATCCGCGATGCGGCTGCTGTTATTAAACTCGGCGCCACCATGCTCCATTTGCACGCACGCGACAAGGACGGAAAACCTCACTACCATAAAAATATTTTTGCCGAAATCATAACCGGCATCAGAAAAATAAACAGCCATGTTGTGATTTGCGCAACCACCAGCGGGCGGATTTTCCAAAAACACCGGGAGAGAAGCCATGTATTGGAACTTAATGGCGGTCAGAAACCTGACTTTGCCTCTTTAACATTGGGATCCTTCAATTTTCCCAAGGAAGCCTGCCTGAACTCCCCTGAGACTATTATGCATCTCGCATCTGTCATGAAAAAGCGGAAGATACAGCCCGAGTGGGAAATATTTGAACCGGGCATGATCAATTACGGCCTGTATCTGATCAGGAAAGGCCTTCTGGATACACCCAGATGGATCAATATTTTTCTGGGATCTTTAGGAACATCACCCTTCGACCACAGGACGGCTGATCTTTTTTTATCGATGATGAAACCGGATTGGCGCTTTGCCATAACCGGAGTCGGCAAATACCAGTATCCTGCCAACCTTTTTTCACTGACTGCCGGAGGACATATCAGAGTAGGTCTCGAAGACAGCTTTTATATGGACGGGGATAAAAAAGAACCGGCTACAAACGCCAAACTGGTGGAAAGGATAATCAGGGTGGCCAAATCCATGGGAAGACCTTTGGCTGATACCCGTACTACCAGAAAACTCCTGGGATTATGACGGGCAGGAAAAAAATTTATCTTGTCGGAGTCAGAACCGGTTTTATTTCTGAAGTCATTGAACTGGCTGAATTGGTAGGTTTCAAACAAATAATTCCGGTTGACAACCAGAAAGGCCAAAAAATAAAAGAGATTGACGGTTACCTGGTAGTCACAATCGGTGAGCTCGAAAACGATCGGGCTATAAAATATTTTTCCTGCTGCATTCATACTCCGTCATTCCGCCAATCAATCATTGACAGTCTTCCGCCAAAGTTTTTCCATCCCGTCAGCCTGGTCCATCCCGGGGCAATTTTGTCCCGTCGCGCTGTTGTATCAACCAAAGGAGCCATTATTGCCGCCGGTTGCGTTATCGGCGCGCACTCAAATATAGGTGATTTTACCCTGATAAATCGGGGAGCATTGATCGGCCACGATGTAGCAATCGAAGAGTTGGCAACCGTTGAAAGCGGCGCCATACTGGCCGGTTTTTCTGTAATTAAAAAAGGGGCTTATGTGGCAATGGGGGCAAAAATCCTGCCGAAAATTATTATAGGTGAAAATAGCGTGGTAGCAGCAGGTAGCGTCGTCAAAGAAGATGTTCCGGCCAACACTCTTGTGGCCGGAGTACCGGCCGTCATCAAAAAAACAAACATTCCCGGCTATCACGGAAGCGGTTAATCGTGTTGGTGCAAACTCTAAACTCCGTCATATCTTATTTATTCTTTTCTTCATACCTACTTCCGTTGAAATAATCAACTCTGGGATTTCTACCGAAATAATCACTATACATTTTCAGTCTGTTCATTTTAAATGCGAAAGCCAGCACCGATACCAGGTTTGGAAATCGGTCTGATCTAGTAAATGCAACAGACCTGGGATTCAAATTTCTTCTGGCATATCCTCCATTATCTAAAACAGCATCTAAAATATAAGTACTCGTTCCGGTTACAAATTTTGGATTTAAACTGGTTAAAGCATCGATTATTCTCCCTTCTCGGTCAAATTTAATTCCGGAATTACCGCCATGGGTACGTACCGTATTTTTATAAATCGGATAGGAAAAATTAGGTCTATGGTAAATAATATCGAGCAGTAAATCAGATAAAAAAGTTCCTCCATAATAGGCAAAGAATCCGAAAGCCTCACCCCCTTCTGGCGGATAATTATTAAGCATCTCCGTCATAGTTTGAGACCAATTCTGGCCGGGAATTGAATCAGCATCCAAACAAAGCACTATGTATGGATTGCCGCTCTCCTTTTTCAAATGCAGATAACCTTTCCTTCTGGCATAAATAATTCCTCCCCTCTCCTCTTCCAGTACAGTCACTCCGAATCTTTCCGCGATTTTTCTGGTATTATCATCGCTGCCGTTATCGATTACCAATGGCTTAACAGGACCTTCTGACAAAGATAATGCATACAGTAATCTGGGCAGATCCTCTTGCTCGTTCCAGGCGGCAATTATCACCGGTATACCGCTTGATTTATTTCTGCTGAATATCTCAGCGGCATCGTCCGCTTGTTCCTTAATAATGGTTTGAGAAGGCGTTGACACAATTTTTCCAACCATTTTTGCAGTTTTTAATAGATAGGCAATATCGGCAACAGTTAATCCTGGCTCCCATACAACTGATGATCTTGCCCTTTTAGTTTCTTTATCAAGCATCGATTTAGAGCATTAAAATAATCCAAATAGCCAGGCTGATTATATATTAGGACGAGTTGGACAGTCCAATTGATAAGGGTCTAATAGAACTTTCAGACCTTGTTTGGCACATCGAGAAAGACAAGGGAGAGTTCGGGGAGGTCTTTTTGGATTTTGGCCATCAGGGCTTTAAGGCCGAACATTTCCGTATGGTAATGGCCGCCGGCGATGAAGTTGATGTTCGCTTCGCGGAAAAGCTCCCGGTTCCACTCATGGGCTTCACCCGTTATATAGAGATCAATATTATTATCCATAAGCCGTTGCATATCACCCGGCCCAGGCGCTCCTTTGCCGGAGACAGCCGCCACTTTTCTGATCATCTCCGGTCCGTAATCGTAAAAAATACTTTGCGGTGAAAGAAACGGCTTTATTTTTTCAATAATTTTCTGCAGGCTTTCTTCCCTGCTGAAACTGCCGGAAAAACCCCAGGGGTCTCCATGGAAGAGATAGGGAGCCTCAGGTTTTGCCCCGATTGCCTTGAGGATTTGGGCGTTATTGCCGATTTGCGGATGGGCATCCAAAAGGAAATGGTAGCCGAAAAGCGAAATCTGCCGGGAGATAAGAAAAGACAGGCGCTTTTGGAAAATCTGGTCATAGCGGTTTGAAGGAGGCAGATTGAATGAATGATGGACGATGATCCCGTCGCATTTTCCCGCAGCTGCTTTTTCAAACAGGACAAGCGAGGCGGAAACTCCGAAACCGAGGCGGGTTATTTCCTCTTTGCCTTTGACCATCAAACCATTGGTCATAAATGGATCAATCTTTTCCGGATTAAGAAGTTTGTCGAAATGAAGCAGTTTAAAAAGATAGTCTTCCAGTTTTTTTATTTTCATTACTGCCAGGCCTCGCAAATCATTTTAAAATCGCAGAAAGTGCACCATGGTCCGACTTTGGCTTCAAATAAGCTTCCGTCAATATCCTTGGCCGTGGCGATGATCTTTTCCCCGGCCTTCTCCAGATCTGCCTTGGTGCGGCTGGTAGACATTTTGTCACCGGTTGCCAGAAAATAAAACGACAAAACTACCTGCTCCGGTTTTTTATTATAGATGCCGCTATCTTCAGCGGCAAGCGCGTAAACCGTCATCTGCAGATTATTTTTTATTTCTTTTTCCCCGGGTTTCTTGCCGGTTTTATAATCGATTATTTCCAGCCTGCCGTCAGTCAGCATGTCAACGCGGTCGATTTTTCCTCCCAGTTTTAAGCCTGGAGTCAGTTTAATCCGGAACAGTTTTTCCAGATCAGCAACCTGCACCTTGGGATCAAAGGCTTTTTCAAAATAAGCGGAAAGCATCTCCCGGCCTTTGGCTTTCATCTTCTCCTCATATTTTTTTGTGCCGAAACCCAAAGGAATCCAGGCTTCGTCCAGAAGTCGAAGCAGTTTCATCTCATCAGGCTTTTCCCCTTTTTTATAAAGCTCATAAAATTTCTGCAAAGCCAAATGCATGGAAGAACCGAAGGAAGCGGCTCCCGACTGGGGAACGGGAATTCTGATGATATAACGGTATTTATACTGCAAAGGACAAGTGAGGTAAGTCCCTATCTGAGAATATGATAAGTATTCGATTGGCGGCCTGTCTGACACGGGTGTTTTTACTTCGCTTTTCTGCCAGTTCAATAAATTAAGCTGGTCGGCTTCATGAAGCGGCCGGTCCGGCAGTTTCCCCAGTGCTTCAGAAACGAAGGGGGATATTTTGCGTTCCCTTTTTCCTTCGCCGTAATATTTGGCAGAAGTGAAATAAAGCCGGTCGCGGGCCCGGGTTGCCCCTACATAAAACAACCGCCTCTCTTCCTCCAGATGGTAATCGCCCTCCGGCAAAATTTCCTTTATCAGTTCATCGGGAATGGGAATCCTGTCTGCCCTTTCCCTGGTGGGAAACCTTTCAGATACGAGATTGACCAGGAAAACAACCGGGAACTCCAGGCCTTTGCTTGAATGGACGGTTAAGAGGTTGACGGCGTCGTTGCCCGTCCAGTCGGAATCGGCAGCCAAAGGGCTTTCTCCAAGCTCCATGGACATGTCAATCCAGTCGCTGACGGCAAAAATGGAGGCATCCTCATGCCCTGCTTCATAGGATTTTAACTTGTCGAAAAAGCGCGAAATATTGACCGCTTCTTTCTCCTCCAGGGCAGTTTTATATTCAGTCAGGTTCCTGAGAATGCCGGTATCCTCGAGGAATGAATAGAGGATTTGCCCGGCAGTGTCATTTTTGGCATCCCCGAGATGTTTTTCCGCCATCAGGATGAATTTATTGACGGTATCCACGGTTTTTTGCGACAGATAAGGCAGGTACATGCGGTAATTGCTTTTCAGGCTCCAATGGTCGGCCAGCTGCCTGTGGTGGGCGCTGATTGTATCAATGCCTTCATAAAGCGACAGGCCCAGCCTTTTGGAAAAATTTAAAAGGGCAGCCAGATCCCTGACCGGAATATCAAATTCAACCATGCTCAATACCCTGTATAAAGCGACGGAGTTGTCGTTTTCGCTCAGGAATTTAAGGTATGCGATCAGATTTTTTACTTCCTTTTGCTTGAACAATCTGCCTGGGCCCAAAAACTGGTAGGGAACACCTGCCCTGGCCAGGGCTTTGACAAAAGGTTCCGAGTGGTTGTTGGCCCGAAGAAGTATGGCAAAATCTTTCCAGGCATATTTTTTATGCTGCCCCGAATCGGCTGCAGCCAGATCCCTTATTTTTTTAACCACCGCTTCCGCCTCATCTTCTACCCTTTCCTCAAACAGGAATTGGACAGCCTCCCCTTTTAACCGTCTTTCGGGGGTAAGTTTCTTGTCTATATTTTCCCGCTCCTCCAGCCTGTCCGGATTGTTGTTTTGGATCAAACGGTAGGCAGTATCCAGGATTGCGGCCGTGGAACGGTAATTTCCTGTCAAAACGACGATCTTGGCCTCGGGGTAAGTATTCCGGAACTGGATGATATTGGATACGGCCGCCCCCCGGAAACGATAGATTGCCTGGTCATCGTCACCGACGACCGTGATATTCTTGTGCTCTGCCGCCAATAGTTGGGTCAGCTCGTTTTGCGCGAAATTGGTATCCTGGAATTCGTCAATCAGGATAAATTTAAATCTGCTGCGGTATTCTTGGAGAATATTTTTTCTCTGACGGAACAATTTTAAACTGCCGGCAATCAGGTCGGAAAAATCGATGACTCCTTCTTTTACCTTCAACTCTTCATATTTCAGGTAGGCATAGGCCAGTTCCAGATTTTTTTCCGTTTCTGTTTTTTCTTCATCACTTTTGCCTTTATGCTTTTGGCTTTTGCCCACCGCCCATTCAAGGTATTGGTTTGGGCTTATATCCTCATCACGCAACCTGTCAAAATGTGTCAGGAGGGCTTCGATGAATTTGCCGGGGTTGCCCAGGGGCCGGTAGTAATTAAGTTCAAATTGGAATAGGTTGTTACGGAAAAAAATAATTGTTTCCGCCTGAGTCATCAGTTTAAAACCCGGACTTAAACCTATTTCCAGCGCTTCTTTGCGAAGCAGGCGGTCGCCGAAAGCATGGAAAGTGGTTATCCATGTCTCCGTCATGCCATAGGGAAGGATGCGGTCAACTCTTTCTTCCATTTCCCTGGCCGCTTTCTCGGTAAAGGTCAAAGCCAGAATTTCGGTTGGACTGGCATGTTTATTTTCGATTAAATATCTGATCCTTTCAGTTACCACAGTTGTTTTGCCGGTACCCGCTCCCGCTATAATTAGCAAGGGGCCGCTGCCGTGCCGGACCGCTTCCAACTGGGACTGGTTGAGTTTGAATTCAGACATTTAATTGAAGTTAAATAGTTTGCCGACCAGAAAACCGGCAAGCGCGGAGACCATGCCTATTGCCAGCATTTCCAAACCGTTTTTGACCAGTTTTCTGCCTAAGGTCATCTTGGCTTTATAATAACCTATGACAAAGAGGGTCAGGGCGGACAATGTCACAGACAGGATAATTCCTTCTCCAATCGGCAGGAAGAAAAACGGCGTCAGGGGAATTACGGATCCTGCCAGGGATGAAAAACCGACTATCAAAGCAGCCGGCAAAGCATCCTTCCTCACTACTTTTTGCAGTTTGAGCTCCTGCTCCATCATCACTCTGAGCCAGATATCGCGGTTGGCCGTGATTTTTTCGACGATCTCTTCCAATATTTTTCCGGCAAAACCGTAGGACCGGTAGAGCTCCCTTACTTCACTTTTTTCGCCTTCCGGAAATTGCCTGATTTCATACCGTTCCCGTTCCACTTCCGACTGATAGTAGTCTGCCTCAGCTATGGTCGAGGTATAAGCGACGGCTCCCATGGAGATGCTTTCGGCAAAAGTGGCTGCCAGGCCGGCTACTAAAACTATATTGGTTTCGGCGGTGGCAGCGGCCACTCCCAGGATGACACCCAGGACATTAACCAGACCGTCCTGTCCTCCTAATATTATTTCCGGCAAATTAAAACCCGCTCCCCCGTGCCTTTCTGGGTGTTTCAGATCTTCCCTGATGCGGTGCGGCAAATGGGAACTGCGGATTTTCGCCTTATCGCCCGTTAAATAGCCTTCCCTGGCTTCCCTGATCCGGCCGTTTTCTGCCATAAATTATTTCAAAAGCCCCATTTTACCCTGGAACTTCTGTCCCAACAGCATAAACCTTGTCTCGACCTGATGCATCTGATTATAAGCATTGGTCAAATGTTTTGACAGTAATCCCAGATTATCCTGGATTTCTGCATAATCTTTCTGCATGCCCTTAATGATTTTCAAAATTTCCCGGGCTTCGGTTTCAATTCTTTGACCCTCCATCGACATCAGGACCGCTTTTAAATAGGCATAGAAAGTCATCGGCGAAACAGGCAGAACCGCTTTGCTATGCGCATAATCAAACAGCTCCGGATTGTTGACTATTTCGTAAAAAACCGCTTCGGAAGGCACGTACATCAGGGCAAAATCAGTTGTCCCCTCCTCCGTCAGAATGTATTTTTTGGAAATTGACTCCAGATGTTTTTTAACGTCGGCAAGGAAATTTTTGGAGGCGCTTTTTCTGGTTTCCGCATCCCTGCCTACGCTTAGTTTCCGGAAATTTTCCATCGGAAATTTGGCATCGACAGGCACCAGCCCGTTGACGGTTTTGATGGCGGCATCGACGATAGCCCCTGATTTGAACGCGTATTGGAAATGAAAACTTTGTTTCGGCAGCATCTGCCCCAAAATCTCCTTGAGAATCTGTTCTCCGATATTGCCTCTCAATTTCGGGCTTTTTAAAAATTCAGAAAGTTCTTTCATGTCATGCCCGATTTCGCTCATTTCGCCGATATTTTTCTGGACATCACTTATAAACCTGGCGGCATTGTCAAGCCTTTCATTCAGGGCTTTGGTCGAATCGTTGAGGGTTGCCACAATAGTTTTGCTCTGGTCATCCAGCCTGGCATTGGTGCTTCTCAGCCATTCCAAAAGGTCATCGGAGACCTGCCGCTTTTTTTCAAGATTTCCGATCCAGTAGCGTGTGACGAAAAGGACAACCAGGGTCGTAACTAAGAAAAATATAAGGATGGCGGCAGTTTCCACGACTTTCCATTCTACTACGCTGCCTCTAAAATGAAAACATGAGACGAAAAATTTCGGCTTACCGGAAAGTACTCAGTGTCATATTGGGAATAATATTAATTGGCTATCTTACGTCCGTCCCGCCGGAAACGATTCTGAATATTGTTATTTTTTATCTCTTAATACTTCTTAATTTAATTTACCTGTTATCGTTATTTTTTGCCCGTTTCAGAGTAATTCTCTATACATTATTAATAACCGCTATCCTGCTATTGGCCCAATTCAACATTCTGAATTTTTTTAATCTTTTGATTTTGATGGCGCTGGCGGTTTCCGTCGAAATCTATTTTAGGAAATAGCATAGAAACTGTTTTGCCGCTGCTCACTCTTGACATACTATTCATACTATAGTATATTTAGTATTATGACAGTCAAAAAAATAGTCACTAATTTAAGAATTCCCGAAGACGAATGGTTACAGGTCAGATCTACGGCCGCCTCTCAGGGAATAAGCGTCAATGAATATATCAGTCGATTGATCCGGACTGAGAATGTTAAATCAATATTGGGTAAAAGAGAAATAAAATCACCTCCCCGGGGATATGAGGCATTGATCGAATTTGCCAAAAGCAAAACTATGGGAAAAGGTTTGGGAGCTTCTCCCGATGATATGGTCATCTACGGAATTGAAGATGAATAGCGTTTTTATCGATTCCAGTTTCTTCAAAGCTTTAATTGACGAGGATGACGATTTTTATATTTCTGCTTTGGCCATCTATCAAAAATTAATAAATGAAAAAGCACTGCTTATTACCACCAATTTTATTCTGGATGAGACACTTACTCTAATCCGTTCAAAAGCAGGATTGGAGAAAGTGCTGAGTTTTAGGGAAACTATCCTTGATATGAGAAGCGTCTTAAAAATAGTCAGGGTTCTTGCGAGTGATGAATCAGGCGCCTGGAAATGGTTTACCGAAAATTGGAGCAGACTATCCTTTACCGATTGTACTTCATTTGCCGTCATGAAAAGATTAGCGATAGACAGGGCGGCAACATTTGACAGTCATTTCTCCAAAGCCGGTTTCACAATCCTCAACTGACACCACTGATCCGAAAAAACCGCCAGCCTGATATAATACTGTACACATGAACAAATTCTATTTGACTTCAGCCATACCTTACGTCAATGCGGCTCCTCATATCGGCCATGCACAGGAGTTTGTTTATGCCGATGTCATCAGGCGCTTTCAAACAATTCAAAATAAAGATGTCCTCTACCTTTGCGGGGCTGACGAGAACGGCTTGAAAATAATCAGGGCAGCCGAAGAAAAAGGCTTGGACCCAAAGGAATTTACCGATCAAAACGGAGAAAAATTTCTGCAGCTGGCTGAAAAACTGCAGGTAAAATTCGACGTCTGGCAAAGAGGCACAAGTCCCCGGCATCATCAGTCATCACAGCTTCTCTGGCAAAAATGCGCCCATAACGGAGATATCTATAAAAAGAATTACACCGGACTTTACTGTGTCGGCTGCGAGGCTTTCTATACCGGAGACGAACTGGATGAAAAAGGAGAATGCTTCGAACATCCCGGCAGAAAACTGGAAGAGGTAACCGAAGAGAATTATTTTTTCCGGTTGTCGAAATACCAGGAATTTTTGACGGATTTAATAACTTCCGACAAACTGAAAATTACCCCTGATTTCAGGAAAAATGAAACGCTGTCTTTTATCAGACAGGGCCTGACGGATTTTTCCATCTCCAGAAGCCGGACCCGGGCCAAAAGTTGGGGTGTCGAGGTGCCGGACGATCCCAATCAGATTATCTACGTCTGGTTTGATGCTTTAAATATTTACCAGTCAGGCATAGGATTCGGCTGGGATGAAAAAAAATATGAAAAATATTGGCCGGCCGATTTGCATGTCATCGGCAAAGGCATAAACCGTTTTCATTCCATTTACTGGACAGCCATCCTTAAATCAGCCGGACTTAAACTGCCCAAAGGTATTTATATCCACGGTTATCTGACGGTCGACGGACAGAAAATGTCAAAGACAGTCGGCAACGTCATCGACCCTGCCGTGGTCATCGACAAGTACGGATCTGACTCTATCCGCTATTATCTGCTTAAAGAAATTCCGTCCTACGCCGACGGTGATTATTCGGAAAGAAGATTCCGGGAAGTCTATAATGCCGATCTGGCAAACGGACTTGGTAACCTGGTAGCCAGGGTGGCGAAGCTTTGCGAAAAAAGTAATTTCAGTCTTGATGTTAACAAAAAGTCCGGCATCGGAGTTTTTTACCCTGAAGTAATTTCTTTAATTTCCAATTACAAGTTTAATGAAGCGCTTTTGGAGGTCTGGAAAAAAATCTCGGCTATCGACGGGGATATCAACCGGCAAACTCCCTGGAAACTTAAAGGACAGGCTCTTTCCGATTCTTTAAACAGTTATGTCAACGGTATTATCCGAATCGCCTGCAACTTTGCTCCGTTTATGCCCGGGACGGCGGAAACCATCCTGGCACAGTTTACGGCAAAACCTATCGTGGCCGGAAAATCCTTATTTCCCAGAATCAGCTAGATGTTCATCGACAGCCACTGCCATCTTAATTTCAAAGCCTTTAAAAAAGATCTGGATCAGGTCCTGAAAACAGCCAGAGATGCGGGTGTATCAGAAATCATCATCCCCGGTGCCAAAATCGATTCCTCAAGAAAAGCTATTGAAATCGCCGATAAATATACGGGTACTTACGCCGCCACCGGAATCCATCCGCATCATGCGGCTGAATTTGGCGAATATCTGAACAATAACCAAAAAATTGCCGAGCTTAAGGAAAAGCTGAAAGATTTGGCTGTCCGGAAGAAAACAGTCGCCATCGGCGAAATCGGTCTTGACCATTATCAGTACAGTAATTATCCGCCGATTGCCCAGGATTTGCGCCAATTGCAGCTGAAACTGTTTGGGCTGCAGCTTGATTTGGCTGTTGAACTTAGAAAGCCTGTCATCCTTCATTGCCGGCAGGCACATGAAGTAATGCTGGGCTTTTTGGAAAAATTCTTAATAGACAACCGCCTGTCCGGTGTCTTTCATTGTTTCGACGGCACTCCCGCTCAGCTGGAAAAAGTGCTGTCTTTGGGCTTTTATGCCGGTTTCGACGGCAACATCACCTATCCGGACAACTTCCGTTTGGTTGAAACCATGAGCAAAACTCCCTTGGAAAGGCTTCTTTTGGAAACGGATTCTCCTTTTCTGACACCCGAGCCTTTTCGCGGCAGCCGCAACACACCTGCCAATTTAATCCATACCGCCCAATTCATTGCCGCTTCCCTGAAAATGCCCGTTGAGAGGCTGGCCCGCCTTACTTCCGCCAACGCAGTTCAACTGTTTAACCTTTCCATGAACTAGTGTTAAAATAGGGCGACAATGAACAGTCTTGTTAGCCGTTACCCTGGACATTTCCAGCGCGCTTTCGAAATTATTTTTCCGCTTCTGACCTGGGCAATTATCAGCCTGCCTGTTTGGCTGTCGCCCTTTCATCCGGCGGTTGTTGCCTATATCCTTCTTTCTTTTAACGTTTATTTTTTTTACAAATCGCTGTCGGTTACAATCTACTCGACGCTTTCCTACCTCAAACTTAAAAAAATGAGCAGGATAAACTGGCTTATGCTGGCCAGAAAAAACCGCTCGTATGCCGGTTGCCACCATGTCATCATCATTACCAATTACCGGGAAACGGTAGCCAAAGTCAGAAGAACCCTGGAATACCTTACCAGGCAGGATTTCCCGCGAAAGAGGCTCTTAATCGTCCTGGCTATGGAGAAAAGGGAAGGACAGGAAGCCAAAGACAGGGCTGACATGCTTATTAAAGAATTTAAATCAAAGTTCGGCCTGATTACCGCTACCTACCATCCGCGGTTACCCAATGAAGTCATCGGCAAAGCTTCAAACAGCGCCTGGGCTGCCCAATTCGTTTCCAGGCAGATCAGAAAAAGGCGTCTTGATCCTGAGCTTGTGACCATAACATCCTGCGATGCCGACTCTCTTATCCCTCCCTCCTATTTCTCTTACCTGACTCATCTGTTTCTCAATGACCCTGACCGTTATTACCATTTCTATTGGGCACCGGTTTTGCTTTACAGCAATTTTTGGGAAGTTTCGCTGCCGGTCAGGCTTCAGGCTACCATCTCTTCAATTGTCCGCCTGGCTTCCCTATCCAAACCTGACAACCTGATCCAAATATCCACCTATTCCCTGTCCTTAAAACTGCTGGAAGCGATCGGTTACTGGGACAGGGATATTATTCCTGAAGACTGGCATATCTTTCTCCAGGCTTTTTTCACTTACGGCGAAAAGGTCAAAACCATACCGATATTCCTTACCATCACCAGGGATGCTGTCAACAGCTATTCGATCTGGCATTCGCTTAAATCGAGATACGAACAGGAAAAAAGATGGGCCTGGGGCATTACCGATATACCGTACGCCCTGTCCAAATTTTTCACCACACCCGAGATTCATTTGATCCCAAAACTATTAAGGGTACTTTATGTGATTGAAACCCATCTTTTCTGGCCAACGTCCTTTTTTATCCTGACATTGGGAGCTTATGTTCTGCAGATAATCAATCCTGTTTTTTCCAGAACAGCTCTAGGGCATAACCTTCCGAAAATGTCCGGCCTGATTCTGACGATGACAACCGCTTTTCTGGCCATCCTGATATTGATTGATGCCAAATCCAGGCCGAAAAGGCCGGCCAGTTTCTCAATCGCCAAAACGCCGCTTCTGGTTTTCCAATGGATTCTTCTGCCAGTGGTTTCCTTCCTCCTGTCATCATTGCCTGCACTTGAAGCGCATACCAGACTGCTTTTGGGAAAACGGCTGGAATACAAAGTAACGGAAAAGATATGAATGCTTTTCTAGAATTCCTCACACTGCATACTCCTCTCTTTTACTTTAACCAGTCGGTGTGGCGCGATGAGGCTTTTTCCTATTTCATGGCCAAACCGAATCTGGTCAAAATCATCATCACCACCGCCCAGGATTTCAACCCCCCCCTCTATTATCTTCTTTTGCATCTCTGGATTTACCTGGCCGGACATTCGGACTTAGGTTTACGGCTTTTGTCGTTAATTTTCCATCTTATCGGATCATATTTTGCCTATCTGATAGGTAAAAAAATTACTGACCGGAAATTTGCGGTTTTTATTTTCTTATTCTATCTGGTCAATCCGATGCTGCTTTATTATGCCTTTGAAATGAGGATGTATTCACTCTATGCCCTGATGTCGACTGCCGCTTTATATTTCTTTCTTTTCAAAAATTGGCGCGGCTATACAATCTCTGCCGTTCTCGGACTCTATTCCCATACTTTTTTCCTGATGCTCCCGCTGTCTCTGGCTGTCCATGATTATGTTTTCCGTTCCCGGAAAAAACAGCTCTTCCTCATCCTCAAACCGCTGCTCTATTTTCTGCCCTGGCTGCCGGTTGTGGCTGTGCAGTTTGTTAAATCAAAAGAATCCTGGATATATCCGGTTGACTGGCAGCTGGTCAGATCATCCTTGGGAAATCTTTTTACGGGTTATCAGGGTACACCCTGGTACTTCTGGAAATATACTTTCATCATCTCCCTGGGTATAATTTTCCTCGGTTTTTCAGGCTTACGGAAAAATAAAAAAACCGCCGCCATGTTTATTCTGCCTGTCATACTGCCGCTTTTTTTGATTTTAAGTTATTCGATGGTCAAAAGACCGATTTACGTCAACCGTTATCTTATCTTCATTACGGTTTGTGAGATTTTTGCCGTATCCTTCGGTATCTTCGCCCTGAAAAAGAAAACCCGGCGATATCTGTTGGCCGTATCCCTTTTTGCTTTGACTGTTTACTTCAATTTTTATATAGTTCCCTTCCGGAAAAAAACCGATTTCAAATCCGCTCTCCGCGAAATAAACGCCTCAATTGAAGAAAGCGATTACATTTACACTGAAACGCCGATTGCTTATCTCGAGACTGCCTATTACTCTCAGGTTCCTGATAAAACGTTTGTCTATAATCCGCAAAACACGGCTATCCCCAACTATATCGGAGTTAATGTCATTTTTGACGATGTCTCCCGCTTCACTTTTCCCGCTTCTTTTGCCAGGACATACCTGGTCAAAGATGATGCTTCATTCGGGATTGTAGTCAGCGACTAGTTTATGAAAAACAAACTGAAGAGAGTATTGAAGGATACTATTATACTCCGCTGCCTCCAGATATTTCTGATTCTGATGGCGGTTTTTATGGCGGTTATTGTCTGGAAATGGCAGGAACTGCCGCCGGAACTGCCTCTTTTTTATTCCCTTCCCAGAAGTGAAGACGTCTTAGGGACACCTTACACCCTCTTAATTTTGCCTGTTTTATCAATTGTCATTTTTATGGTTCATCTTGCGTGGGCAGCTCAAATTTATGAAAGGGAAATGTTGACTTCCAGGATTTTGGCGGTTACGGCACTTACGGTCGGGCTTATTCTGCTTATAACATTTTTAAGAATTATATTTTTAATCAGCTGATGTTTTTAACTTTTTCATTTTTGATCAGCCTGTCTTTTCTGGTCACCTTTCTGTTGGTTCCGCCGACCATTAAACTGGCCTCAAAATACAAACTGCTCGACGATTCAAAAAAACGGCCGCACCCGGCGCATACCCATACCGGCATTATTCCCCGGGCAGGAGGCATCCCGCTACTTTTGGGAATATTTCTGCCATTGTTTATATTTCTGAAAATTCAACCCCTGGCAACCGGTATCTTTTTAGGGGCCCTTATTCTTATACTCTCCGGACTTTGGGATGACCGCAAAGACCGTTCTCCCTACTTGCGCTTTTTCATCAACTGCCTGGCGGCGGCAATTGTCATCTTAGGCGGCATCAATATTCCCTATGTCACCAGTCCCTTCGGAGGAATCATCCGCTTCGATAATATTTCCGTGGATTTAAATCTTTTGGGATTGGGCTCTTTGTACCTGTCACAGGTTTTGGCTTTTATCTGGATAGTCTGGACTACCAACATCATCGGCTGGTCAGGAGGGGTCGACGGCCAGCTGCCCGGTTTTGTCTCCATTTCAGCCGTTGTCATCGGCATGCTGTCAATCCGCTATATAGCCGATCCCAACCAATATTATGTGACCGCCCTGGCTTTTTTAACGGCCGGCTCATATCTGGGATTTCTTCCCTGGAATTATTATCCGCAAAAAATCATGCCCGGATATGGCGGGAAAACCCTGGCCGGATTCATGCTGGGGGTTTTGTCAATTTTATCTTTTTCCAAATTCGGCACAGCCCTTCTGGTCCTAGCAGTACCTATGACCGATGCCGTCTTTATCCTGGGCAAAAGGATTTTAAGCGGAGCTTCTCCGGTCAAAGCCTCATCGGAACATCTGCATCATCACCTGTTAAAATTGGGCTGGGGGAAAAGAAGGATTGCGCTTTTTTATTGGGCTATTTCCTTTATCGCCGGTACTGCCGCCTTATCTCTGAACCCAAAGCAAAAAGTCTTTGCCTTTCTCCTGATTGTCATTTTGGTGGCCATGCTGATTGTCTGGCTGAACTTCTTCAAAAAACTCCCCCAAAAAACCGTATCACCCCGGGGGTGATATAGCTAGACACATTCGGGGAAACCATTGCTTAATTGGTTCTTTCAGCGTAACGGGAGGAAATCCAGCCTTCTTTACCGGTTTCGTATTCTACTTTGAACCAGCCTGATTTTTCTTCGATAAACGGCACCTTGACTCCGGGATTTAAGCGGGCAACTTCACTGGCTGAAGTTGTCGCATCAAACCGCACTCTCAGAAATCCTGTTGGAGTGTCGTTAATGGTGACGAAATTTCCTGAGTCAGAGGGCTCTCCGTCTTCATCCTCCGGAGCAGTTGTTGCCCCTGCTTCATCTGTCGGGGTTGGGGTTGCCGGAAGGACGATATCACCGGCAACTGCCAAATTAAAATTGACGGTCACTTTATAACTTTCAACGGTTTTCACCCGGACAGTCCGGCCGATAAAACCGGTGGAGGTGACAGTCACATCATGCTCTCCGGGACTTATGGTCAGGTTAAGCGGCGTGACTCCCCTGTCAATCCCATCCAGCAAAACTGCGGCTGCATCGGGGGAGGAAAAAACGGCAATTTGCGTTTCGCCACCGGAAATTTTTTCCATAGTGACAATTTCTCCGGCAGAAACCACTTCACTTAATCCCATTTCCCTTCTGACGAAGGTTAAAACCTGAGGATTTAAAACAACTTTCCCCTGCCACGGAACGGCGCTTGATTCGTTTTCATCCGCGATCAACTTTAGAACGTATTCACCCGGCGGATGTTTCTGGTCATAGGGAGTTTTACCGATAAGTTCGTCGTCAAGGTAAACAGAGGCAGCCGGTGTCGACTGCACCTTTAGACCGGCAATATTGCCCCGGCTTCCGGCAATCAGCTTGTAAACGGCAAAAAGAAAGACCCCGAAAAAAATCAACAGAACGATTATTGCCTTACGGCTCATGTGCTAAATATATCACGTAGGAAAGGCATATTCAATCTAAATTAGTTATTCTTTCCATAAAAAAACCCTCTGCTTGGGAGGGTTTTTTTTGTTTCTAATTTTAAGTTTAACTTAATAATCTCCCATGCCGCCCATACCGCCCATTCCTCCGCCGGGAGGCATTGAAGGCGCTTCCTTCTTTTCGGGAAGGTCGCAGATCATGGCTTCGGTCGTTAAGACCATCGAACCTATGGAAACCGCATTCTGGAGAGCCAGCCTTGTGACCTTGGCCGGATCAAGAATTCCCGCAGCTACCATTGATCCGAATTCCATGGTCATGGCGTTGAATCCGTAATCAGCTGTCTTGGCATCTTCGACTTTTCTGACGACCCAGCCCGCATCCGACCCGGCGTTTTGGGCAATACGGCGCACAGGCTCCGACAAAGACCGGTAGAGAATATCGATTCCCGTCCTCTCGTCCTCGATGGACATTTCTTTCTTGGTTTTTTCAAGCACATTCCTGGCTCTCAAAAGTGCCACGCCTCCGCCCGGAACAATGCCTTCTTCGATGGCTGCCTTGGTGGCGGAAACGGCGTCATTGACCCTTTCCTTTTTCTCCTTCATTTCCACTTCGGTGGCGGCTCCGACATTGATGACGGCGACACCTCCGGAAAGTTTGGCCAGCCGCTCCTGCAGTTTTTCCCGGTCAAACTCGGAAGTTGTTTCTTCAATCTCACGCCTGATCTGGGCAATTCTGGCCTGGATTATTTTCTTTTCGCCCTTGCCCCCGATGATCCGGGTGTTTTCCTTGTCAGCCCAGATCCGGTCAGCCCGGCCGCAGTCCTCAACTGTCACGTTCTCCAGCTTGCGGCCCATGTCTTCGGAAATGACCTTGCCTCCGGTCAGGATGGCAATATCCTCCAGCATGGACTTTCTTCTGTCACCGAAACCCGGTGCTTTGATAGCCAATGTATTGAATGTACCGCGCAGTTTATTGACCACCAGGGTTGCCAGCGCTTCACCTTCGATTTCATCGGCGATGATAACCAGGTTTTTGGAAATTTTTATGAAATTCTCAAGAAAAGGTAACAGTTCCGTCTGGACGCTGGAAATCTTTTTATCGGTAATTAAAACATAAGGGTCTTCTATTTCCGCTTCCATACGGTCAGGATTGGTGACAAAGTAGGCGGAGGCAAAACCTTTATCAAATTCCATGCCTTCCTTGTAATCTATCTCCATTGCCAAACCTTTGCCTTCCTCGACCGTAACTACCCCGTCTTTACCCACCTTTTCCAGGGCTTCGGCGATCAGATTGCCGATAGTCTCATCTCCGGCGGAGATGGTGGCCACCTGGGCAATCTCATCTTTGCCTTTTATTTTTTTCGACATATTTCTAAGCTCGGCAATTACCGCCTCCATGCCTTTTGACAATCCGTTTTTAAGAATCATCGGATTGGCGCCTGCCGTAATATTCTTGAGACCGTCATTAATGATGGCCTGGGCCAAAAGAGTAGCGGTCGTGGTTCCGTCTCCGGCATCGTCATTGGTCTTTGAGGCCGCTTCCTTAATCAGCTGAGCCCCCATATTTTCAAACGGATCTTCCAATTCAATTTCCTTGGCAACCGTAACCCCGTCATGGACGACGGTCGGTGCCCCCCATTTTCGGTCCAAGGCTACATTCCTGCCTTTGGGACCCAAGGTGGTGACCACCGCTTTGGCTAAAGTATTGACACCTTTTAATATTGACTGCCTGGCGTCTTCGGCGAATTTTAATTGTTTTGCCATAATTTCTCCTTTCGCTTATTTAATAATGAATCTTTACTCAATGACGGCGATGATGTCTTTCTGTTCGACCACCAACCATTCCTGGTGATCGATTTTTACTTCATTGCCGCCCCATTTTTTATAAATGACTTTCTGTCCGACTTTAACCGACATGAGGATTCTTTTGCCGTCCTCATCAATGGCTCCCGGTCCGACAGCCATAATCTGGCCGATCTGCGGTTTTTCCTTGGCGCTTTCGGGAAGGACGATGCCTGACGGGGTCTTGGATTCTTCCTCCAGGGGTTTGATCAGAACATTATCAAAAAGGGGTTTAACGCTGCCCGGTTTTATTTGCATAATATGGCTCCTGTTAAATTATTAATCTTTATAAATTTTGCCTTAATTTTGGCACTTAATTAAGATGACTGCTATTTTAGAAGAAGATTATTTCCTTGTCAAGAGGTATAGTCCTATTCCCATGGAGTCATTAACTGGAAATAATTTCCGTCAGGGTCGGCAAAAGTGGCTATCCACATTCCCCCCATTTCATAAGGCTCTTTGATTACCCTGGCCCCGGCGGATTTGATCCTGTCAAACTCCTCTTTGACTTTCTTGGTTTCCAAATTAAATATAATTCTCTGCGGTTCCTTGGCTTTACCCTCAACTTCGGAATGCTCCCCTATGGAAAAACTTACTTCTCCCATTTTCCAACCGTACCAGCCTTTTTCTGACCAGTCCGCTTTTTTCGCCAAAACCTTTTCGTAAAAGTCAGCCAGAACTTTCGGCTTGCGTGTCCCCAGCATGATGGAATTCAGATTAAGCATTTTAATTCATAGGAATCGGCTGGAGGATGCCTACCCTGTTGCCTTCCGTATCCCTGAATGAAACGTACCAGCCGACACCCGGGATTTCCATTGGTTCGCCGAGAATTTTGCCGCCTTCCTTCTCAATTTTCTCCATGTGCTCCTTGTAATCCTCAACATGGATGACAACCGATGGGTACTGCTGGTCAGGTTTAACCTGCGACCTATCGTAAAGCCCGCCGTTTATAGCCCCCGGTTTCTTCGGGCCTTTTTCGTCTGATTCGGTAGTTGACACGACGACATAATTTCCCATTTCAGCTCCGGTCTTTTTATACTGCCAGCCGAAAACTTTGGCATAAAATTCAGCCGCGCGGTTCTGATTGTCCGCGGACATTTCAAAATGAATTACGGGATTCATCTTCATAAAATCCTCCTTACAGGTAATGAATTAATAAATAGATAATTATCTATATTAACATAATTTATCAGGGGATTGTATGAATTTTTTGCAGATTGTGCTGGTATTTCTTAAGAATTTTTTCCCTGTTGTCATGGGGGTGAAACCGCAGGAATCCCGGCCGGATGACTTCATTGGACAGGTTTTTGTTGATTTTCCAGAGCTGGATTTTCCGTAAAATGGATTCGGTAAATAGCTCCTGTCGGCTTTTTCCGGAAGGATTTTCTGAATTGTTACCGGCAAAAACTTCGCTATTCGGCAAAAACTGGTTGACCCAGCTGTTTGAAGACCGGAATTTCTGATAATATCCTCCCCGGTCATAAACCGGCAGGAGCTGGATGATTTCATGGGCGCTGTATAAATCTCTTTCAGCCACAGGTAATTCGAGGTGATTTTCATCCAAATACATATTTAAACAGATTTTATTGTTTACTTTTGTATCCTTGGGATTTCTGTATAAACCCAAAGTCTTAAGCAGGCTGACCACCAGAAACCTGGTAGTCCACAATTGCCTGCTGTCGGAAACGAGAAGCAGATCGATGTCATCATCCCGGTCGGCGTTATTCATGGCCAGGGTACCAGTTACTCCTATCATTAAAACCTGGGGCCAGAAAGTCATGAATTTTAATATTTTTTGAAGAAGTTTGTATTTTTGACCGGAAAAATATTCTTTTCTAAGACGCCCGGAAACATTGGTTTCCCGGCCTTTTAAAAAATAGTAACCGGACTTAGAGGATATATCCGGGAGGTATTTAACTTTTTTTATCAGGTCTTTTTCTTTTAAACCAGGCAAACTGAAACCTATCAGATATTTTCTGACTTCGGGAATGGTGAGTGGAAAATCAAATACGTCTGCATAGCAAATGGTGCGGATGATGGCATCCTCAAGGGATAGAGACATAAGGTTTTTATTCTTCGGGCGGGGCTTCCTTTAAACCGAATCTGATGAGCACCTGATCGAAACCGCTTTCAGCTGTCTTAAGGGCAGTCTCGCTGGAGCTGCCCTGCTCCAACGAGTTGACAGCGTCCTTCAAATAGGTAATCAGACTCGTATTGATGCCTGTTTCCCCATCATATGTTTGGGAAGCCAGATAAAAAGACTGCATGCTGGGAGCGCTGGCGATGACAGAGCTTACGTAGGGATTATCAGAAAGCTCTTTGCCCATTTCGACCCGTGAATACGGTTCCCCGGAAAGTTTCCTCATTTTCACCTGTTCAGCATAAAGTTTTCTCATCGTCTCAGGTTGTGTCAGGAATTTTAACAATTTCCAGGCTTCATCTTTACTGACGGATTTGGCTGACACCCCCTCCACCCAGTAAGACGCCCAGTTGACACCCGGGCAGGGATCGCGGTCGCATGGCAACTGGGGTACCTGAGCGGTTTTGAAATTCAAGTCAGGGTTCATGGTGTTTACGGTTATTGCCTGCCAGCTGGGAGCCAGCATCATGGCTGTTTTTCCACCTGCAAAAGCTGCCAGTGAATTTTCCAGCGTCAAATCCCAGGTATTGTTCGGCTCATCAGCGAACTTCCGGTAAAAAGTCAGGGCTTCCACACCGCAGTTTACAGTCGAACTGTCGGCACAGCTAAACAATGATTTCGAAAGAACCGTGCCGTTCTGCAGCAGCATCAGGCCCAATATATCGCTGAAATGGGCAATATTTTCCGCCGTACCCAGGGATATGCTGGAAGTGACTATCCGGTTTTCTTCCTTAACGGTCAGTTTGCTGACCGCATTTTGCACATCTACCCAGGTTTTGGGGATAGCTACATTTGCTCCCTCAAGAATGTCCGTATTGTAAAACAGAACCAGTCCGTCTATTTCCAGGGGCAGGCCGTAAAAATTATCTCCGGATTTCAGATCTTTTACGGCAACAGGGTAAAACATCTTTGCGAATTCCTCAGCCGAATAGATTTCATTTGGCAGGCTGTCCAGATGGTTTGCCAACATCGGCAGCCAGGTATTGTGAAAACGGAAAATGTCAGGACCCTCATCCCGGTCGATTGCGGCCGTAAGACGTTCTCGGTACTGGACAGGATCCTGCCTTTGATAGTTAACAGTTATGTGCGGATTTTTTGCTGTATATTCATCAAATACCGGACGCATTACCTCGGGTTCCTCCCACAAGCCCCAATAATTCAGGGTAATTTTTTCCGTTTCCTGCGGTTTTTGACCTCTGCCCCGGACCAGGCTGAAAGCAAACAGTCCTACCACGACGATAAAAATGATGAAGATGAAAATAAAGAGAAATTTCTTGCGGTTGTCTTCGACAAAGGGTGGCGGCGGCTGTCCGTCAGGAGGTGGCGGCATATCCAGGCCTGGCTGTTCGGTCTGGCTTTCCGTTTGTTGGTAAGGTTCCTCCCGGACATGAAGGTCCTCTTCCGGAGCCTGCATGGCTTCCTGATAAGCTGATTGCTCTTTTCCGGAAAAGATCTCCCCGCTTGAACCGTCTTTTGCTGAGTCACCCATTCTTATGCTATCATAACCGCAATATTTAACCATGGTCAAGGCTAAAAAGAATAAACAAAACACACCGGAAGATAAACTGAATTACGGGCATTTGCACCGTTTGTACGGCCACAAAAGGCTGTTAAAAATCCTACTTCTCGTGCCCTTTCTTTTGTCGCTTCTGATGGTGGTTTTTCTGGTAAGCGCCTATCTTCATTACGACAATATCTATAGTGACCGGATTTACCCCGGTGTGACCATCGACAGCTTGCCTTTTGGCGGTAAAACCAGAGAAGACGTCATCCGCCATTTTGAGGCAAAAAGTGCCGTTTTTACTGATGCTTCGATTATCATGTCATATGAAGACAAAACAGCCACTATCTCAGCCGTCGAGCTGGAAGCTTCCTATGACGGCCGACTTTCGGCTGACCAGGCTTTTTCATTGGGCCGGTCAGGCAATTTTTTGTCTGACCTTTACCAGAAATGGCAGGCTGCTTCCCTCGGCACAAATCTTGACAGTGTTTTCCGCTTTAACCCGCAGATCCTGGAGGAAAACCTGGATTATTTCGCTTCCCTGGTTAACCGGCCTGCGCAGGATGCCACTTTTAAATTTGAAGAGGGCAAAGTACTCCTCTTTACTCCGTCAAAAAGCGGTCTTGCCTTAAACAGGGATAAAACTACTTCCATGATACTGGCTTATTTTGAAGAAATTGACCGGGGATCATCCCCGCCTGTTGCTTACCGCCTGAAATTACCGGTGGAAAAACTGGAACCGGCCGTAACCACCGAAAATTCCAATGATTTCGGCATTAAGGAACTGGTGGGGGTCGGCACCTCAAGATTTACGGGTTCGATTCCCGGCCGCGTACACAATGTGGAACTGGCCGCTTCCCGGTTCAATGGCCGCCTGATTGCTCCCGACGAAATTTTTTCCTTTAATGAAGCTCTCGGGGATGTGTCGGCGGCCACGGGTTTCCAGGCTGCCTACATTATTAAAGACGGCCGGACCGTTCTTGGCGACGGGGGCGGAGTTTGCCAGGTATCAACCACTCTTTTCCGGGCTGCCCTTGCCGCGGGACTGCCTATCGAAGAAAGGCATGCCCATTCCTACCGCGTCAGCTATTATGAGCAGGATTCCGGACCGGGTATTGACGCTACTGTTTTCGCACCCAGTGTGGATTTAAAATTCAAAAACGATACCGGCAATTACCTGCTTATCCAGGCTAAAACCGATAAAGCCAATTATGGCCTGACTTTTGAACTTTACGGGACTGCCGACGGCAGGGTGGCCGAAGTCGGTAAACCGATTATCCTATCCCAGGCAGCCCCGCCGGATGATCTTTACATCGACGACCCCACTTTAAACAACGGCGTCGTCAAACAGGTTGATTGGAAAGCGTGGGGAGCGAAAACCAGTTTTACCTACCGGGTGACACGCAATAACGAAACCCTGATTGAAAAAACTTTCTTCTCTTCCTTCCAACCATGGCAGGCCGTTTTTATGAGAGGGACAAAAGTATAATTCTGCACACACCAGGTGTGATATAGCTAGACACATGCCGGTTAACAAAATAATTTCAGTTAAAAAAGCAGAAGCGATAATTAAATCCTATAAGAAAAGTCGGACTGTAGTTACTGTCGTCGGCGGCTGTTTTGACATTCTCCACCCGGGACATATCAAATTCATCCGTTCAGCGGAAAAATTGGGAGGCAGAGTGTTCATTTTACTGGAACCGGATGAAAAAGTGAGACTTCTGAAAGGCGAGCTCAGGCCTGTCTTTTCCCAAAAAGAGCGGGCGGAAATGCTAGCCTCACTGACTTCGGTAGCTTTTATTGTCATGTTGCCTCTTATTGAATCGGATGCCGGTTACGATGAGTTAATCAGAAGGCTGGAGCCTGATGTGATCGCCGCAACCGACAATGATCCTTTGCTTGATCTCAAAAAAAGCCAGGCGGAAAAAAGCGGTGGCCAATTGAAAGTCTTGCCCTTCAATAAATCCCTGTCATCATCACGGATTGCGGATCTTCTGAAGAAAGAGCATTTATGATCATCCTGGGTATAGAATCTTCCTGCGATGAGACCGCCGCAGCGGTAGTTCGAGACGGCACAACCATCCTCTCAAACATTGTTTCCTCATCAATGTGGATGCATGAAAAATACGGAGGCATCATACCTGAAAAAGCTGCCCGCGAGCAGGTCAGGTGCATTATCCCGACCATTAATGAAGCGTTGGAAATCTCCGGAACTGCTCTGCAGAACATTGATGCCATAGCCGTAACCGTCGGTCCCGGACTTATCGGCTCGCTACTAGTCGGTGTCGAAGCGGCCAAAACGCTCAGCTTAGCCTGTGGAAAACCCCTTATTCCCGTCAACCATGTTTTAGCCCATCTTTATGCAAATTTTCTAAAACCTGAAAATCCTCCTGTATTTCCCTCTCTTGGCCTGGTAGTCTCCGGAGGCCACACTGAACTTTACCTTCTTAAAAGCCACCGGGAAATTATCTGGTTGGGAGGGACCCTGGATGATGCAGCCGGAGAAGCTTTTGACAAGACTGCCCGGCTTTTAGGCTTGGGTTACCCGGGAGGACCGGCCATAGCAAAAGCAGCAGCCGGAATCCGCCTAAAAAAATCACTTTCAGGCATCCGCCTGCCCCGTCCGATGACAGGAACTGACAATTTGAATTTTTCATTTTCAGGGCTTAAAACAGCTGTTTTAAGGGAAGTCCAAAAAATGGGAAAAGCGGGTATTACCTCCGGGCAAAAAGCGGAACTGGCTTTGGAAATAGAAGAGGCCATCACAGATGTCCTGGTAAAAAAAACGCTCAGGGCTTCCCAAATCCATCAGGTGAAAAGCCTGCTGGTCGGAGGCGGAGTTGCCGCCAACAGCCGGCTGACTGAAAAAATGAAATCGGAAATCAAAAGGTCAAAATCCGAAATTTCTCTCCATATTCCTCCCCCAAACCTCTGTACTGACAACGCGTCTTATATTGCCGCTTATGCTTTTTTCCGGGGCAAGGCCGCCCCCTGGCGTCAGGTTGAGGCACAGCCTGGCATGGAAGTGGAGTATAATTAGCCCAAATCTTATGGATAAACGCTACAAACATCAGGAAATTGAAAAAAATTGGTATACCTTCTGGGAGAAAAAAGGGTACTTTAGACCCGAAGCGAATAAAGTTAAAACACCCTTCGCAATCATCCTGCCTCCGCCCAATGCCAATGCCGATTTACATCTGGGACATGCCATGTATACGGTTGAAGACATCATGATCCGCTACCATCGCATGAAAGGTGATGCCACCCTCTGGCTGCCGGGCGCTGACCATGCCGGTTTTGAAACTCAGTTTGTATTTGAAAAAAAACTGCAGAAAGAAGGCAAAAGCCGCTTCGATTTTGACAGGGAAACCCTTTATAAAATGATCTGGGATTTCGTCCACGAAAACCGCGGCAATATGGAAAACCAGTTGCGCCGTCTGGGATTCTCCCTGGACTGGTCCCGCCAGGTCTTTACGCTTGATCCGGAAATTATTAAAATCGTCCACCGCACTTTTAAAAAACTCCATGACGACGGGCTTTTATACCGAGATAACCGGCTGGTCAATTATTGCACCAAAGACGGCACCGGTTTCTCCGACTTGGAAGTGCTCTATGTGGAAAGAACAGACCCGCTTTATTATATGAAGTACGGTCCGTTTACGATCGCCACATCCAGGCCCGAGACAAAATTCCGTGACACGGCATTGGCAGTCAATCCCGATGACAAGAGATACAAATCATCCCTCGGCAAAACTTTTGAAATCATGGGGCTCTTGGGGCCGGTTAAAATGACAGTTATTCCTGATCCTGAGGTAGATCCGGACTTCGGTACCGGAATCATGAAAGTGACCCCGGCCCATGACCCTCATGATTTTGAGCTTGGGCATAAATTCAACCTGTCTGTTACTCCCATCATTGATTTTGCCGGCCGTATGGATTTTTCCTGGTTCTTGTCACAAAAAAATATAGACCCCAAATACAGGGCGCGGGCGGAAAAGTATCACGGCAAAAAAGTAAAAGCTGCCAGGGATCTGATGGTCGAAGATCTCAAAGCTGACGGACTGCTTATAAAAACTGATGAAAAATATACCCACCGCATCGGCACCTGTTATAAATGCGGCGCAACCATTGAACCGTTGCCTCTGCCCCAGTGGTATATCAAGATCAGACCATTGGCCGATAAAGCCATAGCTTCCGTAAAAAGCAAAAAAATAAAATTTGCTCCCAAAAGATATGAAAAAATTGCCTTGCAGTGGCTTACTAATTTCCGTGACTGGAACATCAGCCGCCAGGTGGTCTGGGGCATCAGGATTCCTGCCTGGAAATGCCTGGATTGCCGAAATGATGAATGGATTGTCACTGACGGCAATTCTCCTTCCTCCTGCCCGAAATGCAAAGGGCAAAATCTTGAACAGGACCCGGATACTTTTGATACCTGGTTTTCCTCAGGCCAGTGGCCTTTTGCCACCCTGGAAGTTAACAGCAAAAAAGATTTTGGATATTTTTATCCGACTTCCGTTATGGAAACCGGCTACGATATCCTCCCCTGGTGGGTCTGCCGCATGATCATGCTAGGCCTATATGCTACAGGCGAAATTCCCTTTCAAACCGTCTGCCTTCACGGTCTGGTCCGGGATGCCAAAGGACAAAAGATGAGCAAAAGCCGCGGCAATGTCATCAACCCGCTGTCGATGGCAGATCTTTACGGAGCCGATGCCCTCAGGATGGCTCTCGTTTTCGGCACTGCTTTCGGCAATGACGTGCCGATGTCAGAGGATAAAATCCGGGGCATGCGCAATTTTTCCAACAAACTCTGGAATATCGGCAGATTTGTCAAAATGCACCGGGAAAGTTACCGCAATCAGAAAAAATATCCTGAAAATTTATCGGTTGAAAAATCAACCAATGCCGAAGATAAAAAAATCCTCGGAGAATTAACGAAACTTACGGAGGTAGTCACCGAAACGGTTGAAGAATTCCGTTTTGACAAGGGGGCGGAAGCACTTTATGAATTCCTCTGGCATTCACTTGCCGATAAATACATCGAGGCCGTAAAAGACCGTTTGAAAAACTACGACCGGCAAGCTCTGGCAGTTTTAACGCATGTTTTTATAACTTCGCTGAAACTTCTGCATCCCTTCATGCCGTTCATCACCGAGGAATTGAATAAGCAACTATCCCCCGAAAACAGGGTTCCCCTGATTGTCTCCCCCTGGCCCGTTGTAAAATAATTCCGGATTATCAGGATTCGGTGATTGTCACTTTGTTTACTTTGACGGGGGCAACAGGTGTGGATTTTTCACCGGAGCCGGTATCGGTCGTTTCGACGGTAGCTATTTTGTCTACTGTTTCCATACCTTTGGTGACCTGGCCGAAAATGACGTAGTCTTTGGGAAGTTCATAATCCTTGTGCATAATGAAAAACTGGCTGCCGTTGGTATTCGGACCCCTGTTGGCCATGGCTACCATGCCTCTTTCATAATCCAGCGTGATTTTTTCGTCGTTAAAAATATATCCGGGCCCTCCGCTGCCGTCTCCGTTCGGATCGCCTCCCTGGATCATGAAATCCGCAATCACCCTGTGGAAAATTGTCCCGTCATAAAAGCCTTCGCGGGAGAGAAAAACGAAATTATTGACAGTCACCGGGGTTTCTTCGGAAAACAAATCCACGGTTATCTCCCCTTCGTCAGTGGCGATGACCGCCTGGTATTTCCCGTCAGCTTTCAGAGAATTTACCGGCGGTGCCGGATACTGCCCGCTTGTCTCAGGCGAAGGTTGTCCCGATTCGTCCGGGGCGGTAGTTGATGAAGGATTTTTGGAAAACAGCATTATCAAAACCAGAGCAGCCAGTGCGATCCCGAATAGATAGAGAAAATAATTTTTCAACTTGGGATTGCTTTTCTCCATGTCAGATATTCTTGGTTACTTTGGCCTCCTGTTTAACTTTTTCAAACCAGGTTTGGTATTTTTCATTAAGCTTCTGCTGCTTCAGTATCTCTGTTGCGTCCTTCTTCATCTTGGCGGCATCGGTAGACTCCTGGAAAAGAGCGGCATTGTCAGTCACATAATTGTCAATTTCCTCAGCTGAAACGGTCGACTCCTTTTCAAACATTTTTTCGATTGACAGCTGGATTTCCAATTGTCTTCTGAATGTTGTCGGTGTCAAACCCTGAAGCTTAAGGGCTTCCTCAAGCGACATCTGTTCCTGGATTTTCTCCTCTATTTCATTTTGTCTGGCATCAAGTTCTTCGGCCGTGACAAAAATACCCTGTTGGCGGGCGGCTCCCATTATCAGTCTTTCATTGATTAAGGATTCGAGAATCTGATCCCCGAACTGGCTGTATAAACGACCGCTCAACTCGAATCGCGAAATGGGCTGTCCGTTTATGGTGGCTACGATAAAATAATTGCGGAAGAACCAAAAAGCCGCAACCAAAAGAATAATACCCGCAACCAGATAATTTTTAGGGGTCAGCAGTTTTTTCAAATCAACTTTTTTTTTAACGCTTTTTCTGGGCATCATTTTTTTATCCTTTCCTTAACAAGGGCGGCAACCCGGGAACCGTCTGCTTTGCCTTTAACCTCGGCCAAAACCATGCCGATCAGCTTGCCGGGATTATCTCCGCCGCCCGAATCCGCAATTTTATTAATAATTTTGATAAGCTCTTCTTCTGAAATTTCTTCAGGCAGATATTTTTTAATGACGGCGATCTCCTGAAGTTCCTTTTCGGCCAGTTCCTCACGCTGGCCCTTTTTATATAGCACAACTGATTCCTGCCGCTTTTTAATTTCTTTTCTTAAAAGAAGAATCAGTTCGTCATCGCTTAAATCTTCTTTCTTGTCGATTCTGGCATAATTAATCTGGGAAAGTATCATTCTCAGGACTGAAAGGGTCGGCTTGTCGCCGTTTTTTAAGGCCTGAGTCATATCCTTTTGAAGTTTCTCAACAATCATCATAAATTATGTCAAAATCCCGTTGGGAGTGAAAAGTATAAGATACAAAAGGTATAAAAGTAAAGAACCGATAAAGGCCGCCAGGAGATAGACTATTTTCATCTGTGAGCCGTCCGGCATTAAACTATTATAGTCCTTTTACCTTCTGTTTGTTATTTCCGGGCAAAAAGTGCAATTTCCCTGATTAAAAATTGGTTTATACTCCGGTAGAGAAAACTTCCCCTGACGGTTATATCGGCATGCGCTATTTTTAATTCCCGAAGGAGATGGACAGGTTCAAAATCATCCGCAATCGGCCCCAATTCAAATAACTTTAATCTTCCCGACAGGATAAAAGCCGGGAAAATGATGACCACCCGGCCGTCTTTTTTCAATAGTTTCCGGAAATTTGTGAAAGCCGCCCGGTATAAAGGCGTTAAATCGCGGAATAAGCGGTTTATGCCTTCAGGTGTCGGAAATTTATGAAGAGGCGGACCCAGGTAAGGTTCTGTCACAAAAGCATCGATCGACTGCGCCTGTAACTTTTGGGAAAGGCGGGCAACATCAGAAACAAACAGATTGACGTTTGCCTGTTTACCAGTCAGCCAGTTTAAATTAGTTCTGATATCCCCGACAGCTTTACTGCTTATATCGCTGCCGTATATTTTGCTGAAACCCATTATCGCAGCTTCCAAAATTATGGTACCAGAACCGGCAAACGGGTCCGCAACCGCTGAGGACTCTCCTTTACCTGAAAGATTCAACATCATTCTGGCCAATTTTACCGGCATGATGCCTGATCGCTTGTCTTTAGCGGGTTTGTAAAAATCACGCCTGGCAAAGCCTTCAAAATCCTGAACCCACTCTGTTCGTCCGACAAACAGGCTGTGGGCGGATGCCACCAGACTTAATTCAAAGCCGCTTTTTAAGACACTGTTTTTAACCAGGGAAACGCTTTGGGTCTGGCGGTTTTTAATCCTGATAAATCCGGCTTTAATATTTTCGCTCTTCAGGTTGTCCTTAAGATGCACATGCAATTCTGTCAGTTTTTTTTCCAGTCGGCTGAAGATTTCGGCATCGGCACCAGCCTGATAGAGACTTAAGGCAAATTTGATTTTCCCGGAATTTAGAAGGACGCCTTTTTCTTTTAGAAAAGCGGCTGTAAAAATATAATTGAATTTATCCTCGTTGTCTGAAAAAAGAATTTCATCCAGCACCCGGCCGGATTTGACAACCCCACCCAATTTGCCGCTGAAGGTTTTTATATCGGAAAGTCCGTTGACGGAAAAGACGGCAGCTTCTTTTGAAAAAAGCAGCAGGTCGTATAAAAGGCCTTCTTCTTTAAAAGCGGATATAATTTCCGCTAAAGTCAGAGCCGGATAACGGCCGGGGATAAAAAAATATTGCTCCATCAGTTATTCAATTACTTCTTCAGCTTCGTAAATTATCTCTGTTTGTCCGCCTCCTGAATCCTTTGGGACTATCTGCGTTTTCTCAGTGTCCAGGAATTTGTACGAGGCTAGAACAGAATCAAAAACAGGCTGCCAATATTTTTCATCTGTTAAATTTGCTTCGATCTGGTATAGATAGCCTGAACGGATGGCAGAGACGGTCAATTTTTTGCTCTCTCCTTGGCTCAAAACCTTGACTGCCGGATAACCGTCCAGTTCCGTCTCGATGACATTAGCTATTTTTTCTTTTATCAGCCATTCTTTAATGTCGGAAGCCCGGGTATCTTTTGTCCATAAGACAATACTTCCCGGATGATTGCTTTTGCTTAACTCCAGATTGGCATAGTTTTCCGTATCTTCATCATGAGGGTTTAATTTAAGGTTCTTCGGATAACTGAATTTAAATTCAGACTGGTCTTCCCAATCAGCAGTCTCAACCGGAGAGGGAATCGGGTTAGCGGCAATTGGCGGTTTTTCCGGTTTGGTCATTCTGCCGCGGACTGAAACATAAGTACCGCCGGATATAACCAGAAAAATTAACCCGATCAGAACGTAAAGCGGTATTTTAGTTTTCATATCAGTCAAGTATATCTTATAATGTCGGATACATGAAGATAATTGGCTTTATTTTTCCGATTATTTTCCTGATTTTGCCTTCATCCGTTTCTGCGGCGAAAAAATTCGTCCCCAAAAGCGCCCCTTCAAGAAAAACAACCGGTACGGCGCTGATTCCTGCTTCCGTCAAATACCGGTCAGATAAACGCGCTCTTTTCCTGCAATTTACCAACATAAATAATATCGATTCGGCTTCATATTCCCTGACCTATACCGCAAGCGGCAAAAATGAAGGTGTCGGCGGCACAATTTCAGCTGCCAATGATCCGTTTAAGACCCGCGAACTCCTTTTCGGCACCTGTTCAACTTCCGTCTGTACTTATCACACGGGCATCAAAAATGCCGTATTAACCATCACCGCCCGGCTTAAAAACGGCCGGCAAGCCGTCAAAAACTACCGCATAAAAACCTACAATTAAAGCCGACTCTTCCCCAATTCCGCCGGAATGTTCTATAGTTAAATCAGGGAGAAAATCTCTCCTTCTATTGCTATGTTAGCCGTACCTGATTCACGGATTAAAAATATCCTCATCCAGAATTCCCTGGCCAAGGAAAGCGATCTTGAAGATTTGGCCATGATGGCCAAAAGCTCTAATATCAGTTTTTATGATGCCGTCCTGGACAAGAACATCGCTTCTGACGAAATCATCGGCCAAATGATTGCCCAGTCACTGGGATTTCCTTTCGTCATTCTTTCCCGGACTGCCATCCCCGAAGAACTATTCCTGGTGACACCGGAAAAAGTCGCGCGCAAACTTAAATCCATCGCTTTCGGCAAGGACGCCAATGGCCTCAAAATAGCCATGAATGACCCGACCGATAAACTGACGATTGAGATGCTTTCCAAAAAAACCGGCCTGAATATCATCCCTTATTTTGCCACGGAAAAGGACATTCTCAACGCTTTAAGATTATTACGCAAAGACCTGCAGACAGCCTGTGAAAACCTGATAAATGAAGAAATCGACATCAATAATACGGCCATTTTGGATGAGGCTCCGGTTTCAAAAATCGTCGACCTGATTGTTGATTATGCTTACCAGGATAAAGCTTCCGATATCCACATCGAGCCGGAAGAAAAAAATCTGCTAATCCGCTTCCGCATCGACGGACTTTTGCATGACGCTTTAAGACTGCCGAAAAATTTGCACGTCCGCATTGTCTCCCGTATCAAAGTCCTCTCCAAACTGAGGACGGATGAGCATTTAAGCGCCCAGGACGGAAAAATGAGACTGACAACACCATATGAAGTTCTGGACATCAGAGTTTCAATCATTCCGGTAGCTGACGGAGAGAAAGTTGTCTTAAGACTGCTCTCCTCAAAAAAGAAACAGTTTTCCCTGTCCAATCTCGGGGTGGATGATTCGGAGCTGAAAAAAATCAATAAAGCACTGGGGAAATCTTACGGCATGATACTTTCAACCGGTCCGACAGGTTCAGGCAAAACAACCATTATTTATACCCTCCTGAAACAGATCAACATCAGGGAAAGAAACATCACCACCATTGAAGACCCGGTAGAATACCGCATTGCCGGGGCAAACCAGATCCAGGTCAATATCAAAACCAATTTGACATTCGCCAATGGTTTAAGGTCTATCCTCCGGCAGGATCCCAATGTCATTTTTGTCGGCGAAATCCGGGATAATGAAACTGCCGGCATCGCCGTCAACGCCGCCCTGACAGGCCATCTGGTTTTTTCCACGCTTCATACCAATGATGCGTCCGCATCAATACCCAGGCTGATTGATATGAAAGTAGAGCCATTTCTGGTAGCCTCAACCGTTAATCTGATAATTGCCCAGCGACTGGTTCGGAAAATCTGCGATATGTGCCGCATGCCGGTTACATTGACCATGAATGATTTGGCCCAAAGGATCCCTGTTGAGATCATTTTAAATACCTTCCCCGACCAGAAAAGCTTCATTGTTTTTCAGGGTCAGGGCTGCAAAATATGCCACAATACCGGCTATGAAGGCCGCATCGGCATCTTCGAAATCCTGGAAATTTCATCTGAAATCCGCAAACTGATTACAACGCGCTGCGATGCTGACATTATCAACCGGCAGGCGGTTAAAGAAGGTATGAAAACCATGCTGGCCGACGGCCTGAACAAAGTTGCCCGCGGCATAACAACCATCGAAGAAGTCTTGAGAGTAACCAAAGTGGAAACCATATGAAAACATCCGGTATCAGCCTGAACAGCGGTGAAAAAATTTCACTGATCCAGAATTTGTCTACCATGCTCTCAGCCGGCATCTCACTGCTGGAAGCAATTGACGCCCTTCTGGAGGATGCCCGTGGCAAGCATAAAAAATTTCTGGAAATAGTCAAAGAGGATGTTTCCCAGGGCAACCATCTGTATAACTCCTTCTCCAGATTTCCCCTGGTTTTCGATGCCGTAACCGTTAATCTGCTGAAAGCATCGGAAGAGGCGGGTACCCTCGAAACCACCCTCCAGGATTTGAAAAGCAACATCCAAAAAGAGATGGAGTTTTCCGATAAAGTAAAATCAGCCATGATCTATCCCGTTTTAATCGGCATGGTTTTTTTGGGTGTGCTCCTTTTAATGCTGGTCGTGGTCGTTCCCAAAATTTCTTCGGTCTTTCTCCGCCTGAGGATGGAACTGCCGATGCCGACGAAAATTTTGATTGCCCTCTCCGATTTGCTGGTTAAAAATACACTCATGGTATTCGTGGTTATGGGGGTTTCCGCCGCAGTTGTTGCCTATCTCTTCCGCAATCACCGCCATTTGATCCTCGCTCCTCTTATTCACCTGCCGGTAATCTCAGGCCTGGTGAGAGAGATGGACTTGACGCGTTTTTCCCGCAGTTTTTCCCTGCTTCTCCATGCCGGTGTGCCCATTATTTCTGCCCTTGATCTGACCAAGGATGTCGTTATCAGCCGGGATACCTACAAAATCATCGTGGCTTCAGGGGAAATGGTGGCGGCAGGCAAAAAACTGTCCGAAGGATTTAAATTGGGCAAAGGCATAATTCCCTCGATTATGATCAAACTCATGGAAGTCGGGGAGAAAAGCGGGGCTTTGGAGAAATCAATGCAGGAAATATCCGATTATATGGATTATCAGGTTTCCAAATCCTTAAGGACCTTTACCGCCCTTCTGGAACCGGTCATGCTATTAGTGGTGGGAGTCCTGGTCGGCGGCATGATGATGGCAATTATTGCTCCCATTTACGGACTTATCGGTCAGGTAGGTATCAGATGAGCAAATTGAAAGATATCAGGCCGGCACAAAATGGTTTTTCCCTCATTGAGCTGACTATCGTCATGTCTATACTTATCCTTTTATATGCGGTTGTCTCTTTAAATTTGTCCAATGCCCGTCCCCGCTCATCGCTTAATACGCAAATTACCACCCTGTCTGCTGATTTAAGGCAACAACAGCTCAAAGCTTTAAGCGGGCAGGCAAATGGCGGCACAGCTTCCGAATACGGGATATATTTTTCAGAAAATTCCTACACCCTCTTTGCCGGGACTTCCTATTCCTCCTCCGATCCTTCAAATCACGTCATCAATCTGAACGATGATTTAATTTTTAATAATATTAATTTACCCCAGCAATCAGTGATTTTTTCAGCCGGAACAGGTGAAGCTGCGGTTTATGATGCAGGTCAAAATTCCGTTTCTTTATTAAACAGTGTTACCAACGTCAGCAGGATGCTGACTTTAAACGCCTGGGGGACGGTTATTTCCGTAAATTAAGATGACTGATAGAAAAAATTGCGGCCAGTCAATCATCGAACTACTAATCGCTGTCGCTTTGATGACTCTTCTTTTCCCGGCCATTTTCAGCGGAATAATTGCTTCAAGGGAAGGCAGGGGCCAACTTTCCCAACGGTTGGAAGCCCAAACCCTGGTCAGGGAAGCGGAAGAAGCCGTCAGAATAATCCGCGAAAGGGACTGGCAGGAAATCGGAACCAACGGTCTTTACCATCCTGAAGTATCAGGCACAAGTTTTGTTTTGGCTACCGGCAGTGAATCAATCAATGGTTTTACCAGAAGCCTGACTATCGAAGATGCCTACCGTGACTCTTCCGGCGCCATAAAATCGGCAGGCTTGGCGGATCCTTCCACGAAAAAAATAACAGCCGAAGTTTCCTGGGTGTTGCCCCATCCCGGGGATATCTCGCAAACCTTTTACCTCGCCAGGTTTCAAAATAACCTGTCATATACGGAAACAACAGTTGTAGATTTTGAACAGGGAAGTATATCAGGTGCGGTCATTTCTGCTGATTTAGGAGGCGAAATCATGCTGGGCTCGGGGGGTGTTGCCGGCTGGTGCAATCCCAATCTGACCATCCAGTCAGTCGATCTGCCTAAAAACGGAGTTGCCAATGCGGTTTCCGCCATCGAAGGACAGGTTGTTTCAGGGACCGGAAACAACGCCTCCGGAGTTTCTTTCGCACATGTTGACATCAGCAATCCGCCTTCTCCGGCGCCGCCTGTCGGAACCATCAATGGCACATTTGACGGTTACAAGACCAATGGTGTTTTCGGCGAGGAAAGTTATGCTTATTTAACGACCGATACCAATGCCAAGGAAATAATCATCATTGATCTGGAAAACCAGGATGCCTACGGAAAATTCGCCGAGGTTGGTTTTTTTGATGCTCCCGGGATTTCTGACGGTGAAAGTATTTACACTTCGGGTAATATTGGATTTGCCACAGTTGCCGATACTTTATATACCTTTGATATAAGCTCGAAAATAGGGTCAAGGCCCCAGCTTGGATCAGTCTCTTTGGCGGGAACCGGTGAAAAGGTTGTTGTTGTGGGCAATTACGCTTATGTGGCTGTTAATTCTGCTTCAACTCAAATGCAGATTATTGAAGTCAGCCCGGACGGCCGGACTTTAAATGTAGTCGGCTGGACGAATTTATCGGCTTCAGGCGGAAAAGATGTTTTTATCAACAGTTCCGCCAGCCGAGCCTACTTGGCAATCGAAGCCTCAGCTTCCGCTCCGGAATTTTTCGTTCTCAATATCGAGGAAAAAACAGGCTTGCGGCCGGTTACGGCTGTTTATGAAGCTGGCGGCATGGACCCCACCGGCATTACCGTTGTCCCCGGCAACAGGGCAATCCTCGTTGGCCGCGGGGGTGAAGAATACCAGGTAGTAAATATCTCCAGAGAATCAGTTAACCCTCCGCTGACCAAATGCGGCGGATTTAACATTGACAGCGGAGTCAACGGCGTTTCCTCAGTCACGGAGGCTGACGGAGACAATTACTCTTATATCATTACCGGAGATGCCTCAGCTGAACTTAAAATCATCGCCGGAGGCCCGGGAGGGGAATTTTCCCCGTCGGGGACTTTTGAATCAGCTCCTTTTGATGCCGGCCGGACTGTTGCCTTTAACCGCCTGGACTTTACTTTCGACAGGCCCACCCAAACCGTACTTACTCTCCAGGTTGCCTCTGCGGAAGCTGTTAACAATAATTGCCAGGAAGCCGAATATTCTTTTGTCGGCCCCGACGGACAAACAGATACCTATTTTAACGCTTCTGCCGCAATTCCTGGCGTGACCTACCTACCTTATATAAATCCCGGCAGATGTTTCCGCTACCGGGCGAATTTAAGTTCGGCCGATAACCTGTTAAGCCCTGTCTTATATGATGTTTCCATAAATTATTCTTTATGAAGCGCGGATCGACATTAGTTGAAACTATCCTTTACACTTTTTTACTGCTGTCCTTTTTGACGCTCATTACACAGTTGATTGCCACGGTACTGGATGTGCAAAAAGAATCATCTGCAGCTTCTTTAAGCTCCCAGGACGCTATGTTTATCATGCAGAAAATGACAAATGAAATCTTTCAGGCTGATCAAATTTTAAGTCCCCCAAATCCGGGAGACAGCCAATCTCAATTACAGCTTGACGTCAACGGTCAAACCCGCAACTTTCAGCTGTCGGCATCCGATCTTATTTATGACAGCGGCGCAGCCTCCGGCAAATTAAACAGCTACGGCACCGTCTTAAACAGTTTTACCGTCAAAAGAATCGGCAATCCGGGTGGCAAACACGCAGTCAGCATAGAATTTGAATTACGCAGCCTTATTGAGGAATCAGGCGGGACGAGAACCGGAAATTATCATTTCACGGCAGGCTTAAGATGAAAAAAACCAATTCGCAGGGATTCGCCATGGTTATTCTTCTGTTTCTGATGCTGTTAACCGTCACCATCATTACTGCCGCCGTGTCCCTGATTATCCTGGATTCTTCTTCGTCAACTCTTATTGCAGCTTCCGACTCAGCCAAATCCATTGCCGATTCCTGTATGGAAAACGCCGTTATCCGCCTCATCCGCGATCCTGCCTATACCGGGGAAGAATTAAACATAAACGGCGGAAGCTGCCGGATTTCAGTTCTTGGTTCAACCGTTAAAACCGCCACTTCTGAAGCTGATTTCGGCGGCAAGAATAAAAAGGTAGAGGTAAATCTGAATTTAAACAATAATATAGTTACTCTCTCGTCATGGAAGGAAATATTTTAAATGACCGCTAAACCAAACACCGCCATTATTCTTCTGGACAGGAATAAACTGGATTATTTCAGTCCGGAAAATAACCAGATATATACCTACCAATTCCCGGAAAATATGGTCAGATATGCGGAGATTGTCAACGACAAGGAATTGGCCATGCAGATAAACCTTTTTATCAATTACCACAAACTGCCTTCTGCCAGAATAATTTATATCCTGTCCCAGCAAATTACCCTGGAAAAAAATATGGCCGAAGACAAAACAGATAACCAGCAAACCATGGTTGATGAATTTCTTTATCACCTGCCTTTCGAAAGTAATATCCATAAAATCTATAAATTGGAAAAAGGCTATCTGATTTCCGCCGTCAACAGCACTTTCCTTAAGTCATTCACGGAAAATTTCACCAAAGCCGGTTTTCATACTATGACCGTCGTGCCTGCCTCTGTTACGGGTATCAATATTAACTATCTGGACTCTCCGACCGTCGGCTTCCTGCTGGCCAAAACTGATTTTCTCAAAGAACAGTCGATGACCGGAGAACGCGAAGATGAGACACACAAACCGAAAAAGGAACCTGATAAGGTAATGGGCCTCAACCGCATATATCTCCTTGTAACTGTATTTATCCTGCTCCTTTCCTTTCTGCTTTTCATGCTCTACCGCCAATCTGCCGGATGAAACCGGGATATTATGATAATTGTGGTTGACAAAAGTCGTCAGTACATAGTAGCTTGGATATAGTACTCTTTTTTGAAGGGAGGTGATTAATTAATGAAGAATTTAACTGCCCGCAACCGGGGATTCACGCTTATCGAACTCCTGGTTGTTATAGGAATCCTGGCTACCCTTTTGGCCATTACATTAATCGCCATCAATCCGGCCAGACAATTCTCCCAGGCCAATAACACCCAAAGAAGCAGCAATGTTAATGCCATTTTAAATGCCATTCATCAGTTTGCTGCTGATAACAGGGGTGCTTTACCAGTCGGAATCACAGGTACAGTCCAAAATATCAGTGAAGCCGGTGCCAATATCTGCACTGATCTTATTACGCAATATATGGCTGCTTTACCGCAGGATCCGTCGCTTGGCGGAAACAACATCACCGACTGTTCTGTAGGTTCTGGATACAATACCGGTTATACAGTTGTAAGTAGCACCACAGACAATAGAGTTACTGTGACTGCACCCAGCGCAGAACTTGGAGTCAGTATTTCAGTTACCAGATAAGTTTTGCGTTTAACTAAAAAGAAAGGATAAAGCGAATTTTATTCGCTCCTTTCTTTTTGTCTGAAAATAGTGAGAATTCTCATCCAAAGAGTTAAAAAGGCAAAAGTAGCATCAGAAGGAGCTGTTTTAGGTGAAATCGGCATAGGACTCTTACTTCTGATAGGTATAGCCAAAGATGACACGGAAAAAGAGGCTGAAACTTTGGCCGCCAAAACAGTTCATCTGAGAATCATGCCGGATACGGAGAACAGGATGAACCGCTCGGTTTTGGACGTGGGCGGGGAAATTTTGGTTGTCAGCCAGTTTACCCTTTTCGCCGACACTTCCGCCGGCCGCAGGCCTTCTTTTACCGATAGTGCCGGGCCGGAAAAGGCGGAAAAACTGTATGAATTTTTTATAGGCGTTCTCCGTAAACTGGGTGTTAAAAAAGTGGCCGCCGGCCGTTTCGGTGCCTATATGGACATCGAACTTACCAATGACGGCCCGGTTACAATCCTGATCGACAGTCAGAGGGTGTAGTAACCCGCAGCCTTCAGGGCTATCTCCAGGGTTTCGGTTGGACCGTTCTGGTAAGTATCAATTATCAGATCGTAATGGTCGGGATTCCAGAAATCAGCCGTTTTGTACAATTTTTTCCACTTCTTGATATTTTCCTCCTCCCGCCTCTTTAAATGCAACTTTGCCTCATCAATGGTGATTTTTTCCCGGTTGACCAGTCTGTCCACCCGCACGGAATCGACAGAACAAACTATAAATATTTTAAAAACACCGTCAATTCCCTGGGCATTAAATCCCGACAGCCATGATTCCATGATCAGATTTTTTTCTGTCGCAAGTTTTTCTTTGATGTATTCGTCCAGTTTCAGGTGGTAACCATCGGGAGACAGATCCGTCCTTTCCAGGGGAATTTTTTTCTCTCTGGCATACTGCCGGTAGATTTCCCCGCCGTTCCAGAGGATCCAATGAAGTTTTTTAGCCAGTTCCCTGGAGAGAGTCGTGGCACCACTGGCAACACGGCCTGAAACTGTTATTACTCTGTGGGGAAGATGGACAGGTGATTTATCCATTGAGATGAGTGACAAGGCTTTCAGTCCAATCAGTCAACTGCTGAGAACTTTTCTGTTGGTCCAGATAAAAACCGTCAATGCGCAGTGATTGAGTCACCAGTTCACCTTTTAGCGATTTGACAAAGTCTTCCAGATGCTGGACCGCTCCGCAAAAATAAGTATAGGATGAATCCCCCAGCCCGAAAACGGCAAATTTCCGTCCGCTGAAATCCTCTCCCTTGAATTTTTCCATAAACGGGCGGTAATCCGGATGGGGCTCGCCTTCCAGGCCTTCATAATCCCAGCTGGGTGAGGCCAGGATGACCAGGTCATAATTTTTTAAATCGGCAGGCATACTGCCCTGAACTTCTTTTATTTCCGCCGTCAGGTTGTGTTTGGCGAAAGTTTCCGCAACTATCTGCGCCGCCAGCTGCGTCCCGCCGGAATTGGTGGCGTAAACAATGGCAATTTTCATATCATCCATGGTACTATAACGCCAATTTCCTGACAAGCACTTCTTCCCCTTGACAGGTGAACGATCGTTCACTATAATGACATTGGCTTATGAAAAAAAACTATCCTGTTGACAGACTCTCGGCCACCTACCTGCGTTTTCAGAAACAGATAAAAGCCCTGCGCCAGGGCAAAATTAAAACCGTCAAACAGCTGGCCCTGGAAGCCAGGCAGGAATTGATTCTTAAAAGCGGAGGACAGCTTCTTTTAATATAGTATGGACATCGAGTCTGCCACCCAAAAAATCCGCCGCTTTTTCCGCAAAAACAAACGGCTCCCCTCTTATCAGGAAATGTGCCGCCTTTTCGGTTTTGCCTCCAAACATGCCAGTTTTAAGCTGGCGGCCAAACTCATCGAAGCCGGCATTCTGGGCAAAGACGATAAAGGCAGGCTCATTCCCGACCGCCTCCTGCCTTCCCTGCCGGTTTTAGGCATCATCCGTGCCGGCAGCCCGACGGCTGCCGACGAACAGATCCTGTCCTCGGTTTCCTTTGACGATTACCTGGTGGCCAAACCGGAAAAATCATATCTTTTGCGGGTTTCCGGCGATTCCATGATCGAGGCCGGCATCCAGGAAGGAGACGTGGTTATCGTGGAAAAGGACCGTGAACCCAAAGAGGGCGACATCGTGGTGGCTTCAATCGACGGCGAATTCACCCTGAAATATTTCCGCAAAAGGGACAATCTGGTCTTTCTGGCGCCGGGCAACAGCAAATATTCGCCCCTCTTCCCTGCGGAAAATCTTACTCTCTTCGGCATCGTTATCTCTGTAGTCCGGAAATATCACTGAATTCCGCTTGGGGACGGGCATTTTTATGAACGAGAAAATCAACGAGAAAGTCAGCGTGGTGACGGTCTTTGACCGGGAAAAAAGGACGGTTACCCCCAGGAAAATCAAATGGCAGGGCCGCCTTTATACCATTGAGAAAATCGGCTACCACCACAAAGTCAAACAAGGCAAAAAACTCCTGCATATTTTCTCCGTCTGCAACAATTCCCTGGCTTTCAAACTGGAGTTCGACACCGAAACCCTTTTCTGGACACTGACGGAGGTGAGCGATGGACTTGCCTCTTAACCGCAACGAGCCGCGGGTCATGCACATCGACATGAATTCCTGTTTCGCGACAGCCGAACAGCAGGCCAATCCCCTTTTGCGCGGCAAACCGGTGGCGGTGGCCGCCTACACTACGGGCAACGGCTGTGTGGTCGCTCCTTCTGTCGAAGCCAAAAGATACGGCATCAGAGTGGGCATGAACGTGCGGGAAGCCAGATTTCTCTGCCGGGATATTATCGTCCTGCCGCCCGATCCTCCCAAATACCGGGACATCCACCTCAAGTTCAGCCGGCTCTTCAGGGAATATTCACCTGACGTCTTCCCCAAATCAATTGATGAGGCTGTTCTCGACTTTACCTCCATGCCGCTTCAAAACAAATCCCTGGAGGATGTCGGCAGTCAGATAAAAAAACGCATTAAAAAGGAAATCGGCGACTGGATTACCGTCTCGGTCGGCATTTCGACCAACCGCTTCCTCTCCAAACTGGCCGCTTCTTTGAAAAAGCCGGACGGTCTGGAAACGGTTACCTGGCAAAATCTGGAAAATGTTTACCGGCAGGTGACTCTGGTCGATCTTTGCGGCATCAATACCCGCTACCAGGCCAGGCTCAACGCCCACGGCATTTTCACTCCTTTGGATTTTCTTAAAAGCCCGCGCGACCTTCTGGTCAAGCAGGTTTTCCGCAGCATTGTCGGCCATTACTGGTACTTAAGACTGCGGGGCTGGGAGATTGATGCCGTCGAGTTTGGCCGCAAAAGCTTCGGCCAGTCTTATGCCTTGGGCCAATTCACCTCGGACAAAAAAGAGCTGGCCCGGCTTTTGATGAAGCTGACGGAAAAGATGGGCCGTCGCCTCCGCCGCCACGGCTATACCGCTTCGGGCATCCATGTTTCCGTCATCTACACCGACTATACCCACTGGCACCAGGGGGCAACTTTCTCAACGGAAATGTATACCACGGGAGAACTGTTCAAAAAAGTCATGCTGGTTTTTAACCGCCGGCCCAATCAAGCAAAAAAAGTGGCCAAGCTGGCTGTCAGTTGTTTTGGCCTGGCGGAGAAAAAATTTGTCCAGGAAGAGCTTTTCCGGACGGAAAAAACCAGGCAGCGGGACGCAACTGATGCTGCGGACAAAATCAACGACCGCTTCGGCGAGTTCGTCATCACACCGGCTCTGATGCTGGGGATGGATAAGCTTGTTCTCGACCGCATTGCCTTCGGCGGCGTCAAGGAACTGGAAGATCTGTATACCAATAGTATTACTACTTGACATAATGTAATACATATTTTATTATCGTATCATGATTGGATATTCGGTAGTAAATATAAAGGGACAAGTAACTATACCTTCGGAAATTAGAAAAAAACTGGGTGTCGATCCGCAGGATAAAGTCATGATTATGAAAGAAGACGACAAAATTGTCATCCATACTCTGCCTGACTTTTTCTCTCTGATGGGCAGCGTCAAGCCGAAAAGTAAACCCGAAGATTTGAAAAAAATGAGAAGGCAGTTTATTGATTACTTGTCATCCCGCAAAAAACCGGGAACACACAAATGAAAAGTGTCCTTTTGGATACCAATATTATTCTGAGATACTTGACTAATGATGTTCCCGCCCAGGCGGAAAAAGTAAAAAAAAGGTTTCTGGAAGCAGATGAAGGCAAATTTCAGTTTGAAATATTACCGCTGACAGTAGTGGAAATGATTTATCAACTGGAAAATTGGTATGAACTTTCCCGGGAAGAAGCTTGCCGTAAAATATTAACTTTATTTTCCCCTGATTGGATGGTGGTTAAAGAAAAAGAAGTGATCTTTGAAGTCTTGAATATATACCGGTTAAATAAGATTGACCTTGTCGATTTGATAATCTGGACAACTGCCAAAAACGAAAATAAGAAACTCCTTTCATTCGATAAAGATTTCGATAAGTTATCCCCGAAAATCCGTCTCGAGCCATAAAAAATTTTAACAGTAATCGATGGTTTTAGAATGCTTTTATTCCATATTGACATTTTTAGTCATGTTTGATATAAAATAGTCATGTTACAACCAAGAACGTACACACCGGAACAGGTAGCAGAAATACTCCAGTTGAGCAAAAACACCATTTATGAGCTGATCGGCAGAGGAGAAATTATTGCCAAAAAAATCGGCAAGGTGTATCGAATTCCCGCAAGTTCAATTTCCTTTGTCTTCACCGGGATGGATGAGGATATATTAAAAGCCCAAAAGTCGGATGAGGCCGCTTTGGACAAAGTGAATGAAACTATCAGAGATGTCCGTCAAAAGCTATGGCAAAAATCCAGGTCTTTCTAGATACTGATGTCATCATATCCTCCTTACTTTCAAAAACCGGCGCTTCCTTTAACGTCATTAATATTCCCAAAATTGAAAAAATAATTACTAATACTGTCTCACAAGAGGTAAAAGAAGTGGGAGAAAGACTTAATATTGAAGCTCAGAGCACCGTAAAAATCCTCAACAATCTCAAAACAATCGCTTTAGATATGACCAAAAAAGATTTAATCAAAAATTATGGGGATTATGTCATTGACGAAAAAGACTCGCATCTTGTTGCCGGAGCCTACCTATCAAAGTCTAAATTCTTACTTTCACATAACAGCCGGCATTATAAAGCAAACAAAATCGAAAATGATTTGAGGATAATTGTAATTAAACCGGGAAACTTCCTTCAGTATCTGCGAAGCATAAATGAATTTTAATCCCCGCTACCCCGATTTCATCACTTAAAAAATTGACAGGAATCGATGGTTTGAGAAGCGCCTCAGGCGCCACCGATCCCTGTCAGTTGACAGGAAGGAAAAACTCGTTATTGTGTATCAAAATTTTCTTTGACGAAATCCGTAATTTTGCTAAAACTATCAGTATCTCCTTTCTCGATGACAGAATTTGCTCCGTTATCGATAAACCTTTGCTCGACTGTAACCCCTTCATCTGACTTGCGTCCTTTATCGCCGGGAAAACCCATTATCACGGCCTTAGGTCTCCGGATTCTTATCTCTTCGGTGCACTTGGGACCTCCAATTGCGCCGGCCAAGTGATGATCAACAATAAATAGATCTGGGTTTTCACCGGAATCCAAACGAACTAACATATCTTCACAAGAGGTGAACACTTTTACTACAGCGCCGAATAACTCAACAAATATCTCAGTCAAATTGGAAATCCAAGATGGATCATCTTCGCAGATAAACACTAATTTGAGTTGACGAGACTCAGACACCTTTTCCTCCTCTTTGGCTTTCGCTTCCTCGTTTTCTCCGGCATTTTCAGCCTCGGCTTCGGCGGCATAGGCATCTTCCAGGGCAAAAATGCGTACCTCCCCGGTTGCCCGGTTGATCGAGGTAAACTGACCGTCCCAGTAGAAAGTTCGGGGGCCTTCGGTCAGATCCTGGATCATGCCAGGTCCGGTTTCGAACAGGCGTTCAATGAGGTAGCCGATGATCCCGCCTCGGGCAATCGAGTAGACGGATATTCCTCCGCTGGCTGCTGTGCCAGGAACGAAATAGTAACTTTTCCCAGCTTGTAATACACCGGCTGTCACTGCGACGGTCCCGTACTCTTCCAATTCGAAGGTTTCCTTTTCAGTCTCCTCTTCAGGAGCCGAGCTTGAATTGGGTATGGGAACTTCGTGCGTATTTCCGCCTGTACAGGCCGCTGTCAAGAGTACTACGACGATAGATATCCAGAAAATTCTTCTGGTGTTCATTTTATCCTCCACGGATTGATTTGGTTCAAGACAGGGCGCTTCCTGGCTTGATTTATTCCTTCCTGTCAAAGAGCTGAACTTCATCCTTTTTTTCGGCTCCGCGCCGTTAAGAAAGAAATTCAGCCCATAGAATATAGGAAGAGGTTATCATTTGCTTGTCATTATGCGTCAGGAAAATTTGACTTCCTGACGGAAATCCGTATAATCTGACGGAAAATCCTGACTTTTATGATTTGGATTGTTTTAAAGCTCTAAATTATGAAAAAAACCAAAATATCCGAACCGCCAATTACGGATGGAACAACCATGGAAAATGCCCGTAAATGGCTGAATATCATCCGTTATACGGAGTGCGGGACGGTTATTCAGCTACAGGATGATTGTGAATACCGAGTACTTGAAATTATCAATAACAAGAAAATATTAAAAAGGCTTCTAGGAAAATATTATAGGCGATACTTATTAAGGTATGTTCCGATAGACAACAGGAATTTGTTAACTGAAGTTAGAGAAGGATTGGCGGAAATATGCCGGGCAAAAAAAATTACATCCGAAAAAAATTTAGCCGATTTAGATATAGCCGGCTTGCTTCATGAATTAGCTGGAAAAGGATACGCGGTTGGTTTCTTCATTTCCCATATCACTTCTCTAATTAAATCCGGTAAATACCAAGACTTGATTGATTTCGAATATATAATCAGAACAAGTAAGAATTTTTCGGCTGTTGTCTTTTCAGAAATTGATTTAACTGACCCAAAATACAAACAGCTGTCAGATAAATGTTCCTTTCTCTACGATCATATTTCCAAATATCCGCTATATGGAAAAGACGACTGCAGGCAATTTCTAAAACACTACACAGAACAATGGAATTTTCATCCTGACCGGAAAATAGTAAATCAAATTATTGGAGCTTGCGGAGGGTATCTCTGGTTAATACATCAAGCCTTACGGACTATAAGGAATGAAGAATGCATCGTAGATGAGGCTTTAACAAGTGAAGAAATGATCCTTAAGTTGGAAACAGTCTGGAACAAATTTACCCCTGAAGAAAAGAGGGTTATCGAGAAAGTTTATTTCGATACATTCGAATCATCTCTCTCCTTGACTCATGAGTACTCTTACCTCAAAAAAATCAAAGCCATCATTGAGTCAGACAATAAACCGGCACTGGGAATTCCTCTCCTTGCTGAAATCTTAAGACGCGAACTGAGACTCAAAAAATTCCGGCTTGACCGGGATAAAATCCTGATCGGGGAAAGGGATATTTCCTCAAATCTATCCAAAAATGAAAAAGTCTTTTTGACACTTCTTCTTAATTCAAAAAAACAGGTAGTTGCTCGAGATACGATCGCGGCTTCACTTTACGGTCAAAACTGGCAGGAAAATTATTCCGATTGGGCTATTGACCGCCTGTCACACCGTCTTAGGAAAAAACTTAACCGGCTGGGAATCGACTCAAAACTGATATCAACCTTAAAGAAAAAAGGTTTTAAATTCGGATAATAACATGACTGTTCTATCAGAAAAAATTACGGATACAAAAAATCCCGGATTATTATTTCCGGATTACCAGCTATGTGACTTAGAAACAGAGCTAAATATTTTATCAAGTGAGATAAAATCTACTTCACTAGATTTGAATATCTTATATACGTGGGCTAATCCTTACAGAAAAATTAACGAATCAGCAGATTTAAAAGATTATTTTGACAGAATACCGGAATTCGAAAATAAACTTAGGTATTTTGATATATTTCAACAAACTTCAGCAGTCATCCTTCGATCAGTGGAGTTAGAAGAATTAGCCGAACAAAATAATTTTCAAATTGATATTGCTTCTCAAATGGCAATCCAAGCCCAGCGTTTTGACCGGCATTTGGATTTTAAACCGGATGCCGCTTCTGAATTGGATAAAAATGGCTCTTATAGTAATTTTGAATATATTCTCTATAAATATTTATCAACAGGAGCTTATCCATGGTATCTTATACAAATGTTTGAAGAAAATCTAACCTCAGCAGTCCAAAAAAATCCTGAGGCATTTTGGCGTATGTTCAGGGCTTTTAGATTAGATAAAATTTTACCGTTTTTCAGAAAAATATCGGATGAAGATAAAGATAAATTATCGGCTGTATTACTAGAATCCGGACATGAGAACGAAGACGGCATAAAAGAATTTTGTCAGGCTATGAAAAAAGTAGGCATAACTACGGATGATCTCTCTACTGAAAGTTACGGAAAGATGTGGCCGCAAACACTCTATTTTATGCCGCACATCCAAAGTCTGATGGATGAAGGGATACCATTTGAAAGACAGAATAAACCGGAAATATACATGAATATTGCCTTAGCGCTTGCTTATCTCGCTTTGGAGCTAGAATCAGAACCGATTGCCGCTTTAGTTGTAAAAGACGGCCGTATTATATCCGGGGCTCATAATGAGGCTACGAAATTTAAGAATATCTTTATTCATGCAGAGGATATTGCCATTCATAATGCCATAGAAACTACCGAAGATGAAAATCTATCTGACTGCTCAATTTTTGTAACAGCAGAACCATGTGCAGAATGTGCTACAAAATTAATGAAATACCAATTATCCAGTATTTATATCGGTATAGCTTCAGAAATGGGCGGCGAAACTAAATTTGGGATTCTTACTTCTCGGGTACATTCTAACCAAGGACCTCCATATAGAAATCCTTACTCACCTGAAAATATCACCTGGGGTGTCCTTGAAGAAGAATTTTTCCATCTCTACCATGAGGTAATGGATTGGCAGGATTTTGTTAAACCGCGGCTCTCGCTTAATTTTTCAATTCCTCTTCGACAGACTTTTTGAGGTCGTCAAAGTTGAAGGGGTTTAGCTTCTTGCCGTTTAAAAAGAAAGTCGGCGTGGCATTGACCCCGAACTTTTGACCTTCTGATAAATCTTTTGAGACTTTATCCTGGAATTTTTTGTTTTTAAAAGCGTCCTCATATTTCTCCTTGTCGAGATCCAGTTTTTCCCCGGCGGACAGGAGCATTTCTTCGGAAAGGGAAGCCTGGTTTTCAAAGATATAATCATGCATTTCCCAGAACTTTCCCTGTTCCCCGGCTGCTTCGGCGGCCAGAGCTGCGGGGACGGCCATCGGATGCTGGTCCAGGGGAAAATTCCGGTATGAAAAAGCCAATTTATCTTTATTATCTTCTACTAAAGTTTTCACCTGGGGGTAAAAGGCTCCGCAGGCCGGGCACTGGAAATCGGAAAATTCGACCAGGTAATCGGCAGCATCCCAATTGCCCTTGATTTGGCTGCCGGCAGGAACCAGCTCGCTTTTTTCCAAAGCCTTTTCCGGCTTGGACATGAAAAAAATACCTCCGATGACTATGGCTATAGTGACAGCGATAATTCCGATAAAAAATTTGCTTTCTCCGGTTAATTTCATCCTTTTGCCTCCCTATACATTAATAATGATAGTGAAAAGATTACCAGCATATTGACAGCTGACACTGCACACCAGGTGCAAACAGCTTTGATTATAAACAGTTCAGTATAGGTAAACCAGCTGACAAAAAGAACACCGAAAGCGGACATGCCCAGGATAGCATAAAGCAGATTCCGCTTGGTCGAAGCAGTTTTTAAAAAAGCCAAAACAGCCAGGATAGAATAACCTACCAGCCCGACAGCGGGCACCGGAATCCCAAGGGGATAGCTTAAAGGATTTTTCCTGACCAGTTCGCAGCCCGAATTCAAACAGACAATCGGGGTTTGCCTGAGAAAACTTTGGAGGACATAAACCGCTAAAATAATGCCTAAAAGCGACAAAGCGAAAATAATGCGGTTGTATAAAACGGTATTTATGCGAACGGGCATATTTATTTATTGATTGGAATATTATATATTAGGTGTACTTTAATTCAAATATGTGTTTTACCGTTCCCGTAAAAGTGCTGCAGGTTGTCGGCAATAAAGCAATGATAGAAGGTGGCCGGACCGTATCATTGACAGGAGATCTGACCGTAAAAAAAGGCGAATATTTGCAGGTCGCAGGCGGCTTGGCTGTTGCCAGGCTCAGCCGGGAGGAAGGAATGAAAGTGCGCTTATTGATCAAATCACTCTCCTGATTTTATGAATAAAGGAATCAAATGGGCCATACTGACAGCATTAATATCGGGTGTTTCCATCTTCTACAATAAACAGGTATTGGTAAAAGGCATTGATCCCCTGATCTTTAATATCGTTAAAAACGGAGGGACGGCCGTCATTTTGTCACTGGCGCTTTTTACCGGACGAAGAGGCAGGATAACTGAGGATTTTAAAAAAAACTGGAAGGGGCTTTTAATTATTGCTGTTGCCGGCGGCAGTCTGCCATTTATTTTATATTTTGCCGGCCTGGTATCGGCTTCGGCCATAAATGCCAACCTGATCCATAAATCGCTTTTTATTTGGGTGGCCTTTCTGGCTATTCCATTTTTGAAAGAAAAACTGGGCATGCTTCAGGTGGCCGGATTTGTCCTGATAGCCTTGTCAAATATCTTCCTGGGTTTTAACGGCTTTGCATTCAACAGCGGCGAAGCTCTCATTCTTCTGGCTACTTTATTATGGTCTTGTGAATATATAGTGGCAAAAAAAGTATTACGCAAATCCGGAAGTCTGACGGTTTCCTGGAGCCGGATGTTTTTGGGAAGTCTGATTTTAATCGGAATTGCCGCCTGGCAGTCAAAACTCAGATTATTATTTTTGCTTGATTGGACCACCCTGCTGCCGGTAATACCTTCTATTGTGCTTCTGACTCTTTATGTCACCGGTCTTTTTTCAGCCTTAAAGTATGCCCCAGCTACCCAGGTGACCGCCATTCTGATTCTGGCCACCCCTGTCACCAATCTCTTAAATATGTTTTGGACACGTCAATTCATTTCCGGACTGCAATTAAACAACCTGATTCTCTCGCTTTCAGGCATTATGCTGATTTATGTTTTCCGACCAAAAAACCGCAGCATCGTCGTCTAGCGGCATCTTTCTCTGCAGCCGCTATGCATATCCTCCCAACTCGCTTTCTTTATGCGGACCCTTGAACAAAAAAAAAGACATGGCCTACTATTCGGAAACTGCCATACTTGACCTGGGTGCCTCAGAGATTTTAGGGAATTTTTCAACTTTATATCCTTATCTTTGTCTGATTGCCTACCAGAATAATTTCTCTGATCCATTTGATCCGCTGGTGGTCGAAGCATACTGGCTGGGAAATCAGCTTCTGGAGAAGGTCAGGATCAAAAGTTACGCGGATCATCTGATTGATAAAATGGAACTGAAAAAAAAGAGTCCGGGGGAGCTGAAGCGGCTGGTAAACTTTTTCCCAAGGTCCCCCAAACCCCACCATTCCTTTCATGTCCTGGCAGTCTGGCGAAGAACCGGGCATCTCAATATTCCACATACTTTGGAAACTATGGATGCCTGCCTTATCAATTGGGGTAAAATTATTGCTTTTAACGAGGACGGCACAATCAAAGTCACGACGCAAAAACTGGAAGATGTGGCGGGAAAACTGCATCTGACGAAAAAAATAACCAGAAACATTAAATACCAGGGTAAGAGCGACGCTTTAAAGTCAGATCTCGTAAAAGGCGATTACCTTTCCTACCACTGGGGCTATTTCTGCCAGAAGCTGGAAGTCCGGCAGCTAATAAATCTTAAATATTATACAAATCTATCCCTGCAGGTTATTAACTCATGAATGTTTATTGTTTGGGCAATATGCTTTTACCCCGGGATTCCCTGCCCCTTAAAATTCTGCCGCGTCTTAAAAGAAAATTGCCCGGATTTAATTTCATAAAATACGACCCGACCGAAGAACTGCCGGATGAAGCGGAAAAACTGGTTTTGATTGATACGGTTCTGGGTATTAAGAAAATCACTATCTTTAATTCCCTGTCCGCCTTTTCCCCTACTCCGAATGTCAGCGTTCATGATTACGATCTTTTTTTGGAATTATCCTTAAGAAAAAAATTAAGAAAGCTGAACGATTTTCTCATCATCGGAGTTCCGGACCATATACTTCCTGATAAAGCTGTTGCGGAATTATGTGAAATTCTGGTAAATCAGCTGTAGCGGATTTTGAGGAAATGTGAGGCGCAGCTCATGCAGGGGTCATATGCCCGGACTATTGATTCGATTTCTTTTTCCAATATTTCCCTGTCATTTAATTTTTCAAGATTGTTTTCCAGATAAACCCGGATAGACTCTTCGATGCCGATCTGATTTTGGCCTGTAGGAACAACAATCTGCCCTTTGATTATCCGGCCGGTTCCGTCAATTGCCAGGCGGTAATAAAGTATCCCCCTCGGTGCTTCAATGACTCCCACTCCTTCCCCGGCCTTTCTGGTTATAGGCAGTTGTTTCTCCTCTTTGATATCCAGATTTTCAATAATATCAGCCGCCGAATCGATGCTGTGGAGAATCTCTATGGCTTGGGCTAAATTGTTATGATATATATTTTGGGACGGAAAAATGTCCAAAATTGGCCCCAAACTTTGCTTGGATTTTTTATGCAGTTTTTCTTTCCCCAGGTTCAGCCGGGCCAGGGCACCTGTCATGAAGGTTTTGCCTCTGAAACGGAATCCGGAGGCATGTGAATACGGGATGGATACATATTTCAGATTATCTCCGTATTTTTCCGGTGCTTCTTTGCCGTCCGTATGATAAATTTCTCCATCCAGAAAGGAATATGATTCGTCCAGAAGAGCGGCAAACTGCAGGTTGTTCCGGACCAGTGTTTTGTCTTTTTCCAAGAATAACTTTACCAGATCAATTACCCGTGATCTGATCCCTTTTAATTCCTGCAGGCATTTAATGAGTTCCGCCTTATCCGGGAGCCTGGTAAAACCGCCCACCATCGGATACGGTGCATGAACGCTTCTGCCGCCAACAGCTATGCTTAAATGATTCCCGGCAGACTTTACCGCGAAAGCATCATGTAGAAATTTATGCTCCGGGCCGTCATCTTCTTTAAAATCCAAAATCGAATCCCGGCCGAAAAAATCAGGTAGGACGAATATATATAAATGTAAAGCATGATCCCTGATTATTAAGCCGAAGTTCAAAAGTTGCCGGAGCAGGAGTGTTTGTTGGCTGACTTTAATGCCCAAAATATTTTCACAGGCTTTGATGGCGCACAGCAAATGGGCGTTGGAGCAGGTGCCGCAAATCCTGGCTGTCAGTTGAGGCAGGGCAGCTATGTCCTTCCCTCGGATTGCCTGGGTATAGAACCGCTTAAATTCAGCTATGGAGAATTTTACTTCTTTGACAAGACCGTCGCGGATTTTGATGTCACAGCCTGCTTTGCCTTCAATTTTGGAGATGTCGGAAAGCGTCAAATCAAGATTATGCATTTAGGAAATTATCTTAAACTCCTTTAAGTATTTATCAACTAAAGTCAGGAATATTTTTTCGTTCATCGGACAGCCTGGCACCTGATCGTCAACAGTCACAATTTCTGACAATTTTTGTACTTTAGGCAAGTACTTGAATCGGGTCAGGATAGCCTCAATTTCTGTATTTGTTTCTGTGTTAAAAAGATTCCTCTGGGCTGACGGCATACCGACACAGGCACAACTCCCTACGGCCACCAGTTTTTTGCTGTTTTCGCGGATCACCTTTAGCCTATCCGACTGCCCGCCTGAAGTTATGGCTCCTTCAACAAAGGCTACATCCAAATCCGTCAGATCTTCTTTCTTCTGAAGAACCGAAATTGACCGAAAATCAATCAATTTCTTCCAGGTTAAATAGTGATCATTCAGAAGCTCTGTAAAGATAATAGTTGAATCTTCACAGCAGGAAAATGAAAACCATCCCAACTTAAGTCTTTTATTCATAAATTGAAGATAGCAGATCAATTGGAGGTTTACAAATTGCTTTAATTTGGCTTATGCTGATTATGAATCCGTTTTAACTGGATTCTTCTTCTTATGAAAATAAGCTTGAGAGCAAAATCCCTTATAACAGCCGTAATCCTGACCGGCCTTTTCACCGCACTTGCCCTGATTGCTTATCTTTTAGGAGGACCGCTTCCCGGTTTTTGGCTGGTTTTAGTAGCCGGTAATCTGCTTATTTTAGCTTCGATATTGGTAATAAACTTATTTTACAGCTCGATAGGCAACAAAATGGCCTCAGCTTTGGAAAAACTGGAAAAGGAAAAATTCAATTCCGGCATAGGCATCGCCGGTCAGGATTTAGAACATCTGTCAACCACTTTTACTTTGATAACCGAACAAATCGGACAGCGTGAAGCGCAATTCAACAGGCAGGAAAAGAAAATGGAAACCCTGCTGGCTTCTTTATCTGAAGCAGTAATTGCTCTGGACCAGGGCGGCAAAGTCCTGATTTTCAATAAAACGGCCGAGAAATTCACGGGTTTTACGGAGCAAATGGTTACCGGAAAACATATTGATGAAATACTTCATATTTACGGGGGCGATGAAAAAATCATAGTTTCCAATTACTTTGTCAAACCGGATGAGCTGGCGACAATCCATCGTGAACACGGCCTGCAAATCAGATCGCAGGACGGCAAGATATTCCATGTATCTGTTTCCATTACTACAGTCACTTTCCAGGAAGAGGAAAACCACGGTTTTATTCTGACATTCTATGACGAAACCAATCAAAAAGCCCTGGAGGAAATGAAGCTAGACTTCGTTTCCATGGCAGCCCATGAACTTCGGACGCCTTTGACAGTCATCAGGGGATATGCCGAACTTCTGAACTCCGAACTGGGCGAAAAACTGTCTCCGGAACATCAGGAGCATCTGCATCGACTCGAATATAATGCTGCAAATTTGGGAACTCTCATCGATAATCTGTTAAACGTCTCGCGGATTGAAAGAGGGTCCTATAAAATTGAACCTGCAGCCTTGGATTTGACCTCTCTTGTGAAAAATACCGTTACCGATATGATAGACCAGGCAAACAGCAAAGGACAAACACTGACTTTTGAAGAGCCGCTGGAAAAATTGCCCCTGGTAATGGCTGACTCTTCGCGTATCAATCAGGTTATTTCCAATTTGATAACAAACGCCATAACCTATACTCCTGTTGGCGAATCAATAAAGATCTATCTTACCAAAAAGGATTCATTCGTCTCCGTTTCCGTCAGGGACACCGGCATCGGCATTCCCAAAGAAGCCCTTGCCAAGCTTTTTACCAAATTTTTCCGGGTTTCCAGCGTCCTGGAACAGGGATCCAAGGGCACAGGTTTAGGATTATTCATTTCCAAATCCATTATTACCATGCATGGTGGAGAAATTTCAGTTGAAAGCGAACTTGGCAAAGGCTCAACTTTCACTTTTACCCTGCCTATCGCTTCCAATATCCAGGCATCCCAACCGGCAGCCCAGTTCGGCAGTTTGTCTAAAACCGGAAAAGGTATTATGATTAATCCTGAAAGAATTTCCCAGAGGATGGCCGGCAATTCAGGCAGCAATTAAATTATGAAAACCCTGTTATTGGTTGAGGACGATTTCCACATTCAGGAAATCTACCGCATGTCTTTCGTTAAAACCGGCAATTATTCGGTCGAAACTGCTTCGGACGGACAAGAAGCTCTGGTTAAATTAAGCAGCCATGTATACGATCTGATTCTTTTGGATATCATGCTGCCAAAGGTTACCGGCATCGATGTCCTGCGGGCCATGAGAGCCCCTACTTCTCCGACGAAAAATACACCTATCATTCTGATCACCAATCTTGGCCAGGAAGATATCATCAAGGAAGCCTTCAAAATCGGGGCTGACGGTTATCTGATCAAAGCCCAATTTACACCCATGGACGTTGTCAGGGAAGTGGATGCATTTTTCCAGCAGATGGCGGATTTACAGAATCAGTCAGCGGCACCGGCGGCAGCAGAGCCTGTGGCATCTCCGGCTCCCGCTCCGGCTGACATAACCCCAGCCGTACCCCCTCAGGTTCAACCGGTTACTCCTCCCCCTTCTTCGCCGGCAACTGCTCCATCTCCCGATAAACCCCAATAATCAGACATCATTATAGATTGCCTTAGACCTGCGGTTGACTCTGACTGATCCTTGCTTTCTTTTCTTTCTGTTTTTTATGTATTCGGCTCCGGCATAGGTCGCTGCACTCGTACCTGCAGCCAACGCCCCCCATCCTACCGCAGCTGATGAGGCTGCGATTAAACCGTAGGCAATCATGCCAAGACCCGCGACTATTACATATTTATCTACTTTCTGGGAAACTTCCAGGATTTTCGTGCCCCAGCCTTTTTTTTCCTTTTCTGCCATAGCGGTTGGTATTTTAAATCAAAATCCCGGCAAGGAAAAGAGAAGGAGATTTTACCTGCTTTTTTTGGGGAAAAGCATTAAAAGGGCAATCAGCAAAAATGAAGTAAAAGACATAAAAGGGATGGAAACAAACCCAAACTGCATCACAAACCTGTCGGAACAGTCAACCGATATGCCGACAGTGGAACAGGGAACCAACGGATTGCCTCCCCATTGCAGGTAGTAATGGTAGACGGCCACAGGTAAACCGATAAGAGAAAGCATCAACAGATACCGGCCGATATTCTTATCTTTCATGATCAGGCTTAATCCCAGCAATAAAACTTGCGGGTACATCAAAATACGCTGGTACCAGCACAGTTTGCACGGTTCATACCCTGCAATTTCAGAAAAATATAAACTGCCCATGGTCGCCGTTAAAGAAACGATCAGCGCCAGATGAAAAGCGTATTGGGATAACCACTGTTTAAGCGGAACAAGCTTTTTCCCGGTTTTTTTGGAGTTTTTTGGTAATAGATAAATTAAGGCCAGAAAAACTGCTCCCACTAAGCCTGCAACCGTTAAGACTGACAGAAAGGTTGTTACTGCTGCCGGATTCATAAATTTTGTTTCTATTAGTATAGTGAATCCGGCTCAAGGATACAAATTAAGCGCTGGCCTCATCAGTATTTTGGCAATCTGTCGCCTTTATTATAAAATCAGATCACTTCACTTAAATACATATATGAAAATATGAAAAAGCTTCTATCTGTCGTCAAAAAAATCCTGCCTTACTGGTTTTTCATATCGGTAGTTGTGGTATTCCTGGTTTTTTTATTCGGCCTGTATACCTATATTATCTTTATCGCCAATCTGGCCACACCCGAACGGCTGATGAACAGCAATAACACCGGTTTGGTCCTGACCGACAGAAACGGCAAAGTTTTTTATAAAAGCGGACAATTAAAAGAGCTGGAACCCGTTCCTTTAAATGAGACACCCCTCCTTTTGAGGCAGGCTACAATCCAAATCGAAGACAGGGAATTTTACGATCATCCAGGCTTTTCTTTCACCGGCATAGCCAGGTCAATCCTTTTAAATCTGAAAGTCCAGGATCTAACATACGGAGGTTCAACCATTACCCAGCAGTTAGTTAAAAATTCCCTTTTAACGGCTGACAAAACCATCAGGCGCAAATTCCAGGAATTGATCCTCTCTTTCGAAGTCGAAAGGAGATATGACAAAGATAAAATTCTGGAAATGTATCTTAACTCCATTTATTACGGTGAAGGCGCCTACGGTGTAGCCGCCGCTGCAGAAACCTATTTCGGCAAAAACATCAATGAGGTAAATTTATCCGAAGCGGTCATTTTGGCCGCTTTACCTCAAGCTCCGTCACGCTTATCACCCATAACAGGCGACCGGCAGCAGCTTTTTGAAAGGCAAAAGCTTATCCTGGACAGACTTTTAGAAGCAAAAATAATCGAAAATGAAGAATACCGGGAAGCCGTAGGGAGTCCGCCGGACTTTCTGGAAAATCAACCGGAAGAGACCTTTACGGCTCCGCATTTTGCGGTTTATGTCAAATCACTCCTGATTGACATGTACGGAGAAGACACCGTAATCCGCAACGGTTTTCAGGTAACTACCTCACTTGATTTGTCTTTGCAGGAGGAAGCGCAGAATATTTTATCCGGTCACGTCGACAGGCTGGCACCCCAGAATGTTGAAAACGGCGGACTGGTGGTAATCAAACCTTCAACAGGAGAAATATTGGCTATGGTCGGAAGCTATGACTGGAATAATGAAACGTTTGGCAAATTTAACGTCGTTTTTTCCAAACGCCAGCCTGGTTCTGCATTCAAACCGGTAGTTTATACCAAAGCTTTTATGGAAGGTTTCAAGACAACCGATATACTTCATGACCGGCCAACTGATTTTGGTAACTACAGCCCGAAAAATTACGACAACCGTTTCCGGGGGGATGTCACCTTAAGAAGGGCTTTAGCCAATTCACTGAACATTCCAGCTGTTGAGCTTTTAAGCATGATTGGTGTGGATGCGGCTTTGTCACTGGCCGGGGATCTGGGTATTACCAGTTTGACTGAAGCGGAAAGATACGGCTTATCGTTGACCCTGGGAGGCGGCGAAGTCGAATTATTTGAGCTAACCAGGGCTTACGGCATTTTTTCCCAAATGGGCAATTCAGTCCCCAGCCATTTCTTTTTGGAAATAAAGGATAAATTCGGAAATCTGATTTATGCTTACAACCCTCAAACCTTGATTGAAGATAAAATTTTTACCAATAGCGAACTCTCCGACTATGAATCTGTTATGAAGGAAAAAAATATCAACGGCAGCGGCAGCAAACGTATCATCCGGGAAAAATATGCCTATCTGACAACAGATATTCTTTCAGACAGCTTCGCCAGAGCGGAAATTTTCGGCAGTGTCAGCGCCTTGAATCTTTCACGTCAGGCAGCTGTTAAAACGGGCACGACCGATGATTACCGCGATGCCTGGACAATTGGCTATACTCCTGATCTGGTCACTGGAGTCTGGATCGGCAATAATGACAACAGGCCTATGAGCCGCGTCGCCGGTTCTGTCGGAGCGGCTCCCATTTGGCATGATGTCATGGAAGCAGCACATCGCCGTCTGCCTCAAAATAATTTTAGCGAACCATCCGGAATTATCCGGTTGGCTGTTTGCCGTGAAACGCTGTTGCCCGGATGTGATTGTGCCGATAAAATAGAGGAAGTTTTTGATGAAGACACTGTAAGTGCCGTTGATTGTCCCACTCCCACACCGGAATCAGAAGATGAAAATATCCCGGAAGAAAATAATGATGATAATGAAGATGAGCCAGAAGAAGAGGAAAATGATCCTACTTTAACTCCGGTGCCGACCCCGACCGTCGATCCTTCGGCTACACCGGAACTTTTGCCAACCGAAGAAGTACCTCTGCCTACCGGATTATTACCGACCTTATAAAAAACAAACTCTCCCAGGCAGGTACCTTGGAGAGTTTGCTTAAAGGTAATTGTTGTTACCTAGTTTTGAACAACAGTCAATACCGCATCGTTAACTTTATTTACAATCTTCACGTCCGAATCAATGTCGCCTGAACTTCCGGTGTTGCAAATTGTGGTAAATTTGCATTGACTTCCGGTATTCGCGTTGACAGTGACATCGTTTTTAACATACGCGTTCTGATTCAAATCCACGTCAATCTTGGCTTTGTCTTTTATTTCGACTGTGTTTAGAGAAAACGGACCGGTAACATAATTACTTCCTTTTTGTCCGTTACCGTCTCCGCCCTGTGCTATAAGGAGATTAGCGCTGTTAACGTCATTGTATATTTTTACATCAGCATCAACATCACCGCTTGTGTGACCTCCTTTGGCTTTGGTTGTGTATTCCGAATTATTTCCGGTATTGAAATCGGTATGAACATAATTCTTAACCTTGGCTCTTTGATCTAAATCGATATAAATTTTCTTTTCATTATCGATTTTGCAGCGGTTATAACTGAAAGGGCCTGTAATTTTATTACCGCAGTATTCCTTGGCCATGGCAGGGACACCGCTCATCAGAAGCAGTCCGGCTGCAAAGGCCATTGATCCAATAGCTTTCTTCATTTGTTTTTTTTCACCTCCTTTCTCCTTATGTTTGAATTTTTTATTAGGAATGAAAATACTAATTTCAGGAAATTAGACACCAGGCAGAAAAATGTAAGATGACAGTAAGAAGAAAGAGTAATTACTGTTAATTTCTGGCGTAGGAACGGAAAAAAAATGGGCTAACAGATGTTATACTCTGGATGTAATAAGCTACCGGATAGATTATGAGATTTAAGTAAAAAACAATTGACGCAACGAAGTGATTGATATATGGTAAAAGTATGCCGTCCGATCAGGATCAAACTGTCCCTCCTGAACCGTCCTCCGTCCTTTCGGCCGCTTCCCCTATTCCTTCCCAACCCCCTGTCGTACCGAAACGGCATCACTTATGGCTGATTGTGCTTGGTTTATGGTTCATCGTTTTATTAGGGGCCGGGTTATTTTACATAAGTTCCCTAAGCAGAAAACTGGTGGTGGAGGAAAAGCCGTCCCTGCCGAATGTAGAACGCATTAAAAATGCCGGGAAAATCATTATCGCCACGGACGCAACATATCCTCCGATGGAATTTGTTGATGACAACCAAATGATGGCCGGATATGATATCGACTTGGGGAATAAAATTGCCGAAAAGCTTGGTGTTAAAGCTGAATTCTCATCAATTCTCTTTGATGACATTTTCAATTCTTTGAACAGGAGGGAAGCCGACATTATCCTCTCGAGCGTGACCATCAATGAAGAACGGAAACAAACCGTTGATTTTTCCATTCCTTATTTAAATGCCGGCCAGGTGATCATCACTTTGGAAACAGAAAACTCCATCAAGTCGGAAAATGATTTGTCGGCTAAAAGGATAGCCGTTCAAAAGGGAACCACCAGTGAAGATGAAGCTCTCAAGGCTGCCCCTCCCGATCAAGTACTTCTTTTTGACGATTTTATCGGAGCTACTGATGCGTTGATAAAAGGGGAAGCCGACGCCATTATCACCGATCTGACCAATGCCAAAGGAATTGTTGACAGTAATCAGGAACTTAAAATAGCGGGAGAACCCTTTACGGAGGAAGAATACGGTGTGGTCTTCCGGAAAAATGAGGATGATTTGATCGCGGAAATTAATACTGCTCTGAACAGCCTGAGACAACAGGGGTACCTGGTTTTACTGAAGCAGAAATGGCTGGAATAAATGAATGAAACTGTCTATCCGCAGCAAAATTCTCCTGGGATATGCCGTAGTTCTTGTTCTCTTTTTCATTTCCCAGACATTCGGATTTAAACTCACGGAAAAGTACATCCGCAACCAGAATAACCAAATCCTAAAGGAGAAAGCCCGGGATGCCGCCTCATATATTAATAATCTGACTTCGTCAATTGAATTGGACCATTTGGGTATAGGACGCGAATTTCAGCTGAACTATGAATCTGACCCGGACAAAGTTGTCGAAGTCATAAAATACTCAATCCGCCAAAAATTTTTCTACCAGAATATCAGCATTTTATCCCCAACCGGCAGGGAATTAATTAAAGCCGACAGATATTCTGTCTCAAGGGACGAAAACCTCAGCATTGAAATCCCGACTGATCCTTTTAAGTCCGCTTTATCCGGCAGAACAGCCGTCTCCAAAGTTTATTTTTCCGAATCAGACTCTATGCCCTATCTTTCAGTTTTTACTCCGGTAGTATCCGAACTGGGTTTGGTTGCAGGTGTAGTTAAAAGCCAGCTTCGGTTAGACAGGCTGTCGGACGTTATTGCCCAGGTGAAGCTTGGAAAAAGCGGGTTTGCCTATGTAGTTGATGATGAAGGCCGTCTGATTATGCATCCCAAGCACGAACTTGTCCTGTCCGGACCGAATTTTTCAGACAGACCGGTAATCAAGCGGCAATTGGACTCTGGTGAGGACAATGAACAGCTTTTACCTGAATCATCGGATGTCTATACCAACGAAGACAATGTCCGCGTCGTTTCCGACAGCTTAAAAATTCCCGGATTGGAGTGGATAGTCGTTGTCGAACAGCCGGAAGCGGAAATATTCGCCCAGCTTACCATGTTGCGAAATCTTTACTTCACGACCGCCGCTTTCTCATTATTGTTGCTGGTCGCAAGTTCGATTGTATTAAGCACCCGCTTTATCCAGCCGATTCTCAAGCTTATTTATTTTACCGATCTGATTAAGCAGGGAAATCTGGATACCGAAGTGGAAATAACCAGCGGGGATGAAATAGAAGATTTGGGTAAAAGCCTCAATATCATGGCTTTACAGTTGAAAACAAACCGCTCCCAGCTGGAGCGGGAAAAAGAAAATATATCTTCCGAAAGGAATAAACTGGCGGTCATCCTTTCGGCAATCGAGGACGGAGTTATCGCCACGGATCTGAATCAGTGTATAACACAATTTAACTCGGCCGCCGAAAAAATCACCGGGACTGAATCGAAACAGGTGATCGGCCGGTACCTGAAGGAGGTTTTCAGGCTTTATGACAAAGAGGAAGAATTGCTGCCGGACAGATATGCCCCTATCCGTAATGATACGTTTGAAGGAGTCATCTTTAACAAAAAAAATCTCAGATTAGTCGCTAACCAAAAAGAGTCATGCGTCAATCTGGTGACCGGCAAAATCACCGAAAGCCGGGCCGGAAATTTAGGCTGCATTATAACTGTTCATGATGTGACCGAAGAATTAAAGCTTGAAGAGATGAAAGTGGATTTTGTCTCGATGGCAGCCCATGAACTTCGGACGCCGCTGACTTCAATCAGGGGATACGTGCAGATCATCAGCGACGAAATTGCCCCGCAACTGTCTGATGAACACAAGCGGTATGTTGAACGTCTGGTCGTCAGCACCAGAAATTTAAACAGCCTGATAGACAATCTGTTGAATGTCGCCCGGATTGAACGGGATGCTTTTAAAGTTGATGTCAGTCCCGTAGACCTGAGCGAAACAATTTCCAATACCGTATCCGGGTTTAAAGAAATTGCCCACACAAAAAATCAAACGGTTGAATACCTGCCCTTGACTACCAAATTTCCTCATGTCTTGGCGGACAGCTTCCGCATTTCCCAGGTACTGTCAAATCTTTTGTCAAACGCTGTCGCTTACACGCAATCGGGGGGCACAATAAAGGTAAAGGAGTCAATCGAATCTAATCCCGACATAAACGGCAAGTCAAGACTGGTTGTTTCCATCATGGATACCGGACAGGGAATCCCCAAGGAAGCCATTCCGAAATTATTCAGCAAATTTTACCGTGTGTCGGGAGCGCTGGAACAGGGGTCAAAAGGGACCGGGCTAGGCTTATTCATTTCCAAATCAATAATCGAGATGCATCACGGAAATATATGGGTCCGGAGTGAATTGGGTAAAGGCTCTACTTTTTATTTTGCCCTGCCGATTTTGACGGATGACAGTATTAAACATTTTAATGAAATAAAAACCGGTGATAAGTTGTCACAGGTGAATATGAATGGTATTCTGTTAAAGTAAAGGATATGAAGAAAGTCCTGATTGTCGAAGATGAGGAGTTTATCAGGGAACTGTATGAACGGGCGTTCTGCAAAGCCGGATATGATGTAACTCTGGCGATAGACGGCGCTGAAGCGGAAAACAAGATTTCCCAGCAAATATTTGACGTGATTCTTTTGGATATCATGCTGCCAAAAGTCACCGGTATTGATGTCCTGATCGAAATAAAAAAACCTGAATCTAAAAACAAAAACACACCCGTTTTTCTGATTACAAATTTGGGCCAGGATGAAATTATCAAAAAAGCCTTTAAAATCGGAGCTGAAGGATTTTTTTTAAAAGCCCACCTCGTCCCGAAAGACATAGTTAATGAAATTAATAATTTTTTCACGCTACTCGATAATAACCAGGTCAACCCTGTTCCTGACCCTTCAAAAAGCTGAACTTGCCGATTTACAAATTGTAAGAATGTGTTAGAATGATTCCCCTATGATCAAAACGGTAATGGTTATTGAAGACGACAATGACATCCGCAAATACATCAACACTTTACTCCTTGATATAGGCTATTCAGTAGTAGAAGCACCGGACGGTGTAAAAGCTCTGGATCTGGTGGAAAGCCGCCGGCCGGACCTGGTCATCCTGGACTTGGGTTTGCCCAAATTAAGCGGTGAATCAGTCATGACGGAAATCAGAAAAAAGTTTCCCGACCTCCCGGTTATCATTCTCACTGCCAAAGATGATGTGACCGATATCGTTAAAGGATTAAATCTGGGTGCTGATGATTACATTACCAAACCTTTCAAAGGCGAAGAGCTCATCGCCCGGATAAAAGCCAGGCTGCGCCACTTGGAGCATAACGGCACATCCCTCAAAGTTGCAGACCTGGAGCTTAATACCAAAACCTTTGAGGTAAAAAGGGGTGACCGGATAATAAGCCTTTCCCATAAGGAATATGAGCTCCTGCAGTATCTGATGATTAATGCCGGACGGGTACTGACAAGGGACATGATTCTTCAACGCATCTGGCTGACGGCTGACTATATTGAGCCCCGGGTAGTTGATGTCTACATCGGTTATTTAAGGAAAAAAATCGATCAAAACTCCAAAAAGCTTCTTATTAATACCGTTCGCGGATTCGGTTACGTCATCAAAGAATAAACCGTTTTATCCTTTTTTGCTTTTTTCCAGGTCCCGTAAAATCAGCTCCAATTTTTCCTCAATCTTGACTGCAAACTGTTCTTTTTCCGGAGGTAAATCCTTTTTCAGTAAAAACAGATTTAATCTTATCACCGTCAAATAATTTTTGATGTCATGCCGTAATTTTTTCAGTGCAAAGTCCCCTTTAACCATTCATCTATACTAGCACGTTTTAATGCGGTTTGCCGTTTGGGCCATAAAATATTCTACTTTGCCTCCACCTGTTTCCGCATTTGGCTCCGAAAATCCGGCAGGTGAACAGACTTTCAATTTCACAACAGACTCCGGAGGGGAAAAATCCGTGACAGGAAAACTTTTTGATAAACCGTCAATTATCTTTTTCCAGGCAGGAGCTGCCCCCAATGAACCGGCTACTGCCGTCATGGGACTGTTGTCATTGTTGCCTACCCAGACAGCTGCTGTGATAAAAGGAGTGTATCCTGCAGTCACCGAATCACGGTAATCATCGGTTGTGCCGGTTTTGACAGCTGCAGGGGTATCCGTATCCAGCAGGCGGCCGAAAATTTCCCGTCTAGTCTTTTCATCCGACAAAATGGAAGTGACCAAATAAGATGATTCCGGACTTACGACCTGTTGCGGTTTATCCTTTACCCGGTAGATCTCTCTGTTCTGATTGTCCCTTATGGAGATAACCGTAAATGTATTATGCAAACTGCCGTTATTGCCCAAAACAGAGTAAGCTCCGGCCAGCTCCAGAAGGCTGACTTCCCCGGTGCCCAAGACCAAAGAGAGGCCGTAGTTGTCAGCTCCTTTTAAACTGGTAATACCCATTTTACCTGCAAACCGGAGAGCATCATAAACGCCTAATTTAGACATGACTTCAACGGCCGGTACATTTAAAGAATTAGCCAGGGCTCGTCTTACGGTTACATTACCCCGGAAACGCCGGTCGTAATTTTTAGGCTTGTAAAAACCAGTTGGCGTACTGTAGTTTGCAGGCCGGTCATTAAGGATAGAGGCTGGTGTAAGCCAGCCGGCCTCAAGTGCCGCCAGATAAACCAGCGGTTTAAAGGCTGATCCCGATTGCCGGGGTTTTAAAACCATATTAATCCGGCCGACGCGGTTGTCATTCCAATCGTAACTGCCCGCCAAAGCTCTGACAGCCCCGCTTCGTGTGTCCAAAACTACAGCGGCGCCGTTGGAAACCTTTTTTTGCTTTAACAAGATCACCTGGTTCTTGAGATCATTTTCTACAAATTTCTGCCAGTCAAGATTTAAAGTAGTCTGCACTTTCCAGCCCGAACTTTCCGCCCTCTCTCCCCATTTTTCCTTTAAAAAATCACGAACCATCAGGGCAAAATGAGGGGCATTCTTGTTTAACTTGGAAGTCTGATTTTGAAAATCGGGCTTTTCCGCTAACGCCTGACTTTTCATTTCCCTGGTAATTGCGCCTTGCTCGACCATGCTTGATAGGGTGGTTTGCTGGCGCTTTTTATAGTTGTCACTTTTTAAAGGGTCGTAAAGTGAAGGTGAAGGCAAAACAGCTATTAAAACAGTCGTTTCAGCCAGAGTCAGATCATGGGCATTTTTCCCGAAATAGGTTTCAGCAGCCTCGCCGATGCCCCAGGCACCCTGGCCGAAATAAACACTGTTCAAATACATTTCCAGAATCTCAGTTTTGGAGTAGCGTTGTTCCAAAAGCAAAGCGATAAGAATTTCCTGGTATTTTCTGAGCAGTTTCTTATCCTGGTATAAAAGGTTATTTTTGACCAATTGCTGCGTCAAAGTGGAGGCTCCGTAGGATATAGAGCCTGATTTTAAATTTTTCCATATTGACCTGGCTATGGCTTTAACTGAAAAACCCGGATGCCGGTAAAAATCTTTGTCTTCGGCAGCCACAACCGCGCTTTTTGCATACTTTGGAATTTCCTGCCATGAGATGTATTGTCTGACTTTTGATTCACCGAATTCAAAAAATGGCCTGCCGGCCACATCAAACAGTATCAGTCCGCGGTCGTTATACTGAAGCAGTTTCTCCTTGAAGCGGTAAACACTGTGGAAATTCAGGTATGTCAAAACGGCAATAAATATAATGAAAGATAAAAAACCGCAAAAAAAAACTGTCAGCCTGAATTTGGTCATAGGTTAGCGTTTTCAGATTATGGATGTTTCATTTAAAGGAGATAGTTAGAGTTGGTAAGAAAGAAGTTATGGCCAGTTATTCCAGGTCAAATATTTCGCTTTTAATTGCTGCTCGGAAATATTTATGGCAGGCAGGCCTGCCGTTTCTTCAAAACCAATGTCCAATGCCTGCCCCGCCCAGAGGTCGCGCGCGAGAACCGTCGGCGCTCCCAGAACAACTGCCATAATTTTAACGCCGTCCCTTTGGGATACGACAACGGTTGTTTTCCCGGCTTTTCCCGTATAACCGATCTTTACTCCGAAAACATTAGGGTATACCCCGATCAGGCCGTTCCAGTTATAAAGGTCGTATTTTTTGTGCTGCCTGGTTTGTGACAGTCTTTGAAAGTCCTTGACCACGATTTGTGATATCACTGGATAATTTTCCAACGCATAATGGCTTAAAACAGTCATATCACCGGCACTGGAATAGTGATTTGGCGCATCAAATCCCTGGGGATTCTGGAAAGTACTGTGACGGAGTCCTAAAAATTCAGCCTTGGCATTCATGGCTCTGATAAATATTTCAGCCCCGTATTTACTGTCAATGCCTTCCTTTATAACTTCAGCCGCATCATTGGCGCTGGTCAAAAGGAGAGCATTCAAAAGTTCTTCGAGGGAGAGTTTTTGGCCGGGCACTACCCCGATTTTGGTTGGAATCTTATTGGCAGCATTCCTTGAGACGGTAAATGTTTCATCTTTATCTGCCAGGTCCATTGCAACCACAGCTGTCATGACTTTGGTCAAAGAGGCAATCGGCAGTATTTTATCCAGGTTTTTCTCCCTGATTATTTCTCCCGTTTCAAAATTGATAATACCGTAGGCTTTCGCCTTATCCAACTCTCCTGTGGCATAAGCCGAGGAAACCAAAGAAGATTTTTTACGGAGTATGAATTCATTGGGTATTTCTTTAAGTTTCGGCAAAACAACGGAAAATACATCAATCCGCATATTATCGATAGCCGGTGACAGAAGGCTGATTCGGGGAATAGAGGAGGTGAACACTGAGAGCAGGGCGGATACGGCCATGCTTACCAGAAATATTTTCCAGTTTAGCGTCCTGAATTTCTGTTTATCGTAAGTTAGATCGAATTTAACTTCAAAATCTTTCATATATTCTTATTTATTTTTTTACTGACACGGTTGTTTTCGGCCAATTTGCGTCCGTACTTTTCAGCCAGCACCTGCCAAAATTCACCTCCCTGGTCAAAACCCAAAGCCCAAATACCTATCCCGCCCAAATTCTTGCTTATGGCAAAATCGTATTTCACACCCAGAGAACGGCTGTCTTCGATGAAAATCATTCTCCAGACTCCTCTGCTCTTGTATGCCTGCCAGCCGACCTGGCCGATATCGTCCCATCCGGAAAGTAAAGTTTCTCCTTCTTGGGGCGTGACGCTGATTTTATTTTTAAGGGCCGAATATGTCTGGGCTGTTCCTCTTTGGGGATTAAAAACTCTTATATTCCGCCTGCCGATTCTCCGCCAGGTATAATATCCGCGGTTGACAGAAGCATTAATTTCAGGAGAAGCTACCGCATAATTGTAACCGTACCAGGGTACTCCCAAAATCAGCTTTTCCGCCGGCATCTCTTTCAGAAAATCCTCGATGGCTGTCGATACATCATACCAGTATTTTCCTTCTTTATAACCGTAAAGAGGCGAAGTAGGCATTACCTTTTCGGCCGTTGTTGTGGCGTAATCATAGGCCATCATGAAAATGCCGTCACTGTCATTGGCTAAAGCGCCGATATCATAAAGCTTGGGTTCCTTGGCTGATGAAGCATAAACGGAAACAGTAACCCGGGAGTCAGGCAGATTCCTGTGCATCTCCGTTGTCAGAATCCGGACAAAATCGCTGAATTTCCGGCGGTAGCTCGAACCAGGATTGCCGACATATTCAAAATCAACATTGACTCCGTCGATCCCCCGGCGTTTCACTTCGGCTGCAGCTTCGGTTGAGGATCTTTTCCAGGCGGACGGATTATCCAGAAATTTTGTGATGGTCGCGTTATCCATCTGGGTCAAAGTCAAAACTACTTTGGTACCGTTCCGATGCGCCTTACTGAAAATATCGGTTGCCCTACGACTGTTAAAGACGCGGTAGGCATCATTTTTTTTATTGAGGTAGCCTGTATCCAGTACGTCAATACCGAAATAAGCGAATGTAGTCAGGACGCTGAAATCAACATTATCCAATCGCCGGTCAAATACCCAATAAGGTGCGAATCCGAATACTTCGCGTTGGTTTTTCTGCAGGATTCTTTCCTGGTTGGCTGTATCCGGAAAAACAAGCGGACTTAAGATTTGTTTTACGTCAGTTAAGCGGTGAATAAATAGGAGGAGGAGAAGTATTGATTCAATCAGGGCAAAGATTAAATATTTTTCTTTATTTTGCGATAATTTGCTGATTAGTTTTTGGACAGGCACTTGTTTCTTAACAATTCCTTACATGTTTTTAACTTTTTTATTACCTTAAGAGAGTTGCCAATATACCATCAGCTTTTGCGGTATGTCAAGAGGTATTTTTAATAAAATATATAAGTTTGAGGGTAAGAGATTTGTAAGAAAAAATTTATTATTATTTTATTACAGAACTTCTGAAGTCCGGTTTATGCGTTTATGGCAAGATAAGCAAATATGCTTAACAAAATTTTTATCAGCGTAGTGACTGTAGTCATCCCTTTTTTCGCAGCAGTCTTAGTAGTTTTCGGTTAAAAGCTTTTTTCCGTTGATAAATTTGGCTACCACATTTAAAAGTTGGTCAATTTCGAACGGTTTAGCGATAAAACCGTCAGCTCCGGAAGACTTGGCAATATTCATCCCCTGATTGTTGGCCGAAATCATGATAACGGGGATGCTTTTAGTGCCATTATCATCTTTCAGCATTTTTGTAATTTCCGATCCGTCCATGCCTGACATCCAGATATCAAGAAGAATTAAATCCACCCGTTGCCTGTTAAGGAAATTTCTCACCTGATCCCCGTCTGAAATGATATGGGTCGCATATCCGGCGTCATTGAGAATGATCTGAATGACATCAAGAATTGCCGAGTCATCGTCAACAATCAGAATATGCTTCTTTCCGTTCATATTAAATTTAATTATATGATAATAACAGTTGCTTTTCTTTAAGAGTAGGCAGGTTGAAACTGAAAACGGAACCTTTTCCTGGTTCACTTTTAACACGGAGTTCCCCTCCCAGCCGGTTGATGATTTGGGATGATATGTAAAGGCCCAATCCTAAACCGGGAGATTTTTCATTTTTCGGATTGTTGATCCTGGTAAACCTTTGGAATATTTTATTTATTTTGTTTTTAGCAATACCTATCCCGAAATCTTCCACATGAATAGTGACCTCCTTGTCGGAATAATCAAGCCTGACCAGGATTTCGCGGCCGTTTGGAGAATACTTACCGGCATTGGTTAATAGATTTGTGAGCACCTGGCTGATTCTATTTTTATCCGATTTGATCAGCCTGCCTGTCCTGCCGACAACGACTATGTCATTATTGGGTACAATGCTGGCCACATCCTCTACGACTTCCCTGACAAATATATCCAGGGGAAAAATTTCCTCCCGAAGCTCCAACACTCCTGATTTAATTCTGGAAACATCCAGAAGATCATTTATGAGTTCTGTCAGCTTGTCCAGCTGCTGGTCCATTCTTGTGAGATATTTCTTATGTTTGATTTCGTCGTCAGACACGCTCTTTAACAGAATTTGGGTGAAGGCTTTGATTGAAGTTAAAGGTGTTTTCAACTCATGAGAAGCAATGGATATAAATTCATCCTTTCTTTTTTCTATCTCTTCCTTTTCACTTATCTTTTCCTGCGCCAGGTTGTACAATCTGGCGTTTTCGATGGCTACACCGGCCCGGTTAGCTACATTTTGGGCTATTGATAAATCCGCCCTTGAAAAAATTCTGTTTCCCCCGGTGTTGATAAAACTTAGGACGCCTAATGTTTTTTCCTGGTATTTGATCGGAATTCCTATGTAAGAGTTAAAATTAAAAGATTCCAACTGCTTCAGCTGTTCGGCAGACATGGCATATTTCTTTAACATCAACTTATTAATTTCAGGTATGAATATGCGTTTTCCGCTTCGGGCAATTATCAGCCTGCCTTCAGTTTTATTTAAGTTCGGTGGGTATTGTTTTTGAAAAATCAGGGCTTTATCAACCATCGATTTCCGGAAATGGCTGACCGAGAGTTGTCTTAATTTACCGTCTTCCCATAAATCAACTACACACCACTCGCAAAATTCAGAAACGGCGAGGCGGCAAACTTCCGCTAATGTTTTCTCGTATTCCAATGATGAACCCATCATGGCAGTGGCCCTTTCCAAAAACAGCAGACTTATTTCCTGCCGTTTTTCTATTGAAATATTTCGGGAAACACCCACCATACCAATAAGTTTTCCGTTATTTCCCATGACCGGATAATCAGAAACCGAGGCAGTGAAGACTTTGCCGTTTTTATTGAGAAGTTGCATTTCTCCGGACCAGCTGTCGGATTTTCTAACGGCGGCCATGGCAAATTTTGTTTTATTTTTCTCCCAATCGGGAATTATTTTCATTAAATTTTTACCTTTCATTTCCGACATTTTCCAGCCGTATAGTTTTGAAGCATAGTCATTCCAAAAAATTACTTTCCCATCCGGATCAGTTGCAATTACTGCCTCTTCAACAGCATTTATTAGTTTTGTCTGGAATTTTATCTCTTCTACTTTCTTTTCCCCCTCTATGCTTTCCGCGATTATATTTGAGACCTGGGACAGGAAATAAATGTCATCGCGGTTGAATTTGACTGCTGAATTGGAATAGACTCCGAGAACTCCGAAGGGTTTCTGCTCACCATGAATTATGACACTCATTCCGCTGTTTATCCCGTGATCTTTGAGAAAAGCCGGAATTTTAAACCTTTTTTCCTCAGCCAAGTTATTCATGATCACCGGTTTCCTCGATTTCAGGGTATATCCTGCCGGAGAATATATGTCGCTTGCCTCGCGAACTGTCCCTATATTCCCTTTCCTCCAGCCTTTTCCGTAGATTATTAGCAGGCTTTTACCGTCGTCATCCATCCGAGCGATTTTCGAGTATTCAATAGGCAGCCGCAGGGAGAGAATTTCCAGGGCAAACTGCATGATTTTACTGCTTGATGCACCTTCCAGCGATTTTTGCCCCAATAGGGAAACTGATTCCTGCTGTCTGATCTTATGTATCAATTGGTCTTGGGTAACTTTTTCACGGGTAATATCCCTGAAAACATTTACGATGACCTTCAGTTTTTTTTGTTTATCGTTAACCGGTCTGGATTTAACGGTCGACCACCGTTTTTCGCCGGTTGCGAGTATCCGAAACTGAATGACTTCCTCCTGGGGTTTTCCCGAACTGATTACCATTCTTCCCGGCAAACGGCCTGCGCGTATAAGCCGCCTGGCTTCATCCAGCAATTCATACTTTTCCAGGATTTTTTCGCGCGGTGTTGAAAGCAACTCTTTTGCACTCTTAAAACCAGTCAATCTGGCAGCTGCCTCATTTACGTAAATTAAGTTTCCTCGCATATCCTGAACGGTAATACCTTCTGCAATACTGTTTATGACTAAGTCAAGGTGAGCTGGAGAAATCATAGCCACTTTTCCCGGTATCATGCAAATAAAAGGATAAATTGAGGGTATTTAAATCCCGTAAGTAGAACGTGAGAATTATGTAAATTTACGGTAAGAAGATTTACCCAACTCACTATTTAAGACTATTTTCATGGACCGCAAATTCTTCAGGCACATAAAAATTTCCGCCCACCCCCTGCTCTTCATTTAACATCGTATTTAACTGTCCTGTTTGTTCAATCAGGGGCAAACCGAAATACAAAAACAGGAAAACGGCTACAATCAAAATCATTATTCCCGAGAGGAAACCTATATTTTCTTCCTTTTCAGCTGCCTGGGGGTATTTATTTACCATACCCCATATTCTAACTTGGGGGCATTAAAAAAACTCTTCAGGCTGATAAGATAGCGGTAAGAAATGTTATATAAAAAAACGCTTTCGATAGTCAAATTGGCTATTCGAAAGCGTTTAAAGTTTATTTAGAGAAGATGAGTATGTTATGGAAAATTCCTGTAACAGCATCTTCAACAAATGAGAGTTTATGGGAGGGGTTTAAGATTAATCGGCCGGACCGGTAAGAGCTGTGTAAGAAATTAAGCTGATTTTCAGATAACGACAATCCTGCCTGCATGTGCCGGATTTAAATGATTATAGTAATTCCAAATTCCGGGTTTATCAAAAGTAAAAGTATACGTCTGGCCTTGTCCGACACCGTATAACTGGTCAAATCCCGGGTAAAAGTCATGGGTGGGGTGAGGATCTGAAGCCACCTGCATCATTTCTTCAGACCTGTTTATCCAACTGACGGTTTCTCCCTTTCTGATAGTAACTATAACCGGCTCATAACCGGCAGTTAAATACACCACTATAACTGCACTTGTCGTTGTTGTTTGAGTCGGACTTTCAATTACTTCAGGGGGGCCTCCGCCGACCGCATAATTATTAAGGTCAGTCTCCCGCTTTAAACCGGTTGCACCGATAACAAGTATCAATGCAGCCAAGCCCACGGTCAAAATAAGAAAGGAATTTTTTGACATAGCCCGAAGCATAACAAACAAAGGTTAATTTAGACATTGAAGGAAGTAAAAAAACAATAAGATGTTTGTTTTTTATTTCGGGTTTCTGCCGTAAAATTTCCTTACTCTGATTTCTTGCTGATCAGATGTTTCTGCTTGTCAAGTTCGTCGTTAAGAATTTTCCGCCCCTTGTCTGTGGCGATTTCCGCGGTTTCCCTGATCCTGTCTATCTGCTGATTGCCTTTGGTAATGATTTCGTCGACGGCTTTTTTGATTTTTTCCCTCTTTTTTCTGTCCGACAGTACAACCGCAGCCGCACCGAAGGCAGCACCTAAAGCTGCCGAAATCAGCATTTTACTGCCTCCCGAATTATTTTTATTAACATTATTTGTGTTCATATATCTTTTGTTCACCCCCTTTCATTTTGACTCTTTTTATTAGCGAAATAACCGATTACTTTTGTTGCCATTGACAATAATCCGACTTTAAGTCCGCTTTTCAACAGTTTGATATCGCGGGTTGTATCCTCCACATCCTCAATAATTTTTTTAGCAACCATGACTGTTCTTGTTAAAGCGACCAGCGTCACGGCTAGACTGACAGAAGCGATGAGAAAACCGAAACCTATGGCAATATAAAAAAAATCTATGGCAGCTATCATCTGTATTTTCCCTTCTCAATGACCGATGATATTGATGACATTGGTGGACGTTGTAAATGATATATCCAATTCTTCAAATTCATCCGCATCAGATGAAGTTTTAATTATTCCTCCCGCCATATAAGCATGTATAGTTTTTTTCTTGCCGCCGGAAATGACGGTGACGGTGAGCGATTTACCGCTATAACTTGCCCGCTCCGTATCCTCTGCAGGTCCGACGCTGGTTGTTTGTATTATTTGGCCATCTGGTGAAAAGATTTGTTTAACGGAAAAATCAGGCTTTAAAGTGGTCAGCTCCGCAAAGCCGGAACTTTCGGAATTTATCTTTTCATCCCCGGAATTAAATTGCATATCATCGGCAATAACACCCTCCGGGGAAAAACGGTGGAGGGTATTATCTCTGATAAGACAGCTGGACTCGCTCATTAAACCGCATTCATTGGCCAGACTTTCGGCAGGCATAAATAACAGGGCGACCATGGCAATAAAAATAAATAAAGTTATATATCTAAAATTCATAAGAGCAGTTTTCCGGGAGCCCGCCTCTTATATATTTTGGGGGCTCCCAGAGTATGTAAAAAAATTAATAACTTATGCACTTCTTCTCAACAATCTTCCCAAATAAATCAGGATACTGGCTCCGACAACGGCAACCAATAAACTGTACAGGTTAAATCCGGTGACTCCGGGGACGCCGAACAATTGCATCAGGAAACCGCCGACCAAGGCACCGGCAATACCCATGACGATATCCATAAGGATGTCCTGACTGGCATCATTCTTCATAACCAGAGAAGCTATCCAGCCGGCTAATGCTCCGAACAGAATCCATAATAAAATATTCATGATTGGGTCATCACCCCCTTTCGATATGTCAGATGTTAATTACCTCCGCCACCCTGTCCTTCATTGATATTGACATCTATTTCACCCGGTACATTGATTTGCGGTGCCTGTTCGATTTGAGATTGTCTAAGGATAGGCAGGCCGTAAATGACAAAAATTAAAACAACGGCTAACAATAGAACCACGCCGACCGAATATCCCCATGAATTGTTGTTTTCACCAGGATTGTTAATTACCGTTGCCATAAAAAACTCACCTCCTCTTAATCTGGAAACAATATATCCGTCACCTGTAAACAGAGGTTCTTCGGTCGGTAAGACCTGGGTAAGAAAAGGGTTGCGGAAACTGCTTTAAATTAATAAACTTAAGTTGAACGGACTACCGAGGGGGGGTGATTTATATTAAATTAAATAAAACCTCAAGCCGCTATCTGATGATAGCCGGTCTGGACATACTAATAATCTTTCTCGGCCTGATGCTTTATCCGGAAAATATGGTATTTGGCAATGACCTTGTAAGTCCTTTTATTGGATTTCTGATTGCCTTATGTGTTGTCTTTTTATTCCAATATCTGTCAATCTCTTTGGTCACAACCTCATATATAAGGAAATACAAATCAGAAACAGTTAAATTGACCGGAATGGCGGTAATGAATATTGCGGGTGTTTGGTTGGTCGGCAGATTTGCCAGATTCAGCGGATTCGGTATTTCTTCATTCTGGATAGCCGTGATACTGGGAATTATCCTTACCCTTGCGGTTTACCTGGTGAAAAAGAAATAAATAAAATCAGACAAACCCCATTATATGCAGGATTAGTGCTGCCAAAAGCAACAAGAGCAGTACGTTGCCCATTCCCGAAATTACTACTATCCCCATAAGTGAAAGAATCCACAACAGGAGAAGAATTAAAACGGCGCCTTTAAGCGGCTGGGGAAGGATACCTACCACCCAAATCAACACTAAAAAAATTATGATATCCCAAAGTCCGATAGCCCGGCCGTTAAGGAACATGACAGGCAGGGTAAAAAAAGAGGTCGAGGGTACGGAAATAAAGCCCACCAGCCACAATAAAATAATCAACGTAATAAGCAGCAATAGCATCCTAACCTATTTTAGCTCCGTCTGATTCCTGGTTTCAACTGTTTCCGGATGTTATCATCTTGTTTATGACCATTCTTGATGCACTAATCCTGTCCGCGGTCGAAGGTCTGACGGAGTTTTTACCGGTTTCCTCGACCGGTCACCTTATTTTAACTTCCTATTTATTAAAAATAAGCCAGTCAGCTTTTGTGAAAAGTTTCGAAATTATTATCCAATTGGGAGCTATTTTGGCAGTTGCTACACTTTACATGAAAAAAATATCCGATAGGAAAATATTTATGCTTGCCATGGCCGGATTTATCCCTACAGGGGCCGCCGGCTTATTTTTTTACCCCTACGTCAAACATCTTTTTGAAAATACCCTGCTTACGGTAATAATGCTCTTTCTTGGGGGTATTATCATGATTTTATTGGAACTTTGGCAGATACCTCGAAAAGGTAAATCAGTTATGCAGCTTCAGCACATTGGCATAAAAAAAGCTTTGCTGATAGGCACAATCCAGACCGTTTCCATGGTTCCCGGAGTTTCCCGGGCAGCCGCTACCATTATTGGCGGACTTTTTCTCGGATTAAACAGGAAAACAGCCACTGAATATTCCTTTATTCTGGCCGTACCGACCATTTTGGCAGCCTCCCTTCTCGACATTTTTAAAAGTAACTGGGTGGCCCAAAAACAGGAGATTATTCTTTTGACGGCAGGTTTTGCAGGAGCTTACCTGACAGCTTTACTCAGCATCCGAATTCTTTTGGCCTACCTGAAAAGGCATACTTTCCTGGCCTTCGGTGTTTACCGGATTATTCTGGCTGTTATTTTTTTTCTGATTATTGCCGGTTAACAGTGTCCCGGCTCAGGATCAGACTGACTAGTCCGCGGTGCACCTTTATCAGACAGTTCTTTTTCTTTTTGCGGTTACTGATGGTCAATGAACTGGATCTGTGGATTTTTTTAAGTGAAAGGGGATATCGGCAGCCTGTCACAGTTACTACGGCCGTATCAGTCAGAGGTTGCAGGGAAAAATAATTATACTGCCGTAAGTTCCTTATTTCATAGCTGCCTGCAATTAACGTTAAAAGGTTGTTCAAATCCCTGATTTCAGCCTGAATATTTTTATTTAAAAAACGCTCCAAAAGAAAAATAGCTGAGAGGCTGTGGTCCAGCCGGCTGCCGAGTGCGCCGAAAATTAAAACATCGGAAGGTTTAATATGGATGGCCAGTTCGACTGCCAACTCAAAATCGGTGGCATTCTTGTCTTGCGGGTAAATTTGGATCTTTTTTAATGCAGCTTTTATCTCTGCTAATTCTTCCTTAGTTACCGAGTCGAAATCCCCGATCGCGTAATCTGCTTTGATCCCCTGCCTGAGAAGCCAGATGCAGGCAGCGTCAACACAGATTACGGTATCTTTTTTGCTGATGTTTTCCAGATATTCTGGATAAAGGAAACCGTTGGCAAAAATCACTACTCGGTTGATTTTAACGGCCATTTTCCTTCTATCTTAGAAGGTGCAGTTATAAAAATCCAGACCAATAGCTGTAGGACAGTTCTGCTTCCACAACGACACGGTGGGAGTATTGCTGAAGTGATTTGTCGAAAGAGCCTTTGCAGGTGATTAAATTCAGTTTTTTCCTGTCGGAGCGGCCGAAAATTTCTTTAACGGGAAAATTTTCATCTGAATATACTTTTTCATCCGTTACCCGGTAAACATATACCGTTCCCTTTATGTCTTTCAGCTTGACGGTGTCCCCTGTATCCAGTTTTTCCAGCTCATAAAACACGGCCGGTCCGCTTTTGGAGTCGCGATGGCCGGCAATAACCATATTGCCTTTTTCTCCGGGTAAAAAACCGTCCATATACCAGGCAACCCTGTTTGTATCCTCGGGACTTGCCATATTTCCGTCAGTATCTTCGGCAACCCATTCAATTTCTGTTTTAATCTTAAGGTCAGGTATTTCGATTTCCTGAGGACGCAATACGTAACCTGCTGTATTTTTAATAAGAGGCCTTTCGGCTGCTGAGGTTAAATTTAATCCGATAAAAAGACCGGAAATTAAAAAAGGGGTTAAAAGCAGTTTTTTCATATTGTTATCCTATTCTTTGTACATGAGGGCGGATCTCCCACCCTCATGTATACTTTATCTCTGTTAGTTTTATTTACGGTTAATGGGGCATACCACCCAATCCTGTGCTGGGAGCTCCGTCAGGTTCATCTTCAGGCGCTGCGCCCACTCCGGCTTCTCCGGTTGTATTTTCTGTCACATTATCCGTAAGGTTTCCGGTTGTGTTATTGGTGGTATTGTTAGTCGTGTCGGTAGGTGTTTGCGCCAGAACTGAACTGCCCGCAAAACCAACCATAACTGCCATTAATAAAACTGCAAATAAATTTCGCATCTTGCCTTTTCTCACCTCCTTTATTCTGCTTAAGATTTCTAATTGAATTGTCATGGTAATCCGTTTTGATGAGCATGGAGTAAAAAAGGGCCAATAGAAATGTAAGAATCTTTTTAAGTTATTTTCATCTTTTTCCCGTATTATTCTTATTTTTGTCTTCTATGTTAAATGCATTGAAAAAAACGACAGACCATCAATTTATAATTACCTGGGTAGAAAAAGTAAGGGGACGTCCGCAAAAAATCGAGGATCCTTATGCTTCGGATAAAACCGGCCTGAGAATTGATTTTCCGGGCAAAGATGATGAGATTTATCTCAGCGATGCAAAAAAAGGCCAGAATATCGATTGGAATGAATTTTTCAGAATATTTGAAGATCAACAATTGGCATTTCTGTATGAGGAAAATCCCCAGGCGGAAATCCCAATCAATTCCTACCGCTTCATCAAAAGAGACGAGGAATAATGGAAACAGCCACATTAGCCGGCGGATGTTTCTGGTGTACTGAAGCCGTCTTCAATAGACTGAAGGGCGTTGATTCCGTCATCTCCGGTTTTACCGGCGGGACAATCGACAATCCTTCATCCGATGAAGTCTATTCGGGCCGGACAGGACATGCTGAAGCAATTCAAGTTACCTTCAACCCGCAAATTATCAGTTACGGAAAAATTCTGGAAGTTTTTTTCAAAACTCATGATCCGACTTCTCTGAACCGTCAGGGAGCTGATGTCGGCAGCCAGTACCGGAGTGCTGTTTTTTATCATGACGCGATTCAGGAAAAAACGGCAAAGGAAATTAAAGAAAAAATTACTGCAGATCTGACCGGTCCGGTAGTAACGGAAATCGTCCCCTTTGGCAAGTTTTTCCCCGCGGAAAGCTATCACCAGGATTTTTACGGCAGGAACCGTCAAGCTCCATACTGCCGTCTGGTAATTGACCCGAAAATTATTAAACTCGAGAGAAGTTTCCCCGAAGAAATAGTAAAATAATTCCGTATATGAACGAAAGAATCAAATGAAAATCTCCATTCTCGGCATTACTCTTGTTCTGTTGTCGGTTATCCCGGCCATAACTTTTAAAATTCAAAATTCCGGCCAAAAAAATATCCGGATAATTTCCCCGACTCCCTCGCCTTTGACAGCTCCAATATTACCTGTGGAATATTCCGTCATAACTGAAACGCCGGTTCCCACCAACACTCCCCGCCCGACCGCTACCCCGACTCCGACTCCGCTGCCAAAAATAACCTCAGGCGACCTGGAAAATTACTTTACCAGATACGCTGATAAAGAAAGCGTGAACCGGGAGCTTTTGAAAAAGATCGCCGCCTGTGAATCCTCTTTTAACCCGCAGGCTCGAAACGGCATTTACGGAGGCATGTTCCAATTCTCTGAAAATTCGTGGAAAAATTTAAGGCTCCTGATGAATCTCAATACAGATCCGGAATTGCGCTTTAATGCGGAGGAAGCCATCAAAACTGCAGCATACAAACTGGCAATAAACGGCCGGGTCGCCTGGCCCAACTGTTCCAAATGACTTAACCCAGAAACCCCAGGCCGATAAGCCCGGCAATAATCAGGTTTGGCGCAAAAAGTAAGAAAATATTCAGCTGTTTTCTATGTAATAGCGGATTGACTTTGTGGGATCAATCAAATTGTATAGATGAGTTATATCTTCGTCCGTGTGTCTGATGCAGCCTGAAGATCCCGGATCGCTCTCCGTTAATTTACTGTCATCTCCGCCTATTCCGTGCAAACCGAATGCCCCCGGCAGAACCCAGTTGCATCGGCCTTCGCATTCCGGATATTTTTCCGGACCGTACGGTTCATCGTCAGTTACGGGGATGTCCAGGGAAATGAAATATGGTCCGGTCTCCGGATTATCTTTTGTCTCGGTTTTACCGCTGATCAGCCAGTATTCCCTACCCAAAAGTTGAGGCAGGGGCGTCGGTCGCTCATTTGGCCTGCCTGTTTTGACTTTAAACTGCCTGACAATTTTACTGTCGGTGACTCTCCCCGGCTGTCCGTAATAAAGTGTTTCAAGGTTGGATTGCCTTTCCAAAAGAAACCAAAAGTTCTCCTTGTTTATCCTCTCTTTTTTATTTTTATTTTCCAGTTGCCGGTAAAAAAAGAGCGTAGCCGTGACTGCAGCCAGCGACAAAAAAAGCATAAACCAGACTAAAATCAGTGTTTTTCTCATGGTACAATATTCATTCTTATGATACGGATTTTTACCCTGATAGCAAGTTTCATAATTTTACTGTTTCTCTTGACAGGCTATTTTGAAAAGTCTCCCCCGGTTACAATTATTGCTGACAATCTGCCTTTAATTGCCTCACCTACAGCCTCCCCCCGGCCGACTCCCACCGTCCCGCCGCGGAAAATAATTCCCATAAAAAATCACGTCTTCCAGACATTCAATAATTGCGGTCCGGCCAGCCTGTCAATGCTGCTGTCTTATTTTGAAATAACTGTTTCACAGGAAGAGCTGGGCCGGAAACTCAGGCCTTTTCAGCATCCGCAGGGCAACAATGACGACAAATCAGTGACTTTGGCTGAGCTGGCCAAAGAAGCGGAAAATTACGGCTTAACGGCATATCACCGGCCCAACGGCAACCCGCAAATCCTGCAGCAGTTTATAGCGGAAGGCATCCCGGTAGTCATCAGAACCTGGCTTAAAGAAGGTGAAGATATCGGACATTACCGTTTAATCAGAGGTTATGATTTATCCACCCGTGTTTTTATCCAGGATGATTCCCTCCAAAATAAAAATTTGAGCTTCAGCTTTACCGATCTTGTGAAAATATGGGAACCGTTTAATTATGAATTTTTGGTTTTGCTCCCAGGGTCAAAAGTGGAAATTGCCGAAGCAATTTTAGGTGAAAATCTGGACGAAACCACTGCCTGGGATAATGCCAGACAGCAGCTTGAGGTAAATAGGGAAACATCTGATATTTACCGCCTTTTCAATTTAAGCGTGGCCAATTATCATCTCGGGCGTTTTAAGGAATCGGTTAACTATTTTGAACAGGTTGAAAATATGCTTCCCTGGCGGATGCTCTGGTACCAGATTGAGCCTATCGAAGCTTACTTTCAACTCAACGATTACTCCAAAGTTTTTTCACTGACCGATAAAGTGCTCAATAACTACAACCGGGCTTTTTCCGAGCTTTACTACCTGCGTGGACAAATCTATCGGAAACAGCAGAATTTGGAGGCGGCCGGGGAAGAATTTGAAAAAGCGGTTTACTATAACGTGAATTTTACTCCCACCAGGGAAGCTATTTTAAATATTCAAGGAAAAAATTGACAGTTCTCTGCATTGCCTTTCCGAAAACCGGACCGGTCAGGTTATGGCCTCCCGAATTGTATTCATGCAGTTCAGCCGGAATGCCGGCTTCTTTCAACAAATTGCTCAGATTCCGGCTGTATCCGATATCAACCACGTTATCGTTTACGGCATGGTGGATCTCAACAGCTCCTTTCAGATCCGATAAGTAGTTTGTCGGAGCTACAAGTTTCCAGAAGGCATGCCCTTCTGCCGGTTGCCCGTAGTTTGCAAATAATTCCCGCCGCCGCCTTTGCCTTTCGGAATCATTCTCAGGCGGCCGGTAACTGTTGTCATCAATGCCGTATTCGGCCAAATCGGTATACGTATAGACGGCTCCTGCCCAGATGACCGCCGCCGGAATTGACGGCTTGGCAGCCAAACTCCTCATAACCACATTGCCGGCCATGCTGTGCCCCCAAAGCCCGATTTTATTTCCGTTTATAAAGTCCGCTTTTCCCAAAGCGCTGTAAGCGTTCAGGACGTCGATGATGTAATCCGAATTGTAATAAGCTCCGCCCGGTTCGCCTTCCGATGTACCGTGCCCGCGCAGATCTATCTTAAAAACAGCCAGGGCGTTTCGGGCCAGATAGTCCACATAGTCATAATAATTTTGGGAGGTAGAATATTGCCGCGGCTGGATATAACCGTGGATAAAGATTACCGCCGGCCAGCCGCCGGCAGGCATTAGCCCTTTTGGCCGGGTCATGAGAGCATTAACTTTAAATCCTTCTGAATCAAAACTCGTTAAATAAGAGGTGTAGTCGGCAAAATCATTCAGTTGATTTAATGAACCCAAACTGCTGACATACTCTCTGGTCCGTAAATAATCTATTGTCAATTCACTGAATGGCATCGGTGTCGGAGAAAGACCGGGGTTGGACCGGTTGAATATCTGCCGGCTGTTTAAAACAGTCTTAATCGGAGTCTCACTTTGTAAAACAAAATACAACCGGATTAAAACGCCGGTAAGCAGAAAAAAAGATGTCAGGAGAATTATGTTTTTCTTCTTAAGCATTAAACTCAATTAAATTGCTTTGAGATATTTATCGAAAAAAGCAACCGACCTGTTTAAGGCGGTGGATAAATTAGCCGCAATGTTATGGTCGTCTCCGGGATAGGTAAACAGTTCAACAGTTCGTCCTGCATTCTCCATCTGTTTATTAAGAGTAAGACTGAACCTGACGGGAACGGATGCGTCCGCTGTCCCGTGGTGAAGCTGAATAGGACCGGAAATATCACTCAAATAATGATTGGCTGAGATGGAATTCCAGAAATCAGGATTTTGTTCGGGAGCCCCGTACCGGGCTGCCAACTGGTCGCGCCAGCGTCTGCCGCCTGCCGGTACCGGGGCTCCGGAAACAACAGCAGTTGCGGACGGATTTCTTCTGCGCCAATTATTTACTAAATCGGGATAAGAAGCAACCACTCCCGCCCAGATAACTCCGGCTTTGATGTCCTTGGACACCACCATGGATCGCAGAGTTATGTGTCCGCCCATGGAATGTCCCCACATACCGATTTTACCGGCGTCAACTTGAGGATGTTTTTGAATTGATGAGGCGGCGTTCAGAACGTCAATTGTATAAGCGTTGGAACCGTAGGCTCCGGCTGGGTTACCCTCGGAAGATCCATGTCCCCGGTAATCGGGTTTAAAAACAATGTATCCGTTCCGGGAGAAAGCATCTGTGTAAGCGACATATCTTTCGGTGGTCCTGTATTGGGCCGGCGGGATATAGCCGTGATTGAAGATAATGGCCGGGAATCCTGCAGCCGGAGGTTCGGCATTGGGAATGGTCAACAAGGCAAAGATTTTCAACCCTTCAGATAGGTATGAGGTTAAATAGCGCTTGTAATTGCTGCCGGGCGGTAAAGTTTCCTCAATCGTAATCTCGCTTCCGGGGAATGACTGCTGCCTGAGTGAGGCAATTGAAAGTACATGAGCCTCTTCGAGAGGGCTTTGATCATCGAGCTGTATTTGCGGCATGTCAGTCGCCGGAGACAGGATTTGGGATTTTGTGGTTATTTTAGCCTGCAAAAGTCCTGCTGTAACTATAAGTATGACCGCTATAAGTATTTTCTTCATGTCCCTGGAAATATAGAATTATATCAATATTTTCCTGAAAATAAACTGAGTAATTTTAAGAATATATTATAATCAATTATGAAAGCAAAAATCATTTTGCAAATCCGGCTTGCTCTGCAAAAAAGCAGTGATGAGAAAACTAAAAGCGGTTTTCAGCGGTTTTTCAAGGAAGAAGTTAAATTCCACGGTGTTAAATCGTCTACTGTTTCAAAAATCGCCAGGGAATTTTTTGAAAAAATAAAAAATAAAAATAATCAGGAGATATTTGTACTATGCGAAGAATTGTTGAAATCAGGCTACTGCGAAGAAGCCTGGATCTCCGCCAATTGGGCGGATCGGGTCAGCCGCGATTTCCAAAAAGAAGACATTGAAATATTTGAGCGCTGGGTTAGTCTCTATATCGATAATTGGGCGGAATGCGACACACTCTGCAATCATGCAGTCGGAGCTTTAATCGAAAAATTTCCGGTGCATTTGATACGCCTGAAAAAGTGGGCTGCGGCAGAAAATAAATGGCTGCGGCGTGCTGCAGCGGTTTCCTTGATTATTCCCGCCAAAAAAGGTGAGTTTCTTGAAGATATTCTCGAAATTGCCGGCATTTTACTTTTGGACGAAGAGGATCTGGTGCAAAAAGGTTACGGCTGGATGCTGAAAGTAGCCAGCCGCAAAAATCAGAAAGAAATTTTCGGTTATGTAATGAAAAATAAGAAAGTCATGCCGAGAACTGCCCTGAGATACGCAATCGAAAAAATGCCGGAGACAATGCGGAAACAGGCCATGGCCAAATAAATATATAATTGAGGTTATTGACAACTCGTACGTAATATCGTACGATTAGATTTACAATGAGCATCATTTCCAATCTAAAAACCTATACTGCCAGTGAAGCCAGGGATAATTTATATGAGTTGATTAAATCTGCCGCCAACGGGTTGGAAGCCTATGAGATTAAGTTGCGGGGAGAAAAATCAGTCATTATGATAAGCAAAGATGATCTGGAGTCCTGGGCTGAAACTTTTGATATTCTGTCAAATAAAAAAGAAATCGAGGCAATCAGAAGGGCAAAAAAACTCAGAAAAACTGTTTCGCACGGTAAACTGATGAAAAGCCTCGGAATCGAAAATGCGGATTGAATATAAAAGCACGGTTTTAAAACAGTTTAAAAAAATCCCTGCAACTGAAATCCGGAAAATCCTTAAAAAAATAGAGATGGTTCCTGAAAATCCCCTCGTCGGAAAACCGCTAAGAGTCGAACTTGAAGGCCTAAGATCGCTGCGTGCCTGGCCTTACCGGATTGTTTATGAAATCAAGGGTAAAAAAATAATCATTATTTCCGTCACCCACCGCCAATCAGTCTATTAATTCTTTTATTTTTTTAAGCAGCTTATAAACAAAACTCTCGGAAGTCTTTATCAGCACGGCAGACTGATTATTTTTAAACTCACTTACCGTTAATTGTATTTTCTCATAATCCTTATGGCTTATCTCGACCTGCGAATTCTCTCCGATAAAAGGAAGGCTAAACATACCCTGGGCGTCTGTCGTTTCCTTTCGACCCCTTGTCTCTACCATGGCATTTTCTACAGGCCAGTCCAACTCATTGACTATTTTCCCATTTAAGACCTGGGGTTTAAAAAAAGAGGATAAAACAGAAACAGCAGCTTTTTCGCTGTTATCAGGCCGCCAAATTTCTGTCGATCCGCCGTAACTTACCCAGTAGTTAAGGCCGATTACTTCAGGTATGGCCGACAGTTTTTCAAGCGCTTCTTTAATCCACTTCGACTGCTCCTCATCGGTCATTTTTCCGTGAATATCGGGAATGGGGGTACCGAATTCTCCGAGAACAATTTTAGCCTTGCTTTTTACAGCTATATTTTTAATATCATTTGCCAGTATTTCCGGTGAGGAAACGTAATGGTCGATGACTACCAGTCCGTCAAGTTTGCTTGTCGTTTCCTCATCCATAATTAACCTGGCTACATCCCCGTTCATTGACAGGTAATTTGATTTTACTTTTTTATTAAGTTTATTAAATAGGCCTTTCGTCAGCTCGTATTCTTTTATCAAAAACAGCCTGTGTCCGTTAGCGTCATTATTAAATCTCGGATCCCCCGGTCCCCCGTTTTCACATTCAGGACAGGCTGTAAATACGTCACCGTCGCGGAATAATCCGGCATTTTTATTTATGAATTCTGCTGTTTTTATCAGATGTTCCTCCCGGTTTATTTTGCCGTAGCCGAACCACTGCTCCCAACCGGACCAATTTCCCCGGAACCAGATATTTAGTCCGTATTTTCTGGCAGTATTTACCCAGAGTGTCAGAAAAGGTAAAAATTCATCATCATAGGGGGTAGCTATGGCAACATGGGTTGCCCCGGTTTGGCCGATTGCTTTTATTTGCTCATCGATTGTTTTGGCAAATTCCCTGTCGTTATTTTTTTCCCGTGCCGTATCCCGGGAATACTTCATCGTGTCTATTGATTGGAACTCCCACCAGGACGGTCTTGGGGTTTGCGTCATGCCGTTTGTTTTAAACAAAACGGCAATTAAAAAAAGGCTTAAACTGAAAACGGCAATTTTACGCATAATCTGTTATTTTTGTTTTCCGAGAATCGGCTCCGTGATTAATTCCGCCAGGTATTCTTTTTTCAATTCGTAAACATCGGCAAAAGGATATTTGGCGGCCAGTTTGTATTTTGATATGGAATCCGGTGCTTCGGAAAGGGATTTCCAGGTTAAGTCATTATTGTCGTTGGTGCGTACGACTATCCAGCGCGCCCATCTGTCAGGACTGCCTGTTGCCGATTCCCAATAGCCGCCTGTTCCTTCATGGATAAATCTTTTCATGGGAAGTCCTGATGAAAAAATAATGGCGTCGTGTGAAGCTGCCGAAATAAGCACAAATCCCTTTGTATTTTTGGCATGGGTGTTCAGATAACCGCTTACCTCTGAGACATTTTTCTGGCTGGAGCCGACTCTTGCATCATCAATTGTGACTGCATCACCGTTGGTAAATGCAAAAAAAATAACAAAGACAAATAATCCGATTATGGTTACTCTTAATGACTTGGCTTTATGGACGAGGTAGCCCGCAAAAATGGCAATTGAAGGCAGCATCATCAGACCGTAACGGACGTTAAACCAGGTATCGCCTGAAATTCCCTGTATAAATAGAACAGAGTGACCCATGAAAAGTGCTAAAACGTTGAATATTAATGGAGTAAGCAAAACAGTAGCTGCAAACCTGACATGAGGTTTAATATTTTTATCGGTGAAAAATACTATTGCTCCTATAAGTCCCAAAACGGCATTATAGGCATAAGAATTATAGATTAAGGCAAATAGATAGACTTTCAGGGATAACAATAAATTGTTTTTTGTAGATAAGACACCGGCCAGTTCCATTTGTTTCTGCTGGGTGCGGGCTGAGAAAGGACCGTAGGCAAAATATAAGGGATCATTGAAAATCAAAGTATTCCAGAGAAACCATAACAGAATACCAACTCCTGCCAAAGTTCCGAAAAGAATCAAGGTGCCTTCCGTTACTTTATAGCCTTTTTTCCTCACCATAATGAAAATTATCAGAAAGGCTGCATAAAGCAGCAGAAACCAGCCTTCATATCTGACAAGGGAGGAAAGCATGATCCAAAAAGCGGATTTAATAAGATTGAGGAAATTTTCATCCATGCTCCACTTTAAAAGCTCATACATACCGGCAGTCATGGTTGCCAGGAGAAGCAGTTCCGTCATGGCTGTTGACTGGAGATACAGGACATTGAGATTGGCGACAAATACGGCAACCCCCAGTATTTTTCCGGATAAGCCGACACCCAGTTTTTGCAGAAAAAAATAGATCAAGAGAGATGTAGCCACAAATGAAAGCATCGAGGGCAATGCTCCCGAAAGCCCGGTATGCCACATAAAATCATGCCAAATTGTCGGAATCATAAGAAGGTGAGGCAGAGGCAGCCAGACTGATCCGAGTTGGGCCAACCCGGGTTTTAATCCTTCAACCACGCGTCTTCCGATGTCCAGATGCGACCGGGCATCGTTGTAGGAAAGTCCGAGCCCGTTATCATAAAAAATGTAAAAACAGACAATGGACAAGATCGCTAAAATACCCAGAAGTAATAACGGCATCCTGCTTTCCCATTCGCTTATTTTATCTAATGAGCCTTTTTTTATGGAAAACCGCAAATTTAGAATATTCATATGTTATTTATATATATCTTCCTGTAATGAGATTTCTTAATTAATGTTTTTATTTCGAAATAAGAAGCTATTGTGAGTAATAGAAAAACCGAAGAAACAGATATGAAGAGCCTGTAAGAATAATCTGTGGCAGTCAGTTTTTTAGACAAGAAGCGATTATAAATTAGTGAACTGGAGATATTCTTATTCAGAAGCTGGAAGTTATAGTCGTAGGTGTAAGGTATAGGTTTAGGAAGATTAATTGCCTCTATCTTCGGCGGAATCATAGTGGTTGTTGTCACACCGAGAGTATTGATGCGCAGACTATAAATAGCCAAAATCACAAAAATCAACATAAAAAGAATATTCCTGTTCCAATTGGTATAAATTATGCTTAATCCGATAGACAACAGCGCTCCCGCCGGAATTAAATACCTGGGTCCGAATGCCCAACCCCCCCAGGGGTCTCCAAACATGGAATACATAATACCGTTAAGAAAAATCACTGACAATGAAACTGCTGCAAATTCTCTGTATTTTTGATTTTTAAGAAGTTTAAAAAGACCAAAAATACCTAAAAGGACTACCGGACTGTAATATATCCATGATCTTTCATCACTTATAAATAATGTGTACGCTCCGGCTAACTGTTTTCTTGGATTAAAAGGTAATCGGATTCCTTTCGGAGCTCTGACATCTTTTTGTTCCCGAAGGATTACTGAATCACTTTGAGAGAACGTTTCCCCATGCTCTTCCATCCGACCGATTGATTGCGCAAGCATTGTGTATGAACCGGTGGTAGCTCTGTTATACCAGGCAAATAAGGCAATAAACGGCAGCACTCCTAAAATTAACCCGATAAAATTTAAGGACATGTTGACTCGAATAATTTCAGCAGAAATCTCCCGATAGAATTGCCTGTACAGAATATAAATAAGAATCGGAGCCAGTAGAAAAACATTGGGAATATCTACCAATACACCAAGTCCAAACAATATCCCGAACCAGATATTTTTGATAAGGGTCCGTTTACCCATGGCCGTAATTATTGCCAGGAGTGCAACTGTCACAGTAAAATGGTGCTGGGAAAGTGTTTGTGCATATGACAAGGCATTGGTACCGAATAAGAAAATAAATCCGCCCAAAAAACCCGTCCAGAATCCGGATCCCAGTTTTATGGAAATCCAGGCTATTAAAAAAAGATTGAATAAGGCAAAGAAAGTTACGCTTAAAAATGTAACTACCTGAGGAAGTCCCAGTTTTTTTCCAAAAAGATAAAATGGAATTACTATAAATGATACTCCGGGCGCAAAGATTGACATATACATGTCTTTATATTTGACTACATCAGGTGAAGCAAACTTGGCCAAATCTTCATTGAGAAAAAATGATCCGTTTTCAGCAATTGCCAAAGTTAAAGCATACCTTGAAGTTGTGTTGGATGCTTCAAATGGCCCCCCCACCTTAGTATTATGATCGTTTTGAAAGGGTAAAGGGTTACCTTCGTTACCCTTTATTGTGAGAGTTAATAAGACGGATATCGCAATGCAAAATGAAATAAAACTAATTGCTTTTAAGAGCTTCATATATTTAATTTACATTTAAAAAATAAGCTTCGTACAATTTAAATATTTTTTTCCATCTATAATTTTCAGCAAAATTCCTTGCTAGTTTTCCGTACTTAATTCTTAATTCTTTATTGGAAATGACTCTTTCAATTGCCACAGCTAACAAATTGAAATTTACCGACTTTATTTTTACTGAAACATTTTCCGGTATCCAGCAATAACCGGGTATATCAAATACTATTAAGCATTTCCCTGCTGCTAATGTTTCCAATGATGAATTGCCGAAGCTTTCAAACCGTGATGGACTGATCACACAAAGAGAGTTTGATAATAGGGTTCTTTTTTTTTCTCCTTTTACCAATCCTATATACTTAACATTTTTATCTAATGAAAGTTGATCAACGATTTGCTTGAATTTTCTTTCTTCTGCAAATGTAGTATTTCCTGCTATAACTAATTTGATATGCGGATACCTATAAACTACTTTTTTCCATGCTTTCAACAATAAATCTAAACCTTTTTGGAAAATATCAATTCGCGCTAAATACAATATATAGTTGTTCTCATTTCCTTTAATTTCAAAATAAGCGTCATCTACCCCCCTTGGAATTTCTACTATTTTCGCTTTTTTATTGATTTTTTGGACTTTTTTAGCATATTCATTACTCAATACAAGGATATTCTTATAGAATTTTAGACCTAAATTTTCTATTAAATAAAACGGGATTCCATATTTTTGACTAAATTCTTTTGCGTGCAAGAGTGAACTGACCCCCACGACGGGTTTATTGGTGAAAATTGGAATGAAATTGGTAGAATGAGGCGGTACAAAATTTTCTACCCATAAATCATAATTTTCTATCAACGCGAATACGGGCAGTAATAACGAAAAGAATATCTGTCCCAAAATTGGACCAAATCTTTTTATACCAATATGTTTATAAAATACACCTTCTACAACACCGTTCCTGCAGCCTTTAAATGCGCCACAAATAATCATTACTTCATTTTTTTCCGCTAAATATTTACCGATTTTATGATTACTCATAGCTCCTCCTCCGCCATAATAAGGATTTTTTATTTCATCGTAATTAGAAATTATTATTTTCATTTTAATTTGAATTTTGAAACTCGTTACAAATAGTCAGTAACTCACGCCCTACTGAAATTGGCGTTAGTTTATTTTTGTATATTTTATTCCCGTTATAAGCGATTTTATTCCTTAGATTCGAATTTCTTTTTAGTTCTAATATTCCGTTCGCTAAAGAGAGAGGATCTGCTGGTTTGCAGAAATACATATTTTCAAAGTGATTAAATAATTCTTTAATTGCTGTAGTTTCTGCGGTAATTACGGCTTTTTTAGCTGCAATTCCTTGAATTACTTTATTTGGTATCGATTTAGAAGCCTTCACCGAATTTTGGAAAATCCCTAATATAATATCGGCCTTATTAATTGTTTTTTTCCAGTCATATATTGAAACGAATCCTTTAAAAACAACATTTCTAAGTTTTAATATGTTTGCGAGATTAAAATTTTCTTGATATGTTTGTCCGTTTCCAACGAATATAAATTTAATTTTTTTATCTATTTGACTCAGAATAAATGCAGAATGAATAATATGTTCAATTCCGTGTAATGGAATAAAGTTGCCTTGATATACAACTGAAAAATCGGAAGATTTCCCGGTGAGCGCAGTGGTTTTTTGCGTTAAATTATCACTTCCAATGTAAAGAACTTTGATCTTATTCAAGGGGATCTTGAAACTTTTTGAGAAATATAACTTATCAGTCTCTGTATGTGTCAAAATTAAATCTGGAAGTTTATATATTGCGGTTTCGTACTTTTTTATGCTTTTTGAAATTAAGGAGTCAGTGCTAAAAATTTTTCTGTCAGTTACAAAGGTATCATATAGCGATATAAAAGGATCAAAAATTATTTTGCTACCGGTTATTTTTGCGATAAGATAGCCTATCGGAATATCAAGATGACCAGGAAATCCAATAATGATATATGAAATTTTTTGCTTAATAATAATAATTATTCCTTTAAAAAAAAGATAAATCGAACGGTAAAACAATGAAGTAGAAATTCTAATTAGATAAGTAATTTTCGAATATTCAGATGCTATAAATAATTTTCTTTTATAAAAATTACATACTATTACATCAACTAGGTTTAATCTGAGACCTTTTATATTAATAACGTTTCTAATGTAATCATTGTCATAAGAGCCGAAGTAAAGAATTTTCATTTTAGATCAATATTTGGCCGGCAGATATAAGCAGTAAAAGAAGTACTCTTAGCTGGTATTTTCTGGACATTTAAACCTTAACTGACGGGAATTCATAATCTATTTTTTCCTTTCCTCTTGGGCTTTCTGCCAATCCGGTTAAAATAGTGGCGGCGTTTTGTGGCAAAATAACATCAGAGATTTTGATCGGCTGGTCCTGATGTAAAGCTTTTTTAAGAACAGCCCCTTCGGTTAGACCGACGGGCAGAAAATCTTTTGCATATTCATCTTTATCAATATTCCCGTAAATAAGATCACCGCCGATACCATCCAATTTCTGCCCCGGGTAAAGCCTGTATTTCGCTACGGCGATCGTCCTGGTTTTCGGGTAAGTATTGCTGATTATTTCCTTTTTGGTCAGAATTACTTTGGCGATTGAGCCCGCAACCTCCAGATGGCACAAATGATAAGGCTCAAAAAGGACATAACGGGGTCCCTCTCCCAAACCGAGATAAGATAGGTATGGTTTTTGGTTTTTGTCCGGATGTTCGGCGATGAGAAAAACACCCGGAAACAATTTTTTTCCTATAACGTAGTCAACAATGCCTTCCCGGGGTAACTTGTCCCAGTGAAAAGAGTTTAACGAATCATGAACAGTTTCGACTGTTGGCCCATGCATGCCGAATTCCAGGATATCCATATTGAAATAATTGGCTACCAGATTCATTTCTATCGATTGTTTGGTACCGTCGGTAAAAGAAACCGTCTGTTTGACTGACAAACCCTTATTATCAGCCCAGTTCTGCATTTCGGACTGAGTGGCATGTCTGTTCAAAAACCTCTTCATATTACCGGCCAGTAAAACACGGAAGCCCATCACTTTCGCCTGGTTTATCAACCGTGCCAGGCTGCCCGGCTGGTCGCCGATGATATCTGTTACCACCACTTTTTTGCGGCTGGCCAATGTATGAAGTTCCGCTCCGACGGTCGCCTGAAGCTCCGGATTCATAGTCACCAGATGCTTCCCGGCCTTGATTGTCTTTAAGGCAATTTTCGTACCGTAGGCAATCGTACCTGTCATTTCTATTACAACTTCATTTTCATAATTATTGATAAGCTCTAAATCATCAGTCAGGGAAATGATCCCCAGATTCGAATTGTCTTTAATTTTGTCCGGATTGTTTTCCAGAACCGCTTTTAATCCTTTTTTTTCCAGAAAACTGCGGGCGGCTGCCGGTCTTCTGGTAATGACCAAGGGAACTTTTAGACCTTTGAAGTTACGGATTGATGAGATGAAACCGAAACTAACAAAACCCAAACCCGAAACAATCACTTCTATCGGTTTTTTTCTCGATTCCAGTTTTTGCAGGATGATATCGTACATAGATTAATAAGGAGAGGATAAACCCCTCCGTATCATTCATTTATGACAATTTTATGCCTGATTCATACTTTACATTGGTAATAACTTCTTAAGAAAATCACACCTATCGGTAAAAAATGAATTCATAACTTACCTCCCAGCAGTTTTGTCGACCTGTCAGTATTCCAATATCCGGTATTGGGAAGTGATTGATGAGATATCGTTAACCATATACGGGTCAGAGCCGAAAAAACTATATAAAGCGGAGTAAAAACCGGTTGATCAAAAAGTGTATGTATCATAGCCTTTATCGAAAGTGATACGGGAATTTTGTAGAATCGTGTAAGTGAATCATGAAAGTAGATTTCGTTTTCGCGTTGCGACAGGTGAAATTTATAACTTTGACGCAGATGGTCTGCCACGTTTCCGGGAAGTTTATAATATACTCTCGCGTTGTTGACATTAATAAACCCTAGGTTTTTCAATTTTGCGTATAGATAGATATAAGCATCGTTATTCCATAATCCGGGTGGGATAGATATATTTGAATACAATCGTCTGGAGAGTGCGATCATTCTTCCGTTCACCGACAGATAATTATCACCATTTAACCAGCGCGAAGCGATACGCGTATTAATCGTTTGACCGGCAAACAATATACGCTCAAACAGACTTTTGGGCGGTAACGGCTTGGCTTGTGCCGCCAAAAAATCAGGTCTTTGTGCTATATAGCATTCTATGAAGTTCTTGGTAGCATGCTTATCAAGAACAACATCGTCATTGGTCAGTAGAAGCAACCCGTTATGAACCCGGGAAAAAATGTAATTCAGGCAAGAAGATTGACCCATTCTTTCGGGTCGCATGACAATGCGCACTTTAGGATGTCGCAATCTGTTTCTAACTTGGGGAGTGAGAGTATTTCCGTCAACTACGATAATGACTTCCCGTATTTGGGAAAATGCGGATTGATTGAAAATTGAATTCAGAGTTCTGATCAGGCTTATTCCCGCTTCATATGTGGGAATGCCTATGGAAACGGCCGGCGTTTTCATGTCAATCTCTTAGTTGAATATACATTCCTGTATAGACCGTTCACATGTCTTTGGGTTTTGAAGTTTTGTATGTGGCAAACGGCTGCCAAGCATTTTAACCACAGAAATGCAATGGGATTATGTCTTACCTGATAAAGGAAAACTTTCAGGCGAAGATAAAAAGGAACGTAAAATTCGCCTTTGACGTACGTCGAATTAAAATATCTGCTTAATATCGAACTGCTGGCCAGGTATCTTGAACCCTGCGAAATTTGATCGGATGCAGATTGCGGAGGGGAAAACCAAACGATCGCCTCGGGTACATATGCTAAGGAAAACCCTCGCTTTTTCGCTTCAAGATAGATGAAATTATCATCACAGGGTGAATCAAGAGGAAGAGTTAACGCTTTGGCAAAATCACGTGAGAGAGCAGTGATGCCGGCTAAAAAGCAATATATGTTAATGCCGTTTCGCAGCTCCTTCCGGACCACATCATAAGCGTGAAATAAGTTAGCCAAAGAGGTACCCGTAAGTGAAGTCGTAGGAATTGAATATCTACGGCCTCCGGCAAGCCCAATGAATGATCTTCTATGGAATGGACGGCAGATATACTCAAGCATCTCGGAATTGACAGGAACCGTATCGGCATCAAAAAGAACGAGCACATCACCTTTCATAACAGAAAATATATGATTCAGCCGGAATGCTTTCCCGCGTCGAATTTTGTCATTGACGACCCGGATCCGTTTGTCCTTAAATGACTTGGCAGTTGGAACAGTCCGATCTGTCGATCCGTCAGAATAAACAAGGATTTCGCTGATTTGAATCGTTTTTTCCTTTTGAGAAATAACCGACTTTAGGATTTTAGCGATATTTCCTTCCTCGTTATAAGCCGAAATTCCTATGGTAACCGTGAGTTTTTTCACAATTATAACTTTAGATTGGCTTCATTATTTTGATAAAGAACAAATTTACTAAATGTGAAAGCTGGTATTTCGTCGGTTGTTTCTTATATATTATGAGTTTTTGCCAGCCTCTTTTTTCCATATGGTAATTTTTAAAAATAGACAGGTTATCCGCGACAATCAGAAAAAAACAGACTGCCGCCAACATAAAAACAATCAGGCGGTAATATTCAACCGGACTGAAAAATTTAGAACCATAGGATTGGAATAAATATGATTTTGATACCCCGTTTAATAACAGATCTAAATTTCGTTCGTAAGTATATTTTTCCGCTTTCCCCGACAGCTTTTCCAATGCTTTTATTTCTGACAGGGGAGGATTTCGGTTGGAAGTCAAAGCACCCAATGTATTAATTGCTAAAGAATAGCTTAAAGTTATAAAAAAGATTAAAAAAAAGATAATATTTCTGTGATAACGGGTAAGGGCTATGGCTATAAATATGGAGGCTATGGCAAAACCGGGGATAAGATAACGGGAGCCGAATGCCCAACCTCCCCAGGGATCTCCCCACATGGAATATAGCAGTATATTGATACTGATAAGGGCTGTGAACAGCGGATAAAGATACAGGTTTTTTTTATAAGCTGCCCATATACCAAATAAACTGAACAGGACAACCGGAGTATAAATAAACAATCCCCTGTCTGGACTGAACAGAAGTATATTTATCCCGTTGAACATATTTCGGGATTTAAAAAAACCGACCGCTGTTTTTTGACCTCCAGCTACTTTGGGTAACTCCGGTCTTCCGGACTTGTCTATTGATTTAACAGCAGTAACTGTTCCGGCCAAACTCATGGGATTGCCGTACGAATTTTGATTAAACCAAAACAGAAAAAACAAAGGGATAAGAATTGTTATTAATGAAATAAAACCAAGAATTCTGACATTTACAATTGTTTTGCCGTTGTCATTTACCAAATAAATTAAATTCTTTAAAGCAAATAACAGTATCGGAAGCATCAGAATAACATTCGGATAATCGGTAATAAGGGCAATTCCGAAGAGAATCCACAGAAGATAAAGCGGTAAGACGCCTTTAAGTGTTATCAGGAGGTAAATTGAAATTAGAATTAAAAAAGTTGAAAGATGATGCTGGTAAAAAGAGACGGCGTAGGCATAAGCAGGTGTGGCAAACAGAAAAACTAGTGCCGCAAGCGAGGAGGCAATGCTCGTACTCCCAGCGCGTTGCGCCAGCGCTCTGATTAAAATGGCATTCAATACGGCAAACAAGCTTACTACGGCATAAGTGCCTATCTGTGAATTATTGTAGTATTTTCCGATGAGGTATCCGGGAATGGAGATAATCGAAAGTCCGGGAGCAAACAATGAAACATAATTCCCCTGGGTATATCCAAGATCAGGAATGGCGAACCTGGCAATGGGTAGTGAAAAATGAAATGATTTATTCTCTATAAGCGAGACGAGAAGTGCAAACCTTCCGCGTTCGGGTGAAAGCTCAAACGGCCCTTCTTCCCCCCAACGCGGGTCATTGAGTGTTTTTTCCGCCGGATTACCCGGTATACCCCTGATCGAGAGGACGAGAATAAAGATACAATACACTGTAAAGATGGCATAACCGAGAAGTCTTTTCATAAGATTTTCATATCAGTTATGAAGATGATCCGCTAACGTTTTTCCGATCTTATCGGGTGTAAAGTTTCTTTTATAAAGTACATAGCCGTTTTGCGACAGAGTTTCCTGCAGACGTCTGTTGCGGGATACACTCCTGATTGCCTTTGCCAGATCCTCCGGATTCTCCGGTTTACAGAAAAAGACATTATATTCGTGATGCAAAACTTCTTCCAGTACTTGATACCTTGCTGTGATAAGGGGTTTGGCGCAAGCCAAGGCAGCAAAAACTTTATTCGGTATAACTCTCTGAAAAACAGGGCTGTTGGAAAACACACCTAGGGCTATATCAGCCTGCTGCAAGTGGGAAACAAGTTCTTTTTCCGGGACGAAACCAACGAAATGGACATTAGTCAGATTATGATTCCTGGCAAATTCAACAAATTCGGTTTTCAGAGATCCGTCGCCGAGCATGGTGAATGCAATATCGCTGTCTTCTTTGAGGAGATTGATAGCTTTCATAATGATATCGGCGCCTTGCATCCGGTTGTAAAGTCCGAAAAAAAAGACATCAGTTGTGCCGTTATGTTTTACTTTACCGTTTGGTTTATAGAGAGTGTCATTTGCCCCGAGGGGAACAACGAATATTTTTTCCTCACTGATTTTGAACTCACTGACCATAAAATCCTTCATCGCTTCGGTATCAACAAAGATTCTATCGGGAAACAGAAGGCAGAATTTTTCCGCCAATTTGATGATTTTGGCTTTGAGGGTTCTGCGATTGCCGATCGTCTCGCCGACGAACATCGTGTCATAGTGGGAAATGCTGGAGTCAAAAAACAGCTTTTTACCCCCGAGTTTTGACAGTATCCAGGCAAACGGCAGATCAAAATGGCCGGGATGCAGGACAAAAATATAATCAGCCGACAATACTTCCCGGTACCGTGATAAAAGCCGTATGTACACCTTGATTTTTCTGGCAAACCGGTAGAATACTTTGAAAAGCGTGACGTCGTTTGATTGATCCATGGGGATATTGGCAATTTCAGCATGGACTTCCGCGACTTCAATTCCACACCTTTTTAACCCTTCCCTAATGGATGTGTTTCTGGCGTAATTGGCGAAGTAAGTACCGAAAAAACAGATTTTCATAAAATTAATTCAGTTCCAATCGTTTAAATTCCAGGGAAAAGTAAGGCTCCGGAGAATAATTTATCAGCCGGTAAAATTTTTCACTGCTTTCCTTCCAATTGAAATTTTTCGCCCAGCTGTAAGCGCTGATTGCCAACCGGTCCAGGATACGTCGGTCGGAGATTAAAGAATTAATAGCTTCGGTAAAAGCCATAATATCTCCTGCCGGTACCAAAATGCCGGTGGATTTATGAATGACTGAATCCCTAAGCCCCGGTATATCCGAAGCAACGACCGGTGTGCCGGCTGCATTGGCTTCAATGACGGTCATTCCCCATCCTTCAGCAGAAGAAGGTTGGACAACCAGCCAGCTTCTGGCCAGAAGCGCTCTCTTCTCCATTTCGGACACTTTGCCTATAATAAAGACGCTCTCACCTATTCCCAATTTGGCAACCAGATCATTGAGAAAAAATTGGCTTTCTCCGCTGCCCGCGATAAACAGCTGGGCATCCGGATGCCTGTAAAGAATATGTACAAAGGCTTCAATTACGATATGTATGTTTTTATATGGTTTCAATCTGCCCAAATAAGTAATCAGCGGAAAATCTGTTTTGGGCAGCAGATTGAACTTTTCGAAATCAATGCCCGGATTTACGATAAAAACGTTGTTAGGATCAGCCAGTCTAAGGCGGACAATTTCTTCTTTAGAAGATTCGGAAATGGTAATTATTTTCTGGTTCCTGTAAATAAAAGGCACTAACCTTCTTTCTAAAAATTGGGCCAGGTTTGATAAAACCAGAGGCAGGTGCCTGCGGAAAACTTCCTGGTGCATGTGGTAAATCAGCAGGTACTTGGGTTTAAAAACATAAAGCGGAGTGAAAAAGGGAATGCCGTTACCCGAGTCCACCACTATATCCACGCTTCGGCGCAGATGGAAAATGTAGTATAAAACTGCCCAGAAATATAATGAATAAAAACCTCCCCGCCTGATAATTCTGACTCCGTCAATTTCATCAGTCTTTTCTTGGGTTCCGTCATTACCGCAAAATATGGTAACCTTGCTTCCCTGCCGGACCCATTGGGCGGCTATATTATGGATATAGCTTTCCGCTCCGCCTGCCCAGGTATGCCTGATGTCGCGCCAATTGAAAATCAGGATCCGCGGTTTGCCGTTTGGTTTTATGTCGGGTGTCTGCTGGCCAAATATCAAATCGAGAAAATTAAGCATATTTTGGAACTTCATCCTGCCGATATGCATAAATTTGTACAAATATGAAAACCTGGCCCTTTTTGGCTTTTCTGCCGCCACAAAATCCTGGATCGGGATTGAGAGATGGAAGCCGTGGATGGTTTTTTCCCAATAAAACGGCTTGAAGATAATTTGCACCAGAGCCAGACCCGCACTGACTGAGGCCATCAGCCAATAAAAAGGAACCAGGAAGATATATTTCACCAGATGCCAGTGATTTTTTTTAGCGCAGGCGATCATGTAATAGTAGAGGTACATGAAATTGCCGAAAACCAGGGAAGAAACGGCAATATAGAAAACAGCCGCAGGATAAACTGCTTCAATGGCCGCCCCGACCTGGGCACGAAGGGCAAAATAGGAAATGGTAGCCAGCCAAAGAAAGGGGTTTATGAAAAGAAAAGCGATACGTCCACCTATAATCAACTGGAAAATCAGGGCATGGGTTCCGTGCTCTTTAAGATAGGCGAAAGGATGCCGCATGTGTACCAAATATGTCTGGATGTAACCTTTTATCCAGCGTGACCGCTGTCTTAACCAATTCTTGGCATTGCTGTTGGCTTCTTCCATGGTGGTTGAATCAAAAATGGCTGTTTTAAAACCTTTTTTAAAAAGCCTTACCCCCAAATCGCAATCTTCCGTCACGTTAAAAGGATCCCAAGCTTTAAGGTTGAGCAAATCCTGCCTTCGGAAATGATTGCTAGTGCCACCCAATGGGATGCTGGTTTCAATCGACTGCAGTCCCGGCAGGATGATATCGAACCATAACGAATATTCAGCCGTGAACAATCTGGTTAATAGATTCTGGTTCGGATTGTAATAATTGAGCTTGGCCTGCAGACAGATGACGCGGGGACCGGCTTTGGCAAAACCGAGATAGGCTTTCATTAATTGTTGCGGATCCGGTATGTCTTCCGCATCATAAATGACCACATATTCACCCCTGATGATATTTAAACCGTAATTGCAGGCTTTGGGTTTGGTCTTGGGTTCAGATTCGGGAACAATTTCGCTGCGGATATAGCCGGGCAGCTTGATTTGCCTGACCTTATCAATTGTTTCAGAATCATCGGCTTCCAAGAGCAGAACCACTTCCAATTTGTCTTTTGGCCAATCCAATTGATCAAGAGATTTTACAAATTGCGGAATAAGGTGTGCTTCCCGATACAAAGGACAGAGGATTGAATAAAGGGGTAAATTTGTTACATCCAATTGTCTTAGCTCATCCGAAGATATTTTTATTTCAATATCTTTTTTTAAACTTTTGGAAAGCAGGAACAGGTTGAAAATCACATCAATAAAATAAACCGAGGATATAATAGCCACTGTCAGCTTCAAAAGACCCAGCGGGTTGAACAGAAGTCCGGCGGCAAATATTATGAAAATCACTGCCAGAAACATCAACTGGGGGAAAGTCAAAGTGGCTATGGCGCTTTGTTTTTGGGAAAGAGTGGTATGGGTTATGTAATTCCGGCGTTTATGAACGATACCGGCACCAAGCATTGACCCGTTTTTCAAAGGTGTAATAGGGTAAACCTTCTTCCTGTGAAGCTTTACTTTTACCGCCCCCGAAAGAATTTCAATTGCTGCTGTCAGGAAATTTATTTTGGAAGTTCCGTTTATTCTTTTGTCAAAGGTTATATCGACGGAACCGATGTCATACCCCAACTCGTAAGCGGTATTCAGAAGCGGAATATCCAGAGACCAGGGGCCGATATTACTTCGATCCAGATGATTGAAAATTTCTTTACGGACGACTTTGAGGCCTGATTGTGTATCAGCCTCAATCCCTAATAGCATTTTACTTGTCACAACAGTATTAATCCGTGAGGCAATTTTACGGAAAATACCGTTCCTGTTTTTCCTGCGGTTGCCGACCACGACTCCGAACCTGTTGCTTTTCACCACCATCACCGGTATATTTTCAGGCCCGTACTGCAAATCACCGTCCAAAAGCACGATTAAATCGTGCTTGGCATATTCAATGCCTTCTAGTATGGAAAAAGCCTTGCCTTTTTTTCCTTTCTTAAGATAAAGGGAAACTGGATAGGCAGGCTGGAAGAACTTAATCATTTGACAGGTCTTGTCTGTTGACCTGTCATCAATAAAAATAACCTCATAATCAATTGCCGTCTCCTTTAAAGCTCCGTCAATCCTCTCAAGCAAAGGTTTGATATTCTTTTCTTCGTTAAGAGTTGGAATGATGATTGAAATATGAAATACTTTTTTCAGCTTGGACATATACTTAAGGGTTATTTCAACCTAGCACTTCGATTAAGTAACCTAAGTAAAAATATCTTAAGATTAACGCAAGAAGTTGCTATTAGGGCAATTGTGAAAGGAAAACCTTGATTTTTGCTGCGACTGATTTTAATTTTATTTTATTTATAATTATCGGCCTTTTTTTCCTGGCAGCGGATTACCTCTGTTTACTATATTTACCCTCCTTCAGGCCATCGAAAAACCGGCTTATTAAACTTTTTTCCCTGGCCATGGCAGTCAGGCTGACAATGATGCTGTTTCCTTTTGCTGTAGGTTGGGATATTAAGGCTTTCCTTTGGGCGGGTGGGCAAATCAACAAAGGCCTGGATCTATACTGGGGACTGGGAACCAGGGAATATTTTGCCTTTCTGCCGACTTTCGGCATGATTACCGCTGCCTTATTAAAGTTAAACTTCCTTCCGGCTTTTATCAGCATCAAGTTGGCAGCAGTTTTCTTCGATTCGCTTATGGCTCTCTTGATCGCCACTGCCTGCCGGGATATAAAAAAGGGCATAGTTTATGCCCTGTCTCCCGTCAGTCTGATTTGTGCTGTTTCCGGACAATTTGATGCCATCCCGTTGTTTTTTGCCGTAACTGCCCTTTATCTGGCTAGCCGGAAATCCCTTTCACTCGGATCATTAATGCTGGGCACAGCCATTGCATTCAAACCATGGCCTGTAATTTTCGCACCGCTTATGCTTTTGCGGGTAAAGGCCTGGCGGCCCCGCATCAAATTTCTGACAATCATGGCGCTGATGCCTTTGGCTGTGATTGTCTCTTATAAAATCCTTATCCCTGATGCTGACCTTGCTACCATGGTTGGGTCGATTGTTCTCTACGAGAGCGCATTCGGCTGGTGGGGACCGTCTGTTTTGTTCAAATATTTAGCCTTACTCAGCGGGCACAGGAAAATTCTTACGCTGCCTGTTTTTTTATCAAAACTTCTGTCACTGGCAATTCTGATCCGGATATATGCGGTTTATAAATATAAGAATATCTTCTGGTCAGCACAATTGGTCATTTTCATCCTTTACATTTTTTCTTTCGGACTGAGCATTCACTATTTTGTCTGGATATTGCCCTTTCTTCTGGTCAATAAAAATAAGCTCGTCCCGGAATTTTTCCTGGCAACCGGCATTTTTACCGTTCTAAATGCCGCTTATATCTTCGATTACCGTTACCTGCCTCCGGCCTTGCCTGTTTGGCTGAAAGATACGGCAGCCGTATTTTTATGGGGATTTATGGTCTTATGGGGACTTAAGAATTACCGCATACAAAAACTTTTAAACTCTATTATCACTTTTCGCGCCTTTTAATATTAAGGGGAAGTTCGACCGTAAAAATCGTACCTTTCCCGATTTTGCTTTGGACGTTGATTTTCCCGCCGTGCTGCTTGACGATCTGTGAAACGATATATAAACCTACTCCCAATCCTTTATACTCCTTGTCGGTAACACCTCTTTTAAATCTTTCGAAAATTTTGCCCATTTTGTCACGGGCGATACCGATTCCCTTGTCCTCGATAATCAGAAGAGCGAAATTGTCTTTTTTATTGACGGAGATTTTGATCGGTTTGCCGTTGCCGTATTTAACGGCATTGGACAGGAAATTGACCACCACCTGCTCCAGCCGGACTTTATCCCAATATCCCTTTACGGGAACTCCGTTCATGAATTGGATATCGGTGCCTCCTTTAATGGTTGTTATTTTATTGACCGCTTCCTCGACAATTTGATTTAGGCTTACCTCTTCCGCTTCCAAAGTTAATTTGCCTGAGGTGATTAGTGAAACATTGAGAAGATCGTTGATCATTTTTGACAGTCTTTTAGTCTGGTCTTCGGCGCTCTCCAGCATGGTCATCAGGTTTTGCACCGAGAACTTGGCCAGGGAAACATTTCTGACATTGTGAAGCATCAGCTGGAGTTCCAGCAACATGGAGGTCAGCGGAGTCTTCAGCTCATGCGAAGCGATTGAGAGGAATTCATCCCTGAAGCGGATTTCTTTCTGGGCGCTTTTTAAAAGTTGTTCATTTTCCTCATACTTTTTTGTCAGGAGTTGTTCCCTCTCTTCAAGCTTATTTATAATGGACGAATTTCTGATCTTTTCAAAAAAATAGACAACGATAAGTCCTTCTGATGCTAAAAGCGGCAGAACGGGAATATTATCGGGCTGAATGATAACCATAGCCAGACTGCTGACCCCTAGTGAAAAGAAGCCGAACCTGAATCCACCCAAGTAGAGACTGCTGGCGATCAATGCAAAGTAGAAGGGATAATTCGGGATAAACGGAAAATATAAATTTATCAGGTAATAGGTCAGAATATAAGAAGTGTTGACACCCAGAAAAATCAGTATTCTGCCGAATTTTTGCTTTTTAAGCATTTTTAAACCGGGGAGCTTGTTGGCTGTTTCTTTACTGGGTTTTACCATGAGGCAGTCTATTTTACCATATTTCCCTGTACTTCCCTCCGTCTGCCGATTCTGAATCTGACAAGGATAAAGAGTAGCAGACAGAGTAAAAGGATATAAACGGGAAATGCAAAATGTGCAAAATTCCAATTGTCTATGGTGGCCAGGGTTATGATTGCATTGATGCCTGTCAACAGGTAAAGAAGATCGCTTTCGGTTTCAGGGGCGCGGTAGGCTTTAACTATCGTCGGTACTCCTGCTAATCCGTCTGCGGCAAGGCTTAACGCAATCGCCAGATTGCCTACTTTGGTAATTTGCCACAACACAAGCCCCAAAACAGATAAACCGCCGCAAATGATATCAAAACTGGATAATTTCCAGGTAGATTTCCTGTTTATAAAAGATGCCAGAAAAATCATCAGGGGATTGAAACCGACAATAAATGTCATTAATGATTGCATTCCGACACCCTCTTTCATCTCAGCGGCAAAAGCAATCAAAGGAGCCAGAGCCCATAAAAACCAGGTGACTTTGTTGGGTTGTGTTTTACCTTTAACCGTATCGATTAAGTATTTTAATCCGCCGACCAGACTTAAAATAACTCCGGCAATTACAAATCGTTCATCGAGCATATAACGGATTATTTGGAAAAGAATTCTTTGATGACTCTTACGAATTTGCGGTTTTCCGCTTTACTGCCGACGGTCACCCGGAACCAACCGTCGCTTCCATACTTGGGTTTGTCTCCCCTTAAAATAATGTCTTTTTTCTGGGCGAAACTGATGATGTCCTCACCTTTTTTACCGGCCGGTCCACTATCGAAAAGCACATAATTTGCCTTTGACGGAAAAATGACCAGTCCCGGAATTTTGCTCAGGGCTTTGATGATAGCCGCACGTTCCCCGTTGTTGTAATTGACCCTGTCTTTCAATCCCTTTTTGTCTCCCAATGCTGTCAAAGCTGCCCACATGGAAATCGTACCGACATTCCAGGGCAGAAGTGTTGCCGCTATTTTCATGGCGACTTCCCTGTCTCCCAAAAGGTAGCCGAAACGAAGCCCTGCCAGTCCGTATGCTTTGGAAAGTGTCCTGGTAACGATTACATTTTTATATTTTCTTATAAGTTTCGTATGTGACTTTTTAAATCCCTCATATTCAATATAAGCCTCATCTATGCATAAAGGGATGCCCGTTTTAGCCAGGCGGATAAAATCAGCTGTTTCCATGAAGTTGCCTGTCGGGTTATTGGGATTGGCGACAACGATTATTTTTGTTTTAGGGGTGATTGCATTTATAATACCCTCTGCATCATAAAGCAGTTTTTTGTCCCTATAGATCATCGGCACCGATATGATCTTGCCGCCCAGAACTTCGCATCTCAGTTTGTAGATTCCGAAACAGGGCGTCTGCTGGATAACTTCATCCCCCGGCTCAAGAAAAGTCCTGAAAATCATGTCATAAATCTCGCTGGAGCCGTTGCCCAATACCACATTTTCCGCTCCATGCAGTTTATTCATTTTTGCAATTTTAGTGCGGACGGTGATGCCCTGGTCAGGATAGCGGTTGGCCATGGAGGCATACTTCATCACGGTTTTCAATACTTTTTTGGAGGGAGGCAGGGGGTTTTCATTGGACATCATGCGTTTGAGTGAAGGTTTTTTCCAGGCCAGATCGATGTGTCCTGAAACGTACATCGTCAGTGGTTTAATATAGGGGACCAGATAATCGGAGATTTGCTTTTTCATTTCTTCCGGGCCTTGACCGACATCCTTTTACCGATATATTCTTCCAGGCCAAGCGTTGCCTGAGCAAAAGTTGCCGCGGTTGAAACGGTTGAAGGATGCTGGTTAAATTGATCTTCTTCCATGCCGTTTTCATCCCAGGATTGCCTGACGAAGGGAATTTTGCCCATTTTATCGATTACTTCCTCAGGTACATCATCATAAAGAACTTCCTCTCTGAAATTGAGACTTCCGCAGCGCAGGAACAGAGGTTCCAAAACGTAGGGCGGCATAGTATAGACGATTTCTCCGGCGATTTTTTCGATATCCCAGAAGCGGTAACTGCCGGAAACGAGGGGTCCGTCCCGCATGGAGCAGGCCAGCATTTTGCTGGGCATGGCATTTTCTTTCAGGAGTTTAAAGGCTTTTCTGAAGACATAAATACCCAGCCAATGCTTGTCGCTCCAGGAGAGTTTAATTCCCCGCCTTTCTGCCTGTTCGTCCAAAACCGGATGTTCTGTCAGCCGGCCGATCATCATGGTTATGACAGCCCGCCATTTAGTCATGTCCACTTTGTTTTTCTCCGCAATGGCCGCTCCTTCCTTGGCAGCACGGGCAACAGCCCAAATTTGCGGCAGGGTAAAACAGGTAGTGACGTTTGTCGGGATGGCCAGGGAAGTCAGGACTTTAACAACTTCCACCCCTTGCGTTGAAGCCGGTACTTTTATCATCAGATTGGGTGAAATGGCGCGGATTTCCTTGGCCATTTTTATCATTTTCTCCCCTTCGGTTAACAGCCTGGGATCAAGCTGGCCGGAAATATAACCGTACTTGCCGCCGGAGCTTTCCCAGATCGGCAGCATCATTTTTGCCCCTCTTCTTATGACTTCCTTATAGGTCAGCCAGCTGTACTCTTGCCGGCTCAGGCCTTTTTTGGATCTGATCAACTGGTCGATCCACCCATTCCATGTTTCAGGGTCTGTTTTGACGGCAGTCAGGGATAAAGGCGGATTGGTGGTGCATCCGCGTATGATGCTTTCGGAGGGATTAGTGGTATTAAAAATTCTGTTTAATTGTTCTTCAAGAAGTTCTTTTTCAGTCGGGGGGGCGTTTCCGACCATTTTCCTGACCCATGAACTGAAGACCAGAGGTGATGAATCCCACCAGATTTCCAAATCAGGATGAACCAGGGTCAGCCGCTCCAAGATGCTTCGAGTCATAAATCAGGTTTTCGGGGGCAGTCAGATTTATTATAGCACGGTTCTTATTTTGTATAGTCTTCTATATGGCTTCTTCTTTGCAGAAAAACAAAATCTGCCGAACCATTTCCGGGGAAAACATATAGCGGAAAAAGCCCGGCAGTCCGATTTTAATACCCTCCCAATAACCCCACTTATGCTGTTTATGCCTGTTCTTTATGCTTAAAGGCATCCAAAATACTTTCTTATTTCTTTTCATCATGAAACTGTTTATTTCCGATTCCAATTTATATCCGTTAATTGTTTTGGCAAAGACTTTTCTCAGATCTTCAGTTTTTAATATTCTCTGTCCGGAAAGAATAATATCATCTCTTAAAAAAGGAAGGTAAGCAGCTGTTTTGTCGTTGGTCCGCCGCAGAATAATCATATCGATTTCCGGATTTTTGATAATCCTGTCGACGGCTTTAGTTATCCCATATTCTTTAATGCTCGATAAATCACCGTCAATTAACAGCACATAATTGCTGGTGACGTGAGCTAAAGCGGATTTTATCGCCCCGGCTTTACCTTTGTTTTTGCTCAATTTCAATAAAACAATGTCTTTATACTTTTGTTTCAATGCCATGAAGGCAGAATTATCGTCCGATCCGTCATCGACGGCAATGATTTCAGGCCTCGGTCTTAATTTCCGGACTGACTCAATCACATAGAGGGGATTTAAGGATTCGTTATAAAAAGGGATGATGCAACTGACCTTTATCATGGGAATATTTATTGCGTTTTCTTAAGAATTAAATGAAGCAGATGAGCCGGGGCAGTAGTCGGCAATTTGTCCTTCTCTGTTTGGATAATACGGAAATATCTGCCGAAAAGTGCTGCGATATCTTTCCCGGTAAACCTCTGGCCTATCCCTTCCGGATTATTCTCGCTGAAAACAGCCAGATAAACCAGGGCATCTTTTTTTAACACCCGCAAAATATTGTCAAAGTAAAGCTGCCTGTTTTCCGTCAGGATATGATGGAAAAGCCCCCGGTCAATCATTCCGTCGAAAAAATTGTCTTCATAGGGTAAATCCAGGGCGTCTCCGGCTGCAAACTTGGTTTTGGAGGCAATACCGGTTGACTTTGCCGACTTTTCAGCTCTTTCGATGGCTGTTTCCGAAGCGTCGATACCCCAAGCTGCAATAGATACCCTGGCAGCTTCTATCGTCAGCCAACCGTCGCCGCAGCCCAAATCAAGAAGCCTTGCTTTTGCCGCAGAAGCTTTCAACAGGGCGAAAAAACGGATAAGCAGGGATGACGGCGGATGATTTTTCCAGGGGGTAATTCCCTGTTTATACAGTCTGTCAAAATGATTTTTAATTGCACTTTGTCCTTCGCGATTCATATGTTTTATTCAACAGTCAAAGAATATTCTTCCGACCAGATATTTTTATCATTAATAAACGCTAAAGCACGGAAATAATAGACGCCCGTATCCGGAAAAAAGGTATTGCCGATAAATCTTAAGGGGACTTTGCTCTCCTTCTCAGTGAAGTCTTTTATCAGAATTTTATAAGGAGTCGATGCCAAATCAGCGGTTACCGGCAGTTCTCCGGATTTTGACTCTTTGCTTCCGGCTATAACCGTATACCAGGTTGAGGCTTGCGGCCCCAGAATTTCCCAGGTGAAGGCGGCATTCTCATTTGGATGGATTTTCCCGGGAAAATCGATGACTTTAATTTCATTTTTGGGAACTGCTTTTACCAGAAAAGATTTTTCGCTGCTCCAATAATGCCTGTTGTTTATCAAAGCATAGGATCTGTAATAATATTTTCCCTCCTCAATGGTTTTCGAATTTCCCACGAATGTCAGCGGGATATTAAATTCGCCTTGTATAAATTCCTGGAGAAATTGGGTATAAACTGAATCCTCAGGCGAAATGCCGCTGATATTCCAGTCAGCAGTGCTTTTTTTGCCGTAATAGATTGAGGTTGAATTCACCTTTGTCGGCTGTCCATTGACATACCAGGTGAAAGCAGCCATTTCTCCCTCGGTAATTTCTGATGGTCCGTTTATCGTGATGACTGAGTACGGTAGCGGTGTGGCGCTTGGCATATTGGTAGGTGTTGGTATAGTCTTTAGATTGCTCTCCCGGGTAACTTTTTCACCGGATTCAGCAAATTGCAAAATAATCCGGCCGTCCTCTATCGTTAAAATATTTCTCAATCCGGGAATGAAAACAGGTGAAAGAAACAATAGCAAAAGCACCAGGAATAAAATCTTGTTTCTGTATCGTGACATAAGAAAGACTGTTTATTTTTTGACCGAGGCAAAAATCCAGCCGGCGACAAAGGCCTGCATGTATCCGGTTACCGTCCACAACAATACCATCATCAACGACACTTGGAAACTGGTATATGTGATAAACATCCCGGGGACGGTCGCTATAATAAAATAGAGTTTGGCAAACTGGCCTGCCCGTTCAATCCGGTCATTCCCTTTAAACTGCCTCTCGACCATCGACCAGATATAGGCATAAGCCAAACCGAGTATGAAAGGATAGGCGAAATAAACCATCATCCTTGGATCGCTCCAAGGCCGGAAAATAGCCGTGTTCTGGTATTCTTCCGCAATTGCGGGAAGAATAATTCCTATCAGCCAGCCGAGTCCCAACCCGGTAATCAAATTGGCTGCTCCGGCAAAGACTCCTCTTTTTAATGTTAAATTCATCTGTCTCACCTCCTTATCTGATTTAATATTACGCTAAGCGGGGAACGAATACCAAAATGGAGTGTTATTGACAATGCCTGCAGAGTCCGAAGAATTCCAAAGAGTGTTTGATTTCCCGGAATTGACTTTTGTACTTCAGCTGTTTTTCGAACATTTTCATTTGTTCCTCCAGAGATGCAAAAGCCACATCTTCTACATTCTTACAGTTTTTACAAACCAGATGATGGTGGTGATCGCCTTTTATAAGTTCGAACCGCTGTTTTCTCTCATCCAGTTGAACGGTCCTCACCAAACCTTCTTTTTGCAGAAATTCCAGCTCCCGGTAGACGGTTGTTTTGTTGAGTGTTGCCTCTTTCTCTTCAAGAAGCTTCATTAATTCGGAGGCTGTAACCGGAGCGTTCAGGTTTAAAAGTATTTGCAGAATTCGTTTTCTTCCCCTGGTAATTTTATGTCCCCTGCTTTTTATTTTGGCTATTAAACTGTTGATGTTCTCCACACTCCAATCATAATGCAACACAGTTGCATCAGTCAAGATATTCTCATCAGGCTTAAGGTGCTCAAAAAAAGCCACAAAAATGCCGGAAATGTACCTGAGAGAGCCAAGGTACGGTTTTTCTTGAACATGACTGGGGTATTTCTAAAGACTAAAGCGTAAAAAATAACGGGCAAAAGATACAGAATTTTCCCGGATGCCACCGGATAACCGGCCGATATGACATATAATAATGTCGGCGCCAGACCGACCAAATACCAACCGGTGAAATTACTCAACGGGATGCCGAAATAAAAACTGCCGCTCTCCCACTTCCAAAGTTTTTTTTCGAATACTGATACTGGATCAATGATAAAATCCAGGGAAACCAGAATCAGGGGAATTAAAGCGATTGCCGCTGCTTCCGGTAATTTAAAAGCCGAAACGATCAAGACTCCCAAACAAAATGAAATATATTTCAATTCCATCCAGGCCAAAGAAATTTCCAGGGGGTAAACACCGAAAAAATTAATCCCTGAACTAAAGCGAGGATTTTTCAGGTCATACTTGTATTTGACTCCGAAACAGCCGATTGGTGTTTTAAGTGCCAAAAGCTCCGCGGCAGTACTTGAGATATAAGTCAGGGCAAAAAGAAGAAGAATCTGCGGTCCGAAAAGAATTATACCGTGTAATGCCATAAGGATCAGCGAGGCAATTTCCAAATATATAAAATTCTTTCGCAGCATAGGAAAATTATACTAAAAATTGATTCTGCCGTAATGTTAAAATTATTAAGATGAAGCTGGCAAATAGCCGCCGTCTCCTTTTTTTTATCTTTACCCTGGGATTGATTTTACGTCTGGCGCAAAGACTGCCGACCCTCTGGGACGGTGACAACTCTTATTATTATCTGATTGCCAGACATATAGTTCAATACGCTGACCATCCGGTAAAGGGTCCGTATGCCTGGGCAATAAAATCCCAATATCCGGTCATAGGCTACTATATATTGGCTCTGCCCATGCTGATCAGCAGCAATCTGGAGTTTATCATTTCCCTGATTGCCGCAACTCATGCTCTTGCCGTTTTCCCCATATATTTAATCGGAAAACTGCTTTTTAATAACCGGACGGGTCTTTTGTCCGCTTTATTTTTTGCCGTTGCTACCAATGAAATTTTCTATTCAAGAAATATCCTGGGTGGCAGTTTAATTATCCCGCTGACGGTTTTTTCCTTTGCTTTTTTTCTGATTTTTTTGAAAAAGTCGAAATTGGGCTTTTTCTTTCTGTCGTATCTTTTCATCTTCATATCAAGTTTTATTTATTACACACCGTTCCTGTTGCTTATTCCCTATGCTGTTTGGGCTTACCTGAAAACCAAAAATTATAAGTTGGTTTTCTTTTCAAATTTATTGCTGTTCCTGTTTTTTACACTGTTGAATATCCCGTTGATAAAAACTTATATCCGCGACGGAGTTTATCCTTCATTCCGGCCGAATTTCAGTATTTTTAAAATTACCGGTTTTGTTCCTCTTTACCTGGAAAGTATCTTTAGGATCGAAAAATTAAACATCTTGCCCGCGGTAATCATCCTGTTAATTTTACTGGTCGGCAGCATATTGCTGAATAATCTTTCTCTGAAAAAGATAGCTTTTTTACTTTTTCCCATTGGAATATTTTTAATAGCCGTAAGCAATAACAGTGAATATTGCTGTTCTTCTTACTTTACCCCTGTTTTTCCATTTTATTATCTATTAATCGGTTATCTCGGCATCAACATTATCAGTGCAAAAAAACTCTCTTTCCGCTTGTCCGGATTTTTTCTTTTATTTTATTTTTTATCTCTTATTTCAAATTCGTATGACCGTTTGTACAGGAAACAGGATGATTACTTAACAAAACAGAAATTGGCAGAGCAGATGATAATAGAAGTAAGGCAAAACGAACTGCAGGATTTCAACACCCTGATGGTTCTGGGAAATTACATCCACAGTCCGTCTTTATGGTATTTTTTTGAAGAAAAGCTTGAATATCAGTTCAGTAAATTCTCCGGGGATTCAGATTTCGGTATCAATATGATTAATGAAACACCCGAATACCTGTTTATTGTATGTGACAAAGAAAAAATTGAAAAATGTCATTCCAAGTTTTTGGGAAAATACGGGGAATATTTCATGATTAAAAGGATGACTGATGTCGGTAATTTTGCTGTTTTTCTTTTCAAAAGACTGCCGACCTGATTGACGTTGACAGTCTGGTGGAAGGGTGGTATCAATTATATATGGATCAGAATCAGGCAGATATTGAAAAGCCGCTTGACGCAAATCCGCAGACTGAATCCCAACAAGTTAAAAAAAGAGATTTTCGTTACCTTTACCTGGGCCTTTTTATTCTCGTCTTACTGATTGTAGCTTCAGTTTTTATAATAGTTCCGTCCCTTAAAAAGAATGAGGAATTATCAACGACAGTTACCGGACGTGAAATACCGTCAAATATGTTTCTGACGCTGGAATATCCCGAAGCGGATTCAATCGCCGTGGACCAGGAAACTCTGGTTAAAGGCCGGACGCTCCCGGGCAGTACTGTTTTGATATTTACTGATGCTGATGAGGAAACTGTCCAAAGTGACAGCCAGGGGAATTTTGAAACGACTATTGTTTTATCTGATACCTCTGATGTTCTCTCTGTAACAGCAGTTTCACCCCAAGGCGAGGAAAAAACACTGGATCTGGAAATTAATGTCAATGCCGAAGAACTATGAATCGTAGATTAACATCCGCATCATTAATAATGAGTGCCGTTATCCTTATCTTTCTGGTTTTGCCAAACACCCTCACGGCCAAACAGGAAGACGATAAAAGCCTCTCACAAGGACAGCTAAAAAAAGCGGAAAATCAAAAAGATATTGGAATTTATAAACAAACGGAAGCACCGGGGCAAACCGTTGACAGGGAAAATAACGGTCTCGGAGGTATAAAAAAGACCGGAAATGAAAATCTCAACATAACAATCGGGAAAAATCAGGAAAAAAAGTTAAAAACCGCCAAGCTGGGTACGTTGCAAATGAAAGATCTTTTAAATATTGCAGGCACAGATGCAGGAAAACTGAAGAATATGAATAAAAAACTTTATAAACTGGAACTGAAACAGGCGACCGGTTCCTCACTTTTGAAAAAACGGCGTGCCGTTATGGGTATAATAACTTCAATTTCCGGCAATATCATAACTTTGGCTCATCAGATCCAATCGGATAGGATATATACCATTGTTATGGATGGAAATACGGTTATCACCGGTAAATTAACTGAGCCGGTAACAGAAGATACGGATGCAGAAAATGCTACCTCATCAGGTACGCAATTGGCACTCGAGCCTGATACCAGAATTGCCGCTTTCGGCCTGCCGCAGGCAGACGGGACTCTTCTGGCAGAGAAAATCCATATCATTCCAGGACTGGCCGTGGGAGTTTATAATTTAAATGAGGATTCGCAGATTTCATCAACCCCGTCATCAATTACCGCTACGCCTGAAACAATATCGATTTTCCCGACGGAAGCTGTGACTCCGACAGAAGTAACAGCCAACCCTACCTGATTTAATAGGCTAATTTTAATAATTAATTGTGATCACGCCCAAAGATAAACCGGTAAAAAATTATCCCTGGTATTTACTGTTCGCGGGCGGACTGCTGGTCTTTTCCGTTGGTACGGCCATCGGTTACACAGTTGGCAACACTGATGATTCTACTCAAATTGCATCCGTCACTGAGAATCCGTTGGAAAATAATTTGGAAAATAACGAAGATGAGTCGCTTAAATTGGGCACCTTTAATCCGGATCAGGGCGAAGACATTCCCACTCCGACGGTCGTTGTAACTCCGGTTATCACTCCGGTAGTTTACGGTGATGAAAATATGTCCCCGGCACCTTCCCCCCGTAACTGTACTTTAACCATCGGTTTTTGGAAAACACACGCGGGTTTCGGACCGCAGGATGATGTGCTTACTCCGCTCCTGCCCATATGGCTGGGAACCGCTAACGGTGATAAAAGTGTTGAGGTGACAACTGCCGAACAGGCTGTTTTACTCTTAAATAAAAATGATGATGCCTCAAACGGTTTCAATAAACTTTATGCCCAATTGCTGGGTACGAAATTGAATATCCTCTCAGGCAGTATCAAACAGGCTATTTCAACATATCTCAGCGAGGCAGATACCGTACTTGCCCAGTATGATCAAAATGACTGGTTGGGATTGGACAGCGATACTCAACAATATATTATTTCACTGGCAGAGCAGTTCGACCTCTATAATAACGGGGATATCGGGCCCGGACATTGTGAATAACAAGTTATACTTCAGATTATCTGCTTGAGATCTTAAAGCCGGACGCGAGACTTTTCATCCCTACCCTCTTTTGCCGGAAATTTTAAATCAAAATTTTAAAAGACTTCAACACGTGTACCCACGGATGCAAAATCAAAAAGCCACTGGGCCGAAGGTAACGGGACGTTTACACATCCATGGCTGGCTACTCTTCCGAAATTATTATGCCAGTATGCTCCGTGAATTGCGTATCCTTGGTAAAAATACATGATATTCGGAACATTTTTGATATGGTATTTGCCGGCCGGATAAATATTTTTATACGGAGACGGCCCCCTCATGTCGCGAAGCGAATATTTAAGGTATATTTTAAAACTGCCTTTGACTGTGGGGGTCAGTCTCATCCCTGTTGACACTTTGGTTTGATGTTGAATTTTTCCTCCCTCCCAGGCTGTAAGAGTCTGCGATCCTGTATCAACTGTTATTAGTTTATCGGTTGTATATATCTGAGCTTGAATGACCCGGGGATTGGAAAAAAGGATCAGCGCCAAAAAAGGAAGGGAGATTAATAAACGGATCATCTCATATCCAGTTTATCATAAATTCAGAACTATCTAGTTGTCATCCGACAAAAGTCAGGGCTTTCCCGGATTTATTCGCCCTGCCTGTTCTGCCTATGCGGTGGACATAATCGGTAAAAGATTCCGGTTCATCGTAATTTACCACGTGTGATACGTCATCGATATCCATGCCTCTGGCGACAACGTCCGTTGCCACCAGGATCTGCAGCTGGTTTTGCTTGAAAAGGTTAAGAGCTTTCAATCTCTGGTTTTGCGTTTTATTGCCGTGAATGGAGGCAACTGAAAAACCGTTTTCTTCCAAATGTCTGGACAAGCGTTCCACTCCCCATTTCGTCCTGCCGAAAACCAGGACTTTTTTATATTCCTCCCGGCGCAGCAGTTCCTCCAGTTTATTGAGCTTGTCATCCTTGTTTGTGAAACGGATAATATCCTGGTCTATGCTTCTGACAGTTTCCGTTTTTTTGACTGAGACTGTAATGGGATCATGCAAAAATGACCGGATAATATTAGTCACTTCAGGAGGAACGGTTGCTGAGAAAAAAAGAGACTGCCTGTCTGCCGGCAAACGGGAAACAATAAATTTAATTTCGTTGATAAAACCGATGTCTACCATTCTGTCGACTTCATCAAGGACTATGTTATGAAAAGATGAAAGGTCAATTAACTTCCTGTTAATCATGTCTTTGAGTCTTCCCGGTGTACTGATAATAAAATGGGGATTTCTCCTTAGTTCCGACAACTGACGGTTCATGCTTGCACCGCCGATAATGAGTACGGAAAAAATATTCAATGATCTGGAAAAAAACTTCAATTCATCATTAATCTGCACTGCCAGCTCACGTGTCGGCACCACAACCAGGGCTTTTTCATTTCTTTGACTGATCATCTTATTTAGAAGAGGGATCAGAAAAGCGGCGGTTTTACCTGTCCCTGTATTGGCAATTCCGACAACATCCCGACCGGCCAGGATATAGGGCATCGCCTGATCCTGAATCGGTGTGGGAATAGAGTACCCGCGGATTTTTATATTCTGTTTCAGTCTCAGATCTATCTGAAAATCACTGAAATTATTTTTAACGGAAACAGGACTTTCAGTCTGAACTGGGTCCGCTTTACTTATATAAAGTGACGGATTTAACGTTTTTGAAGACCGTTTGTTCCGGCTGTTAAATACCCGTCTTTTTGAATGGAAATTTCGAAAATTCCGGGATTTCTTCCCTGTAAATGATTTATGGTACATATATTTTTGATGAATTTAAACTAATAAATCTGCCTAAATCGTGAAGTTGCTTTAAAAAAAGAAGAAAGATATTAGGTGGAAAAATTAGGATATCTTTATCTAAGGATTCGTTAAAACTAAATCAAATTTAAACAGATTTTTTAGTTTAAATCTGTTTCTTAATATCAGCAAGTATACCTGATTTTTACGGCTGTGTCAATAAGACTATAGGGTATTTCCTTTCGGTAAAGACTCGCATGCTTCTCCGTCTTTGTCTCCGTCAAGACGGTTTATGTCGTTTCCTGTGCCTCCGACTTTTTCAAAGAAAGCCTGGGCTTCCGGTTTCGTGGAAAAATCAGCACAGTTATAATCATCGGCTATTTTTCCTTTTGATTTATCCGTGGTGATATTGCCCAGTTTGTCAAAAAGAATATTGCCTGCCGTGTCCCGGCTGACTTTGGATTCCTGAAAAGATTTTGTTTCCCATAGTTTGCCCAGATCCCAGTCATTTTGGGTAAATTCAAGACCAAATGCTGCCAGAAGTGCTATAAATACAATGACAAAAATAATTCTCAGTTTCTCGAAAAACAGGTGAGGCAATCCTCTTCCCATATTCTTATGCACTTGTTCTTTTTATTCACACTTGGTCTTATTTCTCACGGAAAAAAAATCTCCAAATAAAAGCGCTGATATTGGTTCCGCCACTGGTAAGATTAATGGCTTTCTTCAACTCATACTGGCTGATCGTCCCGTCCAGCGGTTCCTTGTCCGGTATATTGCCGGTGTAGAAGCTTTGAAGAATGGGCAAGGCACGCATGTCCCCAATTTGGCCTAATGCCCAGATTACCTGGTTTCTCGCCCTGAAACCATTATGCTCATCTTCTAGCCGGGCGATAAGAGCTCCGACACAATCACCGCCATACTCTCTTTTAGCATCTTGGCACTGACGGTGAACTCCGTAACCGATCCATATACTACCTATAAAAAAGAATAACAGAAAAACACTGATCCCGGCGACAACGGCGTAAAAAAGTTTTACTTTGGCTGTTTTAATTTTCATTATTTTCTCCTTCGTATGAAAAAACATCTTCGATTGTTACCTTTGTCAGATCGTGCATGGCCCGATGGACTTTTAATTTATTCATCATCGCCGCCACCGCCGTATTTTTTATTCAAAAAGTGAACGGAAATCCCGCTAAGGCTTGGAATCAACAATAATAGTGCGCTTATACCGATTGTGGGAGCAAAAACGGCATAAGTCATTCAGGCTGCTTTTTCCTGAACAGTTGTCTCCCGCTCATCAGTTCTAATCATAGCTTTTGAACGGACCAGTGCCATAAAAACCATAGCGGTGACAACACCGGCAAATGACAGAAGATAACTGTTATTGACTACAGCCAAGACGACAATAGCGGAAACAAAGAGGGTAACGGTTACACGAAGTTGTTTGTATTTCTTTCTGTCTATATGGCCATAATGTAATAAATAATTTACATTATGTCAAGTATTTATGACTATTTACGATGCGGAAAGTAATGTGCCCATAAACGATATATAAATCTCTTTCTGTATCTTCCGGGAGGAGCCTGGGTGAATTTTCCTTAATTCACTATAGGTAAATCTTTTTCCGAAAAACCACCTTGGCACCATTCGATATAATCAAACTTTTTTAGATTACTCAATATCATCCTTGACCTTTGTACCCAATTGAGGATAATACTGTCTGAAGAAGATTTAGCTTTTCCTAATAATACATTTATTTTTGCAATATCCGAATCAACATGTTTTGATACGCTTGTTCCCACCAGTGAATAAAGACATCTCAAAACTGAGGCTCTTTGAGGACAATTTTTATCTAACGTTAGGGTTAATAAAAGTTCAGCATTTTCTATTATAGTAATCTTTTCGTCCCATTCCGGTGTGGATCGATGTTTTGATTTTTGGTAAGCCCATTTTGTTATTGAATGGGAAGAGGAATCTAATATAGGGCTTGTCATTATATTGTTGCTTAAATACTATAACAGAAAATGCATTCTATAGCAATTTTCTATAGGGTTTTTCTTAAGCAATTAAACGAATATATTAAGGAGGAAAATATCTTCAGCTCCCCGTCCCTAGGATTAATATAACCTTGGATTACTCTTCAATTATCCGGGCTTTTCAGGATTTAAGATATATTGGAGAAATGAGACAGAGGTGGGATGAGATAAAGAACCTTACCCATAGGTATTATTTATCTTTTCTTCCGCCTTCTGAGAAAAAAGAAGTAATGGACAAATACCAATAATACTTCAAGAATGGCAATCAATGGGTATAATATTCCAGCGGAATAAGTATTATAAATATTAAGGAAATTAGTGATTTCAGAAGAATAAGAAAAACTTGTATTTCCAATAATCAATCCGATAATTAATGAAAATAAGATCTTTAAATATCTATTAATTTTTATTTTTACTTTGCTTAAAGCTAAATAGGATAAGTAATATCCAGGAATAAAACCAATAAGAAACATAAGAGCAAGATAAATAACTGAAGCAACCGCATATTCTGGACTCATACTAATATCCATATGAAATAATTATATTACTAATTGTAACTTCCCTTTATCGCTTATTAATTTGATTATTTTTAACTCTTGTGTTGTTGTTTTTTCTGAGTTTTGTCCTACTGTTTTCGTTATAATAGTACTTTTGTCTTTATTTTCATTATAGACTGCTACAATTCTCTCAGTACCACTAATTTCAAAGTTCTGAACAAGATGGTTTAATGAATTATCAGAATCAGCATTCCATTCAACCTTAAGCGTCGTTTGCGGAATAACAGATGGCTGGTCATTATATTTTAATGAATTAACAACTAATTCTTGCATACCTGCCTTTTCATTATTTATTTTTTCTGAGTTTATGTCCAGTTGGGTATTATTGCCGGCTTTATCCTGAACGGTAATTCCTGTATCCGTTTGAACTACAGAATCAATACCGCTTCCGCTATCTTCACCTGTTCTCTCAAGTAGTTTTGTTGAGGGATTAAATTGAACAGAAATCTCAGGTGCTATTTTATCAATTTTAATCTCAATTTCCTTTACTACTTCTTCATTTCCTGCATTGTCTATTGAATGATATTTTATTTTTGTGATTCCTTCGTTTTCTAATGATATGGGACCGGTGTATGTTTGTACTGTCTGGCCTCCTTCTAAAGAATACTCTGTTTTTAATATACCGGAAGCATTGTCCTGGGAATTTAAAGTCAAATTTACATTTGATCTGTACCATCCTTCCGATCCCTGAATTCCAGTCGATTGAATTGTGCTTGTCGGTGGAACAAAATCCAGAAGCTGGTCGCCTGTCAGAGTGCTGGTTGGCGGAAGCAATCTGTCTGTATTTCCGTCGCCATTATTATCCACTGAAAGAACGGGAGTATCCGAATCAAGTGACATAGTCGTTTTCGTCTGTAAGGACTGATCTATGTTTAAAAACAGTTTTTCCTCAGTCAGTTGGCTGTTTTCATATGTTTTTATTTTAAGATCAAAACTGCCTTCTCCGGTTGCGTTTGTTGAAACTGTGTAATGTCCCCCGTCAGGCAGGTAAATGAACTGTTCTTCGCCTAATTCATCATAAGTTGCACCCGGAATATTAACTTCAACAATTCCATCACTATTTATACCAACGTGATTGCCGTTTTCATCATATGAATGCAGTTTGGCGGGACTGTATATGCCGATAATTTTACCTGCAAACGGAAAGGGCTGTTTTTGCACTCCTTCTATAGGATCCGTCTTACCGTTAAGAAGATTAACGGCCATAACCAATGATTGATTTGTAGGCAGATCAGTGTGTTCCTGTTTGACGTAATATATATTCTCCGTCTGACCCAGGGTTGCACTTTTTTCGGGCACAGTCCCATCACCGTCTGTTGCAATCGCATCCTGATGCTTCTGCTGTTGTATATCTGCTTCTCCTCCAATCATCATAATTTTTGTTATATAATCACGGATTTGTCCAATAGTCGGAGTCCCTGAACCTGCGATCATGTAAGTCTTGACACCGTTAGTATTGGAAAAACTCGGGTCAAGCGCGTCATGGAAATTTTCTGCCATGTCAAATATCGACATGTTTTTGTTTATATTTGTAAGCAGGGTTTTTAACTGGTCATAGTTCAACTCACCTTTTGTGCCATTTGCATCTATATCTCTAAGGTCGTTAAACGGGTAGTCTTTTTTATCAGGATAAAGCTGATAATACTTTTTACTTGGAAGGACTTCAAATGCACCGGGGAAATTTTGTACAAGTTTATTTACTTCGTATCCGTTAATAAGACAATAAAACCCAAAAAGTTTTATTGCGCATTTATTGTAGAGAAGATGAGCTAAGAAGGTTGGCGTACCTACGTTAGGAGTACCAAGCTCAATAAGAGTATCCACCTTTTTAGCTTGATCTGTATTTCTTATATATTCCCGCGCGACCAGGCCGCCCATACTGTGGGCCAAAATCTGCACCTTTATCCCTAGAGGATATTTTTTGAGTACGTCATTAACTTTCTGATCCAAGAGTACAGCGTTGGAGGCAATATCTTTCCGCCAATCATAAGGGAAGATAAATAAATTTTCCCCACTTACATAGCCTTGTCCGTCAGTGAGATAAGTAACAGTATCTTTATATGGAGTATCGGTAATGTCTCCGTTTATACCAACCTGGGGATAAACGACCGTACTGCCATCACTTTGCAAGCGTAAAATGTCAAGATAATTGGCACAGGACAATGAATTCTTTTATCTGGTTTCAGGGAAGCTTATTATGTTCTCATTTATCCACACAAGGTCACCCTGATTATATGACCAAGAATCAGCTGATTGAACACAATTTTTTGTTCCTGAATCAAGCGTTTCCTCTCGGATCGAATCGATCGAACCTGAACCTGTCACTGAAAATTTACTTCCCATCATGCCGGGTATTAGAATCAGTGGGATTTTTGTTATAGTCGGAGTCGGTGTAGATGTGGGAGTAAGAGTCGGCGCTGGAGTCGAAAGGATTTCATAATCAAAGGAAACCTCCAAATTATCGATATTTGAAAACCACTGCTGGCTTGAAGAATGATTTATGCGCCAGAAAGTACTTTGGATGTTGGACGGATGAACGCAGTAAGAGGTGATTGTACCAGGCTGCCAGACATCCGCTACGGGTATATTAAAAGTTTGAGAGGTAATGGTTGAGCTTACTAAATACCATAGAGTCATTAAATCTGAAGGAGTAGTCCAACAGGGTGAGCTTCCCCGGAAGATACCTAAATAAAGTCCAACATTAGATTTTCCCGTTACACGGGCTTTTACCCTTGTGATCTTTGCATTCTGCGGTATACCAAAATCATCATAACCACCAAAACCCTGGAAATATAAGTTGCCATAAAGATTTGCCAATGCCCGATCACAAGTTGCTCCGTCCGTTTGAGTACAATTATTCAGATTAGTATAGGCAACATAACCGTCAGTTGTAATGATATTTGCACTTCGGAAAGAAGTTGTCTCGGCAATGGTGATTTTAGGGAAAAGTAGAACCAGGAGTATAAAAATTCCAGCGATGTAAGGCAGGATTGACTGCTTCACTGCCGATATTTAACAACAACAGATGCAAAAACGCAAGTTGTATGGAAATAATTAAGAAATTTTATTTTCTCTTTTTTAAAAGTTTCTTATTGATTCCGAAGAAATTCATAGAAATCCGTAGAAGTTGCTCCGAGACCGTTTCAAAACGGTCACCTAATATAATCAATCCAGCATATTCTAACAAACTCCATGAATGTTTTCACTCGGTGAATTATGCTGTAGTCATATGAAAAAAAATATTCCTGTCCCACCTGTAAAAGTTCCCATACCGTTCGCAAGGGTATCCGCCGGGGAGCGATTAAATACTGCTGCAAATCCTGTAAACACTGGTTCCAGATAAACAGGAGAAGAAGAAAAAAGTATTCTTTTCTTCTTTCGCATCTATCCGGAGTTTCGTTTAGGTCTTTAGCAGCAGCACACGGAATTGGCGCTGCCACAGCCTACAGGCATACAATAAAGGAACTTAAAAGTCTTCCGCATATAGCTGATGTAACCCGGAAATACTGCACCAGGTTCTCCGGAATTCTTCTGGTTGACGGAAAGTATATAAAGGTAAAAGGATACGAAAGAAAGATTCCGGTCCTTTACGGCATTGACTATCTGACCCACGATATTCCGACATATCTTTTCTCGGTTTCAGCTTCAAAAGTATATCCGGACAGCTCTATTCAGCTTTGTCACAACCACTACAAGGAGGCAATTCGGAATATTCTCCAGGTAAGGACTGATGAGACTTATTTGCCTTTTATGAGACAGATTGAGCTGCTGTTTGATAAGCGGCGATCCAGAACGGAATTTATTCAGGTGGGGTCTTGGCATATCACTTTGGAAACAGTGCTATCTGCACAGGCATTCTGGCCGATATTCAATGAAGACTGCCGCTTCTTACAGGTTATATGCAACAGAAACGAATTCCAAGAACAACCAACCTGATTGAATCCTTTAACTCCCATCTGGAAGGAAGACTTAAAACCATCAAGGGTTTTGAAAGCTTTAAGCATGCGGATTTATGGCTGAACGGATACTTTTTAAGAAGAAGATTAAAAATATTTACCGATTGCGAGAAACCTTTTACCCGTTTAAATGGAAAGTGTTCGTTGGAACAAACATTATCTGATTCCTCGAAAATTGAGCTACTTTTAAAGCTGCTCAGGTGACCGTTTTTGAAACGGTGCTTTGGCTCCCCGTCCCTAGGATTAATATAACCTTAGATTTCTCTTCAATTATTAGAGCTTTTCAGGATCTAAGGCATATCGGGGAGCTAAGACAAAGATGGGAGGAGATTAAAAAGTTACATACGGAAGCTTGTGTATTGTGATCTAGCTATGAGCGGTAGAGGAAATTCGGAATTTTCTGATTGATAAGTTAAACTACCTCTTTAGATTATTTTTGATTAGGTAATTTGTATACCAGCTGTAATTCGATCCAAATAGTTTAGCAATGAGTTCTACTGCTAATTCTGCCGTTTTTCCATCAATATCCTGTAAAGGATTATATTCAACCACATCAATTCCGATCACATGGCAATTTTTCCCAATATATTCACACATCGTTGTTATTTCTCGATATGTTAGTCCTGCTTTATTTGGCATTCCAGCACCAGGGGCATAAGTGCTATCAATTACGTCGAGGTCTAAACTTACCCACATGTCTTCCACAAGAGCTTTAAGCTTGTCGATTTGTAAAAACAATGGAGCTAATCCATTCGAAAGAATATCGATAATTTTATAAGTATTCAGTTTCTCTTTTTCTATCAATTCGACCTCTCCGGGATCCAGGTCGTATCCACCAATGTGTAATAGATTGATTTTCTTTATTTTAGTAGATTTGTCAAAAACTTGGACCAAACGCTTATCTCCAAAACCCAATAAAGACGCTAGATGCATTCCATGAATGTTTCCAGTGACTGAGGTCTTATCCGTATTTATATCTCCATGGGCATCTAGATAAATAAGACCGAGATTGTTTTTTGTTGCAGCTGACGCACCTGAAACTGTACCTAGGCAAATTGAATGATCTCCTCCCAGGGCAATGATTTTTTCCTTTTTGTTGACTAGTTTATAAACAATTTTTGCGGTCAATTCAGAAACTCTTAGAATCTCGTCTAGATATTTTAACTTTGGGTTTCCAATGGATAAAAGCTCTCTACTTGTACAGGGGACATTGCCAATATCGGAAATTTTAAAATCTGAATTTTCTAGCTTTTCTTTAAGGTTTTGGTATCTAATTGCATTTGGTCCGATGTCAACACCAAGATTTTCAGCTCCGAGATCCAACGGAATACCAACAACTGTTGCATTAATCATAAAAAGATTATATCACTCGGCTTCGATCATTCAGTCATAATTAAGTTTCCGGACTACCAAAATGCGCTAAGTACTTTTTCCCTTAATGCTGCCAATTTCGAAGAAAAATGAAGAGATCCGTAGAAATTGCTCCCCGTCCCTAGGATTAATATAACCTTAGATATCAGTGCAATTATCCAGGCTTTTCAAGACTTACGGCATATTGTTGAACTGAGACATAGGTGAGAGGAAATCAAGAAATTACAAAGAGCCTTGACATGAGGCTAAATGTATTGTACCATTGTATACATAATAGACTATGAGCAAAAGCCCGGATTTTAATAGGTTACAAAGATTTGATTGGGATGTAAGTAATATTAATAAAAACAAGGAAAAACATAAAGTTGAACACCAGGAATGTGAAGAAATTTTTACCAATAAACCGTTAGTTTTTATAGAGGACAAACAGCACTCACAAACAGAAAACAGGTGGGGGGCATTAGGCAAAACAAACAAAGGAAGACTGCTGGTAATTTATTTTACAATCCGGACAGATAAAATCAGAGTCATATCCGCCCGCGACCAGGGCAAGAAAGACAGACTGGCTTATAAATTAGCAGAGAATTTAAGTAAAAAACAAAGTAAAGAAAGGGGTGATAAATCAAAATGAAGAATATTAAGAAATTGCCCAAATTCAAAAATGAAGACGAGGAAAGAAAATTCTGGACAACTCACGACCTGACTGATTATTTTGACATGAGTCAGGCTATCATTAATCCTGTTTTACAGAATCTCAAACCGTCAACCAGAACAGTATCCATCAGATTACCCGAGTCACTGATTGCCGCTCTTAAAACTCTGGCCAATAAAAGGGATGTTCCCTATCAGTCTCTGGTGAAAATTATTTTGAGCGAGAAGGTAAAACAGGAACTTGGCCTGAATCAATAATCTGTTGATTTGTAAATACCTAGATAAGCGAAGAAATCCGTAGAAATGCTCCCCCTCCCTCGTCAATATAGTAGTAAGTCAAGCTAATTTTGACCGTATCATTCAGGCATTTCAGGATTTACGATGGATTGGCGAGATGAGGCAGAGATGGATCGAAATAAAGAAGCTATTAAAAGGCGGACTACCGGATGCAATCCCCCCAGTGATACAGGCCAGATAATCATTTTTACTCGGTTGCAATATTTCAGTGAATGATATATGATATTTACATATATGAGCAGGGTGAATGGAACTCTTTTTCGGTCAAGAGACTTTGGGACTATTGAACGGTTTATAGAACCCTGTATTCTCCTGCTCCTCTCAAGAGAACCTACTCATGGCTATGGACTGATGGAAGGACTGGAAAAACACTGTGGTGAAAAAGTAGACGTCGGTGACCTATACCGGACGCTACGGCGCATGGAACACGACGGTTGGGTGAATTCAGCTTGGGATCGAAAAGAAAACCAGCGTGACAAACGGATATATACAATCACAGAGGAAGGTCGTGCATTTCTCAAACACGCGGTCGCCTCTTTGAAAGAAACCGACGAGTTGATTCATCATTTATTCCGTGGATATCAAAAAGTATATCCGGAAAGCAACGCGATATGAAACTAGGCATTGTTCTTTCAACAAACAATGGAGAAAATAACTGGAATGCTTTTAGGCTTGCAAACCTGGCATTATCAAAAGGCGATATTGTTTCTGTCTTTCTTGTCGGTGAGGGTGTGGAGTATCAGCAGGCAAGTTCTTCTCAGTTCAATATCAAAGAACAGGTTGAAAAGTTTCTAAAATCAGAAAATGCACAGATTATTGCCTGTGGTACTTGCTTGGCAATCAGAAAACAAGGAAGCAGCAAGGAATGTCCCGAGGGCGAGATTGAGGATTTATACAGCTTAGTTGACGACAGCGACAAAGTAATTACGTTTTGAAGGAGGGTATATTATGGATTTTGACTATACAGTTACAACAGAAAAGACATTTAATGAGGCGGTAAAAGCGGTTGAACAGGAAACAAAGCATGCCGGATTTCGTGTCCTTTATACTCACGACGTCACAGCGACACTGAAAGAAAAGGGTTTTGAGATTGAACCATTTAAGATAGTCGAGATTTGCAACGCCAAGAGTGCCTACACTGTTCTACAGGCAGATATAAAAATAGGTTTATGCCTTCCTTGTAAAATCAATGTTTACCAAAAAGACAGCAAAACCTATATTTCAGGTATGCGGCCGGTTATTCTGTCGCAGTTTTTCCCCAACGCAAATCTTGGCAATTTACCGATAGAAGTTGATGAAATTATCAGGGGCATTATAGACAGGAGTAAGTAATCTATGAAAAGAACACTACTGATAACCATTACGCTGTTTATTCTTTTGCTGACGCCATCTACAGCTTTTGCTCAAGGAATGATGGGTAACTGGACGAGTTCACCATCATCAGTTACTTCTGAGCAATCTATCGGTGATACCCAAAGACATGCACTCATGAATCAGATGATGACCAATATGATGGGTGAAGAAGGCGAAGAACAAATGCATGTTGCAATGGGCAAAAGGGTAAGCGGCTGTGAACCCAATGCTCAAGTCCCTTCAAATGGAGTTGGTTTTATGCCGATGATGTGGATGATGGGAGGAGGTGGTAATCCTATGATGGGTTATGGTGGTTGGAATAATATGATGGGGGGATGGAATGGGTTTGGTCTTTTGGGGTGGATTCCAATGCTTCTGTTCTGGGTACTCCTTATTCTCGGAGTTGTTGGCCTAATCCGTTATCTGGGGGGTTCAGGCAGAAGAAGCGATGAAAGAAGATCTCCGTTGGACATGCTCAAAGAACGCTATGCCAAAGGCGAGATCGATAAAAAAGAGTTTGAGCAGATGAAAAAAGATCTGGCCTAAACACTACTTCCCATACGAGGTTATATTAAGAAGCTCTGTGGGTCATTTTGCTCCCTAACCCTGAGATTATTAGAGCTACGATTGATAAGCTTTCTAAGGGCTTTTGAGAATGTTATTCAAATGGAGTTAATAAGAGTTAGGTAGGAAGAGATTAAAAGATCACAAGTAAATCCTGCTACGCTATAGTTCACTTATTCCTTTATCTCTGCTCTTTATTGGGGTAGACCAGAGGATAGCCTTCTCGGGTAGTAGCTCCCAGTCCCATCTTTTTTTCAAATGCGATTGCTTCTTTGATTAACTCTCCCTCACGATAGGCTGTTAACGACTCTTGGTCTTTCCAAATGACTATAGTAGATTCGTCACCTTTCTCAGGTCTATTGTAGTGGTAAATCGCAAGTACGCCAGGCTGTTTTTCCATTCTGGGCAAAAATTCTTCAAGGAATCCTTCAACTTGAACTAATTGGTCAGGGGTAACCTCACTTGTAGTTATTGTTATAAACATACCGATATTGTACTAACTTTTAAAGATGTAGTACCGGTTGAATTGATAAAAGTTAGATGGGAGGCAATTAAAAGGTTGCAAATTACTGCAATTCCTTAAAAACCTAACTTTTCTTTGACTAAAATCAATTTTACTCTTCCTGGCTGGACTTCCTGGTTGATTATTAGAATCTTATTAACTGCACTTCCCGGTACTCCATAAGCCTTTTTAGCTCTCTCACTCTCCAAAGGAAGGCTGTGTTCATAAATACGTTTGATACCTTCATCTGAATTTTTAACAATCTTTTGGGCTCCAACTACCCAAATAATATGCAATGCCCCGAAAGAGTAGGCTGGTAATTGACTACCTGTGTTTGAAGCAATCAATACATGTCCATCTTCAGTAACAGCATGGACACTTCCAACTGCAAACTCAGGAGCAGCGCCTAAACGGTTCATCTCTTGAACTTGAGAATTCCTATCCATTGCATAAAGTTTGTCTCTGACTGGCCTAAATCTACTATCCGCTTTGTTTATCTCCTCTGATAACCCAATGGTGTCTAAAGTTACAGAGGTCATCGTCATTGCCTCGCTACTTTCAGGAATAAGCTCTAAAACTTTTCTCTTGGCTTCTTGTCTGTTTTCTGCTACTTGAGTGTCAATTCCGTTTGCTTTTAATGCTGTAACAGTATTTTCAATGGTTTTCTCGTCAGCTAATTGGTCCCATTTTTTCATAAATTTCCTCCTTTTTATGCGCTTTGAGCAACTATCTTTTGAATATCAATTCCTAACTCCTTCAAATATTGATAGTTAATACTATAGATATGACTAACTCCCTCTTTTCGTTCTTTTAGTATGTTTGCATCAATGAGTTTATTGAAGTGATGAGAGAGGGTAGGCTGAGAAAGAGAAAAATTGCTCAGAAGCTCTTTGCAAGCAATCTCTTTTTTCCCCAGAAGGCGGCGCAGAATATCTATTCTCGTTTCGTCGGACAGTGCTTTGAATAACTTAACAGCCTGCTTGCTCATAATTCAATTATTGAAACATTTGAATAAATCGATAATACTGTAAGAGCAGTAATTTTGTCAAGGAGAATACTCCGAAGTTTCAAACACAACAACTCAATTTCGTTATATCGGTGGTAAATGATAAAGCGGCAATCTTAATTGCCTCAGATAGTGTTGGAAATACAGGTAAACTGTCTATGACATCATCAACAGTCACACCTCCTTTTAAGATATAAATTCCTTGATTGATGATATCTGCCGCTTCAGGAGCTACCATATGGATACCTAAAATTTTTCTATTTTCGCTGTTTATGACCATCTTGATAGCTCCTCTGGTATCTTTGATGGCTCCAGCTTTGGGAACTTTAGAAAAATCAATAGTTTTGCAATTACATCTTCCACCGCTTTCAATAACTTCCGCATCAGTCATACCTATTCCGGCAACAGCAGGATAAGTAAAGACCGCGTAAGGAACTTGCCGATAGTTAACACCGTCGCGACTTTCAGTTAAGGTGTTTTTGGCGGCTAAAGTTCCTTCCCTCCCTGCTATTGTCTCAAGCCTTAGCTTTTGATTGGTTACATCCCCAACAGCAAAAATATGGTCTTGGGTGGTTTTTTGATACTCATTTACTTTAATAGCTTGTCTCTCGTCAATCTCTATTCCCGCTACCTGCAAGTTTAAGTCTTTAGTATTGGCAGTTTTACCAGCGATGCCTTCTTCTGTTAAATACTTTTGTAAGGTATCAGCAATCTCAGGTTCAACTCTTGGTAAAATAGTATTTCCTCTTTGTAAAACAGTGACTTTAGTACCAAAATGGTGAAACATCTGGGCAAACTCCAGTCCTAAAGGTCCGGCTCCAATAATAACTAAAGATTTTGGCTGTTTCTTATTAGCCAAAGCCTCAATATGTGTCAGATATCCTACCTCTTTAATTCCGGAAATTGCTGGGACATTAGCAGTTGAGCCTGTGGCAATAACAAACTTCTTGCCTTGATATTTTTGATTAGATACTTCAATCTCTGTCGGTGAGATAAATTTTGCTCTGCCTTCAATAAAAGTAACATTCTGCAAATTCTTTAAGACATCTTCATATTTTTCTTTTCTCATTGCCGCCACGATATCTAATTCCTCTTGTATGGTTTTGCCAAAATCAAATTCATCGACTCGAAGCTTAATACCTCCGAAATTATGATTCTGAGAGTAATATAAAACTTCGCCTGCCCGAAGAAGATTTTTAGAAGGAATACACCCTACATTGACACAGGTTCCGCCTAGAGGTAAACCATGATTGACCATTAAAGTCTTGGCGCCAAGCTCATTTGCTTTTATGGCAGCAGCAAAAGCTCCTGCTCCACCACCGATAATAATCAGGTTATACTCTTCCATAATTTATGCGATAAAGTTTTTAAGCGTCTTTATAAAATCATTTTCAGTTAAGGAATAATAAACTGTTTGTGTCTCTTTTCTTCTTTTTACAAGCTGTAAATTAAGCAATTTTTTGATGCTATGGGAAACAACAGAAATTGAAGTATCTAAAATATCTGCTATTTCTCCAACACTCAGTTCGGGGTAATGGCAAAGAAGGTAACAAATCTTTAACCTGGTAGCATCACCTACCACTCCAAGCTGCTTTGCACAAACCAAAAGTTTCTGTTTATTCTTTAATTCCTTCTTTAGCTGTTGATAGTCTGCCATAGTATTTGAACGATTATTCAAATAATAAATGCTTCAAGGTTAGTTGTCAAGAGAAATTAAGTACACTCAAAAGGGGTTGCTCCCCGTCCCTAGAATTAATATAACCTTAGATTTCACATTAATTATCCGGACTTTTCAGGATTTACGGTATATCGGAGAATTAAGACAGAGGTGGGAGGAGATTAAGAAACTGCAGATAAGATCATAATAGCAAAATAATTTAAACGCAGTTGCTTATTCTTATTTTTTTTCCGTATTGTATTTATCCACCAAACTAATTAGTGTTTCCGTTTCATCAATAATTCCCCCATACCGTGTGTTGTTAAAGTGAATTGCATGTCCTCTAAGAAACCGTCTGACTTTACTAAAATCGAACCATTGTCTATCTGAAAGTAGCTTCGCTAAAATTGGAATTATTATTTCTTTTCCGGCACTTAATGTGTAGTAGGCAATTTGAGCAACTTCAAATTCAACAGCTGGAGGTCCTTCCAATTCCAGATCAAAATCAACATGGATAAGACCGTATTTTTTTGACCATAAAATGTTTTTTGACCAGCGGTCGCCATAAATTATTCCTTTTGAATGTGCTTTACGCAAGTCCTCAAAAAGGTCGATTACAAATTCATCCGCTTCTCTTTTCTCTGCATTAGGAAGATATATATCCAGAGTTTCAATATCGTCAAGAAAACTGTAAGTGAAATCGTTGCCGTTTCCGTCTGAGGGAGGCAAAACTTTTAATCCGAGATGTGCTCCTTTTATTGCCAACATCGCCTGTTCCTGAGAAGATCTTCTGCGGTATTTTCCTCCCAGACCGGTGTATCCTATGAAATTATATTCGTTATCAATTGATTCAAAAATTGTTTTATTTTCCCGGGAGGTTCTTAAAAGATGAGTAGGTGGCTCGTCTATAATAGGGCCGATCAGATAATTTGTATTTAACGCTCCTTTTAACGGAGAGCCTACTTCAATAAGTGTCATACCGGTTATTTTGCCTCATTCCCTTCTGTTGTCCAGACGCCATGCCAGGCATCTTTTTCGGAAGGGGCTTTTATTTCTATAAGTACAGGTTTATTTAATTTCAAAGACTTTAATAATGCTTTCCTGAATGCGGTTTTCTGATTTTGATTATTTTCAATTTTATAAGTCTTCAGGCCAATTGCTTTGGCGATATCTGAATATGAGAAACCGGGAATGTTTTTCAGGAATCGTTTATCTTTTATAAATGCTCTTGAGTCCTGTGACCTGACTTGTTTGAATAAAGAAACACTTTCACCGTTATTTAACACAATATATATACATTTAGTTTTATTTTCGAAAGCAGCAGCAAACCCCTGAAAACCGTTAACAAAAGCCTGATCGCCAAGTAGACAAAAAACATTAAGATTACGGTTTGCAACAGCAAGACCTGTTGCGTATGAAATTCCTGCTCCCACAAAGGCACCATGATCTCCAAAAATTCTTATTTTATCCGGTAAATTGTCATAATTCTTAGCAACCATTCCGCCAAACATTTGGCTGTCATCAACAATTACCGGATTTTTGACAGATTTTAGGACTTCACCAAATATTTCCACTATTTTTTCCCTCAGAAAAGAATATTTTCTTGGATAATTTTTATCAGGTTTAATTTTTATTTTTCTCAATTTATCCCAATCAATTAGACGAGTTCGAGAGTTTTCAGTTATTTCAACTTTATTTGTGATGCTCTCCATAATTTTTGAAATATTTCCTTCAATGATTACGTCTGTTTCTTTTAAATAATTGTTTTTTATAGTTTTATCCCTGCTTGATGTAATTGCGATTTTTGGACAAGGAGGAAGCTGACCAACAACCCGAGAGTACATATTTCTATCTTCGATAGTAATAAGCAAATCGCACATTTTTATCAATTTCTGAGAAATAGGATTATCTAATTTATAGTAACCAAAAAAAGCGGGACATTTTCTAACAGATATTTTTTCAAAAAGCATAGGTCCTCTTGAATAAAATAGCTGGAATACAGGTATTTTTGCTGAAAAAGTAAGATTGTTTAATGCTTTCAAAGCGTTTTCAGTTTTAAAAATATAATCATCCGCCAGAATAACTGGATACTTGCTTTCTTTTATCTTCCTTACTGCTTTATTAATTAGCATGTTTTTAGAGGCAATATTCTGACTCCGGAAATTCCCAATATTGAAATCAGCAGGAATATATTTTTTTTCTAATACATCCTGGGGAATACCCAGCAATACGGGGCCGGCAGGAATTTCTTTAGTTCTGGATATAATCCTTCCCAATTTTAATATAAACTCCTGCGGATCCAGTGAGGTAATTTCCTCATATGAATTGGTAAATTTACCGATTGTATCAATTAGGTTATATTCCCCATGGGGAGGAAGAAAAGGCTGTGAAGATAAAGAAGGCAATCCTGCGATGAAGATCGTTGAAATCTCATTTCTTCTGGTATCAGCAATTGCCCCGCAGGCATTGGTAAGACCTCTAGCTCCGTGAAGTATAGCGCAAGCCTGTAGGGGTTTGACGAGTCCAGCTCCTGCTGCCATAAATGCAGATTCTTTGTCTCCCCTGCCGTTAATCAAATGCATCCCCTTTGTATTCAGAATTGCATTACATAAAAATAGTTCCGATGTCCCGGGATAGGCAAAAACGGTATTAATTTCTTGTTGTTTCAGCACCCGGGCAACAGCTTGGGCTCCGGTTAAAAGTTTTTTGTTATTAGGCATTGTAAGTTTCCAGATCTACCCCCTGATAGGAAAGAGGGACATTTTTAAAAAACACTTTTTTGTTACCGTCAGGATAATGGTTTTTTTTTGAAACTGAAAAATAACCTTTGGCGATTCCCAAAAGAGCAAATTTCAATGACGGCCAGTCACTTTCCCTTTTTTGGATATTTTCATGCTCAATTGATGACTCTTTTGTTACCGGATACGGGCGCTGATATTTTACCCATGGACCCTGGCAGAGAATTTCTCCGGTATCCTGACCGTTATTAACAAGAAATGTAGAGGTACGGGTTTTCTTTTCCCCATTTTTTAATGCCATTAATACCGGATTTATTCCTCTGTAAGTCCGGGTCGTAGTACTTCCGGGAGTCATTACCGTTAAATCACCGGCGTGCTGATTAATTATTTTTTGTTTAAAGTGGTATAGAAGTTTTCCGTGAATCCAGCGGTGATATGACAAAACCACTAGATTAAATTTAAGACCCAGTTTCTTTTCAAGCTCCAAAATTTCCTCCAAAACATCATCATGAAATTTAACTGCACATTTTCTGTAATTCAGAATTCTTTTTTTATCCTTTTTGCTTTCATTCCAAACGCCGCATTCTTTTTCAAAATCTTTTGCAATAACCGGAATCTTATATTTTTCCGCAATTGTTATTGCTTTTATTCTTAACCTGTCAGTAACAACCAGCCCTATTTTTAATAATCCGGGATATTTTTCTGATATGTCGATTGAGGCCTGAAGATTTCCCCCTCCACCGCTGGCAAAGACGATCACATTCATAGGTGATCCGGCAACGGGTTTATATATTTGCCTTTTTTGGGATACTTTCATAAAAGCATTTTATCTGCTTTTTCAAAAGTGGAGATAAGAAGTTTTCCCATTGAAGATATCTCTTTTTTTGAAAGGTTAAGGGGCGGATTTAGAGCAACTACGTTAGAAGCCATCCCGGTACTTGCCAGTATTATTCCATGATATCCGTCTACCGGCTTTTTTAAGGCTACGGTCCTGGCTATATCCAGTATTTTTCCGGCAATATTATCTTTAAGGAGAAGTCTTCCCACACCTCCCAAAGCAAAAACGCTTTTTACCAATTTTGAGCTATTTTTTATTTCCGTAAATATTTTTATGAAAGATTTTTCAAGATACTCCAAGTCAGAATCCCTGGTTTTCCAGTTTTCAAACCTATCAAGAACCGAATCTGCAGCAGAGAGAGCAAGAGGATTATTGATAAAGGTAGCAGAATGAGTACCCGGAGGAAAATTTTCGTCCGATAGCAAGGGATTTTTAGCCCAAACACAGCTTAATGGAGTAATACCGTTAGTTATTGCTTTGGACATAACAACTATATCTGGAATAAAATCATAATGCTGAAAGCCGAACATTTTACCCGTCCGGTAAAAACCGCAGAAAACTTCGTCTAAAACAATAAGAGCTTTCTGTTTTTTGAAAATTCTGACCAGTTCCTCCATATATTTTTTATCCGGTTTCACAATTCCCCCGGCATTTAACAAAGGTTCAAGTACGAAAGCCGCAATATCGGGTTCACCATTTCTGGTGATCATACCTCCAACTTCAGAGGATGTAAGCCTACTCACGGTATTAAGACAGTGCTCATAATATTCATTTGGATTTTTAGAGTCCGATTGTTCCCAATCAGGATACGGAAGCCGGACAATCGGGATTCGCCAATCTCCCATTATTGATCTATATCTGTGACTGGCACTGAACTGCGAAGTATAAACACTCCTTCCATGGTAACCTCCTTCAAAAACAACAAAAATCGACTTTTTAGTATTTACTTTGGCAATTTTCAGTGCAAGTTCCATACCCTGAGCTCCGCCCAATTCAAAAGCAATTTTTCCTTCTTTTGAAGTTATTTCCCTCATTTTCCTTCCAAGTCTTGAGGCGACTTTTTTTCTGATATCCGTTTCGCAAAATGAGGGAATGGATGGAGTTTTATGTGATTTTCCGACTGCCTCGCTGATAAGAGTCCTGTCAAAACCGAGACTGGTGGTGCCGTTTGCCGCTTCGGCAGCGAAGTATTTATATCCCTGTTCGTCGATAAGGGAGGGTCCTTCCGCCTTCACAAAAACCGGGACCGGAAAATGACGGTAAACAAAGTCGCCATGTGCGAGATAATCCGTCTGCCTTTTAACTTTATGTTTCATTTTTCCAGGCACTACTAAACTTAACAGCCATATTATATACTTAAGATTACTTTTTAATCAATTTATCTTGATTTGACTGGATAAATTACCATTTGTTATATTTTAACCGATGATAAAACTTGTGATTTTTGACTTTGACGGGCTTCTCGTTAACAGTGAAGAAACGGTATTTTCGGCAATAGAAGAAATATTTTTAAAATACGGTCATGATTTTAAATGGTCATATTTTCTTGAAAGTATCGGATTGCCCGTAAATACAGCCCTCCGGAATTATTATGATCACTTTAAGCTGCCGGTAAAGTTTGAAGAGTTTGTCGCAAACAGAAATGAAAAAGTGAGTGAATATCTCACTGATCACCTTTCGCTTATGCCTTATGTTAAAGAAATTCTGGAATACCTGAAAAAAAGGAAGATAATGATTGCTATTGCGACTTCAGGAAAAAAGGATTATGTTTTTTTCTTTCTTAAAAAATTCGGTATTATGAAGTATTTTTCCCTAGTTACGACTATTGATGATGTAGAAAAAGGAAAACCTTACCCCGACCTGATTAATAAAACACTTATAGATCTTGGAACCGACAGCAATAATGCTTTAATAATTGAAGATTCATTATCAGGAGTATTAGCTGCCAAAGCTGCTAAGATTAAAACAATAGCTGTTCCCACAAAAGGCATAGAATTGTCACTTTTTAAAGATGCTGATTTTATCTGTAATAACCTTGAAGAAGCAAAACACAGACTTACGGACATTTTAGGCAATTAAGAAGTTAAACCCAGCCTTTTCATCGTTCTTTCAGCTGCATTGGCATCAAGAAGCACTACCGTTTCACCCAGATTTACCATGCTTGCAGGATTATCCGGAGTCGGCACTTCAAAAAGAATTTTCTCCACGTTCCTCTGTTTAAAGGTACCGGTGGCGGCCACTACTCTCAAATCAGCCCTGCGGAAATCACCATGAGCTTGGGTAATTGCAGCCCCAGGCATATTGTCAGGATCAGGTGCATATTTTTTATTGGCAAATATAGTCCCCTCATCCATATATACAAGAATTGCCCCTGAGTCCGGAGAAATACCCTTTGGAACAAAACCGATGTGTGATGAACCTTCTATTACTTTACCTCCCAGTATTGCTTTTCCAATTACTTTATCATTCCAATCAACCGGAATTACTCTACCATCTGCCAGTTTCGGATCCGGCCCTATCCCCAGATTAGTAATTACAAATCTTTCATTTTGTAGTTCAGCTTCAAACCTGGCAGCTTCAGCAATAGGATCTTCGGCGGCACCGTCCGGCCTGATCCAGTTTTCAGGACCAAGACCATTTGGTATTCCAATTCGTTCATCGGTATAAGCGCGATATGACATGGGATAATTCTTATCAGTTGGCCTAATTGGAAAGTATTCATCAACTGTTGCAATCCTTCTTTGTCTTAACAATCTGGAAATATCGGGCAATGAAGCCATAATAGTGTATGTTTCTTCCCAAGTGCCTCCGGTCGGGAAAGTAGGACTCTTGTCGGGACTATCTACCAGCCTGCTTTGATTTAGTTGCACTGCATATTTACTTAAATCAGTGGGATTTTCAAAAACAAGAACTTGGGGGCTATGAACGCGGTAAATTTAATCCGAGTAAGATATTTGATCTTGGTTTTCCGAGTTGCTCCCTATGGGAGGCAACCTGAGGCGAAATATCCCTACATTCAATTTGAGTTAACATTGGTCAACATTTTAATACTTTAATTTTGCTTGTCAAATCTTGCTAGGAACAAACTGAAACAAAATAAGTAAAGGGGCTTTTGCGTATTAAAATTGAATTATAAAATCCGGAGAAAAGCGAAGAAATCCGTAGAAATGCTCCCCCTCCCTCGTCAATATAGTAGTAAGTCAAGCTAATTTTGACCGTATTATACAGGTTTTTCAGGATTTAAGATATATTGGGGAAATGAAACAGAGGTGGGAGGAGATTAAAAAACTTCAGATAAACAATTCCAAATTATCACTTGCGTGCTTTTTTCATTCTGAATTTCAAAACAGTTCCGATAATTACAACTGCAATAACCGCCAGAACGACATAAACCATATTATTTAACTTGGGGGCTGCTTTACTTGCTTCTTTTTCCAAAGCTTCCCAAGAGGCGTTTTCGTTAGCCACATCAAAGGTTGTTTTTTGCCCTAAACCGTTTAAATCAGCAGTTATGGTTTCTCCGATGTTGACCGTTTCTGACTGCCCGCTGGTTTTGGATTTGACGGAAACGCTTCCCTCGATGACTTTTATGGTAGATTTGTTTCCTGCTTCTTCAAACACCAATGTTGTTCCCTGGATGACTATAACCATCGCATCCATGTCAATTTCATAGTCCGGGTCTTGTCTAGTTTTTATATTAGCCTAATAAGCACCCGGAAGCAATTTGATTTTGCTCTGCTTTGCAGCTGGCGACAAAAGAACAATCTCCGACTTTGCCGCCATTTTAAAAATTGTCCCATCGTCGAAAGAAAGCACTGCGCGACCAAACGCCCATGTCCTAATATGTGTGCCGACCGGAAGACTCCCGGCGTCGTCGTCGAGATCGACCGCTAATTTCCAGTTCTTCTCGTCATACGTCCCGTCAGGGTTTGGTAAATTGACTTCTACATTCCTCGAAACATTCTCAATAGTCACACCGGAGTCCTCAAGCTTTCTTTCTTCTGCGTTTGCACTCCCATCCCAATTGTATTTAGAAAATATTTCCGGATTTTCAATGGTGTATTTAAATGTTTTTCCACCGGTAATAAACTCAAAATATTTGCCTTCTTTGAGTTTATACTCATAGCTCTCAATCGTAATAACCCCATCAGGCCCTCCGGAAAATGTTCCTTCCAGCGGTGCACCTTCGCCGCAGCCGGGAGTTGTAGACTTGGCACAATTATTTGATACTGCAGCTTTGGAGTAAACAGGATCCCCGGATAGTTGCCCGACATTCCAAAAAGAGAGTTCTGTGTATGTATCCCCTATAATCTCGCCGGTGAAAGAATCCGGTACCGGAGCCAAATTCCATGCTTTGCCTTGCTCCGGTTTTACTCCTTTTGGTAAATCGCCTGCCAGGACAGGAGAAATATTTATTAATAATAAAAACAGTAGGAATAGATTTTTTAACATTGGGAGGAATTATAGGTTAAATGAATATAATTGTATATGTTGGTACAAATTCCGAATAAATCCGTAAAAATTACTTCCCGAAGTTAAAACACTTAAACTTATTTCATTAAGACCGAAGAAAAATATCAGCCGATATTTGTTTAATGTGCCACCTGATAAATAATTTCAAAACCTATTATGCTAAAATTTAAGCAATGAGTCTTAAGAATGACAGCTACGTAATTTTTATGGGCACAAAGAATTTCACTGAAAAGTATTATAAGGATAAAGAAGGATGGTTAAAAATATCAGCACGAGGGAAAAAATTCCGTATGACCGCAGAACAAGTACTCAATCACCTGTTACCTGCAGTCGCAGGTGTCAAATTAAATTTGATAGTTAATGTTGAACACAAAGACCAAGCTGCAAAATAATATTTATTGAGGCTAAAAAACGTTGCTCCGACTGGTGGACTATGTGAAGAACTATTTCTGTTCTACAATCAACACGTGCGTATCAGTTTCACCTATATTTTCACCGATATGATTTTGTGCCTCTGACCACATTACCTCTCCTTCCCTAAATTCCCTAACAACACTTTTTCCGTTATCAAAATGTAATTTTCGCTTGAAAGGGGAAAGAGCATATAGAATAAATGAGTCATGATGATGGAGTTTTGTCTTATCTCCTGGTTTATCTCTGTAGTCATACACCCGAACCCTATCGTTTTCAAAAATAAGTTTGTATTTATCAGGGTCAGTAATTACAGGTAAAGGAATGTTTGATTTATTCCTTTTTATCATAGGAATATTATATCAGAAGTTCTAACTGTCCATTGGGATTAATGAGGTTTAGATTGTTGCAATAATGTGCTCCCCGTCCCTAGGATTAATATAACTATAAATTATGCTTCAATTTTTCAGGCATTTCAGGATTTAAGGTGTATTGGGGAAATGAGACAACGGTGGGAAGAGATAAAGAAACTAATGATAAACGATTTAACCACTTTTTGAAGAAAAAAATAACATCATCACTTAAGATTTCGTTTAAGTTAAATATCTTCTACTTTATTATGGCACAATGCAGATCGAATCTGTTCCCTGAAAATCCAAGCCGCTTAAAGTTTTTCCGGTCAATGTTGCAGTAGCATCTCCTGTCTGATAAGTACCATCGGAGTCTGCAATCTGAACAACCAAATCATCAAAACCGTCAGTATTTACGTCTTCAGTATGAGCCAAGAGTTTGTTACTCTTTCCGGCTGCTTTGACCACCTGGCCATTGAGCAGTACCGTATCCGGATCTACTTGTGTCGCATCAAAAAAGCTACTTCCCAAAATTGCCACGGGAATTACTCCATGATCGTTATAGTTGAAACAATTAGGATCACTGCCCGGTTTGATGTCGATAGCTACGGCGACGACACAGTACGACTGGCCGTGTACCCCGTTTTGGAATTGTTGGTAAACCTCACTTTCAGACAATGCCCGATTGAAAACTGCCACCTCATCGATTAAACCATGAAATCTTTGTCCTCCACCAAAAGATTCCAGAAAGGAATTGAACGCCATAATAAAGTCTGTACCAATCGGTGTACTTAAGGTAAATGCACCGTGGGGACGATCAGCATAAGATTCCAATATACCGTTATGGTAAATCTTTAAATTGAGTCCGTCTGTACCGTCATAGGTCATGGCTAAGTGGTGCCAAGTATTATCGTCCAGCAAAGTGTTACCGATGACATCTGCCCCGAATCCCCAGAATGCAAACTGCCGGGAAGGATACTGACTCCATCCCAAAAAGATGGAACTCATCTGATAATTAATACCGTTGCTTGTCCCCCAACCAGCCAGAAAACTATTGGCAAGAGCCATGTTAGGTCCATTAACCCAAAACTCCAGGGTTCTAGGTGAGTTTCCTATTGGCAAATTGGTTGATCCAGACAAAAAGTACCCGCCGTCGAAGTTGAAGGCATTGTTCACTTTACCTGTAGCATAAGAGGCGGTCTGTGCAACAAACTGACCGTTATTCGGCCCTACTGAGTCTTCGGCCGTATCATCACCTTTCCAGTAACTTACCAAACCACTCGGACAAACATCTGGTCCAGCCTGTGCATTTACTTTTTTTGGAAGCACGGAAATAAATGTAATAAAAAATATTACAGCACTCAGCGACAAAAATATATTTATCTTTTTCATTTTTTCACCTCCTTTCTTTTAAAAATAAAAAAAGTCGGCTCATTGGCCGACTGAATGCAAAATTTATAATTCCCTTCATTCTGAAGTTAATCATTCCGACTAATATTATGATTAGAATATTTGTTTGTCAAATAGAAATTAATCTATAAATTAATTCCAAAGACCATACTCTTGAGTTAGAGTATCCAAGAAAGAAAACCCGGAGTAAATCGAAGAAATCCGTAGAAATGCTCCCCCTAGTGGACTATGTGAGGAACTTTTTTACTTCTTTTTTTACATAATCCTGTGTCACTGACTAAAGATATTGTTTATAATTACTCGAAGTAGATAGAGCAAAT